>Ga0209755_10001481_pt1 | contig 36192 bp, 34 predicted proteins | sample TergutCo191P1_FD_187301 | JGI IMG/M metagenome (GOLD analysis project Ga0209755, IMG submission 187301) | Cornitermes sp. P1 segment gut microbial communities from Petit-Saut dam, French Guiana - Co191P1 (SPAdes) (version 2) | ecosystem: Host-associated > Arthropoda: Insects > Digestive system... | reverse complement strand
ATACCGCAGGCATTGCCTGTTGGTTTATCGACACCGATTACAACGAGGAAAGTTTCTTTGTCCGCCATGCCTATTTTCTGGGTGCGAATAATCCCTACGAGTCTTTAAAGAGAACCCTCAACACCCAAATCAACGAGGACGCTTGGGCAAGCCTTCACAGCGATACTTCCCGACCTTTTGACAAGCCCGCATCGGGTCGAATTGCGGTCAAGGTTATCAACCATCTTGGGGATGAGGTGATGAAGGTTATTAGTGTTGGCAAACCGTTGTGATAGAGCTTTCAGAATATGAGACCGTATAACCATATCCTAAACGAGGCCAACGAGTTCCATGTATGTGGGAAGTGTGACGGGGTTTTTCCTTATAAAAATTGCTGAGATACGTTAAGTTCTCCATCAAGCAGCATCCTCAAACCGCAGATGACCACGGTTTGCAGAAATGATTGCGGCAATAGCCCCCAACACGCCCACGGCACCAGTAAAAAAGAAGGCAGGCATAAGGCCAAGCCCGTGACTGAGCCAGCCCATTGCGAAGGGGCCAAGAAACATGCCCAAGCCGTACACGGCCTGAAAAAAGCCCATTGCGGTGGCGCGTCGTTCGGAGGGAATGTCCCGAATGCACAATCCCATAAGCAGAGTGAACACGGCTGCGGCACCGGTGTTGCCGATGATTTGAACGGCGAAAAGCTGCCACAGTTCCCGACAAAAAGGTACCAACGCACTTCCCAATCCCGCCAAGGCGAAACCGATGCTCAGGGTGCCTTTTACGCCGAGTTTCCGCGGCAACAGCGTCCCCGCGATGGGCGAAACCAGCAGACCGGGTATGGTGGAAGCGACACCCAACAGCCCCAGCTGAAGCTGGCTGGCGGCAAGCAGGGTTGCGGCTAGTGGCGTAAAGCCGAAGGTTGTCGCAAACATTATGAACTGTATCAATATTCCCAACAACGATGCACAAAGCAGTTGGCGGTTGCGCGCGACTTCCAGCAGATCCGCAAGGCTGGGCGGTTTTTGACGGGCATCTGGAAGTTTCTCCACAATGCCTAAACCCAAAAGCAGACCGCCGATTCCTACAAGGCCCCCTAACAGAAAAACATAGCCAACACCGAGCCACTGGGCGACAAGTCCCCCAATCAACAGAGCCGCCATTCGTCCCAGTGCGTTGGCGGCGTTCAGTATGCCAACGGATTTGGTGGTTTCGGTGGGCGGATAGTAGCTGGCACCCATAATCACGAAGGTAACCCATGCGGAAGCGGCCACGCCGCCGAAGCTTCTCGCCAAAAGCAGCGTTAGGGGGCTGGGAAAGAAAAACACGCAAAGACCGCTGACGGCGGCAAACATTAGTCCCAATAAGATAAATATCTTTCGCTTTTGCAGCTTGTCGGAAAACACCCCCAAGGGAAACCGCACCACCATTTGCGTAAAGCCATAGGCTCCGGCAATCAGACCGACGAGCCGCAGATCCGCGCCCATTGCCTCGGCGTAGGGCGTGACGTAGGGGACATAGGCGTACAGTGCAAACCAGAAGAAGGCGGTAACGGTGTAAAACAATGGCAGCCGGTTGTGCATGTGGTCCCTTTCGCCTCTTTACAATTATTTTGACAACGATTTCGCGAGAAAAATATCGGGCTTCCCTTTTCCATTCGCGTCGGGCATTACTCCGACTATCTTGAAACCATGCTTAAGGTAAAACGCAGCCTGTTTGCGCTGGGATTCGTTCAGCGTGTTCATGTTTACGATTTCCATAGGGCCTTCCATGTTTGCATTTTATCGAAAAGGACGGGCAGAATCGCGGGGAAGCGCATTTTTTCGGGCATGGTGTCGAAGGGTTTGACTTCCGCCATTTCGTAATCGGGTATGTCGCCAAGTTCGTGTATGTCTGCAAAAAACACTTGCCCATTTGAGTACGCGGTGGTTATATGCACCGAATAATCAAAGGCAGGGGTTATGTCGAATTTGGTTGCGCCCGTTTCCTCGTAAAGTTCGCGTCTGGCGGCCTCAAGCGGGGTTTCGCCTTGTTCAATGTTTCCGCCCGCCGTTTCGTAGGTATCGCGGACTTTGGCGCGGCAGTACAGCCATTTGTTTTTGTATTGCGAAAATATGACAACAAAACGATAGGCTTTTAACGAGCCAAGATCTGCCGTGTGGACTTTGCACTCGTCATAATTTGGCGTTTGGGCGGGTTGAAACAGATCTATCTTTTCCATTCCCGCGCAGTCGTTTTCGACAAAATACATCTTCACAACCCACGGCATTATATACGCCATCGCCATGAAATCATCGTAGCCGTATGTATTGTCGTAATAGTTTATAATCGCCGACAAAGCCGTTCCGTGTGTTCCGATGGCAATGTTTTTGTCCTTGTGCTGGGTCAAGGCATTGTTCAGCGCGACTACGTTGCGTGTCTGGAGTTCGGAAAGTGGCTCACCATCTGGTTGGCTGTATGAAAAGTCATTCCATATCTTTTTCGAAAAGGTATTGAAATCGTCTATCCAGGTACTGCCAAACCTGCACTCACGGAAATTTTCAACGGTTTCGACCTTCAAACCCGCGGCATCGGCAAAACCGGAAACAGTGTCCACCGCCCGTTTGTATGAGCTGGAAAGAACGGCATCGATCTTTTTATCCCGCAGAAATTCGGTGACAAGGGCGCAATCGTTCAGCCCTTTTTCGGTTAACGGGCGAATCGGGTCCTCGCGTACGCTGGAATCGGACTGCGCGTGTCGTATGAAATAAATCGTGGTCATTGCGTGTCCTCCAATTTGCATCCCTTACATGATACGTGATTTTCATATAAACTGCAACCATGCTGACTCGCACGATGATACAACTTAGAACAAAGCGGCTTGTAATACGGGACTACCTGTAGGAGTATATGACCGAGGCCCTGCGTATGGTAATTATGAAGGCAGATGAAGTGCGGGCTATAAACTTGTGAAAAACTTAGAGGACGTATGAGGTTTTTGAGTATTGCCGAAATTTTTATGAAGGCCGTCGTGAAAAGTTCCGTGATCCGGTTCATCGGCGAGCAGCTAAACAAAACGATCAGGAAACAAATCATCAACAACTGTGTTAAAATAGCCGTTTTGCTTATTGCGATTTTGGTGTATGGATTTTCCTTATTCGGGCAGGCATCATTGTTTATCGGCTCCGTTATTATTGTGGCGTTGATTTTTCATTCTGTCTTCTTCACCATTCCCAAAATGATTAGATTGCTGCTAACGATGAAACGGTACAAAATAATACCTCTCATACCAATGATATTTGAGGGTATTCGTCCTTCGGAAATTGTGGCATTCTATATTGGGTCGTGGGGATCTTTGGCCATGGCAATAAAAAAGGAATTTGACAAAACAATAGGAGACTGGTTGCCAACGGCCGATGAGCTGGCCGATAAATTAATGGTATATGTCGGTTTAAGGTTTTTCGTTTTCGTTGTATCTATCGTCGTATATATTATTCTCTTCAATCTTGTCGCAAGGCCTTTGCTTTTTTCATCTGCGTCTGGCATTGCAGAATTGCGGGCTTACGCCTTGCCGTTTTCTATGGCGATTGATTTTTTGTTCAATACTGAAATAACGCAATGGATAATTGGGGAATCTTAACAAATCAACAACCCCGCGATGAATGGCGTGGTATGGACCTTTCGCAGACAATCAAGAGAATCTTTGCCTGTTCTCGCTATTTTGTCCCGCTGCACACCGTGGATTTCACTGGGCTCATCGTTCACGATGGACATTCAACGTAATCCAGGGCCTCCCCTCAACAGTGGGTTTGCCTTGGAACCTTGCTTATAGGGGTATACCATTCCCCCGTTTTCTGCTATACTGACTGCATGAAAACCATAGCTAAATCTTTACTGGTCATCGGGATTGTCGGTCTTTTGGTGCTTGTTGGGTCCTGTGCGAGAACCGGCAATACGAACAGACAGGCGGCCGCGACTGCCCAGCTTGTGGAGGCGGACTTGAGGGAAGCAAACGACGCGCTTGGCGACGGGTTGTTCGCGCGGATAAGCACGAACAGGGGCGATATTGTGGCACGGCTTGAGTTTCAGAGAACGCCTCTGACGGTCATTAACTTCGTCGCGCTTGCGGAAGGCACGATGACGTCCGCGACCGGCAGACCGGCCGGCGCTCCGTTTTTCGACGGCATGTCTTTTCACCGCGTCATTTCACGGGCGAACGGGGATGCCCAGGATTTCATGATCCAAAGCGGGTGTCCGTTTGGAAACGGAACCGGCGGCCCCGGCTACCGGTTCCCCGACGAGTTCGTTCCGGAGCTTAGACACGACGGCCCCGGGGTTTTGTCCATGGCGAACTCGGGGCCCGGAACCAACGGCAGCCAGTTCTTCATCACCCACGTGGCTACTCCCTGGCTGAACGACGGGCACACCGTTTTCGGCAGGGTAGTGGAAGGGCAAGACGTGGTGAACTCGACTCTGCGGGGCGACACAATCAACACCGTCCGCATTATCCGCAACGGCGCTCTTGCAAACGAGTTCAGGGCGGATCAGGCGGCTTTTGACGCGGCGTTAAGGGAAAGGACCGCCGCAGCCGCCGAAGCGGTCAGGGAACGGCGCGAATCCGACCTCGCCATGATTCGGGAAATGCACCCCAACGCCAGCACCACACCTTCCGGCATCCATTTTGTCGTGGAGAACGAGGGAACTGGCATAAGGCCGGCGACCGGTCAAACCGTGGTGGTGAACTACACCGGCTCTTTTCTTTCAGGCCAGGTTTTCGACAGCTCCGAGTTCCACGGCCGCCCGTTTGAATTCCAGGCGGGAATCGGCAGGGTAATCCGAGGCTGGGACGAGCTGATTCTGGACATGCGGGTGGGCGAAAGGCGGACGGCGGTTATTCCGCCGGAGCTGGCCTACGGCGAACAAGGGTTCAGGGATATAATTCCGCCGAACAGCTTCCTCGTTTTCGAGATGGAGCTTGTCAGCGTAAGATAGGGGGGAGTCGTGAGCGGCAAATATGTTGCAAAAACGTTGGAGGCCGTTACCAAAAGATATCCGGGCGAAACCGAATTCCACCAAGCTCTGAGCGAGGTTCTGGAATCGCTAAGCCCGGTAATCGAGAGGAACAAACAGTTTGAGGACGCGGGAATCCTGGAAAGAATCGTGGAGCCGGAAAGGCAGATAATCTTTCGGGTTCCCTGGGTGGACGACAACGGCAAAGTCCACGTCAATCGTGGCATAAGGGTTCAATACAATTCGGCGCTGGGGCCTTACAAAGGCGGCCTGCGGTTTCACCCATCGGTTAACACCAGCATTATCAAGTTTTTGGGTTTCGAGCAGGTTTTCAAAAACTCCCTTACCGGGCTGATGCTTGGCGGAGGCAAGGGCGGCTCGGACTTTGACCCAAAGGGAAAATCCGACAACGAAGTTATGCGCTTTTGCCAAAACTTCATGACGGAGCTGTACAGACATATCGACGCCGACACCGACGTGCCCGCCGGCGACATCGGCGTGGGGGCCAGGGAAATCGGCTACATGTTTGGGCAGTACAAAAAAATCAAAAACGTTTTTCACGGCGTTTTTACCGGCAAGGGCCTCATGTACGGCGGCTCGCTGGCAAGAACCGAGGCCACGGGATACGGCTGCGTGTACTTCTGCAACGAAATGCTGAAAGACAGAAGCTCCGGGTTCGAGGGCAGGAAGGTGGTTATTTCCGGTTCGGGCAACGTGGCGATTTACGCCGCGCAAAAAGCCATGAGCTTGGGCGCAAAGGTTGTCGCAATGTCGGACTCCGGCGGTTACGTCCACGACGCGGACGGCATCAAGCTTGACGTTGTTAAAAGGATTAAAGAGGTTGAGCGCAGGCGGATAAGCGAGTACGCAAACGAGGTGAAGGGCGCGAAGTATGCCGAGGGCTGCATGGACATTTGGACAGTGCCCTGCGACATTGCGCTGCCCTGTGCCACGCAAAACGAGCTCGACGGCGAAAGGGCGAAGGTTCTTGTAAAGAACGGCTGCGTCGCGGTTTCGGAAGGGGCGAACATGCCCTCGACTCCGGAGGCCGTGCAGGTGTTTCTGGACGCGAAAATCGCCTATGGCCCGGGCAAGGCGGCAAACGCCGGCGGGGTGGCCACTTCCGGATTGGAGATGTCGCAGAACTCACAGCGCCTTGCCTGGACCTTCGACGAGGTGGACGAAAAGCTTAAACGAATTATGGAAAACATCCACGCCACGGCGAAAAACGCCGCCGCCGAATACGACACGCCGGGCAATCTTGTGAACGGCGCCAACATCGCGGGCTTTGAAAAAGTGGCCCGCGTTATGGTGTCGCACGGGGTGTAGCCGGACCGAAAAAGCTCCGTCCCGCTTTTGGGGCGGAGTCAATCCAGAAAACAGGGGTGAACCATGACGAAACAAAAAATCTCCACCGCGGAAAAAGCGATGGCAGCGGTAAAGCAAAACGGCTGGGCGCTTGAACATGTGCCGGAAACGCTTAAAACCGCGGAAGTGTGCCTTGAAGCCATAAAGCGAAACGGCTGGGTGCTTGAGTACGTACCCAAGGGGCTTAGAACCTCGGGCCTGTGCCTGGAGGCCGTAAAGCAGGTGGGCATTATGCTTGGGCACGTGCCGGAAGAACACAGAACGCCGGAAACGTGCCTTCAAGCCGCGAGGCAAAACGGCGTCGCGCTCGAACACGTGCCGGCCAAGCTCAGAACCGAGGAGCTTTGCCTTGTGGCGGTGAAGCAAAACGGTTATGCGCTTGAGCACGTGCCGGAGAGCTTCAAGAGCGCCGAGCTGTGCCTTGAAGCCGCAAAGCAAAACGGCTTCGCGCTTAAGCACGTGCCGGAAAGCTTCAAGAGCGCCGAGCTGTGCTTCGAGGCCATAACGACGGACGGCTCCGCGCTGGAAGACGTTCCGGAAAACCTTAAAACCGCCGAGCTGTGTCTTGAGGCCGTGAAGTCGAACGGGTACGCGCTTAAATACATGCCGGAAAGCTTCAAGAGCGCCGAGCTGTGCCTAGAAGCCGTAAGGGAATACGGACACGCGCTTAAATACGTTCCCGAAGATCTCAAGAGCGCCGAGCTTTGCCATGAAGCCGTGAAGAACAAAGGCTACTCGCTTCAGCACGTGCCGGAAAGCCTTCGAAGCTCGGAGCTGTGCCTCGAAGCCATAAACGAATACGGTTACGCGCTTGAGCACGTTCCCGAGGCCCTCAAGAGCGCCGAGCTTTGCCTCAAGGCGGTGAAGGACAGGGGCTATGCCCTGGAGTGCGTTCCCGAAGCTTTCAAGACCGCAGAGCTCTGCCTTGAAGCCGTAAGGAGCGACGGTCGCGCGTTTCAGTATGTTCCCGACGGCCTAAAAACGACGGAGCTGTGCATAGAGGCAGTCAAATCGATGACCGAACACCTGGATTCGTCTTTGCAAAACTCAAAACGACCCCGCGACTAAGAAGCAAAGATTACCCGCCGCCGCAGATCGGCAGGAAGGAAACTTCGTCGCCGTTTTGCAGAGCGGTTTTGAAATGCGAGAGCTGAAGTATGCTCTCGCCGTTGACAACGATTAGCATGGTTTTTGCCGACTTTTCGGCTTCCGCGCCAAAGCTTAGTTTTACGTGCCGCAGCACGTCTTTTACCGTTGCGGCTTCAACCTGTTCGCCGGCGATTCCCGTGAGCGTCGCCAAGTGCGCGCGGTATTTTACGCTTACTTGCATTTTAGTTTTCCCCCGTGCCGGTCTCGATTTTAAGCCGCTTCAGAGTTCGCTTTGTGGGAATGCCGTTTGCGTCCCAGCCGCGCACTTTGTAATACTGTTTCAACATTTTTTCCAGGGGCACCACATGCTCGGCTTTTGCTACGCCGGTTCTTGAAAGCTGCGGCGTTTTGGTTAGGCGCTCGGGCAGGGAATCGTCCGCCGCGCCAAGGCCCTCCCGCAGGTTGAAAAGCCGCTCCAGGTTGTAGCTTCGTTCCCCCAGCCTAAGAAAGCCGCCAGTGTAAAAAGGAAGACCGGTGGCAAGACGCAAAGCTTCGGCTTGCGGCAACAGAAACATGGAGTTGAAACGCAGCAAGGGTTTGGCTTTGAGCAGCATCCGTACGGCGGAACCGGCATGGCTTGCCATTTTTCCGGTAATGCGGGTAACAATGTGGTTAGGCCCCAGCTTGAAGAAAATCGCAGGCACAAACGTTTGCGCGCTAAAAAGGCAAAAGCCAGAAGTGGAAACGGCTTCGAGCGTGTCCTGCATAAAAACGGTAAGCTCGGCCTTGCCCGCCGGGTTTTGCGCGTCGGTGGAAAGAACCCCGACGGACTCCAGCAAGGCGAGGTAGCCGCCGTTAAGGTGGCAGGCTCCGCGGTTGCTCACGGCATAGCCAAGCCCCATACCAACCGAACGCCTGGGTTCATACGACGGCATTTCCAGCCCCTTGGAGTGCATCGCAAATTCCTTGCCGCCGTATTTTTCGCTCATCCATTTGCTGCCGTCTGCCAGCTCGGAGTAGGCCCCTTCGCGATAGGCGATTTTGCGAAGAACGTTTTCCAAATTGCCAGTTTCGCCAAAGGCAACTTCAAAGTCCGCCAGGCCCTGCTCCTTCAGCTCCATGGCAAAGGCGATGGTGGCGGCGGCGGAAATCGTGTCCATTCCCAAAAGATCGCAAACGTAGTTTAGCTCGATAATTTTTCGCAAATCCTTTGCGCCGATGTTGGGGCCAAAGAACCCCACGGTCTCGTATTCGGGGCCTTTGATTTCGCGGCCCTCGTGCCTAACCCGCCGCTCGCAGCGTATGGGGCAGCTTACGCAGCCGTGGTTTCGCACAAGCTCCGTTTCGGCCAGCGTTTCGCCGCTTACGGAATCCGCGTTTGGGTCGCGCCCGTAGCGGAAGTTGCGGGCGGGCAACGCGCCTGTGGCGTTGGCTTTGTTTACCAGCCCCGCCGTTCCGTAGCGCGGCAGGGAGTCGCCCGTCATTGGATGGTGGCGGATGAAGCTTGTCCATTTCTTGATAAAACGCGCAAGTTTTTTCCCGTGCGCCACCGTCGGCATTTTTGTTCCGTAGGCGCTTAGCGCTTTTATGTTTTTCGATCCCAGAACCGCGCCGCTCCCGCAACGGCCCGCCATGCGTTCGCCGCTTGCGGTGGAAGCATAGCGAACAAGGTTCTCGCCAGCGGGCCCTATTACAAGCTTGCCGTGGAAGGCGGGAAGCTTCTCCTGCGCTTCCTCGGTATCAAGGCCCCAGAGCTCCTCCGCCGGAAACACCGAAACAACGCCGTCAACAATTTCGATTCGTGAAGGCCGAGCCGCACGGCCCAAAACGATGAGGCCGTCGAGCCCTGCGCGTTTCATCATTACCCCGAAAGTGCCGCCGCAGTTGGACGAGGCAATCCCGCCCGTCAAAACGTTTTTGAAAGTCATGTTGAAACGGCTGGAGGACGGCGCGCCGGTTCCGTTAAGCGGACACGTGTTAATGACGACTACGGCTTCGGGATCAAGGGCCCCCGCCCCCCTGGGCATCAGATCCAGCAACAGGCGGGCGGCAAGCGTTTTTCCGCCGATGTATTTTTGATAGTATTTCTCGCTTATGGCAAAGGGCTCGGTTTTGCCCGTGGCAAGATCGAGCTTGGCGTAAACGGGTACAAGCTTGGGGTTGGATTTCATTCGGGCACCTCCATGCGTATAGCTCCAAGCGGGCAATGCGATTTGCAAACGGCGCAACCTGTGCACTTTTGCGGTTTGGCAAGCTCGGCGTATACGTTAATGTCCCCGCGAAATCGTGGCAGGGAAATTTGCAGTGCCCCTGGAGTGCAGTCGTTTACGCAGATGGAACAGGCGCTGCATGTTTTTGCGTTTACCGCCGGCTTTGGCCATTTGGCGCGCTTTACGGGAACGCAGGTTTTGCCGGCGTCGTCAACAATCGCGCCCTTGGCACATGCCCTGCCGCAAACGCCGCAGTTGACGCAGCGTTTTTCGTTTACGATGTGTCGCGCGTCTTTTTCCCCGCTTATGGCAAAAACGGGGCAGAGCTTCGCGCATACGGTACAGCCGTTACAGGATTCGTTAATGCGGTATGCCATTTCATTTTCCTTGCAGCCGCAGGCTTTCGATTATCCTGCCAAAGCGCGCGGCGTTATAGATAACCGGCACGGGATAAAGCGGGTTGCTTTCCTTGCCGGCCCATTTGACCATTTGCGGAACGTCCTCGCTTTTTATGCAGTCAAACCCTTTGGGAATTCCCATGCGTTCGTTCATTGCATAAATCGCGTCGATAAACACGCGGGCTTTTTCCGCATCGGTTTTTGACTCCGCTTCGGATACCAGCTCTGCGGCTTCCGCCAAGCGCGCAAGTTTTTTGTGAACTTTCTTTCCGTAGTCTTCCAGCACTCTGGGAAGGATGACGGCGTTTGCCAAACCGTGCGGGGTGTTGTACAGGCCGCCCAAGGTGTGCGCAATGGCATGGATATTCCCGACGCCGGCACGGGTAAACGCAAAGCCGGCTTTGTACGAGGCGAGAAGCATCGCCTGCCGGGCTTCAAGGTTGTTTCCGTCGGCATACACCGTCTCAAGATTTGCAAAAATGATTTTCACCGCGTCAACGGCAAAGCGGGTACTTTCGCGGGTGCTGTAAGTCCAGCAGAGGTAGGCTTCCACGGCATGCGTAAGCGCGTCCATCCCCGTTGTGGCGCTAATCGCCGGTGGCAGACCCCTTGTAAGCTCGGAGTCGAGAATTGCATAACGGGGAATTAGGCTGAGATCCATTATGGCGTATTTGTGGCGGGTTTCCGTATCGGTAACAAGGGCGGCAATGGTGGTTTCGCTTCCGGTTCCCGCCGTGGTTGGTATCGCGATAAAAGGCGGGAGCTTTCTTAGCACCCTTAGAAGGCCCCCAAGCCGGCGAACGCTTTTTCGCGGGCGCACCACGCGGGCAGCCGCGCCTTTTGCCGCATCCATCGAGGAGCCGCCGCCCAATGCGATAATGCCATCGCAGCTTTCCGCCAAGTAAAGCCGCTGAATGGCATTCACCGTATTTACCGACGGGTTTGGTTCAACATCGCTAAACACAACGTAGGGGATTCCCGCGTTTGCAAGCACGTCCAAAACACGGCCCGCAATGCCCGCCTTGACCAGCCCGTTGTCCGTTACCACCAGCGGCCTTTTCACCCCTTGCCCGGCAAGCAGCTCCGGAATTCTCCCGATGCTGCCGGGCCCCTCAACCAAGGCCGCCTTCCGCCAAGGGAGAACCCTGGCCCCGTAGTTGAAGACGAACTGGAATACCCTGCAAAATACTACAAACATGCCACAGTATAGCACGTTTTTTGCCCAAAAGTTTATGGGCGGCTTAACTTTCACTCGTCGAGCAAGCCCAGAATTACGCCGACCGCCGCGCCTAGCAGGCTCAGGCCAACAAGGGCGGGAAGGCCAAGCTTGTTTTGGTCTTCGTTGTCGGAGCTGTCGCGGCTGTCGCCGCGTTCGCGTTCGCGTTCACTGTTTCCGGAATCGTTGTTTCGGTTTTGGTTGGCGCGGATTATCCTGCCGTGTCTGTCTATGTCTGCCGTCATGTTTACTCTCCCGCTTTGGCGTTTTTGAAGCCCATGCCCACACAGACGGGCCACGCCAAAATTGCCGTCAAATACAGCGAAATGCGGGAAACGTTTCTGTCGCCGTTGTCCGCACTGTCTTCGCTTCTAAGGTAGTACCATGCACAAATTGCGAACAGAAGTCCGACAAGAAGATAGATTGCTATAAAAATTGTCATATTTGCCCTCCGCGGCGTTTGCCTGTTGGATACCGTTGTATAGGGCCGGTTTTCGGGCGGCTTAACGGTTTTGTCGACAAACCCGGGGGATTTTTGGCGGGGTAATTTGTGATTGCAAAAAAAAAGCGCAGGGCCCACAGCCAATCCCAGGCTGGGGCCCTGCTCCGGACAAAACCTAGTCTTCCTCGATGTCGCCAGCTACGATGTCCATGTCCACCGCGGCGGTGGCCGCCTCGGCGATTGCTATGGCTTCCAGCCTGCGCTGTTCAAGGATTTCGTTCATCTGCTTGTCAAGATCCTGGCTGTCCTCGTCGTAGAGCTTGATGTCGCGGTACCGCTTCATGCCGGTGCCGGCGGGAATCGGGTGGCCGATTATGATGTTCTCTTTGAGGCCGCGCAGGAAGTCGGCGCTGCCGGCTATGGCCGCGTTGGTAAGAACGCGGGTGGTTTCCTGGAAGCTTGCCGCCGAAAGGAACGAATCGATGTTGAGCGACGCCTTGGTTATGCCCTGGAAAACGGGCTGGGCAATGGCCGGCTGTCCGCCCTCGCCTATGACCCTGGCGTTTTCCTCGTGGAACTTGTACTTGTCGACAAGCTGGCCAAAGATAAACCTCGTGTCGCCCACCAGACGAATCTCCACCTTGCGCATCATCTGGCGGATGATAACGCCGATGTGCTTGTCGTTGATAGAAACGCCCTGCAGACGGTACACTTCCTGGATTTCCTTCATAAGGTAGCGCTGCAGCTCGCTTTCGCCCATGATGCTGAGAACGTCGTGGGGGTTTACCGAGCCGTCGCAAAGACGCTCGCCGGCTTCCACCATGTCGCCGTCGCGCACCAGAAGGCGCTTTGCCATGGGGATAAGGTGGACAAACTCGTGCCCAAACGCATCCTTGACGGTAATCTTGCGCTTGCCTTTGACAATCCCTTCGAAATACACCGTTCCGGAAACCTTGGCGAGCTCCGCCGGGCTTCTCGGCTTGCGGGCCTCGAAAAGCTCGCTGATGCGCGGAAGGCCGGACGTAATGTCCATGGCGCGGACGGAGTCCCTAAGGATTTTCGCAATGGTGCGGCCGGCCTTGATTCTGTCGCCGTCCTCCACCTGGAGAATGGCGCCGCCGGGAAGGTGGTACGAAGCCAGCTCGTCGCCGTTTTCGTCAACGATAAAGATACGGGGCTGCTTGTTTTCAAGCTGGATGTCGGTGATGCGCCTTTCGGTGTTACCCGTTTCCTCGTCCGTTTCTTCCCTTAGGGTAGTTCCCAGGATGATGTCCTCGTACTTAACCAGGCCGCCCTTTTCGGCGATAATCGGGTCGGAGAACGGGTCGAAGGTGGCGATGGTTTTGTCCTTGTCAACCACCGTCCGCTTTTTCACCACAAGCTCCGAGCCGTTTCTGATTTCGATTTTCTGCTCCTGGCCGATAAGGTAAAGGATTTTGGCGTTGTCCTCCGGGATCATGGCATAGGCGATTTCGTGCGAAACGATTTCCTCCTTGCCGCGCCGAATAATCGGGTCGCCCCGGACTATCCGCTTTCCGTCCTCCACAAGAAGGGCGTCGCCGGCTTCGAGCCTGTACTCCCTCATCACCTTGCTCACCATTACGTGCCCCCTGCGGGTAAAGAGCCGGCGGCCGTCGTCAAGATCCACATAGGTGCCCACTATGTCGCGGATGTAGACCGGGTATTTCAGCGATGTGCGGTTTTCCTCGCTTATCTTGGTGGCCGTGCCGCCGATGTGGAAGGTGCGCATGGTAAGCTGCGTGCCGGGCTGCCCGATGGACTGCGCGGCAATGGTTCCCACCGCCTCGCCGATGTCGACCGCGCGGTTGGTGGCAAGGTTGCGGCCGTAGCACTTGCGGCAAACGCCGTGTTTCGCCTCGCAGGTCAAAACCGTTCTGATGCGGACGGTTTCGATGCCCGCCGCGTCGATCTTTTCGGCCGCGTCCTTGGAGATTTCCTCGTTCACGTCGATAATCATCTCGCCGGTAATCGGATGGCGCACGCCTTCAAGCGTGTAGCGGCCCACGATGCGGTCGCCCAAAGCCTCGATTACGTCCTCGCCGTCCTTCACCGCGGCGTAGGAAATGCCGTTTATGGTGCCGCAGTCGTCCTCGTTGACCACCACGTCCTGCGCTATGTCCACAAGGCGGCGGGTAAGGTAGCCGGCCTCGGCGGTTTTAAGCGCGGTGTCGGCAAGACCCTTGCGCGCGCCGTTGGTCGAAATGAAAAACTCAATGACCGAAAGCCCTTCCTTGAAGTTCGAACGGATGGGCAGCTCGATGATTTCGCCGGAGGGCTTTGCCATAAGGCCGCGCATCCCGGCAAGCTGGCTGATCTGCCCCTTGCTTCCGCGCGCCCCGGAGTTTGCCATCATGTAAATCGAGTTGAACCCGTCGCGGTCGGCCTCCAGCGTCTTCATCATGATGTTGGTAAGATCGTCCTTGGTTCGGTTCCATACCTCGACTACGCTGTTGTAGCGCTCTTCCTGGGTAAGAAGGCCCCTGCGCCACCGTTCCTGGATTTTCTGGACTTTCTTGTTGGCGTCCTCGATCATGCCGATCTTTTCCTTCGGAACCAGAATGTCGTCGATCCCGATTGTGGCTCCGAAAACGGTGGCGTACTTGTAGCCGGTGGCCTTGATCGCGTCCAGCATCTTCACGGTAATCCACGAGCCCTTTTCGTTGAAAACGTACTCGATTAGCGAGCGCAGCTCCTTGTCCTTAAGCTCGTAGTTGACGAACGGGATTTCCCTGGGCATTTCCTCGTTGAAAACCAGCCTTCCAGCGGTGGTTTCGATTGTGGCCTCTTTCTTCCGCGAAACCTCGCTGCCAAGCTTGTCCCACACGGGCAGCTTGGTGGGCTTTACGCGGATAAGCGCGCCCCAGTCCAGGGAGTTTGCCTCCACCGCCATAAGCACTTCCTCGGCGGAGGAGAAGAAGGGAACTTTGTCCCTGGTTTCCTTTTTCGCCGAGCCGGGCCGCTTGGAGTTGGGCTTTACGCGGGTGAGAAAGTTTATGCCCAGAACCATGTCCTGCGACGGGAAGACTATCGTTTTGCCGTTTGCGGGGTTCAGCAGGTTTCGGGCCGAAAGCATGAGGGTCCAGCACTCCATTTGGGCGGCCTGGGTAAGCGGCACGTGGACCGCCATCTGGTCGCCGTCGAAGTCCGCGTTGAACGCGTGGCATACCAGCGGGTGCAGCTTGATCGCCTTGCCTTCCACCAGAACCGGCTCGAAGGCCTGAATGCCAAGGCGGTGCAGGGTGGGCGCGCGGTTCAGCAGAACCGGGTGCTCCTTTACAACCTCGTCGAGCACGGCGAAAACCTCGGGCTTTTCCTCCTCCACAAGCATCTTGGCCTTTTTGATGTTGTACACCACTTCCCGGTCAACCAGCTTCTTCATGATGAAGGGCTTGAAAAGCTCCAGGGCCATCTTCGTGGGAAGCCCGCACTGCCAAATCTTAAGCTCCGGCCCCACGGTTATGACCGAACGGCCCGAGTAGTCCACGCGCTTGCCCAAAAGGTTCTGGCGAAAGCGGCCCTGCTTGCCCTTGAGCATGTCGCTGAGCGACTTGAGCGGCCTGTTGGACGAGCCCTTGACCACCTTTTTCTTTTTCGAGTTGTCGAAAAGGGCGTCCACGGCTTCCTGCAACATGCGTTTTTCGTTGCGGATGATGATGTCCGGCGCCTGAAGCTGCTGGAGCCTCTTGAGGCGGTTGTTCCGGTTTATGACCCTTCGGTAAAGGTCGTTGAGATCGCTGGTGGCAAAACGGCCGCCGTCAAGCTGGACCATGGGTCTAAGCTCCGGCGGGATTACCGGAATCACGTCCAGGATCATCCATTCGGGCTTGTTCTGGGAGTTGCGGAAGTTCTCGACAATCTCTATGCGCTTAAGCAGACGCCTGTCGCTTTTCGCGCCCTTGTCGATCATCTTGCCGCGAAGCTCGGCGGCCATTTTGTCCAGGTCCAGGTTTTCCAGCAGCGTGCGTATGGCCTCGGCGCCCATGCCGGCGGTAAAGCCGCCGCCGTAGCGCTCCAGCTCCTCGGTGTACTCGTCCTCGGAAAGAAGCTGCCCCTTTTTAAGATCGGTGTCCGCCGGATCGATTACCACGTACTTCTCGTAGTACAAAACCGAGCGCAGGTTCATCATGGGCATGTCAAGCAGAAGACCCATGCGGCTTGGCACCGAGCGGTAGTACCAGATGTGGGAAACCGGCGCGGCAAACTCGATGTGGCCCATGCGCTCGCGGCGCACCTTGAAGTGGGCCACCTCCACCTGGCAGCGGTCGCAGATTACGCCCTTGTAGCGAATCGACTTGAACTTGCCGCAGTAGCATTCCCATTCCTTGGTGGTGCCAAAGATTTTCTCGCAGAAAAGGCCGTCTTTTTCAGGGCGCAGGGTACGGTAGTTTATCGTCTCCGGCTTCTTCACTTCCCCGTAAGACCAGCTCCGAATCATTTCCGGGGAAGCCAGCCGAATCACTATCGAATCAAAATCCTGAATATCCCGCATGTTTCCTCCTAGAAATTGCTTGTGGACTTTTCGATCAGCTCCTCGTCCTTTTCGGTAAGGGGGATCTGCTTGTTCTTGTCGTCGTAGATGGCCAAATCCAGGGCAAGCCCCCGAAGCTCCTGTATGAGCACGTTGAACGATTCGGGAATGCCCGCCGCCGTGGAAGGCTCGCCCTTCACGATGGCCTCGTAGATTTTCGTCCGGCCGGTCATGTCGTCGGACTTGATCGTAAGCAGCTCCTGCAAGGTATGGGCCGCGCCGTAGGCTTCCAGCGCCCACACTTCCATTTCGCCCAAACGCTGCCCGCCAAACTGGGCCTTGCCGCCCAGCGGCTGCTGCGTAACCAGCGAGTAGGGGCCGGTGGAACGGGCGTGCATCTTGTCGTCCACAAGGTGATGCAGCTTCAGGAAGTAGATTATCCCGCAGAAAACCGGGTTCACGAAGTAGTCGCCGGTTTTGCCGTCGCGCAGCATGGTTTTGCTGGTGACCGGCAGGCCGGCCTCCTTGAGCTTCTCCTCGATTTGGTCGGTCGAGGGCGACTGGAACACCGGGGCCGAATACCATTCGCCCAGGGTCGAGCCGGCCCAGCCAAGCTCGGTTTCAAGAAGCTGGCCGATGTTCATACGGGATGGAACGCCAAGCGGGGTAAGGCAGATGTCCAGCGGGGTGCCGTCTTCCATGTAGGGCATGTCCTCTTCGGGGAGGATTTTCGCCACCACGCCCTTGTTGCCGTGCCGCCCGGCCATTTTGTCGCCCTCGCGAAGCTTGCGCTTGGTGGCGATAAGAACCTTGACAAGCTCGTCCACGCCGGGGTTGAGGTCGTCGCCCTCGGTCCGCTTGAGCCGCTGGATGTCGATTACCGTGCCTTCGATGCCGTGCGGCAGCCTAAGGGAAGAATCCCGCACGTCCTTGGCCTTTTCGCCGAAGATCGAGTTCAGAAGCTTGAACTCGGGCGTGGTCTCGATTTCGCTTTTCGGCGTTACCTTGCCCACAAGGATGTCGCCGGAGCGCACCTTGGTGCCCACGCAGACTATGCCTTCCCGGTCCAAGCTGTCCAGGTTTTTCTCCGAGGCATTGGGGATTTCGGCGGTGATTTTTTCGGGGCCAAGCTTGGTTTCGCGGACCTCGGTGGAGAACTCCTTGATGTGAATCGAGGTGAACATGTCGTCCTTTACCACGCGCTGCGAAATCAGAATCGAGTCCTCGTAGTTGTAGCCGTTCCAGGGCATGAAGCCCACGAGTATGTTTCTGCCAAGGGCAAGCTCGCCTTCCTGCGTGGCGGGGCCGTCGGCGATTACCTGCCCGGCGACTACCTTGTCGCCCACGCCGACGATTGGGCGCTGGTTGTAGCAGGTGTCCTGGTTCGTCCGCTGGAACTTGACCAGCCGGTAAACGTCGTTGCCGTCGTCGTCGGTGGTCATCTGCGCCAGCGGCTTTACCGCGCCCTGCTCGTCCGGCTTTATGACCACCTGGCTGGAGGTAACCCGTATTACGGTGCCGCCCCTGTACGCCTTGGCAAGCACGCCGGAATCGTAGGCGCACTTGCCTTCCATGCCGGTGCCGACCCTGGGCGCTTCCGGAAACACCAGCGGCACGGCCTGCCTCTGCATGTTCGAACCCATGAGCGCGCGGTTTGCGTCGTCGTGCTCCAGAAACGGAATGAGCGAGGCGGAAACCGAGATTATCTGCTTGGGCGAAACGTCCATGTACTGAATATCTTCCGGCGGGCGCACGGTGTAGTCGCCCTGCTTGCGGCAGGAAACCTGCTCGTCCGTGAGGGCCGACCCCTTAAGCGTGGCCGAGGCCTGGGCGATGAAGTAGCGGTCCTCGTCCATGGCGGAAAGGTAATCGACTTCCTTGGTCGCCGTTCCTTTGTCCACCTTGCGGTAGGGCGTTTCCAGAAAGCCGTATTCGTTTACCCTTGTATAGTTTGCCAGCGACACGATAAGCCCGATGTTCGGCCCTTCCGGGGTTTCAATCGGACACATTCTGCCGTAATGCGTGTAGTGCACGTCGCGCACCTCGAAGCCGGCCCTGTCGCGGGAGAGACCGCCGGGGCCGAGCGCGTTCAGCCTGCGCTTGTGGGTGAGCTCCGCCAGGGGGTTTACCTGATCCATGAACTGCGAAAGCTGGCTGGAGCCGAAGAACTCCTTAATCGCCGCCACTATGGGCTTTATCGAAATCAGATCCTGCGGGCGTATGGTGTCGGTTTCCTTCAGGCTCATCCGCTCCTTGGCCACGCGCTCCATGCGGCTGAACGCGGTTTTCATGAACCCGGACATAAGCTCGCCAACGGAACGGACCCTCCTGTTGGCAAGGTGGTCGATGTCGTCGGCGGCTTCGTCGCCCACGTAAACCTTGATCAGGAACTTCATCGTGGCCACTATGTCCTGCTTGGTAAGGGTGTAGTCCTCCAGCGCGGGCCGGAAGTCGAACTTCTTGTTGAGCTTGTAGCGGCCCACCCTGCCAAGGTCGTAGCGCCGGGGGGAGAAGAACATTCCCAGAAGCTCCTTCTCGGCGGCCGGCACGGAAATCGACTCGCCCTGCTGAAGCACCGAGAACACCGCCATAAGGGCCTCTTCCTTCGTGGGCTCGTCGTTGTCCGAATTTTCCTTCGAGTACTTCACCTCTTCGCGCTCGAAACAGTTAAGCAGCATGGACGAATCCAGCGAACGGTTCATCGATTTGTCGTCGGACGGGTTTTCAAGATCGACGAACCTGATTACCTCGATGGACTTTATGCCCCTGGAAAGTATGTCCTCGACGATGTGCGGCAGAAGCTTTTCGCCGGCGCGGTACAGCTTCTTCATTCCCTCGCGGCCTTCGGGCGTTTTGCCCTCTTTCCTTTCCGCGCCCTCGTCCTCGACCCACACGGCGGCGGCAAGCACCCTGCCGGAAATGAGCTCGCGGCTTTTGGGGTCGTCGCCAACGCCCAGGGTTTCCGTCGTATAGAAGGCTTTGATTATTTCCTCGCGGCTTTCAAACCCAAGGGCGCGCAGGAAGATCGTTCCAAGTATGCGCTTTTTGCGGTCCACCTTGGCGTAGATAAGGTCGCGCTTGTGGTCCACCTCGAATTCCAGCCAGCTTCCCCTGTAGGGGATAAGCCGGGAGGAAAAAAGGCCCTTTTCCTTGTCGTGGCTGAAGATGACGCCGGGCGAACGGTGGATCTGCGACACCACCACCCGCTCCGCGCCGTTTATTATGAACGTGCCCCGCTCGCTCATTATGGGAATGTCGCCCATGTAGATGTCTTTCTGTCTTATCTCGCCGGTGTCCCGGAAAATAAGGTTGATCCTGGCCTTCAGCGGGATTGCGTATGTTATGCCTTTTTGTTTGCAGTCCAGCTCGGAGAACTTTACGTTTTCTTCGTCAAGGGTGTAGTACTCGTAGGTCAGCTTCATGTCGCCGCTGGGGCTTTCGATGGGAAACGTGGACTGGAAAACCTCTTCCAACCCGTGCCGCAGCAGGTTTTCGCCCCTTCTGGACTCTTCCCTTTGCAGGAAGCGCTCGTAGGAGCACAACTGAATGTCGATTAGATTCGGCAGATCCGTAACGTCGTGTATGTCCTTCCCTATGTACTTACGTTTGCTGACCGATTTTCCCTTTGTCATTGGTCCTCCCTTCCGTTCTTTGGACTTGTCTGAGTTAAGCGGTGGCTCCTATGGCTGCCCGGGCGACTCCGAAGCCTGGCCTCGGACGCGGGCTTTTCAAAAAAAGACACCAAAAACCCCCGAAAGGCCCCGAGCCAAAGGCCGAGGCTTTCGGAGGTTCCCGCGAGAAACCGGGCCCGCGATCCGGGGATCGCCGCCCGCGGGCATTGGCCCGAAGGCCGCCGCCCGATTCCTCCAAAAGAAGCCGGCCCGAAAAGCCGGTTTCCAAGGGCAAAAAACCCCCGGCCCGCCGCAAGGCAAAACAGGGCCCGCGGCCGGCCGTATGGTTACTGAATTTCAACAGTACCGCCCGCTGCGGTGATGGCTTCCTTGATCTTGGCGGCCTCTTCCTTGGAAACGTTTTCCTTGAGCGGCTTGGGCACGCCTTCGACAAGCTCCTTGGCTTCCTTAAGGCCAAGGTTTGTGACGGTGCGGACTTCCTTGATGACGGCAATCTTCTTGTCGGCCTCAAAGCCCTTGAGGATGACGTTGAACTCGGTCTTTTCCTCTTCCGCCGCCGCAGGAGCCGCGCCCGCGCCAACCGCCGCCACCGCAACCGGGGCCGCCGCCGAAACGCCGAACTTCTCCTCCATCATTTTGACCAGTTCCGATACCTCCAGAACGGTCATCGAAGCGATTGCTTCCAGGATTTCTTCTTTTGTCGCTGCCATATTATCTTCTCCTTCTTGTCTGCGTATTTCCGCGCTTCATACGATGCGCGGTTGCCTGGCGCGGGCCAAACCCCAAACGCCGGGCGGTTTCAGGCCCACAGGAACGGCAGCATCCGAAGCCTGGGGGCCGTATTTCCCATGCCGCCTCGACGAAGCGGCACGAAAAGCCCTGCTAGGCGTTCCCGCCGCCTTTCTGGTCGGCGACGGCCTTGACCGTGCGCACCACCCTGGAGGGAACGTCGTTGAGCGCGGCGGCAAGGTTGCGCGCCGGGCCGTTCATTACCGACATGAGCATGGAGATAAGCTCCAGCCTGCCGGGCAGCTTGGAATACGCCTCGGTCTGGGCCGCGTCGTACACCGTCCCGGCCACAAGCGCGCCCTTTACCTTCAGCGCAGGCGTTTCCTTGGCAAAGTCGAAGATTATCTTCGCGACCTCGCTGGAATCCTGCGGGGCAATCGCCACCGCCGTGGGGCCTACAAGGTGGGCCGAAACGTCAGGCGCGGAAAGCTGCTCGAAGGCAATCCGCGCAAAGTTGTTCTTTACGACCCTGTACTTGACGTCCTTTGCCCGAAGGTTTCTCCGAAGCGCGGTAATCTGCTCCACGGTAAGGCCGCGGTAGTCGGTAAAAATGAAGTCCTCGGCCGCGCCGAACGTGCCTTTCAGCTCGTCGATGGCCTTGGTTTTGTTTTCCTGTATCTTTTTCGCAACAATCGCCATAACTACTCCTTTGGCCCAAGCCTAGTCCGCAACGGAGACCCAAACGCCGGGCCCCATCGTCGTGGCAAGCGAGACCGATCTTACAAACTCGCCCTTTGCGTCCACCGGGCGCTTGCGCTTAATCTCGGCAACCACCGTTTTTACGTTTTCCACAATCAGCTCCGGCCCCATGGAAACCTTGCCCACGGCAAGATGCACCACGCCGGTCTTGTCGGCGCGGAACTCCGTGCGGCCCTTCTTAAGCTCGGCAAGCGCGCCTTTGAGGTCGAACGTTACCGTGCCGGTTTTCGGGTTCGGCATAAGCCCCTTGCGGCCCAGCACCATGCCGAGCTTGCCCACGTCCTTCATCATGTCCGGGGTGGCCACGGCTATGTCGAAGTCGGTCCAGCCGCCCTTTACCTTTTCGATAAGCTCGTCCGCGCCCACAAAAGCTGCGCCGGCCTCCTGGGCTTCCTTTTCCTTTTCCGGCTTGCAGAACACCAGCACCTTCTTCTCGCCCCTGAACTGGTTGGGCAGAACAAGGGTGTCGCGCACGGACTGGCTTTTTTTGAGGTTCAGCTTCACGGAAAGATCCACGGTTTCGTCGAACTTCGCAAAGGCCAGGGACTTTACGACCTCCACGCCTTCGTTGAGTGCGTAGACGTTCGCGGGATTGTACTTGGTCAGGCTTTCGCGGTATTTTTTGCCACGCTTCATTTTTCCACCTCTACGCCCATGGACCTTGCGGTTCCGGCGATAATCCGCACGGCGGCATCAAGATCGTTTGCCGTGAGATCCGGCATTTTCGCCTTGGCTATTTCCTCGATTTTGGCGCGGGGGATTTTGCCCACCTTCACGGTGTGCGGCGTGGCCGAACCCGACTCCAAACCCATGGCCTTCTTGATCAGCACCGCTGCGGGCGGCGTTTTGAGGATAAAGCTGAACGATTTGTCCCCGTAGATCGTGATGACCACCGGGATTATGAGCCCCGGTTCCATGCTTTTTGTCCTGTCGTTGAACTGCTGGACAAACTGCGGCGCGCTTACCCCGTGCGGGCCCAATGCGGGGCCTACGGGCGGGGCGGGCGTCGCCTTCCCTGCCGGACATTGCAGCTTGACGTAAGCCACAACTCTTTTCTTTGCCATCCAATGCTCCTTGTGTGGTATCCCCGGCAAAGCCGAGGGCCCGGGGCAACACCCGGACTAACGAGGCCGAAACCCGGCCTCTCCCACCTGCTATATTTTTTCGACCTGCAGAAGATCTACTTCCACAGGGGTGTTTCTTCCGAAAATCCCGACCATCACCTTCAGCTTGTTCTTGTCGGGGTAGACTTCGTCGATCGTGCCGGTGAAGGTTTCGAACGGCCCGTCGATAATCTTGACCTGCTCGCCCTGGGCGAAGCTTTGGCGGGTGCGCACCTGGCGCTCCCCTTTTATCTCGCCGGTCTTCTGCAAAATGGCGCGGGCCTCGTCGCCGGAAAGCGGCTGCGGCTTGCGGCCGGCCGGGGTGCCCACAAAGCCGGTGACGCCCTGGATGTTTCTGATTCTGGAACAGGGGATCTTCCAGCCCATGTCCGCGTCGGGAAGGTCCATTTCCACCAGGATGTATCCGGGCAGAAACTTCCTGTTGAGGGTGCGCTTCTTGCCGTCTTTTACCTCGGTGATTTCCTCGCTGGGAACCTTGATGTCGCGGACGATCTCTTTGTCGAGCTCGCCCGTGTCGATCAGCATGCGGATTGTTTTCTCGATTTTGTTCTCGTAACCGGAGAAGATATGGAGAACATACCAGCCTGTAGCCATTTTTTCCCTTTTATGACCCGGGGAACCAGCCCCCTAGAATATCGCCCTAATGCCGAAAAGCAAGAGCATGTCTATAAAGCCCAAAATCGCAGCCACTATGGCGACGGAAATAAGCACCACCTTTACCGAGCTGATTACGTCTTCCCTGCCGGGCCAAATCACCTTCCTAAGCTCGGAGTACGACTCCTTGGCAAACTGAACTATCTTCCTCATGCTCTCCTCGCTTTCATACACGCCCTTGGGCGCTTCCAGGCGCAGCAGGTTTCGAACCCGCGACCTACGGTTTTGGAGACCGTCGCTCTACCAGCTGAGCTATACGCCTATTTGAAACAACACAGGCTTTCCCCGAAACGCGCCGCCCGGAAAAGCCCCCGCATCACTTGATCTTGCCCTCTTTGTGGATCGTATGCTTTCGTTCGAACGGGCAATACTTCCTGAACTCAAGCTTCTCCTGGATGTTCCGACGGTTCTTGGTGGTCGTGTAGTTGCGCCGCTTGCACTCGCTGCACTGCAGGGCTATCTTTTCGACCACGTTCTTCTTGCTTGCCATACTTCAACCTCTTGTCTTACGAATGCAGGGGCACAAACCCCAAAACGAATCACTTTCGCCAGCCCTCGACCAGAATCGAACTGGTGACCTTATCCTTACCATGGATATGCTCTGCCAACTGAGCTACAAGGGCACTAGCCGGAAGCTTTTGGTTTCCGGAAACAACCGCAAATTTTCGCAGTATGTGGAAGCGTACAAAAAATGCAGGATTTCGTCAAGCGGTTACGGTAAATTTTCGGCAGCCGACGCGATTTTTTTAGCAGCCACGGCCGAAATTACGGAATCTCGCGTCCCTACCCCGCGAAAACCGCCTCCAGATCAACGGTCAAATCGGGGAAAATTCCTACAGCCGCCTTTTCGGTAGAGGCGTAGGTGCGGAAGTTGGGGCTGGCCATGGCGAAAGCTTCGCCGTGGATAAGCTCGTAGCGTTCCCCTTCCTTAAGCTCCCATTCCTTGTAATCTGCGTAGGTATAGGTGTTTTCCGCATCCTCGTTTCGCAGCGCGCTGCCCATCCGTTTCCTCCATCGAGCTCTGGCATTGTAAGCATACCACAAGGGATATCTTTGTCAAGCCAGGGCCGCCGTACTGCCTTGACTTCACACTTGTGGTATGACATACTTATGCTCAACGAATAAAATAGGAGTGTACGTATGAAAAAATCGTTGATTCTGGTGACTGTCCTGTTTGCCGCGCTGCCGTTTGCCGTTTTCGCGCAATCGCCCACAATAACCGCGCAACCGGCTGCTACGACTATCGTGTTTGCAGGGTTCATAGAGGGCAACCTGACCGTCGGGGCAAACGTTGCGGGGGGAACGCCCAGCTTCCAGTGGTTCAGCAATACGGCAAACAGCAATGCCGGCGGCACGGCCATCGCCGGAGCTACGGGCGCGAGCTTCCCCATCCCGACGGGCCTTGCGCCGGGGGAGCATTTCTTCTTTATCGAGGTTAGAGGCGGCGGGGCAACCGTCCGCTCAAATGTGGCAACGGTTAGGGTTTTCGATTTCGAGGAATGCGACCTGTGCTAACTAGGGTTGTCTGTCCATAAATGCTTATGGACAGACTCCAACGGGCTACTGTTGGGCGATAAGATACGCAGCTTCCCTCCCGGCGACCCTACCAAAAATCACTGCGGCGGAAAAGTTGCCTAACGTGGCCGTTACTTCCCCGGCGGCAAACAAGCCTGGCACTACGGAGCCGTCCGGCATAAGCACCCGCGCCCTTTCATCGGGAACTACGCCGCCGCGCGTCATGTGGACCGCGCTTGTCACCTGCATACCGAAGAAAGGGCCTTCCTCCCTGAACCTTCTTGCAAAAGCAACCGGGCGGAAAGGATCGCTGATATCGCCGTCAACGGCCCTGTTAAAGGTTTCGACCGTGGCGACAAGGTTTACCCCGTTGATTCCAAGCTTTTGGGCAAGTTCTTCCAACGTGTCGGCGCTGACATGGTAGCCGGCCCTGTACTGTCCTACCAAACGGCGCGAGCCGACGTAATCCTCGTCAAACATATTCTGGTCGTAAATGTAAAACACCCTGCCGCCGGGCTGCGCCAAAAAGCTTTGCGTAAGGGCCAAGCCGCTGATGGTTTCGGCCACGAAGCGTTCGCCGTTTTCGTTCACGTAAATAAATCCCGGGCTGGCTCCTATGCTTCCGGTCAGCACGCGGTTTGCGCTCAGTATCGGCGTGGCCATGAGCAACTGCTGCATTCTTTCCATCCAAAAACCGTGCTCCTCGAACACCGGAATGAAGTCGCCCGTCGCGTGTCTCGGGTTGGAGCTTGTTATGCCCGCGGCGGGGGGCACGTGCCTTGCAAGCAGCTCCCTGTTTGCCGCGAATCCGCCGGTGGCGAGGATAACAGCGCCGGCCATGATGTCGTACCGGCCGTACCTGTCTTCCACCGCGACTCCAACAACCGCCCCGTCTTCCATTATCAGATCAATGCCTTTGGTGCCGGTGCGTATGTCCAGGCCCAACTGACGCAGCTTTGTTTCCATTCCGGTCATTATGTGATCGCCGGCGTAGGTGTCGGGCCCTGCTTTGTGGTGGAACCTGCCCCAGTTGTAGTTGAGCTCCACGCCGAAGCTTCTAAACCACCCGTCCACCTCGCTCGCACCTTGCGCCCATACCGGCGTGCGCGCTTCCATTATTTCGCGGCCGGAAATGTGGGCCTGGAAGCCTTCAATCGTTTCTTCCCTGTTGTTGGCCAGCTGCGCCTGGGAGTTGATCATCTCGGCGAAATTCATATTGAACTTTCCGCTGCCGCCAAGTATGTCGAGCTTTTCAATCAATATGACGTTTTCAGCCCCCGACTGCTTGGCTCCGATTGCGGCGGCAAGCCCGGCGGGGCCGCCTCCAACGATAACGATATCGGTTCTTACGGGGGGCCGCTCCAGTTGTCTGGGCTCAGGGCCTCTGGTAGCGCGCGTGACGGGGCCAAAGTCGATGCCGGCCGCCCTGGCCGCATCCGCGACCGCCGTTTTTACCGCAAAGGAGGTAAAGGTTGCGCCGCTGACGCTGTCAACAATGGGCGAACCCGCTTCCAGGATGCGCCGGCGAAGCACAGGGAACGCCCTTGAAAAGGTGGCGTAGGTTTCGCGGTTGGAAATCAGCGCTATGTCGGCGATTTCCCCGCCGTGCATAGTGACGGCAAGCCGCAGCTCCCCGCCAAAGCCGTTGCCCGCGCCTTCAAAAACGCCGTCTCCCGCAGGCTGGCAAGCTGTAAGTGAAAGTAAAACCGCGCAAAGCGCAACTGTCAGCTTCTTCATTGTTACCCCCGTCTAGCTTTGTTACTTTTCCTTAACTTTGGAAGAAAACGCAGACTAAACCCGGCAAGGGCTTAGTCTGCGCTGTTTGACCGCTGTCGGTTTTGAATCAGGGCAAGCCCACGGCCGGGAAAACGTACCTGAGAGATGGGTTGGCAACAAATCCGCCAATGTTGTATACGTTAGTGAAACCTAAAGTTGCAACCGCTCTTGCCGCAGGAATAGTCCTGCTTGCAGTCCCGCAGTAAAGGAACATGTGGATATCCTTGTACCCCAGCGCCGGATCCAGATTCGCCCGCTGCTCGGGAGTCAGGTAATTGGCGATGAAATTCTGCCATGCGGTAAGTACGTTTTCTTTAAAATCCGCATGCGTAAAGCCTTCTTCCACGGCCAGTTGGTTCGCCCACAAAACATGGGCATCGCCCACGATATGGCCTTGAGCCTGCCTTTCCGTCAGCCTGCGCGTGTCCATAACTACAACCGGAATCGCCGGGTTGCTGAATATGGCGTAGCTGCCCTGACCGTCAAAGGCAAATTCGTCGCTGTGCGTGGCGTACCAAAACGGCCCCATCGGCTCGCTCAGCAACGAAAAATCCTCGTCCGCCAACGCCTGAACGCGGAACCAGAACGGGCCGTCGCTAAGGTCGCCAAACGCGACGTTCACGTTCAAGTATAGGGCATCTATGCCGTCAACCCTGGCGAATGCCGCGCGCGGATCAGCGCTTTCGGCGCTTCTGAAAACAAAAACGCTGAAGTCCTGCCGATCCTCGACATCGTCCCATGAAAGCCCCATTGGCCCCCCAAACGACAGGGGCGCTACGTGTCCCCTGTTCAGGACCAGATTTGCCGGAGTGTCCAAAGCCGCAACCGGTTGCTCCGGCACCGTAGCGCACGACAAACCCATCACCAACGCCGCCAGCGGAACTGCCGCTTGCCATAGCCTAAAATAACGCTTCACCTGTAATACCTCTCCTACAGCTTGATTTCGGAAATCAGATGATTTCCTTGCTGCTTAGGAGGTAGGTTAACACGTAATTTTGAAATTGTCAATACGTGTAGGCAATTTATTACGGACGAAGTGTCATGTTGAAGACTTGACACTGTGCTTTGGAAGCTGTATAGTGGCACTTGGTAGCTAAAATTTTGAATTCCCAACAGCGGCATATTTACTAATTTTCGTAAATTAGTCCAAAATTTTGCGCCCATGCCGTGCAGGTAGAGGTTGTTTGTATGTTTAAAAGCTTTAGGGGCAAAATACTTCTTCCAAGCATCGGCATAATGATGCTCGTGCTGGTTTTGATTGTGGCGTATACGTCCATAGTAATCCGGAACCTTACCGACGATCTCGCGGGAGAAAGGGCTACGATGATTTCGGAGTCCACGCATCTGCGCTTTGACGAGCTGGTGGATATTTCGGCCCTTTCAACACGGGTGGTGGCGCAAAGCGATATTCTTGCCAATGTTATCATAGACCATGCCGCCACGGGAGCCATAAACAGGGCGGCGCTGCTTGCGTACCTGGAAGGCAGAAGAATGGAAATAGGGGCGGGCATAATCCTGGTGCTTGACGAAAATGGAACCACCATCATCAGAACGAACATACCCCCTATGTTTGGGGATCCCCAGGCCGGTTCGGTCAATGTCCAGGCGGCCATGCGGGGCGAAACCGTATCCGCGTTCAGCGTCGGCACCGGCGCCATTCGCATGGCCGTATCCACTTACACGCCGATAACTTTCGGCGGCGAGCAAATCGGCGTTTTCATAGCGCGCACCGTCATGAACGACGATGCGTTTGTCGATACGTTTGCCGAGGTTTTTAACGCCCATGTGTCGCTCTATACGGGCCCCGAGATCGTGGCGACCACTCTCCTGGACTATTACGGCGACCGCGCCCTGGGCAGGGAGGCGGATCCCCTGGTAGCGCAGGTCGTGCTCGAGGAGAACCGGATATTCAGGGATCTCATACCGATCGAAGGCGTGCCGCACCACATGTACGCATTTCCGATACACAACGCGGCGGGCGTTCCCGTAGGCATGTTTTCCGTGGCGTTTTCCAACGAGCGCACGATAAGCGCCACGATGGAGGCGCAGCGCAATTTGATTATCATCAGCGTTATCGGCCTTTTGATTATCGGCGTTGTATTGTTCGTTTACATAAGGCGGCTTATAAAGCCCGTCACTCTTTTGACGCAGACGCTTGACGACACCGCCAACGGCGATTTGACTAAAAGGCTTCCGGAGCGGGGCAACGACGAAATAGCCGTGGCGGCCCGCTCCTTCAACAAAACCATGGAAGGGCTCAGGAAAATGATCACCACCATCAAAGGGCGGTCGGGGGTATTGTCCGAGATAGGCGACAATCTTGCCAGCAACATGACGACAACGGCGACCGCGATGAACCAGATTGCCGCAAACATCGAGAGCATCAAGGACATGGTTATAAACCAGAGCACGAGTGTCAGGCATACCAACGCGACCATGGCGCATGTTACCGGCAACATCGACAAGCTGAACGGCCACGTTGAAATCCAAAGCGGCGCCGTGTCCCAATCGGCGTCCGCCATCGAGGAAATGTTTGCCAACATCCAGTCCGTTACCTCGAGTCTTGCCCAAAACACCCAAAGCCTCGAGGAGCTCAAAAAATCGGCGGCGGAAAGCAGATCCAGCCTGCAAGAAGTGGTTAAGGACATAAAGGACATTTCCAAGGAATCCGAGGGGCTTTCGGAAATCAACGCGGTGATGGAAAACATAGCGGCCCTTACAAACCTGCTTTCTATGAACGCGGCGATAGAGGCGGCCCGCGCCGGCGAGGCGGGCAAGGGTTTCGCGGTGGTGGCCAGCGAAATACGCAAGCTGTCCGAAGATTCCAGCAGCCAGTCCAATACGATCTCGGTTGTGCTGAAGAAAATCCAGGACTCGATAGACAAAATCACCCGCTCCACGGACAATGTTTTGGACCAGTTTGAGGTGATAGACCAGGATGTAAAGACCGTTGCCGATCAGGGTGAAAACATCCGCAACGCAATGGAAGAGCAGAGCCAGGGAGGCAAGCAGATGCTTGAGGCCTCCAGCCAGGTAAGCGAGATAACCCTGCAGGTAAAAGGCGGCTCGGAGGAAATGCTTGAAGACAGCAGGGAAGTGATCCAGGACAGCAAAAGCCTGGAAGAAGCGACGGTGGAAATAACCGTGGGCATGAGCGAAATGGCAGCCGGCACGGCGCAGGTAAACACGGCCGTAAACAGCATCAACGATTTGACCAACAAAAACCGCGAAAACATTTCCTCTTTGGTTCGGGCCGTTTCGCAGTTTAAAGTGTGATCCCAGTCCGCTAGCCGGTTGCATTTCGTCGCTGCTCCGCATTGCCCCGCGTTGCGGGAATGTACTATAATAAAGCATGGTTAAAATGCCTCTTGCCTTTTCCCTTTTTGCGGCATTCCTGCTGACTTTTGCTTCCTGCGCCACGCAGATTGTCGGCTCGCTGCAGACGGACGGACGCTCGGAGCTTGACATCCACGCGGCGCTTGAACCCAGAATGTCGGCGCTCATAATGGGTTTCGCCGCAGCCGCCGGCATCGCGCCAGGAACGGCCATTCTGGACGGCCCTTCCATAGCAGCATCCATGGCGCAGGCCCCGGGCATAGCTTCGGTTTCGCTTGAAAACACCTCGCCCGTTTCAATCCAGGGGCGGGTTCAGGTTTCGCATATCGCAGATCTCCTTGCCGCCGGCGGCACCGATTTTATCACTTTCGAACAAAGCGCCGGCGGCGGCGGACGTTTTACCGCCGGCATCGACCGCGATTCCGGGCGGGTGATCCTCGCCCTTATCTCGCCGGACATAACCAACTACCTTGCCGCCCTGATGGCCCCGGTGGCGACCGGCGAGGCAATGACCAGGGCCGAGTATCTGTTTCTGGTGGGCGCGGTGTACGGCAGCGGCATTGCCGACGAAATTTCCGCCGCCACGATACGCGCCTGGATAGACTTCCCCGGCCCCATACAGAGCGTCCGCGGCGGCACCTTCGTCGGCAGAAGGGCGGAGTTCGCAATCCCGCTTCTGGACGTGCTCGTTCTGGAAACCCCACTGAGCTACGAGGTGGTCTGGCGGTAGGTATACGCCCGCCTTGAACATCCGCGGTCAAACCGCCATAATATCGGTGCATGAAGAAGTTTATTTTCGTCTCGGGCGGAGTATGTTCCGGCTTGGGCAAAGGCGTTTCCGCTTCCTCCCTTGGCGCGCTGCTTGAGGCCCGCGGGCTCAACGTCCGCATGATAAAGTGCGACCCGTACCTCAACGTGGACGCGGGGACAATGAGCCCCTTTGAGCACGGCGAAGTGTACGTTACCGACGACGGCGCGGAAACCGATCTGGATCTTGGCAACTACGCCCGCTTTACAAAGGGCCAGCTTACCAAGACAAACTCCATGACGGCGGGCCAGGTATATCAATCGGTTATAGACCACGAACGGGAGGGCCGCTACCTCGGCAAGTGCGTGCAGGTAATCCCCCACGTAACCGACGAAATCAAGAGGCGCATAATGGCGGTCGCCGACGCGGACGACGACACCGACGTGGTAATCACCGAAATCGGCGGCACGGTCGGCGACATCGAGTCGATACCGTTTCTGGAGGCCGCAAGGCAGATAATCCACGAACGCGGCAGGAAAAACGCCATTTCCGTCCACCTCACACTAATAACCGAGGTGGCCGGCGGCGAGCTTAAGACAAAACCGTCGCAGCACTCGGTAAAAGTGATGCAGGGCATGGGGCTCCAGCCCGACGTGCTGATCTGCCGCGCGCCCAGAATGCTGGACGGAGACCAGCGCAGCAAGCTTGCCCTTTTTACGAACGTGGATCCGGACGCCGTTTTTACGTCCCGCGACATCGAAACCACGATGTACGAAATTCCGCTGATGTTCTTCGAGCAGGAGCTCGACCAGGTGGTGCTTAAAAAGATGGGCCTGGAGTTCCGCCACTCGGACCTTACGCCCTGGCTTTCGATGATGGAACGCTTTGTTTCGAGCAAGGTGAAAGTCCGCATCGGCGTGGTGGGAAAGTACATGGAGCTGCACGACGCTTACAAGTCCGTGTACGAAGCTCTGTTCCACGCCGGCGTGGAATGCGGGGTGGAAATCGAAATCGTAAAAATCGATTCGTCAAGCGACGGCGAGCTTCCCGGCGACGACAAGCTGCACGGCGTGCTTATCCCCGGCGGCTTCGGCGAGCGCGGAATAGACGGAATAATACGGGTGGCGGCCTGGGCAAGAACCAACGGGGTTCCCTGTTTCGGAATATGCCTCGGGATGCAGATAATGGTAATCGAGTGGTGCCGAAACGTAATCGGCTGGACGGGGGCCGACTCCACCGAGTTCAACCGGAAAACCGAGCACCCCGTAATAAGCCTGCTGGAAGAGCTTACGAACGAAAAAAACCTTGGGGGAACCATGCGGCTGGGCCTTGGCGAGCTGGTCGCCGAGCCGGGAAGCCTAGTGGCGGCCGCCTACGACGCGCCGGCGCTCATACAGGAGCGCCACAGGCACCGCTACGAGTTCTCAAACAGGTTCCGAGGCGAAATAGCCGCGTCCGGCCTAAAAATAACGGCCACCACCCCGGACGGAACCCTCGTGGAGTGCGTCGAGTGGCCAGACCACCCCTGGGGCGTGGGCGTTCAGTTCCATCCGGAGTTCAAATCGAAACCCACGGCAGCGTCGCCGCTTTTCAGGGATTTTGTTACCGCGGCCAAGGAATTTAGTTTAAGTAGGTAGGGCCTTGGCGGCTGTCACGCCGCGACCGGGTTTGTTTTCGAAAGGAGGTGCAGACTGTACAAAAACCGCTTCCCCGCACGGGTCTTGCCGGCGCTGGCCGCCGTCGCGTTTTTTGCCGCGTGTTCCTTCGACTACGGCGACAGATCCGGCGTCTCCGACAGGGACACGCCGGACATCGTAATGGAAAACGTAGAGTACGTGCGCGTCCGCTCGTGGGAAATACAGGCGCGCTTCCTAGCCGAACTTGCCGAACGCTTCGAAGACCGTCAGATTATGGAGCTGCGAAACTTCTCCTTCGAACAGTTTGAAAACCAGGGCGAGATGAACGCCTTCGGAAGGGCCGGCAGCGCCTCCGTGGAGCTCGATTCCCTGGACATAAGAATGGACGACGGCGTAAGGCTTGAGGTGGAGTCCGAGGAAATTGCCATCGAAACTATCCGCCTCGAATGGAGGGACGGGCCACGGATCCTGCTTGGCGGAAGCGAGGAGGAAGTGCGCATCTCCAGGGACGACGGCACGGCGTTCAGCGGCGTGGGCTTCCGCGCCGACGCCCGGCTTCGCACCTGGGAGTTCACCGGCGCGGTCGTAGGCACCTACGTCCACGAGGACGACGAGGAAGAAGACGAAGACGGGCCATACGCCGACGAAGGGGCAACCGAATGAAACGACTCCGCGGCCCGGCACTCGCCCTGCCGGTTCTGGTTTTTGCAATGCTCTGCGCCCCGCAAATCGCCGGAGCCGACACCTTCACGTTCAGGGCCGACAGGATGTCCGGAACCAGGGCGCTTGGCAGGGAAGTAACCATCCTTGTGGGCAACGCCGAGGTTCTTGCCGACAACATGCTTCTGCGCGCCAACCGAATCGAGATTTCCGGCGACAACAACCAGTTTATAGACGCGATAGGCGACGTTTGGGGCTTTGAAAACGAGCGAAACATCGTTTTCCGCGCCGACAGAATCCGCTACGACCGCGACCGCGGAATCGCCCGGCTGGAAGGCAACGCCACGCTGGAAGACAGGGAAAACGAGGTGGTCGCCAAAGGCAACTTCATAGAGTTCGACGAATACACCGAGATAACGGTGCTACAAATCGCGGTGCGCCTCTTTCAGGACGACATGGTAAGCCGCGCCGAGCACGCCATCTACCGCCGGGTTGAGCAGCTTCTTGACCTTTCCGGCTTCCCGGTGGTGTTCCGTGGCGACGACGAGTTCAGGGCCGACAGAATCCGCGTGGACATGGAAACCAACGACGTAATCATGGAAGGCGCGGTTTCCGGCACGATACGGAACTAGGCCCGCCGCCCTGCAACCGACACCGTCACCCTGCGACTCGATCTCAGGGTCTACGGACGGGTTGGGTTTTTCCGTCCGCCGTGCTATATTGACCTGCCTATGACTGAAAAAGATAGCGAACCGACCGCCGAGGATGTCCCCGCCACGGAAACCGCGCCGGAGGAAGCTTCGGCCGCCTTGGATGGCACAGCTCCAACCTCGGTCGAAGCTCCAGCTCTGGAAGAGGCCGAAGCTGCGGCCGATGACGGCGAGTCCGCCCCGGAGGAACCGGGCTCCGTTGAGGAGAACGCGGCTTCCTCGATAGAGGTGGGCGAGTCCGCCTCCGGGGGGGAAGCTTCCGAGGAGGAAACGCATCCGGAGGCCGGCGCGCACACCTTGGGCGTAACGGAAATACGCAAGCGCTTCGGCAAAAAGGAAGTGGTTCGCGGGGTAAACTTTACCATGTGCAACGGCGAGGTCGCCGGCCTTCTTGGGCCGAACGGCGCGGGAAAGACCACGATTTTCTACATGATTGTCGGCTTCTACAAACCAAACGCCGGCTACGTCAACATGAACGGCATGGACATTACGTCCAAACCCATGTTCCGCCGGGCGCGCATGGGCATAGCGTATCTGCCGCAGGAAGCTTCGATTTTCCGCAAGCTGACCGTGGAGCAGAACATCTGGGCCATACTGGAAAGCCGCCGAGACATAGACAAGCCCGCCAAAAAGGAGCGGCTGGAGCAGCTTCTGGACGAGTTCGGCATAGACAGAATACGCAAGCAGTTCGGCTTTACCCTTTCCGGCGGCGAAAGGCGGCGCACCGAAATCGCCAGGGCCCTTGCCACCGAGCCGAAGTTCCTGCTTTTGGACGAGCCGTTTGCCGGCATAGACCCAATCGCGGTTTACGAAATCAAGCAGATTATCCGTCGCCTTGCGAACAAAGGCATAGGTGTTTTGATTACCGACCACAACGTCCGGGACACCCTGGAGATAACCACGGAAGCTTTTATCATCGCCGACGGCTCCATCGTGGCGCGCGGCGACCGCGATACGATTCTCGCCAACGAGATGGTCCGCGAGGTTTACCTGGGGTCAGAGTTCAGGATGTAGCCGGGCGCGCATGGGGTTTTCCGCCGTGGAACCCACGGGGCGCATACAGCCCGATGGTCAAGCCCCAGGCATCCTTGCCGGCGACAGCGGGCTGTCCTTGGGGAAGCGCTCCACCGTGGCGGGGGGCCGTCGCTTGTGGCTTCTGCACTGGTCGCAGCCAAGGATGTGGACATGGTGCCGGTTAAAGGCCCGGTCGAACAGCCTCGCTATGAGCTTCTCCTCGGTGCTTAGCTTCGCCGAACACACCGGGCAGCTTCGTTCGCGCGTCCCTACAAGACAGTACACGCATCCCTGGATGTGCATCTGCTTGTCGCTGCCTCCGGTAATCGAAGGGAAGGCCTGGGTTTTTATGAGCTCGCCGTTTGGAAGCTTCGTTTTGCAAACCGGGCAGACCTTTGGGTCTCCGGCGGCTCCCCGTTTTCGTCGGCTGCCCCCGAAGCCCATTTGTCGGCGCATCTTCGTCCATTGCCCCGAAAGAAGCCTGTGGCCAAACCACAGCAGGACAATCCCCAGGATGATAAAAACCAGTATCTGTAAATAATCCCTCATAACGACTACACTTTAACCCGTGTCCACACTATACATTATCGGCACGCCCATAGGGAATTTGGGCGATATAAGCTTCAGGGCCGCGGAAATTCTCAAAACGGTGTCGCTGGTGGCCTGCGAGGACACCCGGCGCACCCTCAAGCTGCTAAGCCACCTGGGAATCCGGGTGAGAATGCTCTCCTGCCGCGCCCAAAACGAGGAATTCGCCGCGAAAAAGGTAATCGCCGCCCTAAACGAAGGGCTTGCCGTTGCCTACGCCAGCGACGCCGGAACCCCCGCGCTAAGCGACCCCGGCGCGACGCTGGCCCGCCTTGCCGCCCGGGCCGGACACGACGTTGTCCCCGTTCCAGGCCCTTCCGCCTTTGCCGCGCTGCTGAGCGTTGCCGGCGGCACGGACAAAACGGTCGTCTTCGAGGGCTTTCTTTCCCCCAAGCCGGGCCGGCGGCGGTCTAGGCTGAAGGAACTGCTTTCGTTAAAAGCGGCTATAGTTCTGTACGAATCGCCTTTTCGCATAATTCGGCTTTTGGAGGATATTGCGGAAATAGACGAAATGCGGTATACTTGCGTAGGGAGGGAAATGACCAAGATCCACGAGGAGTACATACGGGGAACCGTCGGGGAGGTTCTCGCCGTGCTTGCGGAACGAAAGGAGCTTGTTGGCGAGTTTGCCGTTTTTGTCGGCGGGAAAAGCCCGGTCAAGGCTTAGCCGGTCGATATAGGTTAACAAAAACCGCAGACTTACCGATAATCATAACAGGAAGGTTATTATGATGGTCGACAGAATAGGTCAAGTAAACCCCGTCCAGATGGAGAACAGGATAGGGAAGGCCGATCAGGTCCAGGGAGGGAGTAGGTTTGATTCCATCAGCCTGTCTCCGGAAGCAAGGGAGATGGCGGAAGTCTACCAGGTTGCCGAGCTTGTAAGGTCGGCAGAGGTTTTGGACGAAGCCCGTATCGCCTCGCTTCGAGAGAGAATCAACGATCCTTCGTACTTCAACGAAAGGACCATCAGTGCGACGGCAGATAGAATCATGGAAGCGTTTGGGCTGTAGAACACTGCACCCCCAAAGAAAGAGGCGGAACGCGCCGGCCAAGGGCAGCCCCCGAGCCGGCAGGTTCCGCTTTTTTTGTGCGCCAACCCTTTCCGGCGTCCAAACCTAGAGACC
>Ga0209755_10001480_pt1 | contig 36208 bp, 26 predicted proteins | sample TergutCo191P1_FD_187301 | JGI IMG/M metagenome (GOLD analysis project Ga0209755, IMG submission 187301) | Cornitermes sp. P1 segment gut microbial communities from Petit-Saut dam, French Guiana - Co191P1 (SPAdes) (version 2) | ecosystem: Host-associated > Arthropoda: Insects > Digestive system... | reverse complement strand
CGATCCTCATCGGCCCATGATCCGTCCGAAGCGTTTTGGGCGACTTTCCGTTGCGCCGGTTCCCGGTCGGCTTTTCCCCGGCCCCGCTTTTTTCGCAGCCGATCTGCTCGGTTAGCTCCGCCTGCATCGCCCGCTCGATTAGGGCCTTGCTCAGCTGCTTTATCAGGCCCTCGGGGCCGTGGAAATCCTCGGGGCCCTTGTACTCCCTCAGCAGCTCGTCCAGTACTTCTTTCGTTATCGCCATACTTCCTCCTTGGCAGTATAGCGTTTTACACAAAATTATTTATGGGCTCTGAGAACCCTCGGTGCACGACGCGGGGGTCTATATCGATATCTGCAAGGTGTCTCCTAATCAATGAACCTGGTAACCCTATAATTTTTTGCCAGCAGATTTGCTCGCGATTAGCGCGGAAAAACCTTAGCCGGATATCGCCTGTGCCGCGCCCGTAGGGTCATCATCGGCAAAGATGGTTTCCTTTGCGCTTTCCATAAAAGCGATAAAGTTCCTAAGCGCGGGCGACATATATCGGTCTGCTTTCCAGATGACGCAGATTTCCGTCTGCAAAGCAGGTTCCTCTATTTTTCGGCAAACAATTTTTTCTTTTGTGATAGGCATGGCGGTGGAAGGCGGGATCAGGGCAATTCCCATTCCTTCCATCGCCCACCTCAGCGTGGTTCTTGCGTCATCGTTGATGCAAAGGTAATGCGGCTTAATCTGATATTTGCCGAACAGCTCCGTGATAATCGTTTCCCAGCGCCGATAGATAATCAAAGGCTTGTCCGCTAATTGCGGAATGCCAAGCGGATCATCCAGGCCTTCAAAGTGGCGCTCGGCGCCAACGCACAGAATTTTTTCTTTTATCAGGCACAGGCGCTTAAATGAATTTGTCTCGCTGAAAGGCGTTCGCACGATTGCGATCTCAATCGCGTTTTCCTCCAGCATTGAAATCAGCTCGTAAGTGTTTTTTTCGACCAAGCGATAATTGATATTGGGATATTTGTCCCGAAAGCCATGCATAATAATCGAAAGAAGAACCGTGCCGCAGGAAGTAACCGTTCCCAGGTGCAGTGTCCCGTGCTGGCCTTTGTTAAAGCTGGTAACCTCTTTCAGCGTCACGTTTGTGTAATCCAGAATAACCTTTGCGCGCGAATAGAGAATCTTGCCGGCTTCCGTCAGCGCGATATTGCGCGCGCCCCTTTCCATAAGCAGGACACCCAGCTCCGACTCCAGAAGCTTAATCTGCTTGCTGAGGGGCGGCTGGGAAATATGAAGCACCTTGGCAGCGGCGTTGATGTTGCCGGCGTCCACCACCGCGACAAAATACTGCAAGGTTCTGATATCCACGCATGCATTCTACCATGTTACATGCATCGCCGTCAAACGGATTCCTGCTTTTTCGGGCTTTGGCCGCACAAGCGGCGATGAGCCGCCGCCAGGGCGAGCAGGATGGGAATGGCGCCCCAGATGCTCCTCACTCCCAGCCAGTCGCTGGCAAACGCTCCCACGATGCCCCCGATTATGAAAAGCGCAAACAGCATGAAGAACCCAAACGTCTTTTTGGAAAAAGCTTTTTTCTTTTCCACAAACATGGCCTTGTAAAGGTACTGCCCCATGGAACGCAGGTTGCCTGTCTGGATTGTGGAGTTGAATATCCAGCCCTTGTATGTCCGGAAGGCGCTGAGCTGAAACCCTGCGACAAGCGACAGCGTAACATTTGGTATGGCGTACGGCACCGTCAACGGAATAAGCCCCACCACGAAAAACACGGGGATTTCCCAGTACAGCACCCGCATCTGCCATGTGCCCTCGGGGTGGTTGCTGTACCTGTCGAACAGATGTTCGGCGATGAAGGCACCCGCCATCGTCGCCAGCATGGGCCATAGCGCATTTAGAAGAAGGGGGATATCCCTGTAAAATACCGCGATGACAAATATACCCGCGTTGCCCGTCTGGTTGATTGCAAAAACGCCCCCGCGCATCAGAAACGAGTAAGAGTTGACGTATCCGCTGATAAATGTAAACGATGCTATAAACCAAAAAGATTGCAGCAGATCTGGTGTTGTCCATGTTTTTACGGCTGTGTTTTCCATTTTTTCACCCTTGGCCAAATAGTACATCATCATGAAACTTTTGTCAGTGGAAACAAGCGGAAAAACCCCAACGGAAAAATATTTTTTTCGTATATCTGCTATATCAATTTTGTATAGTATTTTGCCGAAAAAATCGGATAAACCGCTTGACGTTGAAATCGCAAAAATGATAGCCTGCCCGTAAGAGCAAAGCACAAAGGTGTGCCATTCCAATGGGCATACCTTTGCGCTTTGCTTTTTTTTGTTCTGCCGGCACGGCAAATAAACTTTTGTGAGGTGATGACAAATGAAAAAGATTTCCAAACTGTTTGGGAGCATGGTTTTCAACGAGGCGGTCATGCAGGAGCGGCTTCCGGCTGACGTTTACAAAGAGCTGAAAAAAACCATGGTGCAGGGCACGCACCTTGAGCTTGACATCGCCAACGTGGTGGCTAACGCCATGAAAGACTGGGCGGTGGAAAAGGGCGCGACCCATTTTACCCACTGGTTCCAGCCGATGACCGGCGTCACGGCCGAAAAGCATGACGGTTTTATCTCCCCTGCCGGCAGCGGGAAAGTCGTCATGGAATTTTCCGGCAAGGAGCTTGTTCGCGGGGAACCCGATGCGTCCAGCTTTCCGTCAGGCGGCCTGCGCTCAACTTTCGAGGCCAGGGGCTATACGGTATGGGATATCACGTCGTACGCCTTTATAAAAGACGGCACGCTGTACATACCAACCGCATTCTGCTCGTACGGCGGCGAAGCCCTGGACAAAAAAACCCCGCTGCTCCGTTCCATGGAAGCCATCGACAAACAGGCGCTGCGGATACTCAAACTTTTTGGGAATACCGTCGCGAAGCGCGTCAGCACGACGGTAGGCCCAGAGCAGGAATATTTCCTAATCGACAAGGAAATGTACCAAAAACGCCCGGATTTAATCTACGCCGGTCGGACGCTGTTCGGCGCGCGCCCTGCCAAGGGGCAGGAGCTTGAGGATCATTACTTCGGCAACATAAAGCCGCGCGTGTCCGCTTTTATGAAAGAGCTTGACAAGGAACTCTGGAAGCTGGGCGTTTACGCGAAAACCAAGCACAACGAGGTTGCCCCGGCGCAGCACGAGATGGCGCCGGTCTTTTCGACGACAAACATTGCCACCGATCACAACCAGCTTACAATGGAACTTATGAAGAGCATTGCCGGAAAGCATGGACTGGTCTGCCTTCTCCATGAAAAACCTTTTGACGGGGTAAACGGTAGCGGCAAGCATAATAACTGGTCCATTTCCACCGACACTGGCGTAAACCTGCTTGAGCCCGGCGAGACGCCTTACGAGAACGCCCAGTTCCTGCTATTCCTGGTATCGGTAATCAAGGCCGTGGATGACTACCAGGATTTGCTGCGGGTATCGGTGGCGAATGCCGGAAACGACCACAGGCTCGGCGCAAACGAGGCGCCGCCGGCCATCGTGTCCATGTTTCTCGGCGACGAGCTGACCAAGATTCTGGACGCGATAGAGACCAACACCGACTACAAGAGCGAGGACAAGCGTCCCATGGAAATCGGCGTAAGCGTGCTGCCGCATTTCCCGAAAGACACGACCGACCGCAACCGCACGTCTCCCTTCGCGTTTACCGGAAACAAGTTCGAGTTCCGCATGCTGGGTTCCACATCCTCCATAGCGGGCCCGAACATCGTCCTGAACACGGCGGTAGCGGAAGTGCTGCGGCAGTTCGCGGATACGCTGGAGGGCACGGATAATTTTTACGGAGGGCTTGCATCTCTGGTTACCAAAACCATCCGCGCGCACAAACGGATTGTCTTCAACGGCAACAACTACGCCGACGAGTGGGTAGCCGAGGCGAAGAAACGGGGACTGTCAAATCTTAGGACCACGGTGGACGCGCTTCCCGAATTCATCTCTCCCAAGAGCATAGGGCTGTTTACGGCACATGCCGTTTTCTCGGAACCGGAAATTCACTCAAGGTATGAGATTCTGATGGAAACCTATTGCAAAACCATCAACATAGAAGCTCTTACGATGGCCGGCATAGTCAACACGCAAATCATACCCGCCTGTGTGGATTACCAGAACGATCTGGCGCAGCTTCTCAAGGCAAAGAAAGAATGCGGGAAGTATGACACAGCGCTTGAGGAGCACCTGCTTGACAAGATATCGAAGCTGTCGGCCTGCATGTTTAAGCAACTGGAAACCCTTGAAGCCGAAGTGCTGAAGTCCAAGGAGGGGCAAGACATTCTCGCCCACGCAAAGTTCTGCCGCGACAAAGTTTTTGCCGCAATGACGGAACTGCGGACGACCGTGGACGAACTGGAAACCCGCGTCGCCAAAAAGCACTGGCCGCTTCCGTCTTATGGGGAATTGCTGTACAGCGTCGTATAGCAACTTGGCATCTGTTTTTGGAAGGAGTTTTTTATGATTGCGAAGAAATTAGGCATGACCACTCAGGTCTTGCTCGCGGCGATACTGGGCGTTCTCGCCGGCGCGTTTTTCGGGGATTTTGTAATGCCCCTTCGGCCTATCGGCGATATCTTTTTGCGCCTTCTTAGAATGGGTATCGTTATACTTGTTCTTGGTCACGTAATCGAGGCGATAGGCAGCATCAAGCCGAAGGAATTCGGAAAGCTGGGGGCAAAAATATTCTTTATTTTTGCGCTAACCTCGCTTCTCGGCGCGGCATGGGGCGTGCTTGCGGGGCTCATCTTTAGGCCCGGCGTGGGGATAGACACGGCGGGCCTGTATGCCTTGGGCGGCGGCGGGGCTTTTGATATACAGGCCCAGGCCGCCGACGAGCTGACGGCGGGCCTTGCCCAGACGATTGTTAACTTCATCCCGATTAACATTATTTCATCCCTCGCGAGCGCCAATATCATGCAGATACTGGTATTCGGCGTGCTGTTCGGGATAGCCATCGCGCTGGTGTCCGAAACCCAAAAGGACTACAGGCTTATCCAGATGCTTTCGCTGTTCAACAAAGGCGTGGTCAAAATGATTACCAAGGTCATGATCATCGCGCCGATTGGCGTGTTCGCGCTTTTGGCCACTACCATTGGCGGGATGGGCACGCAGGTTATTCTTCCGCTGGCAAGGTTTTTGATGGTATATGCGGGGGCCACGCTTATCTTCTTTGTTGGCTGGGCGCTTTTCAACTGCATTTACTGCCGGGTCAGTTTCGTCCAGCTTCTGAAAAACATAAGCCGGATTTCGCTGGTGGCGCTTGCCACTGGCTCCTCGGCGGTCACGCTGCCGGTTGCCATGCAGGACACCGAGCAAAAGCTCGGTGTCAGCAAAAGGCTTACAAGCCTGGTGTTTCCCTTAGGGCTGACGATTAACAGCACCGGCGCGGCAATGCACATGGCGCTCGCCACTATGACCGTAGCGCAAATGTACGGCATCACGTATGAGCCTACGATGCTGATTTATATCATCATTTTTACTACTTTGGCCTCCGCGGCGAACGCCGTGGTTCCAGGTGCCGGCATCGTATCGCTGATAATCGTGGCGCAGGAAATGGGCTTCCCGATGGAAGTCGTGCCGTTGTTTGCGGGCGTGGAGATTCTTATTGGCATGTGCCGCGTAATCCTTAACGTGAACGGGGACGTGTTCACATCCATGCTCGTGGCAAAATCTGAAGGCGAATTCGACCGCTCGGTCTTTAATGCCGACAACAAGGGCCTTGTTACCGTCGGCGCGGCGCCGGTTGCCGCTGGCGAAGCGATTGCTCCCACGCCGGTGCTGGCCCCTACTCCCGCGCTTGTCGCGGTCAGCGCCAGCGAGGCTCCGGATGCAAACGCCAACAAGTGGCTTGCGGTGCTGCTGAAAGTTTACGAGAAATGAGAGGTGACCAAGATGCCGTTCAGGTTTGACAAGATTGCGAATCCGTATCCGCTATCCAGAAACACCATCTATGCCAAGAACGGCATGGTGGCCACTTCGCAGCCGCTGGCCTCGCAGGCCGGACTGGAAATGCTGAAACGGGGCGGCAACGCCGTGGATGCGGCCATTGCCACGGCGGCCTGCCTGACCGTCGTGGAACCCACATCCTGCGGCATCGGCGGCGACGCTTTTGCCATTGTCTGGATGAAGGATGCCATGTACGGGCTAAACTCATCCGGGCCTTCGCCTAAGAGCATTTCCATAGACGCTGTAAAAGCGGCGGGGCATGAAACGATGCCTGCGCGCGGATGGACACCGGTGACGGTTCCGGGCGTGCCCGGGGCATGGGCGGCCCTTTCAAAGCGCTTCGGCAAGCTAAGCCTGTCGGAATGCCTGGCCCCGGCCATTCGCTACGCCGGGGAGGGCTATCCCCTTTCCCCCTTGCTTGCCCGCATGTGGAAAGAGCAGTTTAACATCTTTAAGGATAATTTTGCCGACAAGCCGGAGTTCGCCGAATGGTTCAAAACCTTTGCGCCGAAGGGCCGCGCTCCTGAAATCGGCGAAATGTGGTCTTCGCCGAACCATGCCGCCACTTTGACGGAAATCGGCGAAACCTGCGCCGAAAGTTTTTATCGCGGCCGCCTTGCCGATGCGATTGCAGCCGCCTCTGCCGCCCATGGCGGATACCTGGCGAAATCCGATCTGGAAGGCTATGCGCCCGAATGGGTGGAGCCAGCCAGCATTCGCTACCGCGATTACGATGTTTGGGAAATCCCGCCCAACGGCCAGGGCATTGTTCCGCTGATAGCCTTGAATGTTTTGAAAGGCTATGATTTTCGCGCAAGGGACGACATCGAAACTTTTCACAAGCAGTTCGAGGCCATGAAGCTTGCCTTTACGGCGGGCAGGCAGGAGATTACCGACCCGGCCTACATGCGGGTTTCCGTAAAGGACCTGCTTAGCGATGCCTATGCCGCCACCCTGCGGAAACACATCCGGGATATGGCCAGCGAGCCCATTGCCGTCAAGCCTTCCCCTGGCGGAACCGTTTACCTGGCCGCGGCCGACGGCGACGGGAATATGGTGTCTTATATCCAGAGCAATTTTATGGAATTCGGCTCCGGGATGGTGGTTCCGGGGACCGGCATTTGCATGCAAAACCGGGGCTTTGAGTTCAGGCTTGATCCCGGCCACGTCAACCATTTGGCCGGCGGGAAAAAAACGTACCACACGATTATTCCCGGGTTCTTGACGCTGGACGGCAAGGCGATCGGGCCCTTTGGGGTAATGGGCGTGTACATGCAGCCCCAGGGGCATGTGCAGGTTATCATGAACACCATTGACTTTAACCTGAACCCGCAGGCGGCGCTTGATGCGCCTCGCTGGCAATGGAGGGAGGGGAAGAAATTCCGGGTGGAAAGCCGCTTCCCAAGCCATATTGTCCAGGAACTTGCGAGGCGCGGGCATTTGGTGGAAACGACGGCGGACTCGATTGCCTTCGGCCGGGGCCAGATTATCTGGAGGGATCCGGACACGGGCGCGCTTGCCGGGGGGACGGAATCCAGAACGGACGGGGCGATCGCGAGCCGGTAAGGCTGAGATGGTTTGGGGAAGCGCTGAAGCCCTGCGGAATCAGCGCTTCTCAGGCCAGCGCTTTTCGGTTTGACAAACGGAAACGGATCGGCTACATTGTTTCCATAACGGAGGCAAGCGAGATATGTGGCAGGCAAACGACGCAATAACCGATGTCAAAAACTGCATTCTGAGCACGGTGGGCGATGACTGCGAAAAAATAATTTTGTTTGGCTCCCATGCCTACGGCGCGCCGAGCAAGGAAAGCGACCATGACTTTTTCGTGGTGCTGAAAGACGGGTCCGAAAAGCCCATTTTGGCTTTGCAAAACATTTACAGCAACCTGGCAAAAAACAGGGCCTACACCCCCGTTGACATACTCGCCAATTACAAAACGAATTTTGACGCAAGAAGCAAGCTGCCCGCCATTGAGCGGACTATCGCGGAGAAAGGTACGGTCCTATATGAACGCGGCTGATCTCGCAAAAGAGTGGCTCCGATATTCAAAAAGCGACTTGACCGCCGCCAGGCACATGCTCGAGAATGCTTATCCGAAGGAAACGGAGATCGCCTGCTACCATTGCCAGCAGTGCGCCGAAAAAGCGCTGAAAAGCCATTGCATCTTAAAAGGCATCGAGCCGCCAAAAACGCATGATCTGATTGCGCTGTGCCGATTATGCATGGCGGCGGAAGATTCGTTTTCATCCATGCTGGGCAACTGCTCCAGGCTAAACCCCTACGGAGTGGCGATTCGCTACCCAAATGAACTGGCGGTTGATGAAGCAATAGCGAAAAACGCCCTGACCATGGCGCAGCAGATTTACGAATATTGCGGCGGACTTTTTGACAAAGCGGTTATAGAACCCCGCTAGCAAAGACGAGAAAATAATTTCATGTTTGTCACCAGCGCCGCCGCCCAATTGTCACCTTCGCGCCTCCCTTGCCGCTTTTTCTTGACATTGTCATACATTTATGGTAAAATGTATGACAGATTGGGGGTATTACAATGGCGATGCTTTCTATCAGAATTGACGATAATTTACGCAAAGGCGCGGAACAGGCTTTTAGGGCTTATCCCTAAACAGAGGTTTCCAGTATAATGCTGAAAAGACCGGGAGGGAAAGCAATGAGACAAAAGTGCTCATGGGAAATAACCGACGAGTTCTGGGAAGCTTCAAAGCCTCTGATACCGCCGCTGGAGCGGGACAGCGAGAAAACGTACAAGAGGAAGCCGGGCGGAGGGTGCCCGCCGATGGACATGTGCAAGGTGCTGGAAGGCATGTTCTACGTCATGCGCACGGGTGCACAGTGGAAGGCCCTGCCCAAGGAGTTCGGCTCGCCAAGCTCCGTGCACCGATATTTCAGGTACTGGCACGAGAAGGGATTCTTCCAAAGCCTGTGGGTCGCCGGGCTGGAACGCTATGACGAGGCGTGCGGCATCCAATGGATTGGCTGAGTGCGGACGGCTGCATGGTCAAGGCGCCTCTGGCCCTGCAGTCGGTCGGGAACAACCCCACCGACCAGGGGAAAAAAAGGAAGCGAGTGCCATCTTCTTGTTGACGACCGGGGCGTGCCGCTGTCGATAGCGGCGACCGGAGCGAACTGGCACGACGTGACTCAGCTCGAGCGGCTGCTGGACTTGATAGAGGTGGAGCGGTCTGATATCTTCGAGCTCCCGCAGCATCTGTGCCTTGACAGGGGGTATGCCGGGGAGCCCGCATTGGAGATCATCGTCGCGCGCGGGTTCGTTCCCCATGTCAGGGGCAGGCGGCCGAGCCTCGCAGTTTGGATTATAGCATATTTCCGTGCTCCGGCGCGTTTTGCAGGCGCTCCCGGCAGCGCGCAAAAATACGCTGAGTTATCCGCGGAAATGCACGCAATCGCTAACTGCGCTTTGAGCCGGCGCTGCCCGGCAGAAAACTGTCCGAAAATTGGTTTCGGGCAGTTTTTTTTTGCCAAATTCCCGGCGCCTGCGTGCGGGGGGCTGAAAATGCGCAAATTTACGTTGCAGAATCGCTGGAGCGTGTCTATACTGGCCGCAGTATTATTTTTTCATACGGAGGAAAGCAATGAAAAAACAAATGGCCATTTTGGGCGGACTGCTTCTGGCCGGCTCTGTTCTGTTTGTGGCGTGTCCCAGGGCCCGGCTCGACATTGGCATCGCCATGCCGGAGACGCACGTTGAGCGCTGGGTCGGCGACGGCAACCAGCTCAGGGCGGAGGCCGAGCGGCTCGGCTTCAGCGCCGCGGTCATGTGGGCCGACGCGAACCAGGCGATTCAGAACCAGCACATTCAGAGCTTCATCGTTCAGGGTGCCAGGCTGCTCATAGTGGGCAGCATCAATGAAGGCGTCGGCGCTGCGGTGGCAGAGGCGGCGCAGGCCGGCATTCCGGTCATTGCCTACGACCGGATTATCGCAAATTCCGGCGACTACGATTATTACATCACGTTTAACAACTACGAGGTCGGCCGCATGCAGGGCCAGAGCATCGTTGACGCGCTGCGCCTGCACGCCGTCGCCGACAATGCCGAAGAGCCGCTGGCGATTACCCTGTTTGCCGGCTCCCCCACTGACGGCAACGCTTTCTTCTTTTTCAACGGGGCGATGAGCGTTCTCCTTCCGCACATTGACAGGGGAGCGCTGCGGGTCGTCGGGCCTTTCCCCAGAAACTCGCACGTTGGCGGCGCCGTTGATCCGGCCTTCATGTCCATCGCCACCGAAGGCTGGAATCCGCTCCATGCCAGAACCCGCATGGACATTCTCCTCACCAGCTTTGCCGCCGAGGACATAACCCTGGACGCGGTGCTCGCCCCCAACGACACTTTGGCGCGGGCCATAATCGAATCGCTCAGGGCCGATGCCAGGTATGCGGAAGCGCTGCCGGTGATTACCGGGCAGGACGCGGAATTTGCCTCGATGGTTTCGATAAGGGACGGCGGGCAGCACAGCACTGTTTTCAAGGACACAAACCTGCTGGCCGTCGCCGCGATGCGCCTGGCTTACCAGATCCTCAACGATTTGCCGCGCAGCATTCCCGGCGCCGTCCTGGCCGAAGACATCGGGCTGGGCGAAATTGGCGACACCGGCGTGAGGCGCGTGAACACCTTCCTGCTGGAGCCCATTTTGGTCACCAGGGAAAACCTTCATGTTCCGGTTGATGCAAATTTTTTCACCGCCGAGGAAGCGGCGCAGCTAATGCGCTAGGCATTTCAAGGAAGCGCCAAACTGGCTGCGGAAAGCGCCGGCTCAATGGCGAGCCGGCGCTTCCCGGCCCTGCTGCAGCTTTGCTGTTTTTTGAGAACGGCAGCCGCCCCTCGGGGAGAGGCTGCTGACTGCAAGGCCCCTGAACGGGTCCGGGGTGGGCATGAGCAACTGCATTCTTGAAATAGAGCGCCTGACAAAAGAATTTCCCGGCGTCAGAGCCCTCGAAAATGTCAGCCTGAAAGTCAGAAAGGGCGAGATACACTCCATCTGCGGCGAGAACGGCGCCGGAAAGTCCACGCTGATGAGCTGCATTTCCGGCGTCCACCCCAAGGGCAGCTACGCGGGGACGGTGCTGTTCAAGGGGCGCGAAACCTCGTACCGCAGCGTCAAGGACAGCGAAAAAGAAGGCCTCGCAATTATCCACCAGGAGCTTGCGCTAAGCCCGTATTTGTCAATCTACGAAAATATTTTTCTGGGCCACATGAAAACGAGGCTCGGCGTGATCGACTGGAACCAGTGCATAAGGGAATCAAAAAAATATCTTGACATCGTGGGGCTGAAGGAGCCGCCGGCAACGGTGGTGGGCAAGCTGGGCGTTGGCAAGCAGCAGCTTGTTGAAATTGCCCGAGCGCTGTCCAAAAACGCGGAGCTGCTAATTCTGGACGAGCCGACTTCCTCGCTCAACGACGACGAAAGCGAGAAGCTGCTGGACTTGATACTGGAGTTCAAGCGCCAGGGAATAACATCGCTGATAATTTCCCACAAGCTGAACGAGGTTCTCAAAATCGCCGACACTGTCACGATTTTGCGCGACGGCAAATCCGTCAGCGCTTATGACGTGAAAGGCGACGCGCTCACCGAGGAAATGATTATCAAGGACATGGTAGGCCGCGACCTGACCCAGCGCTTTCCGCAGCGGCGCAGCTCTCCCGGCGCTGCCGTGATGGAAGTCAAAAACTGGACGGTTTACCATCCCGAATACCATAGCATAAAAGTCGTGGACGGCGTTTCTTTTTTCCTGCGAAAAGGCGAGATACTCGCCTTCTGCGGCCCGATGGGCGCCGGCCGCACCGAGCTGATGATGAGCATTTTTGGCAAGTCTTACGGCTCGCGCAGCGAGGGCGAGCTGCGCCTGAACGGGCAGCCCCGCGCGTTCGGCAGCGCAAAGGCGGCCATCCGCGCCGGGCTCGGCTACATTTCCGAGGATCGCAAAAGCCTGGGCCTGGTGCTGATACAGGACATCAAAACCAACATCGCCCATGCCAGCCTGAAAAAACTTTCGCGCCTTGGCGTCGTCAGCGGCCAGCGGGAAATCAAAGAGGCCGAGCGCTATCGGAAGGAGCTGAAAATCAGGACGCCATCGGTAAACCAGATCGCGCGCAACCTTTCCGGCGGCAACCAGCAAAAAGTGGTAGTCAGCAAGGTGCTGCTTTCGGATCCTGAAATCCTGATCGTCGATGAGCCAACCCGCGGCATTGACGTCGGCGCCAAGACCGAAATCTACGGCATCCTGAACGACATGATCGCCGCGGGCAAAAGCATCATCATGGTCACCTCCGAGCTTCCGGAAGCGCTGGGCATGGCGGATCGCATTTACGTAATGAACGAGGGAAAAATCAAGGGCGAGCTGTCGAGGGAAGAGGCCAGCCAGGAAAAAATCATGCGCATGGCGCTGATGGGATAGCGGCGCCGATTGGCGCGAAAAATGAGACGAGGAGACGTTATGGGAACCAAAGCCGTACATACTGCCGACGCGAAGGCGCTCATCAAAAACAACATCAGAAATTACTCGATGTTCCTCATGCTGGCGCTGATCATGGTGATTTTTGCCTTCCTCACCGGCGGGATCAACCTGAGCCCCCATAATGTTACCAACATTTTTTTCCACAACAGCCATGTGCTGATCCTCGCGATCGGCATGGTGCAGGTAATCATCGTCAAGGGGATTGACCTTTCCGTCGGCTCGGTTTGCGCTTTTGTCGGGGCTTTAAGCGCCATGCTCTACAATACCGGCATCGGAATGCCGATTACGCTCGCTGCCTCGATACTGATGGGCATGGCCATCGGCGCTTGGCACGGCCTGTGGGTGGCCTATGCCAAGCTGCCCGCGTTTATCGTGACGCTTGCCGGGATGCTTCTTTTCCGGGGCCTTACATATATTGTCACTCAGGTTAGGCCCATCATAATCGACGGCAACTACGCCAGGCTTGCCACCGGAATCCTGGACGAAGCGCTGGGCTGGGGCAGAATCGGCCCGTATTTCCCGGCGCCGATTATCCTTGCATTTATGCTGATAGCGCTGCTGCTTGCCGTCGAGCTTCTCGGGCGCAGGACAAAAATCGCAAATGGCTTTGAGGTGACGCCTCTCCCGCTGTTTGCCGCAAAGCTGGCGCTTGTTAGCCTTTTGATACTGGCGCTTGCCGATCGCTTTGCCCGTTTTCGCGGCCTTCCCATCGTGATGATAGTGCTTGGCATCACGGTTTTTGTTTTTCACTTTATCCTGAAGCACACGGTTTTGGGCCGCTACATTTACGCCGTCGGCGGCAACGACCGCTCGGCAAAGCTTTCCGGCATTAACTCCGAGTTCGTCACTTTTTTGGTGTTTGTAATCATGGGCAGCCTGACCGGCCTCGCCGCCGTGATTTCAACAGGCATTATGAACACGGCGCTGCCGCAGGCCGGCATGCTCTTTGAGCTGGACGCCATTGCCGCGTGCTACATAGGCGGCGTTTCCGCTGCCGGCGGCATAGGCTCGGTAATCGGCGTCGTCGTTGGCGGCCTTGTCATGGGCGCCATCAACAACGGCATGTCGCTGATGTTTCTTGGCACGCACCACCAGCACGTGGTCAAAGCGCTAATCCTTTTGCTCGCAGTGTTTTACGACATTTACACCCGCCGCAAAGCCGGCCTGGGCTAAGCGGCGCTGCCGCCCTGCGCGGCTTTGGCTTCGCGGGGCGCGGGATTGCCGGAAGCGCATTGCCTCGGCTGCAATGCCGCTCCGGCGAGGCGCCTACTCGATGTACAGCACCAGATCTCCGATGGCGCAGTTGCCGGCTTTTGCCTGGACAATTTTATTGTAATCAGCGCTGTTCAAAATCACCATCTGCGTTTCCGTGCTGTGGCCAGACCGCTTTACAATGTTTCTGTCAAATTCCAGCAAAAGCTGCCCGGCTTTTATCGCGTCGCCTTCATGCGCGTGGGCCGCAAAGCCTTTTCCGCAAAGGCTCATGGTCTCAATGCCGCAGTGGATAAAAATCTCGGCGCCATTTGCGCTTATGATGTTGATGGCGTGGTTTGTGCGAAAAAGCAGCGCAACCGTCCCGTCGCATGGGGCGCAAATTTTTCCATCCGCAGGCATAATGCAGATGCCCTTTCCGATGGCTTCTTTTTGGTGGGCGCGATCGGCGGAAAGGCTTATGGGCAGCACGTATCCTTTTGCCGGCGAAAATATTTTTTCCGATGTCGCGGTGCCGATAATTTCATCGGCGCTGAGAAAAATATTTTGGGCCGTTTGCGAAAAATCCATGAGCATAATCCAACCTCCGAATCCAAATTGAGAGCCAGCAGTTTTGCGCGCCGGCGCCTTGGTTCAGCGGCGCAAGATGCCGCGCGCGAAAAGCTGCCCGCAAAGCAACCCTCGACTCAAATATACTAAAGAAGTCGGCCCAAACCAAGGGAAAAATTCGCCGGCAATCTGCTTGCCCTGATTTGCCATTCCGTATACACTGTAGCCATGACCAAGGGGATTTTGATTGCGGGCAACAATTCTGCCCTTTTGTGCGCCATTGAAAACGAAATGGCAAAGCGCGTTGAGAGCTATGCCGTGGCCTCTATACCAAACCGGTTTCAAAAGCCGCAGGAAAATGCCTTCAGCGCGCCGGCGGCCGCAAACGCCTTGCGCGAAAAGGCGCGCATCCCTCTGGAGTGGAATCCGGGAAGCGCTATTTCCGCGCGCGCTTTGGTTATAGCCGCTGAAAACCGCCTGGGCCATGTCAGCGAGGCGCTGCTGGTCTGCTCCCCGCCCTCGGTTTTTTGCGCCGCCGCCGACCTGAAGCCCGTGGACATCGAAGTGCTGACGAACGATCATGTCAAAAGCTGGCTTTTTCTGGCGAGGGAGCTGGCGGCGAGCTTTAAGGCGCGGGGGCAAGGAACGCTGTCCCTGATTTACCCCGAGGCGGCGAGCGCCGGCAAAGGCCATTCCGGCGACATTCTGGGAGCGACGGCCATCGCCTCTTTTCGCGCCCTTGCCCTCGGGCTTCTGGCCGGCGCATCCGGCGAGGCGTATGTTGCGCAGGGCTTTGCGGGCGGCGAGGCCGGAACCGAGGCGGCTTTTGCAAATTTCATTTTCAAGCAATTCGATGACTCAAGGCGGCGAACCAGCGGCAAGCTTCACAAGTTCGGAAAGCCGGGCTTTTTCAAATGAACGAACCCCGCCGCAAGCAGCGGGGTATAAAACCCCTCAGCACGAATAATGCGCCAGCCGGCGAGGCGCCAGATGGAAAGGAAAAGCCTTAGCGAAAGCGCGATGCGCCAGCGCAGTTAAAGCGCTGCGAAATGGCGCTGCCTTAGCGCCCACAAGCCCAGCGCCGGGTTTGGCACGAAGAAAAAGCGCTCGCCGTCATCGGCCGCGTTCCACCCCGCCGCCAGGCCGAGGGGCTTGTAGCGCGCCATTGCCTCGCTGATGTCGCCCCACTCAAAACCCGCCGACTCTATTTCGCGCCGGCTCAGCCCGGGGCCTGGGCAGTAGCGCACGGAAAAGCGGCCTTCGCTGGAGCCGTGGATAAGGTGCGCCGCGGCGCAAAGGCTGCCGGCCAGTTCCGGGTCGGCGCCGTCGCCGCCGGCTTTTGCGCGAATGTCTTTTGCGGGGCGGTAGCCGTGCCTGCGGATCAGCGCGTCAATGCATGCGTCTTCGCCAAAGCGCTCCAGGCCCGGCGCTATTATCAAAAGCTCGCCGCCGTCGGCCATTGCCATGCGCGCGCGGTAAATGGCCTTGTTTCCCAGCCATGTGCTGCGAAATTCGTCCGGGGCAAGGTACGCCACGACTTTTTGCGCCGGCTCGTCCAGCAGGCAAATGTTTGCCCGGCTCGAAAGCGCTGCGGCCTGCTCGAAGCATTCGCGCCCAAAGCCGCAGTAAATGCCGCGCAGCGCCGGAGCGTTTTCGGCAGCGCCGCCCCCCCCCCGGCCTGCGTTCTCGGCCGCATTTCCGGCGCTAAGCACGGTCAGCGCGTAGAATACGGGAGGCAGCTTGCCGGCGCTGCGGGCAAGGCCTTCGTCCAGCATTGCGCGCACGGGCGTTTCGGCGCGGCCCATTATTTTTTCCATTCCGTAGACGGCGCCGGCGAAATGGCTTTTGTCGATTGCCTCCTTGCCGCCGGTGCCGATTAAAATGTTTTTTGCATGATTTGCCATGCCGACAACTTCGTGCGGCACAACCTGCCCCAGCGAAACGATCAAGTCAAAGCCGCCGTCGCGCAGCAGCCTGTTCACTTGCGCCGGCCAGTCATAGCTGACAGCGCCTTCGGTTGCATTTTCCACCCATTCGCGCTCAATGCGCGCCAGCTCCACCACGTCCCTGCGCCAGTCGTGATCGCGGAACAGCGCTGCCGGCATGCCCGGAAACATTCGCTCGCGCGCCGCGGCGCTAAGCGGCGCGTGGGTTCCCAGCGCCGGCATTACCGTCACGGCAGCCCCCGCCCTGGCCAGCTCGCGATGAGCAATCACCGTCAAAAGGCCCGCGCGCGAGTGGAAGCGCGTGAGGTCGGGGGGGAGGAGCAGCGCCGATGAAACCCTGCCCACTTCGGCGCAGGCGCGGGCAAGCGCCTCTGAAAAAAGCGCGTCCGCTTCGGCGCCGGTCAAGTCCAGCGCCGGAGAGCCTTTGCTCAGCAGGGTTTTTCCAGAGCGCTCCGCCGTCATACGGCCTGTTCGCAAGGCTTGCTCAGCATCAGCGCCGGCTGGTGCGTCGCGTCCAGGGTGTCGCGCCAAAGGTTTCCCTCCGGGTCGACGTGGCGGCGCTGAGCGATTGCCGCATCGATTGGCAGGTGGACATATTTGTTGTTAACCAAGCCGATAATCGCCTTTGTCCTTCCCGCCATCGCCGCATGCGCCGCGGCGTTTCCAAGGCGCTCGCAGTAGATTGAGTCAGTCGGGTTTGCCGGCGAGGATCGAATGACGTAGCTGGGGTCGATGTACTTCAGGTTGATTTCGATTTTTTTATCGGCAAAATGCCTGTTGATTCTGTCGCGCAAATGCGTGCCCACGTCGGCGAGCTTTAAGTTGCCGCCGGCATCCGTTTCGCGCTTGGTGATGAGCTGCTCCTGCATGGCGCCCTCCGCCACGATGATTACCGCGTGCGAGCGCTGCTTCAGGCGCTGCTCCAAGTGGAACAAAAACCCGTTTTCGCCCTCCAAATCAAACGGAACTTCGGGAATGAGCACGAAATTTGCCTCGTGGCTGGCTAGCGCCGTGCAGGCCGCGATAAAGCCCGACTCGCGCCCCATCACCTTGACCAGCCCCACGCCGTTGATCGCCGAGTTTGCTTCCATGTGAGCAGCGTTGACAACTTCGGTCGCCCTTTCTACGGCAGTGTTGAAGCCAAAGGATCGGTCGATGATGAAAAAATCATTGTCAACGGTTTTGGGAATGCCAAGCACCGCAATCTTGAGCCGCCGCCTTGCCACCTCGTTGGCAATGGCAAGAGCGCCGCGCTGGGTGCCGTCGCCGCCGATGGTGAAAAGCATGCTGAGGTTTAGCCTTTCCATTGCGTCAACAATTTTGCCGGTCTCATTGCCGCCGCCGCGAGTGCTCCCCAGAAAGGTGCCGCCCAGTTTGTGAATGTCGTCAACAATGTCTGGATTAAGGGGCTTCACCGGAAACTGCATTTCAGGCAAAAAGCCTTTGTAGCCGTAGGGTATGCCCGAAATGCGCTTGACCCCGTAGCGATGCCAGAGGCAGCGCACAATCGCCCTAATCACGTCGTTAATGCCCGGGCACAGCCCGCCGCAGGTGACTATCCCGGCATGCACATGCGCCGGGCTGAAGTAAATCATTTCCCTTGGCCCCGCGCGCTCCAAGACGTGGGACTTCTCGATAGGCGGCTGCTTCCCGACGCTCACCAAAGTGTTCAGGCGAACAAACTGATCATCGGTAACATAATTTGCAACTCCCGCGCCGCGCGCAGTTGCCATGGTGATAGGCGACTTGATGTTGCAGTCGCCCAGCCGCTCGACAGTGAAATTGAAAGCGGCCTCGGTAGCCATCGTAGCCATAAAACCCTCCTGCTCCTTGGAGGCTTGCAAAACCTCTGCGCCCATTATAGAACGCCGCCCTAAATTTTTCAATGATGCAATGAAGCAACGAGGGGCGCCGTTCCCGCTCGGCAGGCATGGCTTTTTTGACGAGCCGCAGCCCGCAAGCCGTATTGGAAAACGATTTTTCAGCGATTTCGACCTTCGCTGCGCCTGCGATTAGCGCGAGAACGCCACCCATTCATGAATATTTTTCTCGCCATAGCAATTATACACCACGAAGTTGGGAGCCGCAGTTTGACTGGCGCGCATGGCGCTGGTAAAATAACGCGAAGCCGACACCGTTTCCAAGCCAAGGAGCGCAGCATGAAATCGTACCGCTATGAAGTCAGGCAAATACCACTGAGCCAGGAAGAACTTCTGCTGAAAGAAACAATTTTTCACACGGCCAATGGGTACATCGGCATACGGAGCTGTTTCGAGGAGGGCTATCCTTCGGAAATGCAAACCATTCGCGGCACATACATAAACGGCTTTTACGATTTTGCGCGAATGGAACAGGCCGAAAAACTGCGCGGCCTAATCGAGGAAAAGCAAACGATTTTAAACATTGCCGACACGCAAACCATCAAGCTGATCGTGGATGGCGAAGCTTTTTCCATGTTCGAGGGAACGGTCGAGAAAAGCTCCCGCGTGCTGGACATGAGGAAGGGATACGCGGAGCGCTCCGTCCTGTGGACTTCGCCCGGCGGGAAAAAGGTTGAAATTGCCATCAGGCGAATGGCATCGTTCGTTTGGCTGCCGCTTTTTTTGATTGAGTACTCCGCGCGCGCCGTGAACTTCGCCGGAAAAATCCGCTTTGAAAGCCTCCACTCTGGAGAGGCCGAAAATTATTTCAACCCCAGCGATCCCAGGGTGGCCGCGGAGCGCGCAAAATACTTGGAGCCAGCGCGCCGGGAAAAAATCGGGGATGCGACTTACCTTGAGTCAAAAACCGTTTCCTCGGGGCTTTTTGTCGGCAGCGCAGTTTGCCACAGGCTGAGCAAAAACGCTCGGATCGAAACAAGCGCGGGGGAAAGGCACGAATACGCCGCTGTCATCGAAGCCGACATTGCCGAAGGCGAAAGCGTTGCCTTGCTGAAATACAGTGTTTTTGCTGATTCCATCCGCGAAGCCGACTGCAAAGCAGCCGCAGCAAAATTGATGGAAACACTGACAGCGCTGCCCCCCAGCCAATTGTACCAAGCGCAGGAAAAATATCTCGATCAATACTGGAAGCGCAACATGGTTGAGATTAAGGGCGACGACGACTTGAACCTGGCAGTGCATTACAACATGTACCAGCTCCTTCAGTCTGTGGGCAAAGACCGCTTCTGCAACATTGCAGCCAAGGGCTTGAGCGGCGAAGGCTACGAAGGCCATTATTTCTGGGACACGGAAATGTACATTCAGCCCTGCTTTCTGCTGACCAGTCCGGAAATTGTCAAAAATCTTATTTCATATCGCTACACGACCTTGGAACGCGCGAGGGAAAACGCGCGAATTTTGGGGCATGAAAAAGGCGCGCTTTATCCATGGCGAACGATCATGGGCAAGGAATGCTCCGGCTATTACGTGTCAGGCTCCGCCGCTTACCACATCAACGGGGACATTGCCTACTCGATTATTGCTTATTACCTTGCCACAAAGGATTTGGCTTTTATCGCGGAAAAAGGCCTGGAGATTCTGGTGGAAACAGCCAGGCTGTGGATGGACGCCGGAAACTGGCAGGATGGAGCGTTCCAGATTCACGAAGTAACAGGCCCTGACGAATACACCTGCATGGTCAGCAACAATTATTTCACAAATGCGCTGGCAAAGCACCACCTTTACTGGACGGCGAAATTTTGCGAAATGCTGCCAAGCCAAAAACTGTCAAGCAGGGAAGAGCTGGCAGAATTCCGGAAAGCCTCGGAAGGAATGTTTCTGCCATACGACGAAAAACTGGGCATTAATCCCCAGGACGATAGCTTCCTGAAAAAAAAGGCCTGGGATTTGCCAAAAACCCCGAGGGAAAATTTTCCCTTGCTGCTGCACTATCACCCCCTCTATTTGTACCGCCACCAGGTTTGCAAGCAGGCGGACACGGTAATGGCGCATTTTATTTTGGAGGACATGCAGAGCTTGGAAACCATGGAAAATTCCTTCCTGTACTACGAAAAAATCACGACGCACGATTCGTCCCTTTCCACCGCGATATTCAGCATCATGGCCTCGAAGCTTGGCATGAAGCAAAAGGCCTGCGAGTATTTCGGCGATTCCGCAAAGCTGGATTTGTTTGACACTCATCGCAACACCAAAGACGGAATCCACACTGCAAACATGGGCGGAAACTATATGGCCATCGTTTACGGCTTTGGCGGAGTTCGCATCAAGGAAAATGGCCTGCACTTGACGCCTTGGCTTCCGGAGCAATGGGATGGGTACGAGTTTAAAATTGCCTATCAAAATGCCCTTCTGCATGTGCGGGTTGACAAGCAGGGCTGCAAAGTTAGGCACGAGGAAGGCGCAAAAGTGGAATTTTATTTGCGCGGAAGGAAAATCGCTGTAAAGGCTATGGAGGAGGCTCAAGCGCCATTGTCGTCAAATTGGTGACGGGTGAGAGCGCCATTCATGGATGGCAGGGCAGCGTGAAATGCAAATGCAGCGCCGCTCGCGTCTAGAAGTTTTTCCCCTAATCTGCTACATTTTTTTTCATGACAGCAAGGGAAAAACTGGATGGGATTGCGTCTCGGCGCGTGCTTGTTCTTGACGGCGCAATGGGCTCGCTGATACAGGAGCTTGCGCTGGGCGAGGCTGATTTTAGGGGCGAGCGCTTTGCCGGCCATAAAGCGCCGCTGGCTGGCTGCAACGATCTGCTCTGCCTCACCAAGCCGGAGGCAATCGCTGGCGTTCATCGGGCTTATCTGAAAGCTGGCGCGGATATTATCGAAACGTGCAGCTTTAATTCCACTGCCGTGTCGCTTGCCGACTATGGCCTTGGCGATCTTGCCTATGAGATAAGCGCCGCGGCGGCAGCGCTGGCGCGCAAGGCCGCGGATGAATTTTCCTCTGCGGAACGGCCGCGCTTTGTTGCGGGGAGCATAGGCCCTACAGGGAAAAGCGCCAGCCTTTCGCCGGATGTTAACGATCCTGCAAAAAGGGGCATTTACTGGGACGAGCTTGAGGCGGCCTACTATGACAATGCCCGCGGGCTTCTGGACGGCGGCGCGGACATATTGCTGGTGGAAACTGTTTTTGACACCCTCAATGCCAAGGCAGCGCTGTTTGCCATCGGGCGGCTTCTGGAGGAGCGCAAGATCGACGTTCCTGTTATTATTTCTGCCACGGTTTCAGGCGATTCGGGGCGGCTGCTTTCCGGGCAGACGCTTGAGGCTTTTTGCGCGTCGGCGCTTCATGCCAGGCCTTGGGCTATAGGCCTTAACTGTTCTTTTGGCGCGGAAAAACTGCTGCCTCACGCGCGAGCGCTTTCGGCTATGACCCCTTGCCTTGTCAGCGCTCACCCGAATGCGGGGCTGCCCAACCAGCTTGGCGGCTACGACGAAAGCCCGGAAACGATGGCCGCCCATATCGAGCAGTATCTTCAAGCCGGCTTGCTTAACATTGTCGGCGGGTGCTGCGGTTCCGCGCCGGCGCACATTAAAGCCATTGCGGCAAAGGCCAGCGCGTACAGGCCTCGCGTGGCCCATGGGGGGGGGGCAGGGAGGGGATTCTGCCTGGCGGGGCTTGAGCCTCTTTTTGTTAGCCGCGCGGGCAGCGCCGGCGCGCAGGGCGGCGATTCCGATTCCGCATTTGGCCTGACGCTAATCGGGGAGCGGGCAAACGTTGCGGGCAGCAGAAAATTTTTGCGGCTAATAAGCGAGGAAAAATACCACGAAACGCTGGCCTTTGTCCGCGAGATGATTGCGGACGGCGCTGCCATCATCGGGGTCGGCATGGATGACGCCATGCTTGATTCCGAAAAATCGATGAGCGCCTTTCTGGATCTTGCCCTTTCCGATCCTGACATTGCAAAAGTTCCTGTCATGATCGACAGCTCGCGCTGGAACGTGCTCGAAGCGGGCTTGAAGCGCCTGCAAGGCAAGGGGCTGGTAAACTCGCTCACCTTAAAGGACGGCGAAGCCGAGTTCCTTCGCCGCGCTTCCCTTGTAAAGCGCTACGGCGCTGCCGCCGTGGTGATGCTTATCGACGAAAAAGGCCAGGCGGTAAGTTTTGAGCGCAAAACCGAAATTGCCGGCCGCGCTTACAGGCTGCTTGCCGAAAGCGGCTTCAGTCCTGAAAACATAGTGTTTGATCCGAATGTCCTTGCCGTCGCAACAGGAATAAGCGAGCATGATTCCTGCGCCATTGACTTTATACGCGCCTGCGCGTGGATTCGCGACAACTGCCCTGGCGCTCATATTTCCGGCGGCATTTCAAACCTTTCGTACAGTTTTAGGGGGAACAATCCTGTCCGGGAGGCCATGCACAGCGTTTTTCTCAAGCATGCGCAGGCGGCTGGACTGACAATGGCCATCGTAAATCCGGCGACGCTTATTCCGTGCAATGAAATTGACGAAAACCTTCGCGAGGCCGTTGAGGATGTAATTCTCAACCGCAGCCCGACCGCCGCGGATCGCCTTCTTGCCCTGGCGCAGCAGATAAGCTCGTCGGGCTCCCGCGCCTCGCAGCCCGCTTCTAGAAACTCGGAAGCCGATGGCTGGCGAGCCCAGCCCCTTGAAGCCCGAATTGTTCACGCGATGGTAAACGGCATTGACGATTTTATCGAGGCGGATGTTCTGGAGCTGCGTAAAAATTACGGAGGGGGGGGGGCGCCAAAGCAGGCGCTGGAGATAGTCGAAGGCCCGCTCATGGACGGCATGAAGGAAGTGGGGAAGCGCTTTGACGCGGGGACGATGTATCTCCCCCAAGTTATTCGCAGCGCCAGGGTTATGAAAAAAGCTGCCGCAGCGCTTGAGCCGCACATGGAACAAAGCGCGGATGCCGCTGGCAGCGCGTCTTCGGCAAAAATTGTTCTCGCCACGGTAAAAGGCGATGTTCATGATATTGGCAAGAATATTGTGGCTGTGGTGCTGGCCTGCAACGGCTACCAGCTTATTGATCTGGGCGTGATGGTTCCGGCCGAGCAGATCGTTGAAGCTGCGGAGAAGGAGAAGGCGGCGATAATCGGCCTTTCCGGGCTTATCTCTCCCTCGCTGGACGAGATGCTGAATGTCGCGCGGGAAATGGAAAAGCGCCGCATGAAAATTCCCTTGCTCATTGGCGGCGCTGCGGCTAGCCTTGTTCATACGAGCCTGCGCCTTGCGCCGGAGTATTCAGGGCCGGTGGTTTATGTTCCAAATGCCGGGAAATCCGCGGAAACGGTTCGCGCCTTGCTTTCTGACGCGGAACGGCCGCAGTTTTTGCGCGATTTGGAAAAAAGCTATGCCGGCGCGGCGCAGCGGCATGCGGCAAATAAATCCGCGCTGGAAATCATTTCGCTTGATGCGGCGCGATCCGGCAAAGCGCCGGCGGCAAAAAACGCTCCGACTGCGCCGAAGGTTAGCGGCATTATTGAGCTGAACGATTATCCGCTTGAGCGCGTTGCTTCCCATGTTGACTGGCAGGATTTTTTGCGAAGCTGGGAAATGGCCAAAGCGCCGGCAGGCGGCGCTCTGGCGGGCGGCGCTCCAACGAGCGGCGCTCCGGCAGAGGCGGCGCTAAAGGCGAGCCAGGACATCCTAAACGACGCGCAGGCGCTTTTGGCGAGGGCAAAAACAGAAGGATTGCTGACACTTCGCGGCGTTGCGGGAATTTTTCCAGCCGCCGCTGATGGCGATGATATTGCGGTTAATGCGGATTCAGCGAAGGCAAATCGCCGCTTGAGCTTTTTGCGGAACCAGCAAAAAAGCCCCCCCCGGGGGGCGAATGCTTGCCTGGCTGATTTTGTTGCCGCTTCCGGTGATTGGCTGGGATTTTTCGCGCTTGGCGCTGGCTTTGGGCTGGATGCGGCGGCGAGCGAATGCCGCCGCCGCCAGGACGACTACAGCGCTTTGCTTTTGGGCACGCTGGCAAACGCGCTAACCGAGGCCTTTGCCGAAGAGGTTCATTTGCGCATTCAGCGGGAATGGTGGGGCTATGCGCCGGCGCTTCATGCCGACGCGCCATCGGCCGAAAAGCATGCAGGCATAAGGCCGGCGTTTGGCTATCCCTCTTGCCCCGACCACGAAGACAAGCGAATTGCATTTGATCTGCTGGAGGCGGAAGCGCGCTGCGGCTTTAAGCTGACGGACTCCGCCATGATAAGCCCCGCCGCTTCGGTCTGCGGCATGTTTTTTGCCAGCCCCGCGGCGCATTACTTTGGCGTGGGCGCCATCGGCGAAGATCAGTTGGCGGACTGGGCTAGGCGCAAGGGCATTAGCGCAGAAGAGGCCAGGCGGCGGATTGGGAGCGTGAAAATTAAATAGCGCTGGGGAAGCGCAGGCATTGCGCCTGGCTGCGGGGGAAATGCGCGCCAGTCGCTACCGCTCCAATTCAATGGCGTCGATTGCAAGGATGCTTGAAAGCCTGCTGTCCCCGACGTCGTTTATGACGAAGGTAATGTGCGCTGGGCTTCCCACATTTAGGTTTTCAATGCGGAAGTTTCGCCACCCGGTATAACCCACGTAAGAATCCCCGCCGTCCGGCAGCCCGGGATGGCCGATAAAGGGCATGTTGCTGGTTCCAACGAGGTCTACGCTGGTGATTGTCTTGGTCAGGCTTCCCCTTGGCCCGAATACGGTGACGCGCGCGATGTCGTCAAACCCCCTGCCGATGTACTCGTTGAATTCCGCGGAGACAAAGTTGCAGTAAAAACTGAGCGCGGCAAACGGCCTCGAGATAGGGCCCAGTATGAGCTTGCTGATGCTGTCGTCTTGGGCGACGTTATTTGACAGAATGCGCCTGCCGGTTGATATTGCCGCATAGTATCGGCCTTCGAAAGGGACAAGCGAGCCCGTTGCCGGGCGGATCGCGCCATCGCCAACAAAATGCGTTCCTATTTCGCCCAGCTCGAAGCCATAATTCCCTGCAAACTCGGTTTCAGGTCCCCGTTCAGCAGCAAAGGAAAGGCTCACGTCGGCAATCATAGGGCCGAACCGCCGGCGCTTGCTTATCTGTCCAGCAGCGTTATTTCCACGCGGCGGTTTCTTCTCTGGCCTGCAAGCGTGGCGCCGTCTGCTATAGGTCTATCATTGCCGTATCCGCGCGTCAGTATGCGATCTGCGCGAATATTCAGATTGGCAAGGTAGTTGGCTACAGTGCCGGCCCGATCCATCGAGAGCCGATGCGCGGCAACCCGATTTCCGATGTACCACGTATGCCCGGATACCAAAATCTCATATCTCGGGAAGAGCCTGAGCACCGCGGCGATCCTGTAGACTTTTTCTCTTTCGCCGGAAAGCAGGGCGGCGCTATTTGCTTCAAACTGAATGTCCTCCAGCGACAGCATCACCCCCTCGTCAACCACGCGCACAAACACGTCCTGAATGCCGAGGCGCTCGATTTCCCTGGCTATCAGCGCTGCCCGGCGCTCGGCCGCGGCGCGGCGGGCCTCCTCGATGAGGATGTGGTTGAAAACCGTGACGCTGGCGCCTGGCATCTGGGCGACATTGTTGCGAATTACTATGCTCGCGCCGCTGGACTGCATGCGCTGCGTGGTTGTCGCGGGCTGCGCCGGTGGCGGCGGCGCGGAGACCGGCGGCGCTGCGTTGGCGGAAAAAAACACTGCCACGTAGCCGCCGGGGTCGAGGCCGATTGCCTGAGCGGCGGCGGCGGAAAGGTCGATTACGCGCTCGGCGGAGGCGGGAATGCGCCTGGCCACGACGACCGTGACTTCCCTGCCGGTGCCGACGCTTCTGATTGTCGGCATGGAGCCAACTGGCAGGGTCGGGTGCGCTGCAAGCAGGCCGGCGCCGGGCATTTCCCCGGTTGCCATTCCCGTTTGGACGAAGTTGGTCAAATCGACCTGCGCCGCGGCAAGGCCGGCTGCGGCAAAAAGCCACAGCGCTAGCGCCGGCAGTGCAACTTTTTTCACGTTTTCCCCCTATCTCAACAACCTCGCCCGGAGGGCGGGGTGTCAATAGCGCGAAAGGGAAACCATGGGGGCTTCAGCCCGGCGGCAGCGCCGGCTTCGGCATTGCGCCGCGCTCTCGGCCTGCTCGCCCGGCATTGCCCCGCCGGCAATTCCCCCTCATGCTAATTCTAGTGCCACGGGGGGGCATTTTCAAGGTTTTGCGCATTTTTCAGATTCCGCAGGCTCTCAGCACTCGCCTTCCAGCGGCTCGGTCAGGATTTCAACCTTGTTGGCGAAAATCGCCACGGTGTGCTCCCAATGCGCCGAGACCTTGCCGTCGGCGGTGGCCACTGTCCAGCCGTCGTCCTTGACGCCCACTGCGGGGCCGCCCATGTTGACCATTGGCTCGATCGCGAACACCATGCCGTTTCCCATGCGCGGGTTGGGGCCGTGCGGGTGGTTTGGAACCTGCGGCTCCTCGTGCAGCTCGAGCCCCACCCCGTGGCCGCAGTACTCGCGCACCACTCCGTAGCCGCGCGCCTTTGCGTGGCTTTCCACCGCCCGCGCTATGCTCAAAAGCCGATGCCCCGCCCGAATCGCCGCAATCCCGCGGTACAGGCACTCGCGCGCGGTGACGTTCAGGCCGTGCACCTCGGGACTGACCCTGCCCGCCTCGATGCTCAGCGCCTGGTCGCTGATGAAGCCGCCCAGGTCGATGCCGCAGTCCAGCCCCACCAAGTCGCCCTCGCGGATTTTTCGCTTTGAGGGGATGCCGTGGATCACCTCGTCGTTGATGGAAATGCAAATGGCCGCCGGAAAGGGATTGCTCGGCTTGCCGTAGCCAAGGAACGCCGGCCGGCCGCCGGCGCGCTTGATCCAGCCCTGCACCCAGCGGTCAATCTCGATGGTCTGGGCGCCGGGCCTCACCAGCGGGATCAGCTCCCGGTACATTGCGGACAGCATCTTGCAGGATTTCCTGATGCCCTCGATTTGCTTCTCGGTTTTTAGTCGAATCATGGCCCGCCGTCTCTTTTCGCTTTCTCGCCCGCGGCAGCGCCGCCGCTTTCGCCAGGCTCGCCGTCCTGCGCCGGCTTGCCGGAAAGGCCGCGCCGAGCGGCTTCCCGGCGGATCTGCTCCGCCCCGGCCCTGTCGCCCAGCGCAGCCAGCGCCCGCGCCAGCGAGCTCATCCAGAATTTTTCGTCCCGCGGCGGAAAGCCCAGAGTCAGCAGCGTCTCCAGGCATTCGGTCCAGGTCTCGTCGTCCACCTGAGGCCGCAGCCGCAGCCGCACCAGCTCCCTCACAAACTTTTCGATTTCCTCGGTAAAGTGCCGAAAATACGGCAGCCGGCGCTCCTCGCGGACGATGTACACCAGCAGCCTGAACGCCTCGAACTGATCCCCCCGCCTGTCCAGCTCCTCGGCCAGGATGAAGGCGCAGTCCATCCAGTCCTCCCTGCCAAGGTAGCGCTCCATGGGAAAGGCCATGCCGCCGTTTTTCCGCCAAAGCGCTATCGCCGCGTCCTCCTCAAGGTGCAGCAGCTCGAAAAACACCAGCTTCGCCTGGCTCGCCGGATCGCCCTGCTCGCGCAGCCAGCTCCGATAGTCAAAAGCGCTGGCCTTTACGAAGCGCGAGTAGGCGCGATCGTATTCGTAGCGCCGCTGGCCGCTCGAAAGCGTCTCGTAGGCGGTAAGCAGCTTGCGCATTTTGCTTTCAGCCTCGCTGCCGCCGCCCGCAATATCCGGGTGCAGCCGCTTGGCCTTCTCGCGAAACGCTTTTTTAATTTCAGCCGCCGTGGCGTCATGCCGAACGCCAAGAAGCTCGTAGTAGTTGCTCATCGCCGATGAGTTATTGTACAACGTTTGCGGGGCTTGGGGAACATGTCGGCAGCGCCCGCGCTCTTGCAGCGCGCATGCTTTTGCGCGCCCGCGCTCTTGCGCGCACGCGCTTTTGCGCGCAGCCCCGGAACGCGCCTCAATTCTCCGCGAGGCTGGCCGGGTGCAGCAGCGCCGCGCTGCCGTCGGAGCGCTGGGTCAGAAGGCTGCCTTGCTGGATGCTCACCGAGGCGTTTGGGTGCAGCGCAACTTCCGACCGGGCCTGCAAGACAAGGTTTGCGTCAAAGCGGCCCAGGCTGAGCGCCCCGCCGTTGGCATGATCCGCGGTGATGGCGTACAGGTAGGCGCCGTTCAGCCAAATGAGGCTGCCGGGGTGGATGTCGTCCTCGCCCTGCGCCAGCATCTCAAGGGTGGCGGTGTCCACTTCGATCAGGCGCACGGCGCCCTGGCCGACGCGCTCGCCGGCTATCGCAATCAGCCTGCCGCCAACAAACGTCAGCGTTCTTGCGTGCACGTTGCTCAGCGGCGAGCGGCGCTGGGCGCGGGTAACAGGGTCAAAGCTGACCAGCCTCCCGAGCGCGCCGCCTTGCGCGCCGCCCTGGCGCTCAATGACAACGGTGATGAGGCCCTGCCGCGCCGGGAGCGCCTGAGGCGGAAGCCCGGCCTGCGCAATTATAACCTGCTGATCCTGCGCGATGGCGTCGCGGTGCCACTGGGCGCCGTCGAACCTTTCCTCGGCTAGCTGCTCCTGCCTGGCGGCCTCGGCCTGCTGCGCCGCGAGGGCGGCCTCCCGCGCCGCAAGCTCCTGCTCCCGGCGCGCCTGCTCTGCCTCGGCCTGCGCAGCCTGCGCCGGGGTCACGGCGCCGGCTGCCGCGTCCTGCTCGCGCTGCTGCTGCGCCAGCTCCAGCCGCGCCCTTTCCTCGGCGATTGCGCGCTGCTCAGCCTCCGCCGCCTCGCGGAGCGCCGCGGCCCGCGCCTCCGCCTCCTCCGCCTCGCGCTCCATCAAGTCAACCAAGTCGCGGCGCTCGCCAATGCCCATGCCGTCCTCGCGGCGCAGCTCGTCGATAACGCGCGGGTCCGAAATCGCCGCAGTGTCAATGGCGCTAAGGCCGTCCAGCCCGGTAAGGGGAATCAGCATGCGCGTCTGGCCCGCCCACTCGTCAAAGCGGACGGAAATGCCGGCGTTCTGGGGGGTCAGGTGGCGCAAAACGTCGTCTTTGTAGCGCTCGGAAATGAAGTCCCAGTCGCCGCGGTTCACGGCGTTGTAAACAGAGACAAACAGCGCAAGCAGCGCGGCGTCCGCCTCGGAGTAGTTGTACGCCGCCTGCAAATAGCCCTGGACGATGGTGCGCACGTTGCGGATGTGGTCAACGGCGGCGGCGGCGCCTATCCCGAAAATGTCAGCGTCGAGCCTGTCGCCGTCGGCTGGGGAAACCGAGTGAATCACGAAATAGCGGTTCAGCGCTCCCGTCTGCGCCTGCCCGGCAGCGATGGCCTGCCCCAGAGCCACGCCAATCTGGCGGATTTGCTCGCGCGTCTCGTTCCGCACGATCGGCCCCTCAAAATTGACGAAATTCACCGGCGCCTGGCGCCTTTCCAGCTCCGAGCGGTCAACTTGGGCATGGCTTGCCGCCGGCGCGAATGAAAGAACGGCGCAAAAAAGCAACACTCTACCTAGGTTTCTCATCGGTCTCCTGCCTTTTCCTCGATTCCGGGCGCCCGCCGTTGCCTTCAAGGCCCCCGATACCGCAAATCATCGTGCGTTACCATAATTATAGCCCATTCTGCGCCGGATTTCCCTTTTGCGCCCTGAAAGCGCGCCGGCATTGCGCCGCCGGCGCAGGCTGGGAAGCGCTGCTCGGCGCTGCCTGCAGCGCGGGCTGGGAAAGCGCTGGCTAGGCGCTGCTTGCAGCTTTGCTGGCTGGCAGCCGGGCTGGGAAAGCGCTGGCTAGGCGCTGCTTGCAGCCTTGCTGGCTGGCAGCGCGGGGCGGTCTGCCACTGGCTCGACCGGGCTGTTAAACTTGGGTGGAACGCGCAAGCCGAAAACCGGAGCTGTTCCTGCCCTGGGACGGGACGCCACTGAACCGATGCACGGAACGGGCGAGCTCCGCCGAGCTGACCCAGCCCCCTCCGCGCATCACGCGGAAGGACCCCGAGGACGCGCCCACGGGGTTCGTCGCTCGGCCAGTGCCAGGAAGCGTTCCGCTCCAGTCCCAGACCCATTCCCACACGTTCCCGCTCATGTCGTATATCCCAAGCGCATTCGGGCACAGCAATCCAATTTCGTGCGTTCTTTCCATGCTGTTTCCACTATACCATGCCACCTCGCCGACGACATTGCTTCCTGGAAACTCGAAATTCCCGCGACATGCCATGCCCCCGCGAGCCGCGAACTCCCACTCGACCTCGGTCGGCAAGCGGTACCCGTTAGCGCTGCGGTTCCAGGTCACCACGCGGATCATCCCGGTTCCACTTATCACGTACGCGGGCTCAAGGCCCCTGGCTATGCTAAGTCTGTTCGCAAACTCCACCGCGTCGAACCAGCTCACTCTTTCCACTGGAAGGTTCCGCCAGTTTACGCCCGTCACAGGGGTTCCAGACTGATTACTCTCCCCCGTAAAACGGCTAGGCCGCGTTCCCATCACGTCGTACCATTCCCCCTGAGTTACCGGGAATTTGCCTATGCTGAAAGCGCTCAGCGTCACTCTGCGTCTGTTCATCCTGAAAGTCCCGCCCTGCACGCCGACCATCTCGGGGCGCACCGGCTCGGAGACTGGCGTCGGCGCCGCGGGGATCGCCGCAATCACAGACGGCGCCGGCGTCGTCGAGGGGGGCGCCACGAAGATCGTCGCAATCACAGGGGGAGCCGGCGCCGCGGGGGCGGCGCCGCGCAGGGTCGCGATTGTCTCGTCGTTTCGCACGCTGGCGGCAAAGGACTCGCGGATCGCCGCCGTCTCCACCTCAAGCAGGCGGGCGCGAAACCGGAACAGCGCCGCCCCGATGACCTCGAACTCGCCAACCACGATAAACTGCGCGCCCAGAAACCGGCCAATCGACTGCGCCGTGTTGTCGTCCACGAAACCGGACATGTCGAATTCAAGCTGCGCCAGAAGCAGATCCAATTGCGCCCGGTCCACCACTGAAAACCCGAGCTCCCCCTGCCATCGCACTAGGGCGTGGATCATTTCGCTAACCAGAAAACCGGAAAGATCGTCCGAGTCCGACCCCATCGCGATCACCGCCACCCGGCCGTCGCGGCCTATGGCGCCCGACAGTTCCTCCGCGGCCAGGCGAATCGCTTCGTCCAGGCTTGCCGTCTGCTGCGCGAACGCCGCGCCGGCCATCGCCATAAGCGCGAGCGCCGCCGCCATCGCCAAAATCGCTTTTTTCACGCAAATCCCTCAAATGCAATCATAACACGCGGGCAACGAAAAGCAAACCCAGCCGGATTGACGGGCTAGAAACCGCCGGCGCTCAGCGTCCCCCCGCGGCGAGGGGCGGGAGCATTGCCCGCGGTCGCCGTTAAAAGACCTGTTCCAGCGCAACGTCCAGCCCAGGAAGAACCGCGACGGGAACAACGTCGTCGCTTTTGTAGACGCTGAAGCCCGGGTTTTCGCCGAAAAGGAACACCGTAAGCTCCTTGGCTTCCGGATCCACGACCCAGTACTCCCGAACCCCGGCCTTTTTGTACAGGCCGAATTTTCGCTGCATTTCCATCGCCGTGTTGGAAGGTGAAAGAATCTCGACCACCAGACTCGGCGCGCCTCGGCACCCCTCGGCGCCGCGTTTTTCCTCGTCGCAAATGACAGTGATGTCGGGCTGCACGACCGTGTCGTCGCTTTCGTCTTCCTTGTAGAAAAGCCGCACGTCATAAGGCGCGGGAATTACCTTGCAGGGCTTGCCCCTTAGGTAAACGTGAAACTGAGTCGCCAGCTCCACCAGAATCAACTGATGCCGCTCGCTGGGGGCGGCCATGGCAAAAGCCTCGCCGCAGATAATCTCGTAGCGCTCTCCCTCGGCAAGCTCCCAGCTTTTGTAGTCGGCGTAAGTGTGCAACTGGTCCGTTTTTGGCAAGGCTCCCATGCGATTCTCCTGTGCCGATAATTATAAGGCGGAGCGGGCTTTTTCTCAAGCCGCAGCCAATCCGCGCCGCGTGACATTTGCTCCGTTTCCGTGTGCCCAAGTTGTTTGAGACCCCAAACGATATTGAAAAGCGCTTTGCGGCGACTGAATGTCAGCAAAAGGCATGGAAGCCGCGCTCCCCTTGCCATCCCGAGGGCTTACTCGGCGAAGACCTGCTCCAGCGCAACGTCCAGCCCGGGAAGAACCGCGACGGGAACAACGTCGCCGCTTTTGTAGACGCTGAAGCCGGGGTTTTCGCCGAAAAGGAACACCGTAAGCTCCTTGGCTTCCGGATCCACGACCCAGTACTCCCGAACCCCGGCCTTTTTGTACAGGCCGAATTTTCGCTGCATTTCCATCGCCGTGTTGGAAGGGGAAAGAACCTCGACCACCAGACTCGGCGCGCCTCGGCACCCCTCGGCGCCGCGTTTTTCCTCGTCGCAAATGACGGTGATGTCGGGCTGCACGACCGTGTCGTCGCTTTCGTCTTCCTTGTAGAAAAGCCGCACGTCGTAAGGGGCCAGAATTACCTTGCAGGGCTTGCCCCTTAGGTAAGCGTGAAATTGGACAAACAATTCCCCAAGAATAAGCTGATGCAACTCGCTGGGGGCGGACATGGCAAAAGCCTCGCCGTAGATAATCTCGTAGCGCTCCCCCTCGGCAAGCTCCCAGCTTTTGTAGTCGGCGTAAGTGTACAACTGATCCGTTTTTGGCAAGGCTCCCATGCGATTCTCCTGTCCCAAATTATACGGCGGGACGAAGATTTGTTCAAGCCGCAGCCAATCCGCGCCGCGTGACATTCGCCCCGTTTCCGTGTACCATGCTCCATGGACACAATACTAATCCTGGACTTCGGCAGCCAAACCACCCAGCTCATCGCCCGGCGCATACGCGACATGGGCGTCTACACCGAGATAATCCCCGGGGACTCCCCGCTCCCTGCCGCCCTCCCCGGCCTCAGCCTGAAAGGCATAGTCCTCTCCGGCTCCCCCGAATCGGTGAACGGCGCAGGCGCCGCGCCGGACAAAGCGATCTACGAGCGCGGCCTCCCCCTGCTGGGCATCTGCTACGGCCTGCACCGCATGACCGCCGACCTCGGCGGCGAGGTCAGGCCCCTGCCCAAGCATGAATATGGAAGAATCTCGGTCGCAATGAGCGCCACCGCGAAGGCCTCCGCGCCCGCCGCGCGCTTCCTCGAAGGCTTCCGCGCCCCCGCGTTCGACGCGTGGATGAGCCACGGCGACACCGTCACCCGCCTCGCCCCCGGTTTCGCGCAGCTCGGCGCAAGCGAGTCCGGCTTCCCCGCCGTCGTCGCGCACGAGACCAAGCCCTGGTTCGGCCTGCAGTTCCACCCCGAGACCACGCACTGCGAGGGCGGCGCCGACATCCTCGCAGCGTTCGCCCTCGGCGCGTGCGGCTGCGCGAAAGGATGGACGATGCAGCGCCACATCGACGAAACCCGCGACGCCCTAAGCGCCCGCGTCGGCGCCAGTCCCGTGCTGCTGCTGATCTCCGGCGGCGTCGATTCCACCGTCGCCGGCGCCCTCCTCCTGAAAACCCTGCCCGGCGAGCAAGTCCACCTGATGTACATGGACACCGGCCTCATGCGCAAAAACGAGACCGCGCTCGTCAAAGCGAGCCTCGAAAAACTAGGCGCGAAACATCTTCACATAATCCACTGCGAGGACGAGTTCCTCTCCGCGCTCAAAGGCGTAACCGACCCCGAGGAGAAGCGCCGCGCGATCGGCGATCTCTTCATCACGATTCAGGAAAGAGAAGTCGCACGGCTCGGCCTCCCGGAGGACTGCTTCCTCGCGCAGGGAACCCTGTACACCGACCTCATCGAAAGCGGCAAAGGCGTCGGCAAAAAAGCGCGCCTCATCAAAAGCCACCACAACGTTGGCAGCCCCCTCGTCAATGCCAAGCGCAAGGCCGGCAAAATCGTCGAGCCGCTGGACAAACTGTACAAGGACGAAGTGCGCGCGCTCGGCCGAATGCTCGGCGTGGACGAGGACGTCGTGCGCCGCCACCCGTTCCCCGGCCCCGGCCTCGCCGTGCGCGTGATCGGCGAAGTCACCAAGGAGCGCTGCGACATCCTGCGTGAGGCCGACGCGATTTTTGTCAACGAGCTTAAACAGCGCAAAACCCCCGCCGGCGCCAGCCTGTACGACGAAATCTGGCAAGCCTTCGCCGTCCTGCTCCCCGTGCGCTCAGTCGGCGTCGTCGGCGACGGCCGCAGCTACGGCCAAACCCTCGCCCTGCGCGCCATCACCAGCGCCGACGGCATGAGCGCCGACGTCTACCCCTTCGACCCCCGCGACCTGCTCGAAATCTCGACGCGCATCACCAACGCCGTCCCGCAGGTCGGCCGCGTGACGTACGACATCTCCAGCAAGCCCCCGGCGACGATCGAATGGGAGTAGGGGGAGGGGGACATGGATGTCATATATCTCTTCTACAAAGACGGAACATTTTCCCTGCCCATGTACGGGTACGACAAGGAGCTTTTTTGCGCAATTGCCAAATGCCGGCGGACGCGCTTCGACTCGCCTTCGCATACGTTTTGCATTGAAAACACGAAAACCGGTCGCCCCGACATAAAAAAGACGCTGGAGAAGCGCGCATACGCCCTGGTTAACGAGGCTACAGGCTCCATCAGCGTGCGGAATTTCTTTTCACGCACTCAGGAAACCGGCGCCCTCCAAGAGACACCCAGTCCTTCCGCCGACAGCTTCCCGGCGACCCCATCCAACGAACCTGCCGATGCAGTCGAGCATTTTCCCCAGCGCTGGATTGAAAAACTGGAAACGGAATTACGCGCCCGCAAGTACAGCCCCAAAACGCGCGCCGCATACGCAAACCACAACAAGGCCCTCTGCCGTTTCTCCCGCAAGCCGCCCGAGGAGATAACGCCGGACGACATGCAAAAATATCTTGCGCACATGGAAAAAGAGAAAAAGCTGTCCGCATCGTCGATGAACCTTGCCATCAGCAGCTTCAAGTTTTTCTACGGAGCGGTCATGAAACAGGCCGTAGCCTGCGAGCAGCGCCGCCCCAAGCATGACAAAAAAGTCCCCGTCGTCCTCTCCCGAACGGAAATCAAGAAAATGCTGGACACCAAGACCAACCCCAAACACAGGATGCTCCTGATGCTGGTTTACTCCGCCGGACTTAGGGTCAACGAAGCGGTGCGTCTAAAAAAAGAGCACATAGACCTTTCCCGCAAAACCATTAAAATCGCGTCCGGGAAAGGACGGAAGGAACGCTATACCCTGCTTTCGGACAACGTCTGCCATCTCATCAAGGACTACTATGCGGCATTCAACATCGAGACATGGATATTCCCCGGCGCAAAGGGAAAAAGCCACCTTTCGGTACGCAGCGCCCAGTACATCTGTGAGGACGCGCTGCGTGCCGCAGGCATAGACAAAGGCGCGTCCATCCACAGCCTTCGCCACACCTTTGCCACGCACCTGCTGGAAAACGGCACGGACATACGCTACATACAGGAACTCCTCGGTCACAATTCCATCCGCACAACCGAACGCTACACCCACGTCGCCCGAAGAGGACACTTGAGAATAACAAGCCCCCTGGACAGCCTTGGCGAAGGGGAAGACTGAAAGCTGGCATATCGCGTGTTTCATTCGCAAGTCATCTTTGCGGCAGGATGCAAATCGCAAATTTTTCCCGGGAACTTGAAAGGTTGACTTCTTCGGCAGAAAGTGGCATGATACTACCAGCATTATCAGGTCAGTCTGTTTCGGCGACGGCATGATTTCCCCAATGCCCTTTGAGGCGTCTTCCCTTGATTTTACAAGCCATCGGGGTAGGTCTGCTCTTCCAGCGAAAGATATTAAACAGCCAAGAAGGGGGAAGGCTGGCGATGAAAATTGCCCAGCCGTACCTGAATGTGGATTTCTTTTAGACGCAATAATATATCTTTTATTCGCAACTATAGGGGAAGCGTACTAGGGCGTGTTCCCACTACTTAATTGAGACATAAACCAAGGCCAGATGAATAAAGCCTATATACATCGCGTCCAGTTTTTCGAACCTGCAGAAAATGCGGCGGAAGCCCTGCATAAGGCGGAACAGCCTCTCGATCTCGTTGCGCCGCCTGTATAGCGCCGCATCGTATTCCCAAGGGGCCGCGCGGCTGGATTTCGGGGGAACCACGGGGGAGAATTTAAGGATCT
>Ga0209755_10001479_pt1 | contig 36222 bp, 22 predicted proteins | sample TergutCo191P1_FD_187301 | JGI IMG/M metagenome (GOLD analysis project Ga0209755, IMG submission 187301) | Cornitermes sp. P1 segment gut microbial communities from Petit-Saut dam, French Guiana - Co191P1 (SPAdes) (version 2) | ecosystem: Host-associated > Arthropoda: Insects > Digestive system... | reverse complement strand
CTCCATTTTTGCGCCGAACGCAATATCAGCCTTGTCCTGCTCGTTTATAATCGGAAGGCCTGCGTGAATACCTGTAAGATTGACATTCTTCTTACTGCCGATTGTGGCAGTGTTTTTTGCTATACAATTGACAACTCCGCTCTTAACGCCGACCACTTCAAGATCGAGAAGTCCGTCGGCTACAAGTACATGGTGACCGCTTTGCAGTTTTACGGAAGCCTCTTTCCAGGAAAGCGAAAGTTTTGCAGGAGCGCCGTCATGCGCCGCAGTGGTAAAACAATCGTCCGCCATTATATCGACATAATCGTCTTTTTTGATGGTTATTTTTCCATCGTTCTCGACCATTCCCGTTCGAATCTCCGGCCCTTTTGTATCAAGTAAAATAGCGACGGGAACCCCAAGCATGGTAGAAATATGCCTGACTCGTTCTATAGTGGCTTTATGTTCATCCTGAGTTCCATGGGAAAGGTTAATGCGGGCAACATTCATTCCGGAAAGAATCAGTTCACGAACAACATCGTCATTTGCCGAGGCAGGTCCCAGAGAACAGACAATTTTGGTTTTTCGTTTTGTCATCAGTTATCCATCCTTCTCAAAATTGTTAACAGATCTGCGCCGCGCATTGGCTGCGACGGGCGAAAGTTACGCCCGTCCATAAGCGACATTAATTCCGTTTCCACACATCCAAGAATAGAATCAAAAAAAGGCGTAAGCGGAGGAACATCCGCAATGGGGCTTCGCGGGTTTGGTCCTGTTGAAAAACGGGCTGAGTAGCGCGTAAGCATTCCGCGATCTGCGCGTGCCTGCGCATTAAGATGCCAAACAAACCAGGCTGCGCCTGCACGGGTAACAGGTTCCGTCGGCCTCGGTCTGTCGTTCGGCCATTGAGTAACAGTAATATCCTGAGTAAACGGGATAAACCCGCGATCTACAAGACGGGTAAACAATTCGTTGTCGGGAACAGTTCTGCCTGCCGTCAAAAAACGAAGCAGTTGTGTTTCGTCCCTTGCAAGAGCTATGCAGTCATTCCATGTTATTGTTTCCCTGCCAAGCACGTTCAAAGTGGAGGCTGCAACGCCGCTTGTGTTGCGCAATTCCCATGCGCGGTTTCTGTCCGCCCTGAATGTTTCGCTGTAAATTTCGTTTATGCCCGAAGCAAACGCCGTGTCAAATGCGCCAGCCGCTTCCGGAAAACGGTTCAGCTCCAAAAGAGCGCGTCCTCTTTCGATGTTCAGCTCTCCTGCCCCGGAAGCTCTTTGATTAAGAACCGCAGATTCCCTTTCGATTATTTCCAGTCTTTTGGCAGGGTCTCCTTCCAGACGTATCGACAGAATAACCGCAACAGAATTTCCCGGAGAAACCTGGATTGACTGGCGGTACAGACGCTGCGCTTCCGTGTATCTGCCTTCCAAAATGGAAAGACGTCCCGACCAGGCAATGAGCCGCCCCGAATAATCGGCATCGGCGGAAGATTCTCTTTCCATTCTGGCAATCATCTGACGCGCCGAAGCAATGTCGGCGGTTTTGGAACGCGCCTCGTTGGGACCAAGCGCTTCCAGCGGAACGATTGCTCTTTCCAATTCTGCAAGACCGCTTTCAAGGTGGCTTCTCTGACTGTCAACAAAAATATCGCCCAAAGAAGTGCATGCAGAAAAAACCGCGGCGGACAAACACAATACTACGATAAAAATTTTCTTCATTTTTTTCCTCGTTTACCTGAACTGATACCGGTACAATCTCATGCTCATTCCCATTCCGAATATTTCTGCATTTGCCCTGCCTTGAGCCGGAACAAAATGCGGCCTTCCCCACAATGGAAGCGGGAAACCTTCCAGCGAACGGAAGTTTTGGGTAAATGCATAAAGGGCATTTCCTTCTCCCGTAAAATAAATTTCCGGGACTTTGTCGCCATTGCTGTCAAAGACAGTAATAAAGCCTTCTTCCTTTACGGAAAAGCCGGGTATGTTCTGATAGAGCACTTCGCCGTCAAGACTCACGCGGAAGAAATTGCCTTCCTGCGAGACAAGCCACAAGTACTCGCCGTCATATACAGGCTGATGATAAAAAACTCCGTCAAGGTCGATTGGGAACGGCTCCATAAATGACGCATCCGTATTATAAACAAAGAGCTGCCCGGCTTGATTGACAAAAGCAACCAACACAGTGTTATTGCGCATGAATAAAAGCGGCGAACCGAAACCTATGCCGAATCCCGAATTGCTTGAGCTTGCGCTTGCAACTCTTGCGCCGCCTGATTCCTCGCCTTCTTCGTCTGCGTCATACGCAGGTTCGGATGCGGTTTCGACTGCAATAGGCGCCGGCCAATTCGGCATTGCGTTTCCGTTTGAATCGAGAAGCCAGATTTCGCCGATAAAACTTTTAGGATAAACGGCGGCGTAAGTTACGGAATCCCTTCTTGAAGAAACCGTTATGAACGAAGGCGGCGAACGCACGGCAGCCGTAAATCTTGTTTCCCATGTGCTTCTGTTTCCGTTTTCATTGATTATATAAACCCTTCCGTCTTCGTCGCAAAGATACAGCTTGCCTTCAAATGCGGCGGGAGGAGACGAAAGACGCAAACCCAAAACCATAGGGAATCCGTCGGCGACTTCCATGTTGCCGTCTACGAGGGTAACGCGTCCGCGATCGGTAACAATCCACGCCGAGTTTGCCTTTCCTGTGTCGGCGGCGCTTTCCGTTATGCCCTGCATGGGGATGATCCAATGCGTTCCCTGACCGGAAATTTCTTTCATGCTGTTATCCGACATGTTAAGGGAAACCGCATTGCCGCCCGAAGTAAAGAATACCCTTCCGTTTTCTCCCCTGCCCGCTCCAAACACTTGGTTCGAAGGTCTGTTGCCCACGGCAAGAGGATAACCGTTTAACAAATTAACTCCGTTTCCGGAACCCGGTACAAGAGACAGGAAAATGTCGACAACGCCTCTGTTAAAACTCATACGGGCAAGTCCCTGTTTGTAAAGAGACATAAAGCCGCTGAAAGCCGTATTGTTCCGCAGAAAAAACGGCACAGAAAGATCAAGCGAGTAATACAGACTAAGAGAGCTTGCAGTCGATCTGTTTCCCGCGATGTTACGCCATTCCGGCGTACGCGGCAAAATGTCATTTCTTTGCATCGATCTTGATGCGGAAAGAAGAGCCTCCGCCGATTCGCTTATCAGCATAAAATCACGCTGTATCAAGTAATAGGGAGACGGTATGTTTACATTCCAATGTCTAAGAAGCGATTGCAGGAATTCCGGCAATTCGATTCTTGGTATGCGTGTCCCGTCAAGATTCAATCTGATGTTTTCGTTCAATACGATGGATCTGAACGCCCTTTCAAAAACCTCGTGACGTTTTCGCTCATCGGTAATTTGAATCGCATACACGGGATGAGGCCTGCCTTCCAAACCGAAAGCGGCAATTTCGTTTCCCGACCATGAAAAAAGAAGATCGTTAAGCGTAAGTCCCAGAAGCAATTTGGATGAGGTGTCCGCCGTCTTAAGCGCAGATTCAAGCCCGGGAGTAAAAACGAGGGCTGCCTGATAAAGCTCCTCCAGCGTACCGGCGGAAAGAATTGTCGCATACTGCGCATCCGAAGGAATACGTTCCGCCATGCCCGGCACTTGGGAACGCTGTCCCAGTATCTTGCTCAAACTTGACTGGTTGGATGACATCGGCGCAGCAATATGCAAATCGATTTTTTTTGGATATATGGAAAGCCCTGCTTCCACTTTGGAAGAAAACTCGATATTTTCTATTATTGCCGCAATTCCCGAATCAAGATCCGACATAAGGGAGCTTATAAATTCGTTGGAAACCATAAAAGCGGCATCATACGATGAGGGTTTTATTGAAGAAAACGCGGCTTCGTGCCCCGAATGAAGAGCCGAACGCGATTCAAAAACATTCGCATTGTCCGTTATGAACAGGAGATTTCGAAGCGGACCTATGTACAGTGTCATATCGTCCATGCGGAATTCAAAACGCGAATTTTTTCCGGCTTGCACATGATACAAATTCGGAATGTTTACCAAATTGGAAATTGCCGGGAGTATGCGCAAAAGCGGCGATAAAAATCCCAAATCCCAAGCTGCAATAAACAGTCCGTCTTCTTCTTCGGGCAGCAGGGCAAGTTCCATATTTCCGCGGGCCGCCATTCGTATAAGACCGTGATTTAGCACATCGCTTGTATGAAGCATGGTAAGAAACGGCACCGCGGGAGCCAATGCCGGCACAGATGAAATTTCACCGAATGTTTCATGGTTGACAATTCCGTTGAGCAGGCTTACAGGGTTTGATATACTGATGCGAATGCTTGCGTTGTCGGGAATTACATAGGCGGCATTAACCCTTCCTATCATGGAAAAGGCAATCCAAGCTACAAGAATAACAGCCAGAGTGATAAAAAACTTTCGCAAAAATTTGGAAAATTTCCCGGGTTTTTTTGGCTTTTTGGCGGCAGGTTTGCCGTCTTCGCCGTTGGTATCAGGCTGATTTGTCTGTTCATTTTGATTATCCATAGGTAGATTGTAGATTATTTTATGGAAAAAAAGAAGCCGTTATCCACCGTTGGTCTCGGGCACGGCGTCCAAATCGCCTTTTTCCGCCATGGATTTGGCGAAAACAAGCGCGTTCATTATGCCAAGGATATAATCTTGCTGATCATCGTTGAGCATTGAGAAGTCTTTGCAGACTTTTTCAAGTTTCTCGTCTTGATTCATCCTTCCCCCGAAAAATTCTCTGTTTGTGAGAATTATATACCATTATGTGAGAATTGTAAACTCACAAATTGCAAAGCATTTTCTTGCATAGTGAGTGTTATTGTCGTATTATATCAATATGAATATTAGTAAACGCATCAAACATTTGCGAAAAACGCTTAATTTGTCGCAAATCGATTTTGCGAAAGCGATATACATAAGCAACGGATATATTGCGGAACTTGAGTGCGAACACAGAAAAGTAAACGACAGAATAGTTCACCTAATTTCTCTAAATTTCGGCGTAAACGAAAAATGGCTTAGAACGGGCGAAGGTGAAATGTTTTTTAGGACACACGGAGTAAAACTTCAGCGAATGGTAAGTCTTTTTAACGAACTTCCGCCGAAATTTCAGGATTATGTAGTGCTTCAGATAGAACAGCTGCTAAAAGTGTCGCATGACAGCGGAAAATCGTCATGATTCCCCTGTATAAGCTTGAAAAACTGCCCCGTACCCAAAAATTGCGCAAAATTGCAAAATTTTTGGGCATGGCGGAAAACAGGCTTTTGCATTGGAAAGACGATTCGGGCGAAAAATATGCGGAGATTTTCAGCGCTTCGGAGCTTGTGTTTTTTGCCGATGCGGCAAGGCTTCTTGCGGGCGACCCGTTATTTGCAAAAGAGACGCAGAAAATTTTTACGGAAGCGGCAAACTTTTTCGGCGCATCTGTTGCAGCTCACGGATCGATTTCGCATAATATAACAGGCGGCGACAAATCGATCTTCAGGCGCATACTAAACAGCATGAAGCATATTCTGCTTGCAGAAACGGGCAGGGATCAGGCTGACTGGGATTTTACCGGCATCGACGGAAAGCTCGATTCCGGTATGCGCCATGTCATCGAGGGGATGCATGTCTACATGGAAGACATACGCTCGCCGTTTAACATAGGCGCGATGTTTCGCACGGCAGAAAGTTTCGGCGTGGAAAAAATCATATTGTCGCCGTTTTGCGCAGACCCGCTTCACACGCGCGCGCAAAGGACGGCAATGGGCTGTATTGACGTGATTCCCTGGGAAAAACGCGAGCTTTTCCACGAAGGAACCGCCCCTTGCGAACCTGTTTTCGCCCTGGAAACAGGCGGCATCCCATTGGCGGAATTCCCTTTCCCCAATCGCGGCATCCTGATTGTCGGTTCCGAAGAATTGGGAGTAAGTCCGCGCGCGCTTGAGGCCGCTGATGACTCGCTGGGCAGGGTATCGATTCCCTGTTTCGGCACAAAAGCGTCGCTTAATGTGTCGGTTGCGTTTGGAATTGCGGTGCAAGCCTGGCGGGAAAGGCTGTAAACGCGCTTTTCGCTCCCTTGACCTTTATCTTTTTTTATGAATAAATGTATTAATATCAATTTTGGAGGATATTCAATATGAAAAAAGTAATTTTAACGGTAATAGCAGTATGCATCTTAGCAGCATGCGCTACTTCCGGAGAAAATCCAAATGTCGGTCCTCAATTAACGGTTGTAATTCCCGAATTGTTCAGCCCGGATCCGGAAATTGTTGATGACAAAATGTCTGTCGAAATCACTGTCAATCATCCTGTAAGGATAAAAGATTGGACAATTGTGATTCAACCGGCACGTCTGGCCCGCCAGGCAACCCAAACTGCGGCGGCAGGACAGGGCGAAGCTCGTCAACCGCGTGCAGAAGGTCAGGCAGAGCAGCCTCGCCGCCAAAGAGCTCCTTTCTTCACACAGGAAGGCCATGGAACCCCTCCCACAAAATGGGAATGGAACGGCAAGAGCTCACGCCCCTCAGGCGAAATGGTTCAATCCGCCACCGATTATCGTTTTGAACTGACAGTAAATGACATTTTTGACAACTCATCGACATTCGAAGGCACTATCGCTGTTGACGTTCTTGTAAGAAGGGAAGGAAACAATCTCAGAATCATTGTACCTTCAATCATCTTCCCCGGCGATTCAAGCGACTTGAACCGCGTTTCGGAAGAAGATCAGAGAGCCAACAGAAGAGTAATCAGATTGATAGCGACAGCATTGACAAGATATCCCGATTACAGAATAACAATCGAAGGTCATGCAAATCCTCTTTCCGCAGCCGGAACACCGGAATGGACAAGACAGGAAAACACTCTTCGTCCGCTCAGCGAACAGCGCGCAAGAGCTGTAGGCGATTTCCTTGTAACGAATCATAACATCACAAGAAACAGGTTCACCTACACGGGTCTTGGCTCAACAAGACCGGTTGCCGACTTCACTGATGAAGAAGAGCTGTGGAAGAATCGCAGGGTAGAATTTATTCTTATCAGATAAATTTTCCCGGATGATGTTTTAAAACCCTCTGTTTTCCGGAGGGTTTTTTTATGTAATTTTTGTTCAAATGCTTGAATAAACGACATAAAAAAGATATATTACCCATTATGGAGGAATTATAAATGAAACAAAATTTCAAATTTTTAGGACTTTTAATCGTAATAACTGCGGTGGTTTTTGCAAGCTGCGCATCTGTAGTGCGAATCAGGAGTGATATTACATCGGTAATTGCCGGCGGAATGGTCAATCTGAGAGTGTCAGGCAGCGATTTGGAAGTAAAGGTCAGCTCGACACCTGACGGATCGGGACCGGTTGCGGCGGGAACATTCGTTTCCAGCAGGGGATTGCTCACAGTAGATCCGCGCGAAACCGCACTATTTCTTTATGTAATAGCAAGATCAACCAAGGAAGAAAAATCGGATACAATGCAGATAAGAGTTGTCACTGTAGACTCGGTTGTGATCTCCCCTGCAAGCGGCGCAACTGCAGTAGCAAGCAGAACGCTTCAATTGTCGGCGCAAGTAACCGGAAACAATAATCCTGATCGTAATGTAACATGGAAGGTTGGCTCTAATAATGACGGTACAGGTTCCGTTACGGCGGGCACTGCCATCAATAATAACGGACTGCTTACGGTAGCCAGAGAAGAAACATTCAGAACTCTTTTCGTTACCGCGACTTCTTCGATTGACACGTCAAAATCGTCCACTGTTCTTATCAACATTGTCGTTCCGACTGTAACCGGCGTAACAGTCACTCCCACGCTTCCGACATTGCAGAAAGGCACATCTTTCCAATTCCAGGCAGTTGTTGTCGGACTTCATGAACCGAGTCAGGCAGTAACATGGAGAGTCAGTTCCAATGCGGCAGGCACAGGCGCAGTTGCCGAAGGTACATTTATCAACGCTTCGGGCTTGCTCACAGTAGCCGCCGCCGAACCGGCTGCAACGCTGTTTATTACTGCAACATCCGTCTTTGATCCGACAAAAAGCGGCAGTGTCGTAACTTTTGACATTCAAGCCGCACCGGCACAATAACCGACAAAGTGACTGATGTCTTTTCGGATGTCAGTCACTTTTCCCTTCTTTTCTTCCATACAATTGATCCAATCCCAATAATCCCCTAAAAAAAATTTATCGTTTTTTTCGCTTTTTTTTCGTTTTCACTAAAGCAAAACGGCACTCTCATGCCATATATAGGCAAATCTTTTTTAAGGAGTTGCTTATGAAAACTTATTTAAAACTTTTGTCTTTGGTTCTTATGTTGATGCTTCTTTCCTGCGGAGCGGAACACCGTTTGGAAAACCGCGCACAGAAATCCGCGCCCGGACAATTGGGCGCGCCTGCAGGAGAAGCGGAACTGCCGTCGATTCTGCAAAAACTCGACGAACTTGCGGAACTTGAAAGGACAGGAACATGGCTTCAGGGGATGGCCCTGACAGAATCCAGTCTGCGGGAAAATGCGGGCGATTATGCGGGAGCCGTAACTGCGGCTTACAAAGAATTGGCGCGGGCTTACGGCATGGGGTCGATTCAAAAAAGCGATCTTGATCGGGGGCTTTTAAATGTGCTTGCGGTTCAAGGCGAAGAGATTGTAACAAAAACCGCAAATGCAATTATCGCGTTTTCCAACGGCCGCTGGGACGAAGCCGCGGCAGGTCTTAAACCGATCTTTAACGAACTGGACGAACCCGACGGTTTCGGCAGATGGATGATTCTTGTCTGCGCTTTGGAAAAAAATCCGCATGACAGGCAAGCCGCCGCCGCATACAGATCGATCCGCGCGCGTTATGCCCAATTCCCGGAATATTGGTACAGGGGTGCAAGGGCGTTTTCGGGCGCCATTGCGGCCGAGTTTGCGGAGAATTGCATTAATTCGTCGCCGCAGGGACCGTTCGCGCAGGAGAGCAGAAAAATTCTTGCGTCTTACACGGGGCTAAGAATCGAAGACGGCGTCTCTTTGCTGACAAAGAGGGAAATTGAATCGATCATCTCCCAATCCGTAAATTCCAACAATCCGCAAATCCTTGATTCTCTTCTGCCGTTAATAGGTCTCCCCGACAATCCGTACACAGTTTATGCTGTCGGCGCGCTTCGTTCGCTGTCAAATGTTCCCGCATTCAGGGACTACTTTAACAGACAGGCGTCTTTTGCAAGAGGACGTTTGGCGGAACGCCTCATTTTTATCGGCAGAAGCTAAGGGGGTTTAATGTTGTCACTTAAATTGCGCATAACAAAAGCGCGCGTTTTGTATTTTTGTTTCGCATTCCTGACAATCTTTGCGGGCTGCAATAGCAGCGCAAAAACGCCAAACGCGGAAACAATACGGCTTTATGTCCGCGCATCTGACGCATACGCGCAGGGATATTTTGCGGAAACTGCAGAAATTCTAAAGACTCAAAATAATTTTGCACCTGCGCTTGTTCTTCGCGCAAAAGCGGAATATTTTTACGGCGATTTGGAGAAAGCGGAAAAAACCTGCCGCAGGGCGATAAAACTGCGTCCTTCATCATTGGAAGCAAAGCTTTACCTTGCGCGAACATTGCGCGACAAGGGGGATTTTGAAGGAGCGGAAAAGGAAGCGCAAACGCTGCTTGCCGACAACCCGCAAGACATTCGCGCATTGCGTTTTTCTGCGGAACTTGCATTCGACCTTGGCAATTTTGACGAAGCCGTTATTTTGCTGGACAAGGCATCCGAATTTTCGGCGGAAAGCGCAATGGTTTTGCTGGACAGGGCAAGGCTTCGATGGATTGCAGGAAGGCATGACGAAACTGCACTTAAATCCGCATTGGAAGATTTAAGCAGGGCGCGCGCCATGCTCCCGTGGAACACGCCTCTTTTAAGATCGATATCGAATCTTGAAAATCTGATTAATGGAGTGTTGTGATGCGCAATAAATTCGTTGTTTTGGTATTTATCTTTTTTTATCACAATGCGGCGTTCGCTTCTTCGGACGGCTTGACATTTGCGCAGGCAGGCGAGCTTGCGGTTGCGGCTTCCGTCGAACTGAGACACTCGATTTCTTCTCAGGCGGTAATGGAAGGCGCGTGGAAGTGGAGGCTTCGCGAATATTTTCCGAGAATAAGCGTCAATATTTCCGAGAACGATCGCCTTCTTCAAACAGGCGCGGATTCATTCATGAAGAATTTCGGTTTAAGCGTAGATCAGTTGATTTTTGACGGCGGAAGAACGGCAATGTCGCGAAGACTTGAAAGATCGGAACTTGATCTTTCTTCTGTCAGATTGAACAGAATGGCGGGCGAAATTGCGGAATCTGCGATTTCGGCTTACCGTAATTTGCTTTCGTCCAGAGCCGTTTTGGAAATCAAGAACACGGCGTTGTCGATTCTTGAAGAACAACGGCGCATTTTAAGCGAAGAGGTTGTGCTTGGTCTTGCCCTCCCCGTCGATCTTGCGGGAGCGGACATAAACCTTGCAAATGCGCGGCTTGAAATACTTTCGCTTAGGCTGGAACTGACCGAATTTGAAAGTCAATTTGCAATAATTCTGGGACTTGATGCGCTGCCCGAACTGACAGAAAGGGTGGACATTAACCGCCCGTCTGTTTTTTCTTCGCGTAACGCTATCCGAATTTCTGCGGAAGCTGCAAATCTTGCACGAGAGCAGAATCCCAATTTGATCGAAGCGCAGTTTTCCATTGCCAAAAGACAGGCGGAGTATCGTTTTTTAAGGAATTCCTGGATACCGACCCTCAGGCTTACAGGAAGTTTCGGGTTAAGCAGCCAGCGTTACCCGCTAAACAGGCATAACTGGTCTGTAGGACTTTCGGTCGATTTTTCCAGCCCCTGGTTTCAGAACCGCATAAATGCGCAGACAGGAGGGGAATCCGATACGCTGACAGCCGCAGTTCAAAACGGTTTGACGCCCCTTCCCGATCCTGCGTCAAGTTACGGAGCGCAGCAGGCAAGACTGGCGCTGGTTTTGGAACAGGAAAAATACGACACGATTTTCGAACAAACGGGAAGAATTGCAGCCAACGCTGTGGAAAAATACATTCTTATGGAACGAAGGCGGCTCTTGTCTTTTGAAGCGGCGCAAATCGGCAGAGAACGCTGCCGCGTGGAAGAATTAAGACTCGATCTTGGACACATAACAAGATTGAAATTGATGGAAGCGTTAATCGAACAGACACAAAGGGAAATTGCCGTTGTGGAAGCGGCAACCGCGCTTTTGGAAGCGGAACGGGAACTGGAACGCCTGCTGGATTTGCGTCCCGGAGAACTTGCCGTTTTTGCACGCCGTCACAATTAAGGAGTGAACAATGAAAATGAAAATTTTGGTTTTATTGCAGCTAACGGTTTTGCTGTATTTGTCCTGCGGAATCAATTCTGCAAAAACTGCGGGCGAAACAAGACGGGTAAGGGTTGCCGCTCCCGCCGAACGCGAAATCCCCGATGAAACGGGAGGATTCGGCAGTTTGTCGTTTCAAAGCAAAGTTGATATTGCTTCCGCGCAGGAAGCCGTAATAAAAAGACTTTTTTTCCGCGAAGGCGATTATGTTCGTACGGGAGCGCTTTTGATTCAACTTGAAAATCCGCAGATTAACCTTGCCGTTGAAAGAGCGCAGAACAATCATTCACAGGCTCTTGCCGCCCGCAGTCTTGCCGATTCAAGGCTTTTGGAGGGGATTTTTCAGTCGGAAGCCCAGCTTAAAACTTTGGAAAAAGCGGATGCGGAACTTGCGCTTGCAAAAAGAAGATGGGAAGAAAACAACCGTAAGCATATAAGTCAGGAGACGCTATATGATGCGGGCGGCATTCATACAGAGGCGATACTTGGCAGCCGCTTCAGCATAGATTCCGAGTGGGAACAAATTCAGCTGATGGAGCGCGAGCTTCAGATTCGAAGGATTGGCTGCCGCGACCAGGACCTGTTAAGAGCGGGTATTCCGATTCCGTCCGACGAAACAGAAAAACAAAATGCGCTTGTCTTTTTAATGACATCAAGCTTGAGAGCGGAACTGGAAGCGGCCATCGCAAGGCTGGAAGCCGCAGAAAAAGAGCTTGCTTCCGCAAATATTGCGTATTCGGAGCTGACTGTACGAAGTCCCGCTTCCGGCATTGTCGGAGCGCGTTACCTTGAAGAAGGCGAGCGGGTGCGTCCGCAAGATAAAATTTTAAGCCTTATCGACACAGATTCGTTGTACGCAATTTTTCCGGTACGCGAAAAAGACGCGCTGCGTATCGAAAGAGGCATGCCTGCTTCCGTTTTAATCGACGGCGCGGGAGAGACCAGAAACGGCGTTGTGGATTTGGTTTATCCGCAAGCCGACAGCCAAAGCTTGAGTTTCCTTGTGCGCGTTTTGATTGGAAATGCCGGAATGCAAGACGCAAACCGTTTAAAACCCGGCATGTTTGCACGCGTTACCGTGACTCTCGGCTCTCCCAAAACCGCTTTGTTCATTCCGGAAACCGCAATTTTTAACATGAATGACAATGAGGGATACGTTTTCATTGTTAACGGCAGCGTATTGTCCCGGCGAAAAATCTCTCTTGGAGCATCGTACGGCGAAGAATGCGAAGTGACAAACGGTTTAACCGCGGACGAACTGATCGTTCAGCGTCCCGATTCCGATTTAAGGGAGGGCGCAAATGTTACGATTACGGAATAGTCTTACGGTTTGTTTGTTATGCGCATTGATATTCCTGTCATGCGGTTTTGTCGATCTGCGTCCCATCGGAATCGGCATAGAACCAAATGACATGAATTCGCTTTTGCCCGATTCATTCAGCCCCCTAATAATCAAGTTCGATACGGAGGTGATAAAAAACGAAGCGGAAGGAATCATGCAGATCAATTCCGATTACGGATCTGTAAGAGGGGACAAATTCTGGAGGAACAACGACCTTTATTTTGTTCCGCTTCAAGGATGGACTGCGGGAGTTCGTCATACATTAAATCTGTCGGGAACGATACGTTCGATTGACGGAAGAGAAATCCGCATCGACCGCTTTATTCCTTTTTATGCGATTAACAGAAACGCGCATCCTTTTTTGGCGGCGCATTATCCCGAGCCCGGCGAATCTGTAGGAACGAACAATTTTATTTTTGAATTTCAATTTTCCCTTTCAATGGACAAATTGTCCGTAGAAACGGCGCTTGCGCTTGATGGAATCGGAAACAAAACATTTGAATGGTCGGACAATGATCGTTTATTAAAAGTCATTATTGACAATCCGCTGACACCGTGGAGTTTATACCGCTGGAGCATTAAGGATACCGCCAAAAGCGCCGATGGCGTTCCGCTGCCAAAAACATATTCGGGTCATTTTACAACAGACCTGGATCGAACGCTTCCTTCCGTGACGGGCGTATACCCCGCAATATTTTCGGACGGCGAATGGTTTGCAACGGGAGCAAACATCGAGAACGGATTGGGCGGCGGCATGGGAATCATCATTTCCTTTAACAAACCGATGGGAGAAAACGCCGCGCGTTCGATTCGTTTTGAACCTTCTCTTTCGGGAAGAGCGGAATTTTTATCTGTCGATAAAATTGTCTATGTTTTTACAAGAGATCCGGAACCGGAAATTTCATACACTCTGACAATTTTGGGCGAAGCGAAAGACAGCGAAGGTTTAAAAATCGGTTCGGATTCATATTATTATTTTACTCCCGACATTCCCTATTTAAGCGTTTTGCATTTCAAAACGGATGATGATTCGGTTATCGACGATTTTTCCCAAACAAACACTGTGCTGCCGGCTAAAGTAAACATTCAAACAGGCGAGTTGGAGTTTTCTGTCTATTTTTCGCTTCCTTTCGGTTATGAAGAAAAGGTAAACGCAGCGCAAAAAATTACCCTCGCTCCGTTTTTTCCAAAACATTTGCTGCCTATCGCGTTAAATTACGTTCATTGGGCATCGGACGATCGCCTGATTATGCGGTGGGAAGGTTTGTCTTTTGGAACCGAAAACAATCATTTTTACAAACTTGTCATTCCGGGCGGAAAAAACGGAATTGGTTCCGGTGCGGGAATATTCATGAAAGAAAATATTGTTCTTTATTTGGAGGCAATTCCATGAAAATATTTTTTTATTTTTCGCTTGCAATTTGTTTGTTTGCATACGGCTCATGCGACATTTTACGGTTATCGCCCTTTGAAGTGACTTCATGGTCTCCGGGCGAAGGTTACCATTCGCAGCCCGAAAACATTGTCGTTTCACTTGATTTTTCCCATGAGCCGGACAGGGCAAGCGTAGAACGCAACTTTTCCCTGAATGCCGACGGCAGCAGCGTAAGGGGCGTTTTTTTATGGGAAGACAAAAAAGTTACCTTTACGCCGTTATCACCGCTGGAAAAAAATGTTGATTATGCCGTCAATCTCTCTGCAAATGCGTATAACACGGACAGGCTAAACATGGATTACGCATTCAATCAGAATTTTACAACAAGACCCCATAACGTCCGCCCTGTTTTGATTTCCTGTTCGCCTTCAATGTATGAGAGAGTTGGCGATCTCAGAACAGAGGTAAAACTTGAATTTAACGTTTCTGTGTCAATAAAAACATTATATGAAAATGTTTCCTTTACCCCTTCAATGACGGGTTTTTGGCAATTGGAAAATGACGACACTTATGCGATTTTCACTCCATCCGAGCCGTGGTCTAAAAACACCCGTTATGAAATTCGTCTTTCCGGTTCTCTTTCAGATAATAATGGGAATGCAAGCGAAAACAATTTTTCCGGCGTATTTATGACTCAAATTGAAGATGATGCGCCGTATCTTGTTTCTGCAAACAGAATGACAAAAAACGGCGAATTTTTTTTGTTATCGGCAGAAGCCGAAAACGGCAATTGGGAAAAAGACGACAGGATTTTTCTTGTTTTCTCCGAACCTGTTGAAGGTTTATCGATAAAAAATCATGTCGAAATCGTAAACGGACCGTCTTTTTTCATAAACGCCTCCGCAGATTTTAAAAATGAATTTATTGTCGGTTTTGAAACTTTTCCCGTTTACGAAAGCAGATTCGCAATAAAAATAAAACCCGGCATAAAAGACGCTTCCGGCAACAGCAGCAAAAACGAACACATTTACAGAATATTTGCAAACGGAATGTTTTCAAAACCGCCCGCTCTTGTTGGAATGAGAATTCCTCTGGCTCCGCGCAATAATGCGAATCAACAATTAAAATACATTGGAATAGATCAGCCTTTTGAAATAATTGATTTTTCCGAGACAAATTACCCTTTTGGAGAAAGCGTAAAAACATGGATTGAATTGTATTTTTCCGTTTCGGAAGGCGCATCAATCGATCAATTTTCCATTATGGAACTTTTTCGCATAGAAACATCCAATAATGTAATTACATTTTCTCCCAGACTTGTCAAAACATCCGATTTTTCCGAAAACGAGCCTCACACAGGCATGGAAAATTTTTACAGAATTGAAATTTCCGGCAACTTCGGCAACTCGACTGAGTTTGGGATAGTTCATTTTTTGATTGCCGCAGGTCTTCGCGACAGTTTGGGAAATCAAAACGACAAGCCGTTTAGAATAACGTTTGTAAAGTAGGAGTTTATGAAAGAACTAATTGATATTTTTGTTCGCCGCCCTGTAACCGTAATTATGATTCTATGCGCTCTGGTTATCGCGGCGATTTTTTCCCTTTTTTCGCTGCCTGTCAACAGGCTCCCCGAATTTTCCGTGCCGCGCGTAACAGTTGAAACGCTGTATCCGGGTATGGCAGCCAACGAAATCAGAAGCATGGTTACCATTCCGCTTGAGGACGGTCTTTCGCCGATTAAAGGTCTTGAAAGAATGCGCAGTATTTCGCGCGATAATCGTTCGCTCATAAGCCTTGATTTTCGCTGGGGAACGGACCCGATGGCGGCATCGGTTCTTGTGCGCGAAGCAATTGACGCAGTTTATCCGGGACTTCCTCAAGGCGTCCGTAAGCCAACTGTAACAACAGGCGATTCTGCAAATGAAACCCATGCCGTAATTGCCGTAAGTTCACATAACGGGAACGGCGACTTTGCGCGCAAACTTGCAGAATACGAAATGCAGGCGCGTCTTAGAAGAATCGACGGAATAGGCTCTGTGGTATTGGTTGGCGGAGAAATAAACGAACAGCGTCTTTCCCTTGATGTGCATCGTCTCTCTGCAATCGGATTGTCGCCGTCAGATTTTACGAATCTTCTTTCGCAGGAAACGTCCGATATTCCCGCCGGAAACGCGCGGGAGGGAAACATGGAACTTGTTGTTGTAAGCTCGGGAAAACCGGATTCTGTTTTTGCGCTTTCACAAATTGTTCTTCCTGCAGGCAATGGAACTTTAAGAGTGGAAGATTCGGGCGGATTAACGCCGTCAACTGCGCGGCGGGAAAGCATTTTTGTTTATGACGGCATAGAAGCGGCTGCTCTGGAAATTTTCAGAAGACCCGGAGCCGATCCGCTGCGACTGTCACGCGACATTAATAAAACACTTGCAGAAGCGCAATCGCTTTTTTCGCGTGACGCGAAAATTGAGCTTGTTGCGGATTCGTCGGCATCGCTTGTTAGCGGAATAACGGGGCTTGTAATTTCTGCATGTCTTGCAGCAGGCGCTGTTGTAATGGTCTTGCTGTTTTTTATCAAACGGTTGAAATACAGTTTGCTTGCCGCTCTTTCCATTCCTGTTTCGGCGGCTGCGGGCATCTGCATTTTGGGCATAACAGGAAAATCGTTAAACGGGATGAGTTTATCCGGGCTTGCGATGGGAATAGGACTTGTTTCCGACATAAGCGTAATAATTTTGGATTTGCTTCATCGCGCATTCGGCGATGGAAAAATCAAGCCCGCTTCGCATGAAATTTCCGAAAAAGCGTTTTCAATCTCTGGATCAAGCGCGGCATCAACAATTACAACCGCTCTTGTCTTTATTCCAATCATCATGCTTCCTGGCCCTTTGGGAAGTCTTTTTGAAGACCTCGCAATCGCGCTTGTAGTTTCCGTTTTAACAGGATGGATTTATGCGCAATTTTTCCTTCCTTCCTTATATTTGATGCAATTCGAATTAAAAAACAAAAGTACGGTTTTTACCGACGGCAGCCTTGTAAGAAAATATTCTTTGCTTCTTTTATCTTTTCTTCGCGCTCCAAAAAAGGTTTATCTTATAGCCGCAATTTTTAGTGTTATCGGTTTTCTTTCACTATTGATGCGTCCTATGGTCTTTATAAACCCGGATGACGCGGAAGAGGTTCATGTTTCCATTGGATATCCTCCCGGTTCCATTTTAGAAAGTTTTATCAAAACCTCACAAGATTTTTCCGTTCTCTTAACAGGGCTGCCGTCAGTAAAAACTGTTTATGGAAGAGCCGGAGCCGAGGAGCAGGATTCGGGACGCAGAGCGGACATTGATTACACAAGAGAAGAAATGATTCTTAGATGCGTATTGGAAAAAAACGCAAAACCCTTAAAAGCGTTAAGCGAAATTCGTTCCCTGATGAACGAACATTGCGAACATCAATTTACCGTTTATTTTCCGAAAGACAGGTCACAGACGCTTTTGGGGTTGTCTTCGCAAAACACATTTGTCATAAAAGGAAAAGACAGGAAAGAACTGCTCGAACGATTGGAAATTGCAGAAGACGCATTTCGCGCTTCTTTAATCACTGCAAATTTTCGTCCCGGAGGAAGCAGACCCGAACTGCGCTTTTTGCCAAACAGGGAAGCGTCAGCCTATCTTTCGATTCCAGCCGCGCAAATAGCTGAAACGCTTTATATCCTTAACGAAGGAATTACGGCAACAACGCTTGAAATTGAAGGAAAACGCATGAATGTGCGCGTAACAGGGGACAATTCGACGTCTTTCGCTTCTCCTGCGTCGGCAATTCGTCGTCTTGAGCAAATTCCCCTAAAAACAGGCGAAGGAAAAACCGTTTACCTTGGCTCTCTTGGAAAAATCGAACGACGGGAAGCGGAAAGCTCTCTTGCGCGTTTGGACCGCTCGGATTGTTTATATGCGGATGTAGGCTCAAACGAAGTTCCCGCTTCCATAAAAAACATAACAAAGCGCGCGGACGATTCTGTTTTTAACAAATACAAAAATTCGCTCCTTGTTTACATTTTCCTCGTTTTAGTTTTGCTTTACATGACAATGGGCGCACAGTTCGAATCATTTTTGCTTCCCTTGATTTTAATGATGAGCATTCCGTTTTCTCTTGCAGGCGCAGGTCCTGCGCTTTTGATCAGCGGTTCAAAAATCGATTCGGGCGCAATTCTTGGGTTAACAGCTCTTTTTGGACTTGTCGTAAACAATTGCCTTATCCTCTATGAGATTAGCAGTCAAAAAATAAATACGGGGCTTTGCGCGGCATCAGCGGTTTACAGCGGCGCAAAAGAACGCCTTCAGGCGATTTTAATTACAATGATTACGACCATTTTTGCGCTTCTGCCCCTAATTTTCAGCCCGATGGGCAATTCGCAAAAATCAATGGCTGCCGCAATGCTTGGCGGTTTGACAGCATCAACATTATTAAGTCTTTTTGCGATTCCTCCCGTTCTTATCCGCTATTTCAATTGGAAACTTGAAAACAAGGCAGAGGAATTAAAATGAAAACTTTTACAGCATTTTTGGAAAGAAAAAAGATGAGTCTTTGCATTCTTGCAGGAATTTGCGCAGTCGCATTTTTTGTTATTTATAACGGCAATGAAAAAATCAGGGAAACAGAAGGGGGATCTTATGCGGTAAAAATAAAACACTACGGCATTGATGCCGCAGAAATGGAAAGAACTGTCACTGTTCCTTTGGAAGACATGCTTTTTTCCATTCCGGGCGTAATGTCCGTTCAAAGTTCAAGCGAAAACAGTTTGTCAAGCGTATTTGTCCGTTTCAGGCCAAATATGAAAGGACGCTACGAAGCTGTCCGCGATGCGGCTCAAAGAGTTTACGAAACGCTTCCTTCTTCTGCGCAAAGACCGGAAATTTTCAGTTCCAACAACTCTAGAATTCCCGTTTGGTCCGCTTCTGTTGTTTCGGAAGACATGAATAATGCCGCGCAAATACTGGAAAAAATCGTAAAACCAAGGTTTGAAAGTCTGGAAGGCGCGGGAGAAGTGATTGTCTCAGGTGTCGGATTAAAAGAAATTTTTATAATTCTGGATCAGGAAAAATTGGGCGTTCTTGGATTGGAACCGTCATTTGCAGCATCGGTACTTGGAACGAACGATTCGATTTTTTCAGGCGGAAGCATTGTTCAGGGTACAGGAGAAATAATCATCACGGTTGACGGACGCTATTCTTCTCTTGAGGACGCGTTGATTCCAACGGGGGAAGGAAGATTCGTGGCGTTATCTGACATTGCACAGATTGTCGAGCGGGAACGCGAACCGGATATTTATTCGCGCTTGAACGGAAAAAAAACGGCAGGCATTGCGGTAATGGGACGAAACGGCGCGGATTTGCGAAAACTTTCTTCCGATATAAACCGCGAATTGTCGCGGAACCTTCCGCAACTGTCGCTTCCTTTGGAATTTACCGTTTTATCCGATATTGGAGCCGAGGAAAGCGCGGCGTATAAATCGGTTATTAACGCAGCCATGTCAGGCGCAATCATGGTTGCATTTATCAGTTTTTTGTTAAGAATGAATGCCGCAAGCGCTCTTGCAATTCCGTTAATATGCCTTTTTTCCATCGCAGTTTTAACCGCAGGCGGGTTTTCTTTGGACAGGCTTTTGCTTGCGGGAATTGCCGCCGGAATCGGAACTGCAATTGACGCTGTCATTCTCTGTTCGGAAAAACTCAGAAAATGCACAAGTTACGCATCTGCTTCTGCGTCTCTTTCTGCATTGACAGGCCCTTTAATCGCAGGCGGCGCAACAACCATTGCGGCATTAATCCCGTTATCTTCAATCGAAGACAATGGCGCAAAAATTATCGCAAGCGCAATAGCTGTTGTAACGGTAATATCGCTTTTATTAAGCCTGACGCTTTTTCCGCCTCTTTTGCTTTGGAAATTAAACCAAAAGAAGACAAATGCCGCAATTAAAACGCCGCAAAAGATAAAATTTGCATTACGCGCACTTTCGCGAAAGTCATGCAGATTTCTTGCGTCTGTCGTAAAATTTTGCGCATATCGTCCTTATTTTATTTTGGCGGCAAGCTTTATTGTTACGCTTTCTGCAGTCTTTATGTTACTTGCAAAAGGAACTGACGCCGCAAGCTACGGTTCTGAAGATTCCGTATACGCGCAGGTTGAATTTGACGGAAGTCTGCTTGCGCAGGAAGTCGATCGTTTGCTTGCGGCTTTTAGCGAAGAATTATTGAAAATAGACGCGGTAAAGAATGTCGAAACGGGTGCGCGGACAAGCTCTGGCTCTGTGTTGATTTCTTTCGATCCCAAGCTGACAAAAACGCATATTGTAAGGGAAAAAGCCAAACAAATTTATATCCCCGGCGGTTTTATATTCTTCCATGAAAACTCCGTAAAAGATCGTTACTGGGAAATTTTTATTTACGGCGATGAGGAACAAAAATGCAGGGAACTTGCAGAAGAACTTGCTTATATCTGCGCAGGTCATCCTTTGATACGCGAAAGAATTCTCAATTTTAAGAAAGGCGGCAGAAAACTTGTATTAATTCCCGACAGGGAAGTAATGGCAAAATCAAATGTTTCTTTTTCTGCCGCCGCATCACGCGTCAGATTGGGAGTGTTTGGTCCTGTCGCATACAAAAGAATTAACGAAGACACAGAAATCGACGTAAGAGTCAAAACAGGCGCAAGTGTTATGCGACAATCCAGAGAAGGAACGCTGGATTTGCTCGTATCGGACTCTCTTCGCATTTCTACGTTAATGAACGCAAAAAACGGGACAGAGCCGTCAAGCATCAGAAGGGATAACAGGCGCAGATTCGCTTCCATCACAATTTCCACAAAACCGATGGATCCGCGCCGCGTCAAAAAGGAACTGTCATCCAAAATTGCCAGTCTGGAATTGCCTCCCGGTTATTCAATTGAATTTGATCCGCAGGCAATCAGGGAAAGCGAAAAATTGTCAGCAACCGTACTTTCGCTTGTTTTGGCGGTAATTTTCTGTTACATGATAATAGCGGGCATTAACGAATCTTTTGCAGTTCCTTTGCTTGTGCTGTCCGCAATTCCTCCTTCGCTTGCAATTCCCGCCATTACGCTTGTTTTACTGGGCAGCTCATACAATTCCGCGATTGCCTGCGCCTTTATTGCAGTCAGCGGAATGACAGTAAATGCCGCCATTTTATGCGTTGATGCCATAAGAAGAAGAGCGCAAACCGGAAAATCAAAAACCGTTTTAAAAGTTTATTCGGCTCTTAGGGAAAAATTACCCGCTCTTCTTTCCACCACAGGCACAACAGTCGCGGGAGCAGTTCCGTTTTTATTTTTGACAGAGGGAGCAAACGCGCTTATAAAAACCTTGTCGCTTACAGGCGCGCTTGGGGTTGCATGTTCATGTATTTGTTCCATTACGGTAATTCCGTCACTTTTATTTTTAACCAAAAATCATTACAGGAGTAATAAATGATTAACAAATTTTTTAACAAGAGCATTTCGATTTTTCTTACAATGGTATTTATAATCGGAATGTTTCCGTCGGCTGTTTTTGCTCAGGAAGAATTAAAGGGCATTAACAGATCAGTTTTTGACAGTCACTTTAGCAGGGCCGACAGGGAAATAGATCCCGAACGCTGGCTTGCCGAAGCGAAAATGGGGTTGTCTCAGGCAATAAGCGCATGGGAATTAATTGCCGACAGCATTTATGACAACCCGAGCGAACTTGGCGCTGCAAGAAATAATCTGGAAAGTTGGGGTAACGCAGAACTGGAAAAACGCTTTTCCAATTGGCTCTCCAACAGATTTTTCGGAAAGGCAGCCGAAAAAGCTTTGCTGGGCTATTCGCAGAAGGACGATTCGCAAAAAAACAACGTAGCGCTTCTTTTATACTCGGAACTGATATCTTACGTTCCTGCGGAACTGCGCGCATCAATGAGTGATATTATTTACGAAACCGCTTCGCAAAAAAGCAATGCCATCAAAATGGAGTTCGAAAATATTGCTGCAAGAGATGAAAGAATTTTAACAAGCAGAAACATAAAAGATTTTTTGAATCTTCGCAGTCAAAAAGAAATTGAGGAAGCCCGTCTTTTCACTGAAAAACTTATATCTGAAGCGGAATCCGCCTGCAGTACAGGCATTGATGAAATTAAGACAAAAATCGAACAGGCTGCGGCAGGCACAGGCGATCTTGCGCTGATGGGCGAAGAATGGCTTAACCTTTACAAAGAGCAGTTTGAAAGGGGTTTAAAGGCATGGGAAGAAGCGGAAGAAAGATTTTTTTCCAAACGCATCGAATGGGAACAGGAATCTGTCACTTTGTTTTCCGAAGGTCATGACGTTTGGATGTCCGCTTTTAACCAGCTCGCCGAAGAACAGCGAAAATGGGAATTGCAGGCAAAAGAATTGCTGGAAGCCGGAAACGAAGTGTTTTACGGCATCTCAGAAGAATTGACAAAAAACATTAATGCTGCAAGAAATGAATTTGCACAGAACATGTCAATAAGAATTGCAGAAGGGGTTTCCATTGTAAATACATGGATTGATATTTATCTAACCAGCATTTCTGCCGCCTTGTTCGCCGAAAAAAACAGGGAATTTGTCGACGAAGACATGTACTTAACTTGCATGGCAAACGCTCAAGATGCAATAGAAAAAATATTTGCAAATTATTCCGATTTTCTTGGCAGCGCAGAATTAACTGCCATTCTTTCTCCCAATGCATCAAGCGAAGATTTCTTTTTGGATGAATACCAATTGGCGTTAATAAGAGCCGGTTCCAATGTAACATACTGGGAAAGAAAAACATCCATTGCGCAGGCTGTCAATGATTTTTCCATTGAATATTATGCCGGAAGAACAACGGAAGAAAAAACAAACAGTTCTTTGGAATACGCAAAACAATCTTACGCCGATTCCCTCATCTTATATGAAAATGAAATGGAAAAATTAAACAATTTGGGAATGTCGTTTCAGAATTATCAGATTATACTCTATAATCTTGCTTCCATTATAAACAATTCGTCAGTTCTGGTTGATGAAAATACAAGAATTGCCTATTTTGAAGCAGTAGAAGAATTTGCAAATCTTGGTTCTCTCTATGACGCGCAATACAGCGTTGTAAAATCGGCTTATGAAGAAACGGATAAAAAACGTTTTGAATACGAAAAGCAGGATGCCATAAAAAGATGGGCAAGCACAAATCATTTGAACGTTGATTCGTTTAATCTGGAAGATTGCAGGGACAAATTGAAAAAGTCCCAAACTGTTTTGCAGGTATTAGGCGATCTTTACAATACCGAAACAAACCGTTCCCGCAACGATCCCGAATATGACGCATTATTCTCGGTTTATCAGCAAAAATTTGACATTAAAATCAGAATTCATGAAGCAATCAACGAAGTGTTAACGGACGATCAACGCGAATTTGTCAATAATCAGCAGACATATTTTTTCTATCTGGAAGAAATAAAAAAACTCGGCTCCATTGACACTTACTATGATGATTATGTATCGCCTGCCGGCATTTCAGACTGGACAATTAAGGATGTAATAACAATTGACAATTCTGGACGTATTGTTTTTTTAAGGGACGATATGACCCTTTCCGCTTTGAATAAATCTCAGGCAAACATATTGGTTGATTATTTTAATTCAACGAACATCCTTGCGGGAGAATTCCAAAATACAACAATGTACCAGGATGCCATAAGGGGTTTGAGCGAAAGAATGTCGGATTATTTTGCAGACGAAGAAAATTTTTACACATGGGGTCTTGCAAGAAATCATTTAATCCTGTCCCTGATTAATTCCAATAAAGATTTGGGATTCCTAAAAAATTATTATGTTGGCATTGGCGAACTTGAAAACGATAAATCGGAAGTGTCAAAAATTCAAGTTATGAACGATCCTTTCTCCGGAAAACCTGACCTTTATTCCCAGTTTGAAAATCGTTCCATCATATCGGAAGCAAGCGTCGCTTACAAAGATGCATGGGACGGATTAAGCGACGAAGAAAAAGCCGACCTTGAATTCTATACTATTCTAACATTGTCAGGTAACAGTTATTCGAACGGTTTTTCCCATGTTTACTCGCTGGATGTCTATAATAACGCTTATGACTATATAAGCGGAAAATACCATGAAGCCAAAAATATTACGGATCAATGGTATTTATACTGGGTTGTCGCGTTATTTTATATCGAAATGAGAGACATTAACGAAACCGCCTTGAATCGCATAAACACTCCAAGAAATGAAACCGACAGCAATGTCAAAGCGTGGCAAAACGGCTTGACCGCTTCGCTTGCATCCATCGCTGCCAAGGCATCGGCATATACAGCATCTACGGAAAGACTTAACGATCTTCGCGCAACAGCCGATGATGCAGGCGCAGAAGATGTAAAGGTTGATTGGATGGTATTAATGGCGGAACTTGCAAAAAGCGAAAAGTTCGACTCAGAAGCCATTTCCGATTTTAAATTTTACTGGGAGTCAATGCAATCTTCTTCCAACAAGGAATATTACGGCATCCAAGAAGCTTTTTCCGCTTTGCTTAACTGGGCAAACGCAGAGGAAACTTCCGCGAAAAATTCATTGACTGCATATTGGAAAAATCTGGAAAAAAATCAATCCATAAACGAAAACAATTTTTACAATGCCGTAAATGATTATACTAACGGAAACATCGTTATCGGAGAATTGATAGCGGCGGCACAAATCGCTTATGGAGCAAATTCAATTTCCGCAAAAAATCATCTGGATAAAATGTACATGTTTACATTTAAAAATATATCGGCATACATGGACAAGGGAATCAATCTTGATGAACAATATAAAACTATCGGAAACGATTTGGCATTATTAACCGAAGAAATAATGGAAAACCGATACATTGCCGAATTGCAAGCAAGAGAAATTGAATGGGAAAAGATGGTTCTCGACATAGCCGAAAAATTCAATGAATGGCAGAAAACTGCAATCCTTGTTTTAGAAAGGGGAAGAATCGACTGGACAGCGGGTCAACAGCGAATTGAAGCGTCATATAACGAGTGGATAATTAATTTCCAAAATGAATATGAACGCGTCAGCAGCGAATGGAACGAGGCGTATCTTGCAGGTTTGGAAGACAAAGAACGATGGCTTGAACGGGCGTCAAACGCCGCAAATCAGGCATCCTCTCAGGCATTTTTGTCATTAGTGGGCGCAGAAGGCGAAAGAATGAGCCGTTTTATGGACACGCGGGAACCACTGGGAATTCGCGGCGCGGATACGGAAGCGAATGCAATCATGACAGAACTGCTTCAGTCCTCCGGTGTTGCAAGCATGGCAATCGCATTGGGTTCGTTAAACAACATTTCAAGCGCAATATCTTCCAAAGCAAGAGGCGGCATGGGAGGAATCTCATTGTTGAACAATATGCTTGATAAAACTGCCGCAATGGAAATCGCCAAAAAGACCAATACAGAAATTGCAAATGCCAATACCAGAAAATTTGCCTTTTACATTCGTTCGCAGGCAGAAGAAACGGTTACGCATTTAATTGCGAATGTAGCGGCTGCAAACTTGAATTTTAAGGAAAGCATGGACAATTATTTCATTATGGGACATCTCTGGAGAAGAAGCGGCAGCAATTATGTAAAAGATGTCGTGAAAGGCTCAACATTATTTGCTCCCGTAATTACAGAAAGGGTAACAATTGAGGGCTATAAAAACTACACATTGGATCCAATAGTGTTAAACACCAATATGAGCGACGATCATGTTCTTTCTTTGGATTCAAAAGCAATCGAAGGATTGCTTGACAGCGTATTGCTTGAAGTTGCGTTAATTTCGGGAGAAATTTTTGGCAACAGCCAAAATCCCAAAGGCAAATTCGGCGAACATATTGGAGATGCTCCATTCGAAATTGAAGCAACAGATACAGAAGAAGCTGTCAACTATGAAGGTTCGGGCGAACTTGGACGATTGCTTTCCGAATTGAAGCATTGGTATGTTGTAGACGCAACAGGACTTGCCGAGATGAGCATGGCGCCATGGGACAAGAGAATGTGGGACGACTCGGGCAGTTGGTTCGAAGCGCCTTCGCTAAGAACAGTCGGCACCATTGCAGGTTCAATTGCGGCGGCGGCAGTCTCGGGCGGCGCATCTTTGGTGGGAATCGCCGTATCAATCGGACTTGGCACTGCCAGCAGCGTAGTATTTGGTTCATTGGATTTGGCTTATGGATACAGAGAATTTGACGAAGTGGCTTTTGACATAGGCAGAACATTATTGACAAACACAATTAGCGCAGCTGCAGGAGGATTATTCGGCGGCTTCACAGCCGGCGAAACTGTCTTTAGCGGACTTACAAGTATGGCGGCAGAATTGTTTCAGAGCCCTGTAATGCAAATCGCCGCGAAAACGCTAATGACAGGCGTTCAAACAGGAGCAACAGCCATAGCGTCCAGCGCAATTGCGGGAATAACATATTCAACAGGCGGAGACTGGGGATATAACAATGATGTTTTTACAGATGGGTTGAACAACGCGTGGCAAAATGCGCTCGTATCCATGACCGGAACACTTGTAACTTCAGGTTTGACAGCCATTAACAGCGGCATGGACTTGAGCAAATTGAGAGGATTTAATGCGCTTAATCAGTCTGACATAAAAAACCTGAACAGTTTGATCGGTTCATTGGCGGGACAGGGTGTTAATTTGGCCTTGGGCAACGATTTTACATTAAATGTATTAAATATGGGTTTACTGTCGGGCGGTGAAATTCAAGGCGGTCTTCTCGAACTGCACCTTGGACGAGACGGCGCAAGTATGAATTTGGGCACAGGCGGCGCGAATGTCAGCATAGACAATCTTATTTCTTCTTTTAGAGGCGCTCAAGTTTGGAATGTAAACAATCAAATCAGCAATTACGGCAACACTCATGACTTTGACGCACTTATATCATTACGCGCTCAATACGGTTATGGTAACACAACGCAAAAAAATCAATTATGGGATATACTCAACGGCAAAACGATTCTTGACACCCAAGCAAATGGTGATTATACTGCAAAGACAGAAATAAACGGGGACGGAAACAGGGTGATAAGATTGGCGGACTACGAAAAGGGTATGAGCGACGAAGATCAATTCCTCCTTGCAGTAATTCTTGGACATGAAGCATACAGAGATGGCATTGTAACTAACGACAACTATCTTGAAACAAGAACCGCAACATTGGCGCATACCCAAATGGCATTAAGAATGATTGCCGCCGGAGAAAACATCACCATAGACAACAATCTTGTAAGAGACATAAACGCCTATCTTTCTGCTGACATGACAGGTAACATGAATTTGTTTAATGCCTATGTTGACGGAAATTACGATTCCAGTGAAGATTTTTGGAAACTAACTAAAGATGGAAGATTATTGTATGATGGACGCGCTGATTTATATGATGAAGAAGGACGACTGATTGCCAGCGCAGGCACTAATTCATTATCTACCTCATTGGGTAAGTGGATGGGTGTTACACAAAATGAAGCAATGGCAATAATGAGAAGAGATTATGGGATGGCATACACTGACGGACGCGGATGGTCAGCTCCAACAAATAATAATTATGGTGCGTATGCGTTACCACAATATCAAGCCCAATATGAAGTTCAATGGAAATATATTGATCAGGTATCTACTGTTTATAATGGAAGCATGGAAGCCGCAATAAATGCAATGTATAACGATGCTAGAAATATGGTATCAACATTCAATCAAAATTCAAATTTGGCTAAGTTAACTCTAATGATTAATTCTTATAGTAATTTAATGGCGTTTGCGCAAGGATATAATTCTTATATGTATGGTAATAGTGAAACTGGGCAAACAGGAGCATTTAATACACAGATGCATGCGCAATACACATCAGCTGAAGCACAAAATGCATATTCAGAAGTAATAAGGGATTTGCAGAATAGAAATTATACTGACACAAATTCATTATATACCCATTATGCTGTTGGTGGAATCCTATTCAATGTCGGAACCGAAAATGCCAGAACAAGTACCTTTTCTTCTTATTCCAATGGAACCGCACATCGTTTCGGAGATGGATTGTCTATAGATACTGCTAAAGATTTAAATATTGAGGAAACACAAGGTTACAACTCGGTTTTAGGAATGCCTGTTTACACGACTCAATATGAAACACTCGCCTTTATTAGATATACTGAAGGTGGTTATGGAATGCAAGTACGTACACAAACATCCAATACAACAAATATTTACGCTCATTTACTCCAAGAGTATGGGAACCAGTCAACTACATTAGGTCAATTATTTAACCTTTCAAATTTATCAAAAAGTGCAGGTGTATATGCTTTAACACTACTTCCTGGAACCATGATAGGACGTGTTGGAAATACAGGAAATTCAACAGGACCTCATCTTCATTATGAAATGTGGAATAGATAAAGGAGTTGTTTTATGAAAAATATTTATTTCACCTTACTTGTGATTTCAACTCTTATCGCATGCACTCCTGCTGTTAAAAATAATTCTAACGCTAATTTTTCTTCCGATACAGAAGTTATTCAAAACATCGCAGAAAATACGGTCATTAACGAGCCTTTGCTTGACCAAGAAATACTCGAAAATATGTCGATACAGGATATAATTAGTCTTCTAATTGAAAAAAAGACTATTATTTCAATTGTTGATCATAGTCTAACTGACAAAGGATTTCATCCTGAAATAGGGTATTTTGAATTTATTTCACATAACAATATAAATTGGTATAGAGATACTTCCGGCTTTAGGTTTTTTCCATACTTGTATATTGTTGATGATGAAAATATAAGAGTTGAGGTATTTTATTATTTTATTGGCGGTGGAAGAGTTCAATCAAGCGCTAAGGTTACCTCAGGCAAGTATTATATTTATATCACTAAAAATGATTTAATTGCAAGATATTTTAGGAGAAATAACAGAATTGAGAATTACATATCTGTTAAAACTTTTGAAACAATCAAATATCAGCCTGAAACTCTAAGTTTTAAGGTACTTTCTGATACTGATGTTTATGCATTTGGTTCAATGCAAGGTCAAAGAACCAACAGGATTATACGCGGAACAGATGTTGAAATTAATGACATTTACTATATTAATTTGAATGATGATCTACCAACATCTGTTCAAATAAATACCGGGAATATAACAGGATGGATTAATATTAATAATGTTAATTTTGTCGATACAGGAACAAACACGGTCCCTCCTGTGAATGGCATTTTACTGCACAATACTGTAAATGAAATACTGCTAAATTTCGGACCGCGTTCGGTAGACGGAAAAATAACAGGAGATACTATACCTATAAGATCTCTTCCTGCAAATAATTCAGAGCGTCTATTCCAACTTGGTAATAACACTGTAGTACACATTTTAGAAGTATCAGCAAATCGTGAAATTATTAATGGTATTGAGGCAGCATGGTATAAAGTATCCTTTCTTGTTCCCAATGAAGAAAAAACCGACGATCGCGATGTAAATGGTTGGGTTTTTGGTGCTTTCTTGGAAATAAATGAAACGGGTTATCACTTTTAATTAGAACCTAATCCTCAAGGCACACCAAGGCAACCCCTTTGTGTGCCTTTTTTCAAACAACAGGTTCGTATTAATCCATGTGGTTCATGGTAAAATTTTCTTCTCCTTTCCTTGTACAGATTCAAACAATATGTTACACTGGTTTCCACCATGAAAAAATTGATAATTAAAATAAATTATTTTCCTCTTGTTTTAATTCTCATAATCTTTACTATTTCTTGCTCAAAAGACTCCAAAGCAAAACAATATAGTAGTGAAGATATCCATAAAACCAACTATTCGTTTTTAAATGAGTCTTCAAACTCATCTGATGATATTAAAGAAACTGCCAAGGAATTTGATCCCTCTGTCTTTGAAAGGTTCATTAAATTAAGAAATTGTACAGTAACAACAGATTTCATTGTTCCCAATATTAATAACAGCATGATCCTTGGATTTTATGACGAAGATCATCCAGGAATGCAAATTATCAATAATAACATTCGTCCGCTTTTTACAGGATTTCAAGTTGCATTAAAAAATGACATTCCAATCGAACAAGAAATATTTTTTATTGCAAAAAGCGGTAATAACGAATTTCAGCATAAGTTGAATTTGATTCACATTCCCAAAGAATTCGACCATGAAGACGACTATGGTTATTATGAGAACATTTACTTTGAAAGTAAATTTTGGGTTGTAAACGACAGTAAATGGTTATTTACAATAAGAACAAATTCCACCATTCTGCATGAGCAAGAATACAAGCAAGGCGGGTATGGCTCAATTCTATTTGAGAATATAAGCGATTCGCCTTTTGAAATTAATCATGTAAGACATGCTGAATTGCATAAATTATATACTTATAGATTCAATAAGGAAAAATTTGACATAATAATTTTATATTATTCTTTGAACTATGAATCATACATACCTATATTATATCTATTACCTGAACAGAATGATTCCTATATCTATAATGATATTGGAATAAGCTGGGATGATGTTTCATTAAGAGGAATTTATTTAATTGGAGGATATAAACTTGATAATTTACCAAAAGATGAAATTACAAGTCTTATATTTGATTCAATAAGTGTAAAGTAACCCCAAAGGCACACCAAGGCAACCCCTTCGTGTGCCTTTTCTTTATCGAATAACAGGTTCGTATTAATCCGTGTGGTTCGTGGTAAATTCTTCTTCCCTGTTCCTTGTACAGAATCAATCAATATGTTACACTGATTTCCACCATGAAAAAAGTAACAATAATTCTTTCATTTATCTTTGTCATCTCAATAACTGCCTTTGCACAAAACGAAAGTGATTTTATTTTTGACGGAAACGGAACCATTACAGGATACACTGGCACCGCAACATCAATAGTTATACCATCCAGAATAAACGGAGTAACGGTGACGGCAATCGGGAATCGGGCTTTTAATAGTAAAAACATAGAAAGTGTAACAATACCTAATGGTATTACTTCTATAGGCGAGTATGTTTTTACCTTAAATAAACTTACAAGTGTAAATTTACCGTCAAGCCTGACATTTATTGGGAGAGGAGCATTTGAAAGTAATCAACTTACTAATATAAACATACCTAACGGCATTACATCTATAGAGTTGAATACATTTAAAAACAATCGATTAACTTTAATTAATATCCCAACTGGAGTTACTGTTATTGGCAGTGGATCTTTTTCACAAAATCAACTTACATCAATAGATATACCTGATACTGTAACAGAAATTAGAAGTGATGCTTTTTCACAAAATCGTTTAACCAATATTACAATACCTGTTGGTGTTACCAGAATTGACAATTACGCATTTACACGCAATCAATTAACCGCTGTAACAATACCTTCAAGTGTTATAACAATTGGACGACATGCTTTTTCTTATAATCAGCTGATTGTCGTTACAATAAATGGAAATACCTCAATAGGTGAGGAGGCGTTCCTTCAAAACAAATTATCATCTTTAATTCTATCTGATGATATAAGTTCAATAGGTAAAGATGCATTTGCATACAATCAATTGCTCTCTATTATAATTCCAAGCAGTATAACAATAATTAATGAAGGGGTTTTTCGTAATAATCAACTTGCATCTTTAATTATTCCTAATGGTGTTACAGTTATTGATAAAAATGCTTTTAATAATAATAAACTTTCATCTCTTGATTTGCCTGATAGTATTACATTTATTAAAGCATATGCATTCAGTAACAATCGATTAAATTTCATTTCTATACCTGTCAATGTTGTAGTGATAGAAAACAATGCGTTTTCTGATAATCATCTGATAAATATAACCATTTTAGCAAGAATTAATACTATTGAAATGGAGGTTTTTGCTCGAAATCAAATAAATGCTGTAACAATACCAGATAGCGTTACTTCCATTAAAGAAAGCGCTTTTGCTTATAATCAGTTAACAACTATTATAATACCTGATAGTGTTACTTATATTGGCGGAGATGCTTTTCTTAATAATCCTTTAAATAATATAACACTTGGTAATAATGTGACATTAGGATTTTTTCCCTTCTCTGCTTTTGGTTTTTTTGATCATTTTTACAATACAAATGGAAAAAAAGCAGCAACATATGTTATTAGAAACGGACAGTGGAGTATTACAAATTTAAGAGTAATAACCTAACCCCAAAGGCACACCAAGGCAACCCCTTTGTGTGCCTTTTTTTTCAAATAACAGGTTCGTGTTTGTCCGTGTGGTTCGTGGTAAATTCTTCTCCCCTTTCCTTGTACAGAATTATACAATATGGTATATTGGTTATAATCATGAAGAAAATTATTATTTATAATATAGGAAATTGAAAACATGAAAATAAAGCATATTCCTCTCATTCTAATTGTCTTTCTATTTTTAAGCTGTAATAAATCTAATACATCAATTTCCGATCAAGTATTTACTCATGAGAATCTTGAATCAACTGAAAGAAACGACCTGCTTCTAGATCACGAAACATTCGAAAATATATCAATAATTGATGTCATTGATCTATATAATCAAAAACAATTTATTAATTTCTATCGATAATTATGATATTGAGAAAAAAAATGAACCAATAATAGGGTATTTTGAATTTCTTTCACATGACAGCATACAATGGCATAAAGAGACTTCCGGTTTTGTGTTTTATCCATATCTGTATATTATTGATGATGAAAATATTCGCATCGAAATTTTTTATTACTTTACAGGAGGTGAAATGCCTAGAACAGGATCAAGCGTTTCAGCTGGTAAATATTATATAAATATTACTAAAGCGGAACTAATTTCACGATATCTTAGAAGGAACAATACAATTCGCAGTTATATTGATACATGGGAATTTGAAATTCATAAATATCAGCCAGAAAGTTTGAATTTTAATATTCTATACAATACTAATGTTTATTCTGACGGTTCTATGACTGGAGAAAGAATAAATTCTATTTCAAGAGGGACTAGTGTGGAAGTGATTGATTTGTATTATAACGACCTATTTGATAGACTTCCTGCGGCTTTGCGAATAAAAACTAATAATCTAACTGGATGGATAAATATTAACAGTATAAATTTTATCAATCAGGAAATAGTATATAATCAAAATGTGAACGGAACCAGACTTCATAATTCGGTAAGGGCTACAATTGACATGTTTGGAGCTCGTTCACTAAGCGGAAGAATTGTGGGAAATTTTATACCTGTAAAAGCTCTTCCCGCCAATAATTCACAACAGCTATTCCAGTTATGGAATAATGATAAAGTAGATATTCTGGAAGTATCAGAAAACCGTGAAATTATTAATGGTATTGAAGCAGCATGGTACAAAATATACCGATATGTAGAAAAATATACTCAAGATATGACACCAATTGATTATGAAGTAGAAGGTTGGATATTTGGAGGAAGCTTGGAAGCAAACGAATTTATAAATGAAAGATATTAACAGAAATTAATTCCCCAAAGGCACACCAAGGCAACCCCTTCGTGTGCCTTTTCTTTATCGAATAACAGGTTCGTATTAATCCGTGTGGTTCGTGGTAAATTCTTCTTCCCTGTTCCTTGTACAGAATCAAACAATATGTTACACTGATTTCCACCATGAAAAAAATAATAATAACACTTGCTTTTATCTTTGTCATCTCAATAACTGCCTTTGCACAAAACGAAAGTGATTTTGTTTTTGACGGAAACGGAACCATTACAGGATACACTGGCACCGCAACATCAATAGTTATACCATCCAGAATAAACAGGGTAACGGTGACGGCAATTGGAGATAATGCTTTCGTTGAAGGAGAAATAATAGCAGGCAGATTGTATTATACTAAAGGAAGAAATATTACAAATGTAAACATACCAAATACTGTTACTTCCATCGGAGAAAATGCATTTGGTTTTAATAATTTAACAAGTGTTACTCTTCCTGCAAACTTAATTTCTCTTGGTCGACGTGCTTTTTATAGTAACAAACTTACAAGTATTAATATACCAAACACGGTTTCTACCATTGGAATAGAAGCTTTTTCCTATAACAACTTGACTAGTATTACATTACCCAATAATATCATCTCTATAGAACAAAGTGCATTTTATCGCAATCAATTGACAAGTGTTACAATACCTTCCAATGTAATATCTATCGGCAATGGTGCGTTTGCCAGCAATCAATTAACAAGTGTTACAATACCTTCCAATGTAATATCTATCGGTGAATTTGCATTTAGCAACAATCAATTAATATCTGTCATATTACCAGATAGTATAGTATCAATTGAAAGCAATGCATTTGCTAATAACCGTCTTGCTTCTATTAATATACCTAATAATTTAACATTAATTAAACAGGAAGTGTTTGCCAACAACCGACTAACATCTGTTACCTTACCCGATGGAATTACTTCAATCGGCAGGGAGGCGTTCGCAAATAACTTATTGATTTCTGTAACAATACCAAACAGTGTCACAATAATTGAAGAGGGAGCGTTTACCAATAACAAGTTATCATCTATTGCTATACCTGTTGGCATTTCCGAGATAAAACAACATACATTCAGTAAAAATCAATTGACATCTGTTACAATACCTGTAAATGTTACGACCATTGGAAATAATGCGTTTAGCGAAAATCAACTTATGTCTGTAAATATGTCTGACAGGTTAACAATAATAGAAGGCTTTGCTTTTTATAAAAATATATTAACATCTGTCAATATTCCTAACAGCGTTACAACTATAGGCATATGTGCATTTACCAACAATCAGATTAGATCAATTATCATACCTGACAGTGTTACTTCTTTATACAGTGGAGCATTTTCCAATAATCATCTTACCAATGTTTCAATAGGAAGAGGACTCATTTTTATAGAAGAAGATTTATTTATGAATAATAATTTGACTTCTATCGTAATACCTCCAAATATTAGACAAATTAAAAGCAGCGCTTTAATGGACAACCCTCTTACAAGTATTACCATCCAAGGAAATAATACACAGTTTCTTGATGGTTATTTAAATTATACACTTGACGGCTTTAATCATTTTTACTTAATAAGCAGAGAAAGAGCAGGTATATATCTTTACAGAAACGGAAGATGGTCCGTAACTCCCTTAAACACAATCTAATTATTAACAGAACCTAATCCTCAAGGCACACCAAGGCAACCCCTTTGTGTGCCTTTTCTTTATCAAATAACAGGTTCGTGTTTGTCCGTGTGGTTCGTGGTAAAATTTTCTTCCCCTTTCCTTGTACAGAATCAAACAATATGTTACACTAAATATCAGTATGAAAAAATTGATTAAATACTTATCTTTACTAATTATCATCCTCTTGTTATTATCATGCAATTCAAGATTGAATAAGTCTGTTATAGATGAATCTATAAAACAAATAAACGATATTGAGCAAGCTGAACAAATAATTTCAAAAGAAACAAGAAGGGAAACTCGTGAACAACTAGAAAACATGACATTGTATGAAATTTTGAATCTTTATATTCAACCTACCAATAATGAAGGTGATGCAACTCGGGGGGTTGAGAATCCTAAAAGTATATTTATTTATGTTGGCGATTATAATCAAACAAGCCATCTTGGATATTTTGAGTTTATTACATATAATGAAATTAAATGGTATCGCGGTTCAGGAGGGATTAAATACATTCCATATATCTATATTATTGATGATTCAACTATTAATATTGAAGTTTTTAATTATTTTATTGGTTATGGATCTAGAATAGGTGAATATATTACAACTGGCAAATACTATATAACCATAAGTAAAGAAGATTTAATAAATCATTATTTTGGAAACATAAGATTTATTAATGATTTTATTGTTGTTGATTATTTTAATACAAACAGATTTGAATCAGAAGAATTTATTTTCAATATCCTGATAAATACAGATATTTTTGCTAACGGTTTATTACAAGGGGAAAAAATTGCAAGTGTTCAAAGAAACACTAAAGTAGAAGTAATCGATATGTTCTACAATAATAAAAGAGATAATTTTCCTTTTTCTGTAAAAATAAAAACCGACTCGTTAACAGGATGGATAAATATTAGCC
>Ga0209755_10001478_pt1 | contig 36238 bp, 35 predicted proteins | sample TergutCo191P1_FD_187301 | JGI IMG/M metagenome (GOLD analysis project Ga0209755, IMG submission 187301) | Cornitermes sp. P1 segment gut microbial communities from Petit-Saut dam, French Guiana - Co191P1 (SPAdes) (version 2) | ecosystem: Host-associated > Arthropoda: Insects > Digestive system... | reverse complement strand
CACCGTACCATCCTCTAAAACCAGCACTGCTGGCGCAGTTTGTGGCGAAGAAGTTTTTTGTAATAACGCTTCACTTTGCTTACTCAACGATTGCACCCTCTTCCATCATCGGATATCCGCCCATGTATACATCGGTAGCGCGCCCCTTCAACGCACTGCCAAGAAATGCTGAGTTTTGTGCTTTAGAACTGAATTCATCAACCGTTACCGTCCAAGCAATTTCGGGGTCGAAAATGGTCAAGTCAGCAACGCTTCCTGCTTCCAGTTTCACCTGTTCAAGGTTGAGAATATCGCGGGGGTTTATTGCCATCAGTTCAACGAGACGCGCATAATCAATCGCACCTGTGGCAACGAAATTGGTAAGTACCAGCGAAAGCGATGTTTCCAAACCTGTCATACCAAATGCCGCAATTTCGAATTCGCAGTTTTTATCCCATGCCGCATGAGGAGCATGATCAGACGCGATGCAATCAATCGAACCGTCTTTCAGACCCTCGATTAAAGCCGCGGCATCTTGCGCCGTGCGCAGTGGCGGGTTAACTTTGAAGTTCGTATCGTAATTATCATGAATGTCGTCTTCGGTAAGCAGCAAATGATGCGGCGTTACTTCACAGGTTACTTTCAAACCTTCAGCTTTTGCCGCGCGCACCATATCAAGCCCGCGTGCCGTACTGATGTGCTGCACGTGCAGAGGGCAACCCGTTAAGCGACTGAGGGAAATATCGCGTGCGATTTGAATTTCTTCGCCTTCCGCAGGCCAACCCAATAAACCAAGTCGCGTGGAAACCACGCCTTCGTTAACCTGCCCTGCACCGACCAAGCTTTCATCTTGGCTGTGCGTCATAACCGTTTTGTTAAACATCGAAGCGTAATCCATAATAAGGCGCATCATGCCTGCGGTTTGAACACCGCGCCCGTCATCGGTAAAAGCAACGGCTCCGTGTTCAACCATGTCGCCCATTTCGGAAAGTGTTTCACCTTTCAAGCCCTGGCTGAGTGCGCCCGCAATATACACACGGCATTTCGCCACTTCAGCGGCACGTGAATTCACAAACTTTACCTGCGCTGCATTGTCGATAATCGGTTTCGTATTGGGCATGGCACATACCGCTGTAAAACCACCATGGGCAGCCGCTCGCGATCCACTTTCAATATCTTCCTTTTGTTCAAAGCCTGGTTCGCGCAGATGAACGTGCATATCTACAAGCCCTGGTACCAAAATCTTCCCCGCAAGGTCGCGCGTGATACCTTTTTCTATCTTTAATCCCGTGCCAACTTCCACGATTTTTCCGTCGCGAATTAAAACGTCTCCTATTGTGTCCAGACCGCAAGCGGGGTCTATCAGACGAGCACCTTTAAGCAGTAATGCCATCGTCGCTCCCTCCTAGTAGTAAATATAAAATTGCCATGCGTGTGCAAATTCCTGCATACACCTGGTCAAGAATGACTGAACGCTGCGGATGGTCTGCCATATAACTATCCAGTTCAACCCCGCGGTTGATGGGGCCTGGGTGACACACCAACGTATGCGGCTTCATCAAAGGTTCGCGTTCTTTCGTTAAGCCAAATAAGCGATTGTATTCCCGCAAACTGGGGTAAGGCGCACCTTCCAGCCTTTCGCGCTGAATGCGCAGCATATACACCACATCTAGTTCGGGCAAAACTTCATCAATTTTGTAAGATACGTGGTCGACGCCGAGAATTTCTGGTCGCGCGGGAAGCAGTGTGGGCGGCGCGATTGCTGTTACCGTTGCACCCATAATTTTAAGCGCGGGAATAAGCGAACCACACACCCGTGAATGTCCAATATCGCCCACTATTCCAACGTTGAGCCCTTCAAGCTTCCCTAACTTTTCCCAAATGGAATAAAGATCGAGCAACGCTTGGGTTGGATGCTGGTGCTTTCCGTCACCCGCATCAATAACGCCTGCATCAGTGTGGTCGGCAATAAGACGCGGAACACCTGCGTGTTTGTCGCGTACAATCACCAGGTCGACTTTGTAAGAGTTCAGGGTTTCGATGGTGTCAACTAGGCTTTCGCCCTTCACGGCTGACGTTGAAGAACCACCAAAGTTCAGGCTGTCACACGATAGGCGTTTTTCCGCCAATTCAAACGAAGAACGCGTTCTGGTCGAAGGTTCGTTAAACATATTAATAACGGTGAACCCTTTAAGGGTTGGTAGTTTTTTGATTTTGCGTTCATTAACTTCCTTGAAACGCACAGCTAATTCAAGGACTCTCATAATGTCATCGCTGCTGTATTCTGCGATGTCAATCAAGTGTTTGTGGTCAAACGCCATACTATTCACCTCCAAGCGGAGCAGCACTTGCCCGCACCCCAGGGTTATTGTCGTGAATCGCTACGCACGAAACCCCGTCGACCTCTTCAAGCAGCAAACGAACGCTTTCTTCCTTCGAAGAGGGAACGTTTTTACCAACGTAATCTGCCCGAATGGGAAGTTCGCGATGGCCGCGATCTACCAAAACAGCCAGCTGTACGGCGGCGGGTCGCCCTAAATCCATCAGAGCATCCAGCGCGGCGCGAATAGTGCGGCCTGTATAAAGCACATCGTCAACCAGAACGACTGTTTTTCCATCGATATTGAAAGTGATATTGGTACCATGCACCTCTGGGGCAATATTAGTGAGAAAATCGTCGCGATAAAAACTGATATCGAGGCTACCTGTTGGCAGTTTTTCCCCTTCAATGCTTTCAATTTTTTCTACCAACTTGCGGGCTAGAATGTCACCCCTCGTTACTATTCCCACAATGGCAAGGTTTTTTGCTCCGTGATTTGTTTCAAGAATTTGGTGGGCAATACGGGTGAGCGAACGCTCAATCTCTGCAGCGTCCATGACTGCAGAATTGTTTTGGTTGTTGTCTTTCATACACACTCCTTTCGGTTCTGAAGTGCGTACAGGCGACCTGGCTATTCATCTGAGCAAAAGGAATTCAGCAAGCTGCCACTTCCCTCTTGATTGCTTCTGTCTCGCCAGTTCAAGGTATAAAAAAACCTTTGCAGCAAGACAAAGGCTTCCAGAATTGCATTACCCTTATCTGGGTTGCAAAAGCCTTGTCGGTCTCTCTGTACCGCTTTTAAAGGACTTCGTTCAGTATAGGGAAATTCGCGGACTATGAAACCCCCATTTTCCAATTCGCCAAAACTTCACGAACACACGGGAACACACGGGGAACGGTTCTCGTGTGTTTAGGCTGAGCAAACACATGCGAACCGTCGTCCCTGTGTACTCTAAGTAGTCGCCAGGCGATTCCAAGGAACATCCTCGACCTTTACCGTTTTAATAAACTCCAGATTAGTATCCACCTACTATCCTTTCACCGTTCAATTCTTCAGTCATACCATTCTTTACTTTTTGGGTCTTTAGGGAGAGGCTCCTCCCCTTCTCTTAACGCTTGAGCAGCCCTACGCCTGACGACTCTACGGCAGTGTTGAGTAAATTCTCCATGGCCTTTATTGGTAACGTAATAACTGCGATTACGCTTGTTCTCACGACCATCTTCGCCCGATTTCTTGTTCTTCTGCATTTCGCTTCCTCAAATGGCTCTCTTAGTTAAAATCATAAGATACTTGTATGGCTGAAGCATATAGTTTGGTACCTTTTCCTTCGCCCTTCTGGGGCTTGTTAGAGATAGGATTCTTTTCTAGTTAGGTCGGTAACGAAAAAGGGATTGTCTTTTCGCATCCGCTCTACCAACTTTTTCTTAAATTCTTCTAGGTTCATAAGCATCCATCCCTTGTCTCAATTCAGCTACTATTGAAAGTGTAATTCTTTGGTCTCTGCTTTTCTACTTTTCTTGACAAGAAGCGTAGTATGAATCCCAGTCAAAGATCTCTTCATCGTTTATTAATCCCAGTGCCAACATCTCTTGAATAAAGCGCTCAATCTCGTTTTCATTCTGACGAAAGTCTTTACTAAAGCTGACAGCAAGATAAAGGCTACCTTCATACTCTGCTTCGAAGTTTACCCATATCCACTTGTCGCAATACTTGAGCGTGATGGAACTATACTCGGGCTGCTCGGAGTAAATATAGTCGCGCACTAGCACCATAAACTCCTCTTCGCTTCCCTTAAACACTAATCCAGCGTCAATCGCCATCTTTTATTCCTTAAACTTATCGTCAACCATCGCCTCAACTTAAAAAGCAGACTTATTTAGAATACTAATAGATATTATATAGTTCTTACCTTGGGTAATCTTAGTGAGCCGAAATCTTATAAACTGGTACTATGCAGATGTTTTGATGGGTAATGAAGAGGTGGAGCAGTAATGGCGAAAAATAATCAGCAAAGTTTGTATAGTTCTCAGTCGGAATACTTGACTCTATTTGAAGAAGAGTGGGGTTTTTATTTTGCGAACGATGAGGGAGAGCAAAGAACTGATGTTGATTTTGACCGTGAAGATTTAGGCAAACTTTCATTTGAAATTACCAAAGCCATATCACCCTTAAAGCCCTTTGTGGGGGTTTTCGTTTTTCCCGCATTTGACCCGTATTACGTCTGGAGGGATAGCAATACACAGTTTTTAAAAGGATACTACGAATTACACAAGGACATTTACCCAGACTGTCTTGGTGAAGTGCCTTTGCTTTTCTTAGGTCTTCATGTTGCGAGTATCTTTAACTCAAATCGTGTTTCTCGAGGAATTTTTGTTACTGACGAAGCGATCTACACATCAATTGAGCTTTATAGTGATGACCCTGCTAGGCGCTATCCATTTCCTTCCATAAACAGCATCGAGCCTGGCTGGGTTGGTAAATTTGCTTCTCAAGTAATAGCCGAGTTTGATTCTAAAATAATTGAGCAATTAGTGAAACTAAGCTCTCAAACTTCTGATTTTGACAGTGAAGATAATCAGGCAAACATAGCTTTTGTTCCCACAGCTACAAATGAGCAGATGAGTCAAATCTTAATTGCTGAATTAACCCTAGCTCTTGATGCTCTCATGGCATACCGCATGCATTCACCAAAACCTATTGCCGTAGCAAGCACTGGTGGGGAAAGAGAATCAAGAGAGAAGTCTGCTAATCAAGAGCAAGTACCCTTGAGCAGACGCATAATGGAGCTTGGTCTCACAAGTTACGTGAAACTCGGTTCAGATAAAAAGGAAGAAAAACATTTCAAGAAGTTGGGTAAGGCGCTTAGTTTTGAGGACTATGAACGCATACATTTCGCTTTTTCCGATAGCACCTTTGCGGGCGCTTATGGTCTGGCTATTACCGACAGAGCAATTCGCTCTCGCGACCTAATGGAAGATCCCGTATCTTCTTCCCTTCATTCTAGTTTGGTTGCGATGAGAGAGGAAAAAGATCGCAGCATAATTATTGAAAACAAAGATTTACACTTTGTGCCTACGTCTATTCCTGAGCGCCAGTTCTCTGCAGTAATCACTTTGCTAGAAGAATACCTTACAGGAAAAATTTACATTGATTGCTAATTATTGGTATCAAGATGCAACACACGGGGACGGTTCTCGTGTGTCCTTCTTCTAGTCTGCCAAAAAGAAACCTGACACCCTCAACCCGCTAAAACCTTACATCATGTAGGTGCTAAAATCGTTTTGAAAAATTGATACCCAAAAAAGGTTCTGTTGCATGAGAATTAAGGGGTAATACGAAATTTCATTTTGTAAAAACACCGCAAAGTGTATCCCCTATTTCAGAATACTCTTTGCCTGCAATGTCGCCATAGAACTCAAATATATTGAATCCTACAGGCTGAATTTCCGAGATTAGAAGATTTTTTGTAAGGTAGTGATTCGGGCAGATAAAGCAACTCACATCTTCATCAGTTACTACAACATATTGAGATAGTTCCGTTTGGTCATTGTCATCGTATTGATAGACCGCCTCAAAGAGAACATGAGGTTTCTCACAAAAGAAACCGCCATTCTCACAGTATTGCCAAGAACGCCTTTCATTTTTTCGCATTTTTGGAGTGAGCACATCAAGTATAAACTTGCCACCTGGCTTTAATGCCTGAAACACTTTTTTGAGCAGTGTTGTTCTATCTGCTATCGACAAGACAGGGTAATCTTTATTAATCAAGGTTATAACGTCAAACTGCTCTGTGTAATCAAGCGTCAGGTAGTTTTGGTAATGGTACTCAATGCCACTGCCATAAAGCGCTGTTTGCTCTTTTGCATATTCGATAGAGCGTTTGGAGAAATCTACCCCCGTAACAGAATATCCTTCTTTTGCAAAGCGTTCAGCGTATATTCCAGGACCGCAACCTAAGTCAAGCAGTTTGCCAAATTGTTGTGGCGGGGCAAGTTCGGCAATCCATTGAACGGACTTGAATACAAAAGCATGATTATTTGTCGCCCCATCCTCATCGGGGTTGAGGTGCGATTCAAGCATACCCTTTGATATATGTTCATCGTCCCATAAAGCGCGGTACAAGCTGCCTGCGCTTTGGAAGTTGAGTTCCGGCTTATTCATTAAAGCCATGAGTTTTGTAAACATAAGATATCCTCTATTTATTTTGCTTATGATAGTTTGTAAAGCACGCGGGGCGGTTCTCGTGTGTTTGGGTGGTTCAAGGACGAGAAAATTCCACTGTAGGTAAATTCAACACTGTAGATATAATGCCTAACCGATTATCTGAATACCTGCTTCCTCAAGCCTAGTTCTGCTCTCTTCAAATCGTGCTATGTTACTTGACCCGACTAAAGGCAACAGAAGCCCTACGGTTAACCCCTGCTTGATTGCATCATTTAGGCGAGTTTCTTTTCCATAATGAGGTCATACATATAGAAGCCTTCACCGATAGGCTTGGTAACCTCATCAATGATGGTGAAGCCTTTAGCGAAGTAGGCAGTTTTTGCCAGTTCGTTATCTTTATTGACCGTGAGATACATTGCATCAAAGTTTCTCTTCTGGCATAAATCTTCGAGGAAAGCTATAGCTTCTGATGCGAAGCCTTTACCTCTTTCGGTTGCAAAAAGATATATTTTAGAAATAAAAAGCTTCCCATTTTCTTCTTCGGGATGAACGCCTGTGTAGCCAACCAGCTTTCCCTCATCTTCAAAAACCCAATAGAGATAGCCCTCTTCGCGGATTGCGGCTGTAATAGCTGAAAGGCTTTGGAACTGTTCGACCATGTAGGTTGTTTGCTCTAGGCCAATGCGGCTTGGCCAATACTCGTGCCAGATTTCATTTGCCATCTTTGCCAGCACGGCAATTTCTTCATCGGTTACAACTGGTTTGAAAGTAAGTGCCACTTCATTCCTCAATTCTATAATGCCCGTCTAAAATTCTTTTCTCAGGAACTCGCCTAAATAAGGTACTTGGAATTCTAGCAGTCCGCGACTTTCAGAAGCGATAATTTCTGCTTCAATAAGTCGTGTTTTATAAGTTTGGGCGTGTGCGGACGTTTTTCCAGTCCTGCGTATAATATCCGAAACTCTACTCTTTCCAGTATCCTTTGACATTGCTTGTAGAAAGTTCATATCTTCTTGTGAGAGAGGTTTCAAAATGGGGGCAAAAGTGTTTTCGATCATATCGCTTTTTGAATTTCTTATAGCTAAATCAGCAGTTTCTGCATCGACGGACAGAGTGCTTCTTGCGAGTTCAACTAGATAGTATCCGATTAACTGAAGTAAGTAAGGATAACCTTTCGTAGCCGTTGCCGCTCTTTCAGTTTGCTTTCCTTCGATGTCAATTCCCAGTTCCGCAAATGTTTGGTGAAAGTAAGTGCTTATTTCTGTAGCCGATAGCATTTCTAGTGGTTCTTTGTTGGCTCTGTTCAAGAAAGTGAGAATATCATCATTAAGAACTGAAGAAATTGCTGCTGGTAGTCCAGCAAGAGCAATTGCAACATTAGCCCCGTCACCCACTAATTCTTGATACCCAGTGGCAAGTTCTCTTACTTCGTCAGAAGTTGAGCGAACCTCGTCAACAAGAAAAAGGATGCCTTTGTCATGCTTTGCGAGTTCTTCGCACAATAAAGCGAGTTTGGTCTGAAAACCATAATTGTTTTGAATTTCGTCTGAAAAAGTTAATCCTAAAGAAAACCCTAATGCACCCGCACTAAAGCCTTTAAGATACTTATTTTTCTTCGGAATGTGCTGCGACCCTTGAAGTTGAATTTTCTCAATAATATTATCGAGCATTCTATGGTTGGCGGTTACCCGAACAGGGATAAAGCCAAGATCTTCAGCTTTGTTGGCAAGTTCGAGCAAAAGTGCCGTTTTACCCATTCCGCGCTGCCCGATAAACAGAGTTGCTCTATTGGGGTGCCCAGGACGACCTGCCAGACCAGCGAGAAAGCGGTCAATAGAATTTTGACGCCCAATGATTTCCGAAGGACGATTGCCAAAAGTTGGTGAAAAGGGATTTTCTAGTTCCAATTTGCGCTCCGATTATCATTCTTTATCATTCTTTATCATTCTTTATCATTCTTTATCATTCTTTATCATTCTTTATCAAAAGTCAAGGATAGCGCATAGGAACACACGAGAACCGTCCCCGTGTGTTCACGTGTGTTTAGATCTAGGTTAGCAAAGGTACTTGCGAAAGCACAGCCATCATTTCGCGCGTATAGGTTGCAGGAACGGTGTACCAATCAATTGGTGCTCCCATGTGTCGCGTTTCAATGCCTGCACTTTGAGCAATTGCGTTAGCCCGAAATACGTGAAAGTCGTTCGTTATGAATACGGCGGAATATTGACCCGTAAACTTTTCCTTCAACAAAGCATCCGAAAAGAGGAAGTTTTCAGATGTTGACGTTGCTTTTTCTTCCTTGATGATGCTTGTTTTGGGGATGCCTTTTTCAACAAGATAACGCTCCATCGCCAGTGCTTCGGTTATGCTTTCTTGATGCCCTTGCCCGCCGGAAACAACAATTACTGCGCGTGGGTTTCTTTCGTAATATTCCACCGCCTTATCGAGTCGATAGGCTAAAGAATTGCTTACTTGTTCTCCGCGTATGCCTGCGCCTAAAACGATAACAGCATCTTCGTTGTATTCGGTATTGTCGTTCATGCCGTAGAGAAAAAGAAATCCAGAAAACGAAAGCAAAACCGCACAGACGATGGTAACAAAAAAGTGCATCCATTTAGGGGCTTTGCTTCTATACCAAAGAGTGCCATACCCTATAAGCGCAATGGCAAATATGCCCAGCACGAATAAGCCAAGGTTGAGATTTGCTATTACAGCCATAAGAAAAGCGTTGATGAGCAGTGCTGCACCAACAGTAATGACGAGCAGTTGTAGTAGCTTTGTTTTTGCTTGCAACGGTTGCGTTGAGGGTTGTTCTTGATTTTGCGTCATCATTCGCCTAGCAATAGTCGGGTGTGCAATTCGCGTAATAAAGCCAGTATACCAAACACACGAAACACACGAGAATCGTCCCCGTGTGCTGGTCCCCGTGTGCTGACAGCTGCAAACGCCAGTAGTTTGATTTCGTTTGAATATTTATATAAAGGATTTGATGAGAGTTTTGACGTTTACCATGAATTGAGAATCTTTTCCTAGGTATTCGACGTGTGCAGCTTTTCGTGCGTCAAGGTCGAAGGCTCGTACTTGTTCAACAACCACATAACCTTGGGTATCTAAGCCATCAGGAAGACAAAGATGCAAAGGAAAGCCGTTATTTGTGCTTGTTATAGGGCAAACAAGGGTCATGGAAGTTTGGGAGTTAAACTCATTCGAGCTCACAACAAGAGCAGGTCGTCTTTTCGTTGGCTCGCTTCCTACGGAAGGGCTAAAGTCAAAAGAGACAATCTCTCCTTGGCAGAAAACCATTACCACATCTCCTTGCCTGATGGCTTGCCCCAGTCGTATTCTTCTGGGGCTGATCCTTCGTATCCACTCATAAGGGCTGAAAGGGTATATTCCTTTTTCGCTTCAATCGTTACCTTATTTTCATGAAGTTCAATAATAAGCTTATCACCAAGTCTAATACCCAAATCATCGCATAAGGTTTTCGGGATAATTACTCCCTGGCTATTTCCCCATTTTGTTAAAGTTACGGTAGCCACGATAATACCTCCAATGTCTATACTAGTTTAGACATTATATCTTCAGTGGAATTTTCTTGCAACCTTAAACCACACAAACACACGGGAACTGTCCCTGTGTGTTCGTCGTGTGTTTGCTTAAAGGGTTTTCCAGTGCCCATCTTTTCTTGAGCCAACTCGAACTATCAAGTTTGCTTCTTTGAGTTCGCCGATTGCCCGCTTTACGGTTGCCCTACTCTTCTCCACTGCTGCAGCAAGTTCGTCATAGGTTATATGCGGGTTTGTTACTATCTCCTGAAGAACTAATTTTGCTATTGAACTTATAGGGTCATTTATAGGGTCATTTATAGGGTCAGAAGATTCCTTTTCCCAATAAATATGTACGGTACGATTCTTGAATTCACTTTTTTCATTCAAAAGCAAATATCTGAAGAAGCGCGTTATATGGGTATCCTCAGCTGCTATACCAATAGCAGCATTGCGATAATTAGCGCGAACTAAGGCGTTTCGAAAATACCAAGAGTCTTTTTCAAAAGGCTGATTATCAATATCAAAACCTAAACTACGGAGGTATTTAACAATAAGAATAGCTACCGTTCTTGTATTCCCTTCAAGGAACGGGTGCAGAACCCAGAGTTTTGAGGTGAAATCAACAAGGTGATTAACTCTACCCTCTTTAGTGATTCGCGAATAATCAAAGGACTGCTCTTGGCGAATCAGCAATGCGATTTCATCTTCAAGCATTTCCCAATGTCCATACTGCACAGTATCCCCGTCTAAAACCCATTCTGATTTTACGATATCGATAGTGCGATATTTACCGGGAGAATAATCATCGAAACCTGCAAACAACCTTTTATGAACAACCTTAAGAGAGTTTTCTGTGAGAGTGAAGGTCTTCGTTTCCAGAAATTTTGCTATGCGAGCAGACACCAAGTCAGCCTCAGCCTGACGAATGGTTTCTGCTGATTTCCGCTTATCGGCATCCTGGTAATAGCCTTCTGCCAGTTTCTCGACTTCATCAATGGTTTTTCTGCCCTCGATATGTTCTTGGGCAAGCTGAATCAGATGTTCGGAGGGCGTAAGGTTGTCAACAGCCTGTAAACCAATAGCCGTTTTCCAGTTATCAAAACGTTCTTGATAACCAGCTTTTCCAGCAGGTTTATAGTTAGCTTCAAACATAAATCTTCCTAACAATCACTTTAGTAATTATACCAGTGACTGTCATAAGAAGAGCATGGGAATACTCGTAGGGCTCTTCAAGCTATACTACAAACCAAACAAGGCTTTGAGCAGCGATGGCGCCCAGACGACTCACGAGTCCCCCCTGCACAGCCCTTAAAAAGGTAACGTGCGCTGACAGAATCGAGTAATCGATCTACCGGTGGAAACCGTCCAGCCGAAGGCATCCTAATGTGGCAACCTTGCCCCTCAAGGGCACCGACCCACGGATATGAGACTGTTAAAGTGCTTGACGTTGAAAACACGTCTGCCTGTGATGTTTGAATGGTGTGTCACTTTCCCCGTACCCATGACACACTTCACAACTTGAATAAAATATGCCTTGTTAGAGTATTAGTATTATTTTATTTTCGATGATTCAGCCATCTACGGGCACCATCGTGCTGGTTGTTGCTAAAACCCCCTGTCGTCCTTCGGCGACAGGGTCTGGCTGGAACCGCTGGTCTCCCTGTGCAGGACTACCCGTAACGATACTGTATGCCCATCGTGGGCTGTGGATTCTCCCACCTCTTGATAATAGTCTCACCACAGGTAATTCTACAGGTGCCGCACTCAAGGCAACCAGCGTAGTCAAAACGCTTGTCTTCTGTATCTTCCCCATATTGATACAGCGCCGCAGGGCACACGAGCACAAGCTTTTTGAACTCTTCGTCGGAGGGATTATCTGCAAGTTCAATATGCGCATGCCCCTCATCAACTTCGTACTTATTGAGTCCCAGGTATTCTGTGACGGCCGCCGCATAATCCGTATGCTCGCTCATAATGATTTCATTGCTCCTTTTGCATCCCTGAAAAGATTCATATAGCCCACCTCTTTCAGATGGGGGCGTACCGATTCCTGCAACGGCTTCATTGGACTGCCATCAACGAGGAACAGTGTGTTCATGATATTCTCGACCAGGACGGGGTATTCATTGAACAGGCGTGTCGTCTTTTCCATGTAGTGAGGGAACTTGCTGAACTGCTTGAGGTCTTGCAACACAAAACTCTCATTCAGGGCATCGGTGTAGAGCCGGAGGCCTTCTTTTGAGCAATTACCATTCGCGAGCGCGACGGCAGCACTGCGCCCTGCATGCATTCCAGCAGCAATCGCATAATCCATACCTCGCACCATATACCCGAGGTTCACACACATCATTGCCGACTCTCCGGCAATAATGACACCATCCCCAACCAGGTTTGGCATCATGTCATACCCGCCCTCAGGTACCATATGCCCGGAATGCTCAATGACCTTGCCGCCCTGCAAAACCGGAGCAACTACCGGGTGAGCCTTAAACTCTTCCAACAATTGGTATATCGGCAGAGAGTCCGCCTGGAGATCCGCTATGGTGGCAACAAGTCCAATTGAGATCGAGCTCTTGTTTGAGTAGAGAAAGCCACCCCCAATGCGGCCTTTGGTCACGTCTCCTACAAAAAGCCAGGCGGCTCCCTCTTCACCACAGGTGTTCATCCTGTTCGCTACAAGCTCAGGCGATAACTCGATTATCTGTTTTATCCCCACGGCCATCTGCGAGGCCTTGGGGGTCGGCGCACCTACCGCCTTCCTCGTGAGCAGAGAGTTTGCCCCGTCAGCCAGGATCACCACTTCGGAGGTGATCTCGTCACCACCAGCTGTTATGCCGGTTATCCGACCCGAAGCATCAGTCAAAAGATCCTCAACAGCGATGCCGAAGATGCACTCGACATCGGCTTCCGCCGCTTTTGTCGTAAGCCATTCATCAAAGGGGCCTCGCAGTACCGTATAGGAAGCAAACTGTTCCTCGGCCATTCTTTTTGTGCTGTAGTCAACAGTCAGAGCGGATTCAGAAGTCAGCATCGAGATCTTTTCATGCATCACTCGCCGTTCTAGTGGCGCTTCCTGCTCAAAGTCAGGAAAAACCTTCTTCAATGAATGGGTGTAGATGCGCCCGCCGGTCATATTCTTCGATCCAGCACGCACTCCGCGCTCTACCAACAGCACTGATGCATCTGCCTTTGCAGCTTCATAGGCAGCGACGGAACCGGCACAGCTCCCGCCAACTACGATAATGTCAAAATCCGCCATTGTAAAACCCTTTCCATTTTTCAGTAAGCGCAGGAAGCGTGATACAGTTCACACTCCCCCTGTCGTCCTGCACGTTCGGCGTGCAAATACATCCCACTATAACCTTTGCAGGATTGCCGGCACTATCTGGGCCTGATCGCCAACTATGCCGTAGTCGCACTGCTCGAAGATCAACGCGTGCCTGTCTTTGTTGATTGCAAAGATAGTCATGGATTGATTGATCCCGATGGTGTGCTGGATCTGCCCCGAAAGTCCTATGCCGAGGTATACATCAGGTTTTAGCATGGCCCCCGAGACGCCGATGTAGGTCTCCTTAGGCAACCATTTCTCCTCCTCGGCAACGGGGCGGGTACACCCTACAACGCCGTCAAGAGCGCGTGCCAATTCTTCGACTGCCGCCAGATTCTCTTGCTTTTGCAGACCTCGCCCTACTGCGATGACCTTGCGTGCATCATCGAGTACTATGGTACGGGGCGGCACAGGGAGTCGTTCGACAAGACTGTACCGGTCGTCCGGCGAGGACTCATAATCGATTACCGTCATACTGTCCTCGCCGAGCGCATCATCACGCATTTCATCCGTTATCTCAAACGCCTTACTGTTCATGCAGACGACACAGGGCATAGTGGCTTCTTCAACCTGCGTTGCAGCTCCACCAAAGACCAGGCGTTCAGAGCGTACGGTATCTCGCTCAATCTCAAGACTCAGGCAATCTGTCAGAACATTGCTGTCGATCGCGGCCCCTACGGCAGCAGCTATCATGCGACCGTTGAACGTTGCTTCAACGAGAACCAGTTGCGGCCTCTGGGCCACTACCTTCTCAATGATCGCACCGGTATCCGCGAGTACACATTTCTGCTCGTCATCATGCAACAACAGGGCAAAAGCGGTTCCGCCAAAACGGCTGACTCCTGCAGAGAGCTCGCGTGCTGCAGTTGCTGTCTGCGCAATTATACAGATGGTGTCCATGTGTTATCCAGCCTCCTACATCGCTTTTTTCAGATAGTCTACAAATGCGTCGACCGACTCATCGCTGGTATCCTCAAAGATGATTCCGAGGCGATCCTTTTGCTCCGGAGCAAGACAGGAGACGACTTTGGTATTTGCTGTATCCAAGACCTCAAGGCTTTTGGCATCCCAGATCGTACAGGGTTTTTTGCCTGCTCCGAGGATGTCACGCATACCAGGTATCCTTGGCTTGTTGCTATCACTGGTAACGCTTATGACCGCGGGGAGACACACTTCGATTACCTCAATCGCGTCTTTTGTCTCACGCTCAACCACAAGTTTCTCGCCCTGCCGTTTAATGGCACGCACCGCATTCAGGGCAGGCCAGCCCAATAAGGCGCCGATCATGGGACCCACCTGTTGGGCATAGATATCACTTGAACCCTCTCCGCACAACACCAGGTCTACATCACCTATCTTCAGGATGCCAGCGGCAAGTAACTTCGCTGTCATCAGACTGTCCGAAGAAACATCTCGCTCTGCAGCGATCCCTATCATCTGATCGGGCCCTCGGGATAGGATCGCCTTTTGGAGCTTGGTGTTGTCCAGATGCTCCAGCGCAGTGGTCAAGGCGATGATCTCACTTTGGACAATATTGCCGGCATCGCTGTTGCCACCACTGGCATCGCTTTCAACAAGCGTCATCGCTGCCTCAACTGCATTGAGGTCATACGAGCCAATCTTCCACTCAGCCCGGCTCATGTCCAGCGTTCTGTCGGCCATAACCATGAAATCCTGATCATCAGGAACATACTTATAACAGCAGATAATCTTCATGTTCGCTCTCTTTCTGTAATAACCCTCTACTCGAACACAGGAAGTACCCCCTTAGGGAATGCTTCCTGTGCCCAGCTGCAAGTGAAGCCAAGGGGCTGTTCAACAATAAGCTTTGCAAATCTTGCGAACAGCTTGCTCCATCTCTGCGTTGGTGCAAGGCAGCATTACCGCAAGTAGTGCCACCTTGACCTGGGGCAAGCTGATCTGCAATCTTTTGTAAAGTTTATTATTCCATAGCCCTAACTTCTAATGGTGACTCCTCCATCTACAAGCAGGCTTGCCTTATTGATATAGCTGTTTTCGACCATGAACAGACAGGTAGAGGCTATGATCTCGGGCTCGGCCACCTTTTTGGGGAAGAGGTTGATGGGGATATCCTGTTCAATATCCACGAAGGGGTTCTTTTCCTTGCTCTCGGTGATCGCTGAGCGTACATACCCCGGCTGAATCGCATTACAGCGGATCCCATACGAAGCGTATGCTGTGGCAAGTACCTTGGTCAGATGCAGCAGGCCCGCCTTGGCCGCACAGTACCCCGAGATTAGCGGGTTCGCAGTGACCGAGGCCAACGAGGACATATGGATTATCACACCCCGCTCGCCATTCTCGTACGGCTCTTTTTTCGTCATGGCATAGCCAGCCAGACGGGATACATCATACGCGCCAATCAGATTGACACGGATCTCACGCTCAAACTGGTCGAGGGGGCCAGGGCCGTCGACGGTTATGACCGGATACGGCAGTGTTTCTGCGGCACAGTTGATCAGGATATCGATACCGCCCCAGCGGTCAAGCATCGCCTGCAAGGCGCGTTCGAGATCCTCGGTGCTTGTCATCTCCGCCTGTATGAACAGGCCTCTCTCTCCAAAGGGGGCCACAACGGCCTCGCCGCGTTCGACGTTGCGCCCGGTGATCATAACCTTTGCGCCTTTGTCGAAGAACATCTTGGCGGTAGCCCTTCCTATGCCGGATGTTCCACCCGTGATCCACACGGCCTTATCTTCAACGTTCATGGGTCTCTCCTTTCTGTTTCTTTCCGATTCCTACCGGTAACAAGGATCTGGGTTAGCTCCTCAAGCCACGTTGAGAATACCGATTAGCCGGTATAACCTGCATCACACTCGATACAGGTACGATTCATGAACCAGTTCTCGGTAATATGCACGCACAGGTCGCCGATGAGCTTTGGATCGCCCTCGCGCTTCGGGAAGGTCTGACGGCTGACGAACAATTCCCGGATCTTCTCATAGCCTGGCTTGTCGATCAGTGGGGTGGTGAAGATGCCGGGCTGTATACCTACGATACGTATCCCGTGAGGAGCCAGCTCGAAGGATGCCTCCTTTACCAGACCGAGCAGTCCGGCCTTGGAAGCGGAATACGCCTGGCTTTGCCCGGTCGCCACCTTATTGGCCGCAACAGAGCTGAAGAGAATAATCACGCCGCGTTCGCCGTTTTCGTCAGGGTTGTTCTTCGTCATCTCCCAGGCTGCCAGCCGGGCCGCGTCAAAGGAGGCATTCAGGTTGATATCTATGACGTTTTTGAAAGCGTCGAACGAGCCGGGTCCCTCTGCGGTAAGCAAAGGCGCTATGCCGCTGATACCGGCAGCGTTGACCAGCACATCGATGCGCCCCCACTCTGCCGTTATCGTTGCAACCACAGCCTCAAGTTCGCTCGAAATGGTACTGTCCGCTTTGACGTAAAGCCCGCGATCACCAAACGAGTCTGCCACCTCCTGGCCGCGCTCCTCATTGCGACTACTGATCGCGACGAGCGCACCCTGCTCATAGAATGCCTTTGCCGATGCCAAGCCAAGCCCTGTTGCTCCCCCCGGAATCCACACGACCTTGTCTTTTATTATCATAACGTGCTCCTTTCTACACTTCGCTTCTTTACTTCGCTTCTTTACTTCGCTTCTACACTTCGCTTCTACACTTCGCCGTTCTTCCAGCCCGGTTTGATTCCGTAGGTCTCGGCGATGAAGTCTCTGAGGATGTCGTTGGCACCTTCTGCTATCTCAAGCGCGATCGAATTGGCAAAGATGCCCCCTATGGGCAGTTCCGGGGTGTAGCCTGCGCCACCATGAAGGATCAGGGCGTCGTGTGCAACCGCGTTGCCAACTTCGGTTCCAAAAACCTTCGCCATCAAACAAAGGCGCTCGGCGTATTGGTAGTTGCCAGCGTCCCAGTTCTGTGCCGCCTCGTAGATCAGGGCGCGAGCTGCCTCAACCTTGATGCCCATGTCAACGAGCCGGTGCGCGACCTTTTGCAGATTGGTCAACGGCTTGCCATAACGGGTGCGCTGCGTCGCGTAATTGAACGCGAGTCCAAAGCTTGCCTGCGCGGTCAGCAAGCCAGAAAGGCCTACCTCAAGAAAACCGGGCGCCAGGTACGGGATGGTACACGCGCTGGTATCGACGACGTTTTCTGCAGGTATGCGCACGTCGGAAAAACTCAGGCTGCCCCAGCCATCATTCCTGGGAAGAAGCTTTGTTTGCAGGGCGGACGTGATACCGGGGATGTCTTTATCAATGATAAGCCCCTTCAATACTGTGTCATCTGCATAATTCATGGCAAATACAAACTTGACGTCTCCGTCGTCGGCCTGGGTAACCATGACCTTGCCGCCATTGACGACCACCTCATCGCCATCAGGCTCAAAGCTTATGCTCCACTCCTTGAAGTTGAATGACCCTGCAGGGTCGGTAAAGGCACTGGAGCAGAGGTACTTGCCCGTTGCCATGGGAACAAGGTACTTCTGCTTCTGCTCTTCCGTGCCGCAGTAATACAGGCACTTGAGACCAAGATTGTGGGCGACGAGCATGGACGCGAAGGGGTTGCCCGCCTTCACAAACTCCTCTATAAGCAAGCATTCGGTAACCAGATCAAAGCCACCGCCGCCGTATTCTTCCGGCGTACTGATGCCTATAAAGCCAAGCTTTGCTGCGCCATCCCACACCTCGCGGGCCAGACGCTTTTCTGCGGCAGCCTGCGCGACGAGTTCTTTTGTGGACGGATCTGCGCAGTATTCTCGCACTGAAGCCAACAATAGCTCTTGATCCTCGGACAAAACGATCATAGGTAGCACCTCCTTTGTTGTGCCAACCCATCAATGATCTCTCACTGATCTTCACGGGATGGCGTTTATCTGGTCTGATCCTGACAGCAAACACTGGTCAGGGCTATGCATTCATGACGCACGATCCAACTGAATGGGGCTCGCTGGTCTCTCAGGCTGGCCTCCTAGGCCCTCTGCTTGGCCAATGCGGCCATGCCGGTGAGCTTGCCTGCCAAATCGAGCAGATTGTCGTACTGACCACCGCCGATCATGCCAACCTTCGCATCGCGCCACAGACGCTCAACCCCGGTATCGATGACAACGCCCAGGCCACCGTGTAAATCGATTGCCTGACTGCAAATCGACTCAGCCCGTCTGAAGCAGTAAGCCTTCATCATGTAGGCGATGGGAGCATCGATTTCGCCGTTGTCGATCATGGTCGTGACGTTGTAGATAAAACTGCGCATGGCCTCAAGATCGAGCTTCATCTCCTGGAGGCGAGTCCTCATCGATTCGAAGTACATGTAGTATGGCTGCCCGTCACCCACGGTGCGATTGAGCGCGAAGTTAAAGGCCATCTCGTAGGCTGCCTCTGCAATGCCCAGGGCACAGGCACCGGCAGAGGGCATCTCGAATAAGGCGGTCTGAGCACACGTTGCACCCATATGAAGGGGGCCCAGCATATTCTGGGCAGGCACCCGTACCTCATCGAAATTAAGGATGCCCGTACTGCTGCCGCGCCACCCGACCTTGTCCTCGATCTGCCCGATCGAAAAACCAGGGGTATCCTTTTCCACCATGAACAGGGTGCTTGGCGGTGTTACCAGGGGTTGAGTGTCACCCGTGACGGCCAGCACCACAAAATAGTCGGAGACTTCGATATTGGTACAGAATATCTTCTTTCCATTGATAACCCAGTCGTCACCATCCTGCACAGCTCTACAGGACCACATGCTGCGCTCTGCAAGCCCCGTTGTCTCTGTCATGCAATAGGCGCCAACACTGGTTCCCTGTGCCATGGGGACAAGCCATTTAGCTTTCTGCTCATCCGAACCCATATAGTTGACTGCCGTTGCCGCAAGACCGGCATGCGCTATGAGGCACATCCCCAGGGTCGCACTTTCCTTTGAGATCTCCTCAATGATGAGCGAGAACGTGGTAAGATCAATCTCGCTACCACCGAATTCTTTGGGGACATTGATGTTGGTATAGCCCAGCTCGCCACAACGGTGGAAAAGTTCAAGGGGAAAAACATCCGAGGTATCTATCTCCCGAGCAACCGGTTTGACCTCGTTTTCCACAAACTCGCGTACCGTGCTGACGATAAGCTCTCGGTCTTCATTCATATAGTGGGGCATGATTCCTCCTTTAGGTATTTAGTTTCTTAATCGCCGGTATATGCTGGTGCCCGTTGCTCACCAATTGCCGAGACAAGCTCTTTGAAGTCGTGGCTGTTGATTCCGTTGGAGATATATTCAGCCTCCAGCTGAAGATACGTGTCCAGAGAGTACTCGGGCAGGCGGTTTGATATCTGCTTGATAGCCTGCACGCCAACAGGTGAGAGCGAGGCGATATAGTTGGCTAGGACATATACCTCGTCGTACAGCTTATCGGAACTGATCAACCGTGCAACGAGACCAAGACGGTACGCCTCCTCAGCACCAACCCCCTCGGGACTCAACGCCAGATGCTTTGCGTTTTGAGTGCCCACCAGTCGTTGCAAAGACCACAGGCCACCGGAATCGCAGGGAAGACAGGATTTTGCGAATAACGCCTCGTTGAATGCCGCCTTTTCCGAGGCATAGATGATGTCGGAGGAGAGTGTTATCCCGCAGCCTCCACCGATTGCCAGACCATCAACAGCCGCGATGATCGGCTTGGGGCCGTGGTACATGGTACGTACGATGTCGCCGATATCATGCATGATCGCGCGTGCGTACGAGACTCCCTTCATCATGACAGGGGCAATCATGAGAGCTAGGTCCCCCTGTCCCATGAACACATCGCCTTGTGCAGTTAATACGATGACCCTGATTGCACGGTCATCCATGGCATCGCGCAGAGCAGTTCCGTACTCATCTACCCACTGCTCATTCATCTTGTTGCTGTTCTCCGGACAGATAAAACTGATAGTTGCGATAGCACCTTCTTTCTTTAGATCCACCACCTTGTCAAAATGTTTTTCGTAGGCCATAGCGACCCCTTTCTCTGCACGAGATATTTCTGTTCCTATGTCACGGCCTCCCCTTCTGGAGAGGATGAAGAGAGCATACTACTGCTGCACCAATCTGTACTCTGCTCAAAGTGATTATTGTTTGAAGAGAAGCAGAAAAGTAGTACCACATTTTGACTAAACATGAATCATCCCAAAGTGATTATGGGAATAATCAGGAAACTGTAACACCCGTGGTAGAGTAGGCTGGCGCCTCACGTCAAACCATCCGTTCCTGCTCTTTGAGCAGTAGTGCGTAAAGCCCAGGAGGTCGCCACGAAATTCATCGGCATAGTAACGCCTGACCGTTATCCTTTGATACTATATTGAATACTATATTGAATAATAATTTTGAACGTGTTATGTTGAAACCCTCTCGCTCCCACTACTTTGGAGATAATGCAAAAACGTGAAGAGTGGCTCACACATACCCCCTGTCGTCCTGCGCGTCGCGAAGCGATGTTGCAGGATCTACTTTCAAGATGACAGGCAGGTCCTGGCTTCGCCGAACGCGCAGGACGACAGAGGAGTTACCAATAGGGGGGTGTAAACAGTTACGAAGAATGATATCGCATCCAAACGTTTTTTCGGCAAAAGTGGACTCCAGCCATTTCGCTGGTTTATGATTATCGGATCGGGTTTTTGGTGGTCTTCTGCGCTTGTTGGGCAGATATACTATAACTATCTGCTCGATTATTCTGCCAACCTTTTCTTTGAATACGTCCTTTATCTGGTCTGGGCGCTCCTGACGATTGGCTTTACTGTCGTATCTCGACTGTTCGCCAAACCAGAGCAAAGAAAGCTCGTTGCCATCATTGTCATCACAATCTGCGTTCTGCTTCTGATCACCGAGCTTTCGGTGCGATCCTCTCATCTGGTAGTTAAGTCTGGACAATTCAGCGTTGCTATCCGCTTCTTTTTCATAGTGTCCTATACGATACTCATGTTCTTGTGGGCAGCGCGTTTTGCGTTGCTCGAAGCAAAGGATGCAGGGTTTACCGTAGTGCACGCCCTGGGCGTTTCTTTGGTTCTCACCATTCTCATCGGCATGATTCCGTATGAGTACATATCTGCCATGCGCATTGTATTCAATGCCATTTCCGCAGTTCTCTTTATTCTTGACAATAATAAATCGACATCAGTACAACGTTCGGAGCACTTTTTCGACCCCAAAAACAGACCGAAGCTGAATCTCTTTTTCTTAAGCCGTATTGCCGTAGGATTTATCATAGGGGTCTCAAACTCTCTACTCATTTTGCTCAGTCATGAGCCTGAATACGGTACGCTGCGCAATGTTACACTCTGCGTAGCCGCGCTTTTGCTTGTTGGCTTCATGGTCTTTTCTGTCAAAAGAAGCCTGAACCCCATCTTCCTTTTGCCCTTAACACCCTTGATAAGCCTGATTGTGCTCTCATTGATCTTCTTCTATGACCAGTTCATGAGTTTTTCCTATATTGCTCCTGCCGGTATGTGCCTCGTTTGGATCGTTCTTTCATCGGTAAGGATCTCCGAGCTCAAACACATCTTTGCCCGTAGCGAGGTGCAGCTCGCCTGTATAGACAAAGCGCTGGTGGTCGGCTCTATCGCAGCTGGGATTCTGGTCTATCCGTTAGTCAGTTCTTTGCTGCCTTCGCACGAAAACAACCTTTACGCAATGGCCCTTCTTATGTTTGCGGTAGCTATTGGGGTCACCGGCGTTCTCCTTCAGTTCTCTTTTAGACAGTTGATTTCAACGTACACGTGCGAGCAGACTGCAAATGAGCGTAATTATTATGTCGCGGCATGCAAGTCTATAGCGGATTCTCACAAGCTGACCGAACGTGAGCTTGATATTCTTCTGCTCATCGGCCAAGGCTACTCTCGTCCTTATGTGTGTAAGACCCTGTATATCTCTGATGGCACAGTCCGTACACATATACGACATATCTACAGCAAGCTTATGGTTCACCGAAAAGAGGAGATGCTTGAACTCATCAAAGCAAAGATTGATGCGTCAAGCGAAGAGACATTGCCTCCGGTTAAGCCTGCGGTTACTCGATAACAAAGCTGAGACCACCTCATCACATTAGGGTGATACGCGTTCGTCCATAAAGTGATTACTGCTTTTTCGTTTTGCGCCCAATAATAATCCCTTTGAGCAGAATACGTCACGGATTTCCCCTGCTAGGCTCTGACATCAGGAAACCTGCGCAGGTAACACCGTCCACATCTACCGCCGAAAAGAAAGGAGGCCGGCAGAAGTTCTCTCTGTTACCGCTATCCGTCAGCTACCCATGACTAATGGAATGTTCTGTAAATAAGGTGACAGATTGAGGAAGAGGTTTCTTGTCACATTTGACAGGCAAAACATGACAAGAAACCCCCGTCCCCACAGTCACTACACTAATTCAATCAAAGGAGGGACTACCGTGACTAAAGAAAAAAATCGCTACGCCTGGATCATTCTTATTGGTTGCTGTGCCTTGACAGCAGGCACCGGCCTGGTTCTCAACACCTGCGGTCAATGGTTTGTATCGGTAACCACCGAACTGGAAGTGGGAACCGCCCAGCTTGCTCTGTTTGTGACCATACTGGGTATCTGCATGGCAATTGCTTCGCCCTTTGTAGGCAAATTCATGGCAAAATATAACCTTCGTCTACTGCTTACCGGATGCTGGCTCGTCGTTTTGCTGGGGCTTGCAGCAATGTCGTTTTATACTGAGGTATGGCATTGGTATATCTCGGGGGCCATTATGGGCTTTGCAGGAGCATTTTGCTTCCTGATTCCAGCTCCTGTCATATTGGGCAATTGGTTCATGAAGAGAAATGGCCTGGCCGTTGGGATTGCCATGTCGTTTTCTGGCATCTCTGCCGCGATCGCAAATCCCATCTTTGCAGCCGCAATCAGCAATTTTGGATGGCGCACTGCCTATCTGATTGCAGCTGTCACGGTCGCTGTGATTGTCTTTCCCTCTACCCTTTTTGTTCTGCGCTTCAAGCCAGCTGATAAAGGCCTGAAACCATACGGTTATGAAGAAACCTCGGAAGAGAAAAGTTCGAGCAGCGCCGGTACGGCTGCTATCACCGTGACAGGCGTATCGTCTAAGACAGCGTTTCGGTCACCATCATTTTGGCTTCTCTTTGCCATGAGTTCGTTTTTCATGTTTTTAGCCGGATTCGCGCAACTCATGCCCAGCTACGTGAGCAGCGTGGGGCTTCTCGGCATTGTAGGTTTTGTTGCGACCATGTCGATGGTGGGGAATCTCACGGGCAAACTTGGTCTTGGAGCCATAAGTGACAAGCTCGGAGGTCGCAGGAGCTCAGTCATTGGGCTTACTTTGGTGACTATCGGTTTCTTGTTGCTTATTCTCGGAGGCGCAAAGGAAATCTTTGCCCTCAGCGGCGCGCTGTTTTATGGTGTTTCCCTTTCGCTGGCATCTGTTGCCTCCCCTATCTTGGTTCGAGAGGCGTTTGGAGTCAAGGACTTTGGAAATATCTATTCGAAAATCAATATCGGTATCAGCGCCATCGGCGCCATCGGAACAACCGTCGTCGGCCTGATCTACGATCTTGCGGGAAGTTTCATCCCCGCTTTCTGGTCTGGTATCGGTCTCTGTATTGTATGTGCGATCCTGATGCTCACAGGGCTCGCACTGGCCCGCAGGCTCCCACAGGATGCCTGATGCTGTGCTCTCTGACTCTTTGACAGATCTGATTGGATAGATCGATTTATGATTAAAACTGGTGAGTGAGTTTGTTGCTTCCGCTTAAACAGACATCTGCAGGGAGCATGCCCCAGTCGCAGGCGTACTCACTCACCGTTGTTAGCACAGGGGTCTCGTTCCAGTGGTGTCTTCTATTAATAAGGTGACAGAACACACCACTGGAACGGAACTTGCAGTACAATCCCTGCACTATGAATATTAGGAAAAACCCTCTCATCTTGTGCGACAATACTCGTAAGGCTCTTCGAGCTATCCTACAAACCAAACAGTGCTTTCAGGCGCGTCCAAAAGGTTTCTTTCACTTCTTCATTGGAGGCACCGGCGTCTTGCTTGGGAAGCTCGATACTGTCTCCCTGAATGACGAATTGAACGTAAGCAGTTGAAGTATTCTTTGAAGAAGTGAAAGACACCGTCTCGAAATCTGCTGGTAAGAACTTTTCTTTCATCTTGTCAATCTCTTCTTTCATCACATCCGGCAAGGTTGAAACCTCATCGTTCAGTAAATTCGTGCCAGAATACAGTTCCCCCACACCGCTATTTAAGCTGTCAACACCCCCGTTAAAAGAGTTAAGACCACCATGGAAGGCTCCGTAGTTTTCCTCTAAAATACTCACGCCATCGGTATAGCTTTTTAAACCGGAATGAAAAGAACCATAATTAGCCGATAGTATTTCAAGGCCAGCGAAAAGCTGTTCCAATTGGCTAAGGTCGCTAAAGTTTTCCAGCGAATCTTCGATACCTGATGCTATGGTTTCGAGCGTAGTCGACATTTCCCCTAACCCAGGGATGAGTGAATTGTCTATCGTGCTCGCAACTGCATCAAACCCAGGCTTCACGTAAAGATACGTTCTTTTGGCAGTTTGTGCCGCTTCGTAGTTTGCAGCCAGCTGGCTGGCTGTTGGTTGTTGGTCGACAGGCACTGCCGCCATTAAGGCAGCTATATCATCTTCTGTTAAAGTTCCTTCTGGAATATCTGCCATGGCACCATCGAGTGTCGCATAGCTTTGCAGATAACCGTCTTTTAACTGTACCAGCCCAGCACTCATGCCATCAAGCCCTGTTCCAAGTTGCCGAAGGGCATCAGGTAGTTGCGTCAATTGGCTCAAATCAATTTCATCAAGAGAGCTATCAGCGAGAGCTCCACTTATTTGCCGCAGGGCATCTTTAATGGTTTTGGATGCCTTTGTTAATTGCGAAGAATTCTGGTCGAGAAGCGTCAATCCCTCCTGAATGCTTACAGAGCCTCCTACCAGTTGTTTTGATCCAAACTTGAGCTGTTCTGTCCCAGAAACTAATTTCCCAACCCCTTCGTTTAGTGAAGAAATCGCCTCAGGTAACTGATTCAATTCCGAAAACTGCCCCTCAATATCGGGCATTTCAATTTCCATTGCAAAAGGAATGCCAGCTATTTGAATGCCTGCCATACTAAAATTCGAAACATTTGCTTTCAGTTTGTGATTGCCATCTTTACCTGGCATTACCGTATAGGTAACCGCCTTGCTTTTACCGGCTTCAGCAATAGTAGCACCAGGTGCATCAATATTTTTAGCACTTTCCGCATCCAGGGTTACTGTAATCTGGAGCATATAATTGTCGTAGAAAGTTTGCTCAATTACCTTATTTGCTCGAGATGAAAGAGTAATTTCAAGCTTTCCACTGGCGCCCGCTAAGTCAGCTGGAGCAATTTTTTTTCCATCAAGGGAATAGCTTACTTCAAAAATCCAAGGGAGGTTTTTAGTTGCGAGATTTCCTTGATAATAAAAATCATCTTTCTCTACCTTGAAAGAAACTGAATCTCCTGTTTTCTTCAATTCGGATGAATTAGTTAAATTACTCACAGAATCGTAAGCGCCATAATCAATTATTTCACCGGAATTTGCAGAAGAAAAGTGATTAACTACATACACTGATTCTATCGCGCCCACATTGCTCATCTTTGCGTAAACTATTTCCGATTTTTCTGTTTTATCAATTGGATCAGAAATAGCACTTGGTGTTGTTAACTGCTCTTGTGCTAAAGGATCTGCGGAAGCCAGGGTTTGCCCCACCCCGCCCACAGTAAAAACCAGCATAATCGAAAGAGCCCCCAATACTGCTTTGTTGTGGTTCAATTTTTTCATGCTCGCATGTTTGCTTCGGCGAAGCTTTGAATACTGCGAAAAAAGTTTTTCCGTATACTTTTCTTCCATTTTAGCCATTTCACTACTTCCCTAATTCTCAAATCAGTTGTTTTCAGCCGATAGTTTTGCTCTTTGGCTTCTTTTGTTTGGTCTATAAAAATCCGCGCGCCAGGTTGTTTTCGCAATAACACCATCGAAAACCTTAAGAAGCCCGGGCAGCAAGAATAAAACCATGCAAAGAGACAGCAGAGTTCCCCGCCCCAGCAAAAGCCCGATATCGGAAACGGCTGCATTGGTAGAGGTTGCAAACAGCGTGAATCCTGCTGCAGCCAACACCACTGCGGATACCAAAATGGAGCGAAATGCCGTTCCCATTGCTTTGTGCATAGCTTCTTTCTGCAACATAGTTTTTCGGTTGCGCATGTAGTGATTGGTGAGCAAAATGCCGTAGTCAACGGTAGCAACTAGCTGCAAAGTATCAAGCACCAAGAACCCAATGAAGTTGATATGTACCCCCGTAAAATAGGGAATTGAAAGATTGAGCCAGATTGCCGCTTCGATGGTTAGAATCAGAATAACTGGCAGTATTGGCGATTTAAACATAACAACCAGCACCAAGAACACAGCGATGATAACCACCAGGTTCAAAACACGCCTATCGATATCTACCACTTTTTTCATATCGTAAATGTTTGCGCTTTGTCCTGTCGAATACGCCTTCTCTCCGTAGTAACTACGGGCAGTTTCCATAACTGATTCAACCACGCTAAATGCAAGAGGCCCTTCTTCGGGAGTATCAAGATACAGAATTATTCGGCTAAGGTTTTCCGAATAAAACTGACTGGTTATTTTTTTATCTAAGAATTCATGCGGAATCACATTTCCCACCTGGTTAGCATAGGAAACCAACCCTGTTACCTGCGGTATACGCTTCAACTCTTCGCCCATGAGCTGCTCTTTGCCAACATCACCCCGAGGCACCAGCAACACCATGTTAATTTTTTCGCCAAAGGTATCTGAAATTTCCTTTTTCTCTTCCCCAACTTTTCCTACAGCCGCAACATTTCCTTTGCCGTATACAAACTCAGTTTGATTTTGCCCTAAAAAGCTGGGCGCAATAATTATCACTACAATCACAATTGCCGGTATGGCAAATTTACTAAAAATTCGATTAGCATTGCGGAAGGTTGGCATAAACGGACGGTGCTTTGTTTTGTCAATTAATTTATAAGACAGCAGTGCCAAAGCCGGAAGCAAGACAACCACCGAAAGGAAGCTCAAAAGAACGCCTTTCGCCAACACGAGACCCATATCCGCACCAATTCGAAATTCCATAGAAAGAAGCGCTAAAAAACCAGCTATCGCAATAATCGCACAAGACAAAATAGTAGAGAAAGAATCCTTAACCGCTGCTTTCATAGCCTCAACAGGTTCCAAACCCTTTTTCCGATGATCATCGAAACTATGCAGCAAGAAAATGGCGTAATCGAGAGTTACCGCCAACTGCAATATAGGCCCTACAGAATTTGTCATGAAGGAAATTTGCCCGAAGATTAGGTTCGTTCCCATATTAATGACGATCGAAATACCAATAGCGCCCAAATAAAGCAGCGGTTCAATCCAAGAAGTAGAAGCAAATATTAGAAGAAGAATTACTATAGGAAGAAGGATCATCAATGCATTAGCAACTTCATCACCCGTTGCAAGTTGCAAAACAGCAATATCTATTGCTTCTCCCGATAAAGCATTATTTTCACCGACTACTTCACGCAGGGATTGCGCTACTTCAATTTCAAACCCTTTCTGAATTGCCACGCTAAAGAGAGCTTTATTGTCTTTATAAAAGGTCTCTACGGTATCGACCTCATACATTTCAAGTGGCTTTTTTACATCAATTGTGTCATCAAGCCAAAGTACTTCAGAAACTCCCTTTATGGAAGAGAGCTTTTGCTTGTACTCAATCGCCTCACGAACGGAAACATCTTTAACCATTACCCGCGCATTAGGAATTACGCCCTCAAATTCATCACTCATCATATCCAAAGCGACCGTTGATTGTGCACTGGGTGGCAAGTAATCCACCATGTTGTAATTGATTTTGACCAGCACAAAAAGACCAGCACAAATCAGTGCTGCACCCAAAAATAAGAGAACGATTGTTTTTTTGTAACGCGTAACAATTTCTGCAAATAGATTCATTGCCATCCTGTTATTAAGTCGCAAACACAACAGTTAACACTGCTATGTTTTTCTATTAAGTTATTATCAAGACCACCAAGTCAGTTTTAGACTAACTGTATTATTACCAACAAGCTGTTGCATTACAACCACCAATGTCTGGTAAAATGTTTCAAATCCAACATTAAGCAGCTTGAGTGTTGGATATCTAACAACAATTCATTTACGTTGATGTGTTAGGTGGTGCGTAACTTGGATGTAACAAAAAGAGACAGACGCGTACAATACACCATCATGGTTCTCAAAGATGCTTTGGTTGAATCGATGAAAACGGAACATATTTCAAAGATTTCCGTAAAATCACTGTGTGCAATTGCTGACATAAACCGGAGCACTTTCTATGCACATTTCACTGACCAGTATGCCCTGCTTCACTTTATAGAGCAGGAAGTTCTCGATAACATCAGGCATTCTCTCGAAGCGCAGTCTTTTCACGATAAACGTCCTATTTCTTTTCAAGTATTGCACCACATACTCGATTACGTGCATGACAATGCAGAACTTTTTAAGGCATTACTCAGCGACAACTGTGATTTAAGAATTCAGCGTGAAATAATGAACCTTTCGCAAGTAATTTCATTTCAGCTTAATGAAAAATACGACGAACGTGTACAAGAGTATCTGAGCGTTTATGGAACCATCGGATGCATCGCGCTTTTGCAGAAGTGGCTTCAAGACGGCACCCCAGAACCAACTGAACAGATTGCAGACTATATTCTACAAATGCTTTATTCGGGTATGTCGAGCTTTGAATAAAATGTTACTCCGGTGCCTGTCTCCCTCTTATAGATCCTTCACTTCGTTCAGGATGACGCTCCCCTTGTCATCCTTATTTGTCATCCTGAGCGTTAGCGAAGGATCCATAGATCCTTCGGCTGCGCCTCAGGATGACAGGGGGCCTCAGGATGACAGGGGCCTCAAATTAATCTTCGATGCCGTCGTTATTGCGAATCAGTTTGCGCTTGATTTTCCCACCAATAGTTTTCGGCAGTTCATCGGTGAATTCCACAATGCGCGGATATTTATAAGGTGCCGTAGTTTTCTTCACATGGTCTTGCAATTCTTTCACCAGTTCATCGCTAGGTTCCCAGCCACGTGCAAGCACGATGGTTGCTTTCACAACCATACCGCGAACAGGGTCTGGTGCGGCAGTAACCGCACATTCTATAACTGCATCGTGTTCAACCAGTGCACTTTCAACCTCGAAAGGTCCAATACGATAGCCACTGCATTTAATCACATCGTCATCGCGTCCTACGAAAAAATAGTAGCCATCGCTATCGCGCCAAGCCATATCGTGTAAGTTGTAGTAATCGCCGCCAACGGCTGCTTCACTTCGTTCTTCATCGTGATAATAACCAACAAAAAGCCCCGGAGGATAACTTTCCTTCAGGCCCGTAACACAAACAGCACCCTCTTCGCCATCTTCAACCTCTTGCCCACCTTCATCAAGCAACTTAATGTTCAAAAGCGGCGAAGGCTTACCCATCGAACCGGGGCGTGGTTCAACCCAGGGGAAAGTCGCAAGCAGCACCGGTCCTTCCGTTTGACCGAACCCTTCGCGAATACGCTTGCCTGTTAAGCGTTCCCATGCAAGGGTAACTTCGGCGTTCAACGGTTCTCCTGCTGTTGCAAAGTTTTCTACCGAAGAAAGGTTGTAGGCAGAAACATCTTCTTGCAACATAAAGCGATACATTGTAGGTGGCGCACAAAACGTCGTTAATTGATAGTCTTGAATTACCTGGAGTAACTTAGTGGGCACAAAGGCATCCATATCGTAGGCAAAAACGGTGGTACCTGAAATCCATTGACCATAAATTTTGCCCCAGCCAAACTTTGCCCAACCGCTATCGGTAACGCTCATATGCAGCTTGTTTTCACGCACTTGCTGCCAATACTTCGCCGTTAAGATATGCCCCAAGGGGTGTGCAAAATTGTGGCAAACCGCTTTCGCGAGCCCGGTTGTTCCGCTCGTAAAATAAATAAGCATCGTATCTTTTGACGTAGTTGCCTCTTCCCCGCTAGGACGCACCCATTCATCTGCTGCAGCTTCCAACACCGATGAAAAACAAAGCCAGCCTTCACGTTGTCCTGCCACAATGAGACGTTTTTCGAGAGTAGGTGCATCAGGAAACGCCAGTTCAGCTTGGGCAATAACGTATTCATCGTCAACACAAACCATCATTTTAATATCGGCTGAATTTGCTCGATACACCATGTCTTTCGCTGTTAATTGCAACGAAGCAGGAATCAAAACGGCACCAATCTTGCAAAGCGCCACAGCCACTACCCAGTATTCCCAACGGCGACGAAGAATAACCATAACCGTATCGCCCTTGCCAATGCCCATTTCAACGAAAGCATTTGCGGCTTTATTGCTTAGGCGTGCCATGTCGGCAAAAGTAAAGCTTTCCGATCCATCATGATCGTCACACCAAACGAGTGCCTTTTTATCTGGCTCGACCGATGCCCATTCGTCAACAACGTCATAGGCAAAATTGAAATCATTGGGTACTTCAATCTTAAAGTTCTCATAAAAATCGGCATACGAATCAAACGCGATTTGAGGGCAATATTTCTTGAGAATGTAGTCCACGGTTATCTATCCTATTCATTTTCTTGTTGGAAACAACACTTATTCAGCAATAAGGGTAACGAATTTCGCGGGTGTAGCACTTCCGCAACGTTGCCCGTGAGGCTGGCTGGCATCGAAATAAATACTATCGCCCACAGAAAGTTCAAATTCCATTTCTTTCCAGTTGACGATAATTTTGCCTTCCATTACCAGATTAAATTCCTGCCCAGAATGAGACACCAGCTTGGGTGCTTCTTGGCTAGGGTTTAAGGTAACCAACAGCGGCTGCATAATCTTTCCGCTGTAACGCCACGCTAAATCTTCATAGTGATACCCCGGGTAACGGTCAACCTCACGCCCTTCCCCCGCGCGAACCACCTGATAGCTGTCAAGTTTTGCGGCAGTTCCCGTTAAAATTTCGGTGAATTCGACACCAAACTTCCGCCCTAGGTGATAAATTGCCGAAATAGGCACATCCGCACCTGTTTCTTCCCAGTTAATGTACGTCTCAACCGATACCCCTAGTTCTTCAGCCATTTCTTCACGCGTTACATCGCAGGCTTCACGCAAGCCTGTAATACGCATTCCGATTTCAGCAAATTCCGTAACCATGTCTGCCTCCTAAAAACTGCCAGACTTTATAAACTCATGCCCAAGCGCAGGGCTTCTTTGTTCTTTTCGAGTAAAGCCATTTTCTTTGCGGAAACGCACTTTGCCACCGAATCGAAAAGCTTTTCTTCGTTACAAAAGCCCGTTTCAGCGAACACCTTGCCAACACTCACCACATTCCCTAAACCTTTTAGACCCTCTTTTTCTGCCAAAGAAGAAATAGGCAGCGCGAAGGTAGTCACGCCATCGCGTTCACTGATGCGCTGAACCAAATCTGAATCAACGATAATTATGCCACCTTCAGCCACCGTGCTTTCAAACTTGTCGTAAGCTGGCTGATTCAAAGCTACTAAAATGTTTGGAACTACCACCAAAGGCGACCCGATAGGTTCGTCCGAGAGACATACGCTGCAGTTTGCGGTACCGCCCCGCATTTCAGGACCGTATGAAGGTAGCCAAGAAACTTCCAATCCATCCAAAAGGCCTGCGTAAGAAATGAGTTTTCCTGCAAACAAAACTCCTTGCCCACCAAAGCCAGCAAGAATCATGTTTCGTGATGTCGACATTACTTTGCCTCCTTGCTCGCAGATTTCAAGGCTTCAAGACGACCCGCCGCCGCTTCTGCAACATTGGCATACCCTTCTGCCTTCACATCGCGATAAACTCCGAGTGGATAATAAGGAAACATATTTTCCCGCATCCAGACAAGCGATTCTTGCGGTGTTAAGCCCCAGTTAGTTGGGCAGGTTGAAAGCACTTCGATCATGGTATAACCAACGCCTTCTTTTTGGTATTCGAAGGCCTTCTTGATTGCTTTTTTCGCTTTGCGAACATTTTTCGGCGTGTCGATCGTAACGCGTTCGATGTAGGCAACACCGTCAAGCGTTGCAAGCATTTCACTGACACGAATGGGAAAGCCAGCAGCTTCCGTATCGCGTCCATAAGGCGAAGTTTGCGTAATCTGTTGAGGTAAGCTGGTAGGAGCCATTTGCCCGCCAGTCATGCCATAAATAGCGTTATTGATAAAGATAACGGTAATCTTTTCGCCGCGTGTTGCAGCATGAATAGTTTCAGCCATGCCAATACTTGCCAAATCGCCGTCACCTTGATAAACAAACACCAGCCCATCAGGTATAACACGCTTTACTGCGGTGCCCACGGCAGGAGCACGACCATGAGAAGCCTGAATCATGTCGCACGCAAAGAAGTTGTAGTTGATTACCGAACACCCTACGGGTGCAACTCCAACCGCATCTCCTAAAACACCCAGTTCATCAATGGCTTCCGCCATTAAACGATGCACCGTTCCATGCGGGCACCCCGGGCAATACGTAAACGGAACAGGCTCAAGAGCATCCGGACGCTTAAAGGTAATTTTCTTTTCTGCAGCCATGTTATGCACCTACCTTTCCATCCATCTGCTTAATCTTTTTTAATACATCTTGAGGTGTAGGAATGACACCGCCTGTTTTTCCGTAAAATTCAACTGGTGCACGCCCTTCAACTGCTAAACGAACATCGTCTACCATCTGCCCCATGTTCATTTCTACGCTCAAGAATTTTTTCGCCGTAGAAATAGTGGCATCAATTGCTTTGGTTGGGAAGGGCCACAAAGTTATCGGGCGAATAAGCCCTGCCTTAATGCCCAATTCACGAGCAGAAACCACGGCAGAACGAGCGATGCGGGCACTTGCCCCGAAAGCAACTACCACAATTTCAGCATCTTCGGTCATGAAGGAATCAGCCCGTTGTTCTTCCCGTTCTATTTCGGCATAGCGTTCAAAACGTTCGCGAATTTTGCTATCAAGCACTTCCGCTTCCAAAAAGAGTGAGTTCACGATGTTGCGCTTACGGGCGTTTTTGTGCCCGTTGGTAGCCCAATCTTTTTCAGGAAGAGAAGCCCTTACTTCGGGCAACACAACGGGTTCCATCATCTGACCTAACATTCCATCTGCCAAAATCATGACGGGTACACGGTATTTATCAGAAACATCAAAGGCATGATAGGTGTAATCAGCCATTTCTTGAACGGTTGATGGCGCATACACAACAACCTTGAAGTCGCCATGCCCTAAAGCACGCGTTGCCTGCCAGTAATCTGCTTGAGAAGGCTGAATACCACCCAAGCCAGGACCGCCGCGTTGCACGTTTACAATAACGCCTGGCAAATCGGCACCTGCCATGTAAGAAATACCTTCTGACTTAAGCGAAATTCCTGGCGATGCCGAAGATGTCATCACGCGGGCACCAGCAGCAGACGCACCATACATCATATTGATGGCTGCCACTTCGCTTTCAGCCTGAATAAAAGTTCCATCTATTTGCGGCATCCGCTTAGACATATATGCCGCCAGTTCATTTTGGGGGGTGATAGGATATCCGAAGAAAAAATGGCAACCAGCACTCAAGGCACTTTCTGCCAGTGCTTCGTTTCCCTTCATTAAAACTTTTTCAGTCATAGTTTACCTCTCTACCGTTATCGCAACATCAGGACACATAATTGCGCAAAAGGTACAACCCGTGCACGCATCTTCATCCACCAAATAAGCTGGATGGTATCCCTTGCTGGTAATTTTTTCATTGTCAAGTGCGATGATACCTTCCGAACACGCATCGACACAAAGACCGCAGCCCTTGCAGTAGCTATCATCTACGATGATTCGTGGCATAATTGCCCCTTCCGTTTAATACATCCGTAGGTTTTACTTATTATTCAACACACACTTAAACTCAAGCGTGAAAAATTCTAGTTCTCCCAGGGGGTTACCACATATGTTTGCACAAAGTAAAGGTATTTAGCATGGTCACAGGAAAAATGTGACAAACTTTTCGGTTCTGTACCTTCCCCGCCTCCCCTTTCATCATTTTTGTCGCCAAATGATGAAGCAGGTATTGTTGTTGCTACCAAAGGCAAATTGGTTTCCTTTGCTATGTTTTCAGCAAATTCCAGCGAATCCAGTACGGTCTTTTCCGTTGTTTCTTTCTGCAAATGGGAATTATTGATTATTCCCGTGGCCTTAAGACCAGCCTTTTTTTCTATGTGATAGAGAAGTTCCGTTGCATCAGCTGTTTCTTGGATAAGGTTACGATAGGCGTTTACGACGTAATACATAGCGTATTGTTTTTCGCTGATTTTCTTGCCATAACGCCCAAAAGCGGTGGCTCCTACATCGTCTCCCCCAACATCAAGAATGATTTTATGGGTTTCGCTCGCCGCTTCTATTGCCGTGTCAACCTTGCCCGAAAGACTGGGAACATCAAGAGTTGACCCCGCGAAAACTGGAGCCACCAAATCTACGCCCCAGCTTGCAAGCAGTGCTTCATAATCGCTAGAACGAAAATAGGGATTTACCACATCCAGGTCAACCAGGGTTACTTTCACGCCTGTTTCTGCAAGCGTTTTGGCAAGATTAAGAGACAAGTTAGTTTTGCCTACGCCGTAATGCCCCACAATTACCGTAATAGGCGGCAGAGGAAAAAGCTGCTCTGGCAGCAGTGTTTCCTTTTCAGTTGATGATGTCTTGGTAGTATCCATGCTGGTTTTCTCTTTCATTTTCGAAACAAGATTCTACCATTCTCTTCACCAACAATAAGCAATTATCGCCTCAACGCGCAATTCACACACCTTTTTGGTAGGTAATAGGTTTTTATACGCAATTAATCGTGCTCAAAAGCCTTGTGAACATTCAAGCACCGTTTCACGGGGGAATTCGCTAATCCGCAGAGATTTTCACATCTTCTAGCGAATCTCAAGCAATTTAAGGGTAAAATTCCTGTTCAAAAGCAATCGAAATTGGAGGAAGGTAGTTCATGGAGCCAAACATAAAAGAAGTTGCGAATCGCATTATTGCTTTACGTGAAGATTGCGGGCTTTCCGTTGAAGAGATGGCTGAAGCCACTGGGCGCAGTGTCGAAGAATACGTTCGACAAGAAACGGGCGAGCAAGACCTTTCCTTCACCTTTCTATTCAAGTGTGCTGAAAAATTAGGTGTCGATGTTATCGAATTGCTAACGGGCGAAAACCCTCACTTGAGTGGTTATTCCCTCACTCGTGCAAGCGACGGGCTTTCCATCAAACGGCGCGAAGGTTTTGAATACCTTCACAAAGCACCTCATTTCAAAAACAAATTGGCAGAACCTTTTATCGTGACCGCTCCTTATCTGGAAGAAGAGCAGAACAAACCTATTCATCTTTCTTACCATGAAGGGCAAGAGCTTGACTTCATTCTTTCGGGACGTTTGCGTTTTGCCTACGAAAATAAAGTCGAGGAATTGGGTGCGGGAGATACTTTGTTTTACGATTCAAGCCGCGGACACGGCATGATTGCAATTGACGGCGAACCCTGCGTATTTTTGGCAATTGTTTTGAAGCCACAAGGAAACATTATTTAGGCACTTCCGCATTTCGATGGCGGTTGTGCCCATTATCCTTCCCCTGTCCAAAACAAACGGCTGATTTGCCGTGAGCCTAAAAGAAAGAACAACTATGAGGAATATAAATTTGAAGTACGTTACCGAAAGCTACAACGATGCAGGGCTGCTGTAAACCTTTTCAATCAACTGCCCCGACGATTTCAATTTTGGCTACGACGTAGTTGATAATATCGCCGAAAACGACCCCAACCGCATGGCAATGGTTTGGTGTAACCCCGAAGGTGAAGAGCACTTTT
>Ga0209755_10001477_pt1 | contig 36275 bp, 19 predicted proteins | sample TergutCo191P1_FD_187301 | JGI IMG/M metagenome (GOLD analysis project Ga0209755, IMG submission 187301) | Cornitermes sp. P1 segment gut microbial communities from Petit-Saut dam, French Guiana - Co191P1 (SPAdes) (version 2) | ecosystem: Host-associated > Arthropoda: Insects > Digestive system... | reverse complement strand
CGAACAATACCGCGATTTAAGATTGGGCATTTATAATTTAAGCATTTCCAAAATGATGTTTGATAAAAACGGAAATCCTTTTGGAGTAATAGCTACAAATATTTTAATCTCTGGTATTGCAAATTATGTTGATAATATGGACTACCTTGGATTTAGAATATATGGTGTTCTGCTCGACAGTCAGCAGCGTTTTGTCATACATCCAAATACGGATTTGATAGGGATATACCTAAAAGATGTAAACGAAGGTCAGGGCGGATATATGGAATTATCCGATCATTTATTTGACAACGGTTTTACCAATGCTCACCGTTTTGATTCTTATTCTTTTATTGACAGCATCGCATTTTACAGACAGTTGGACAGCGGCTGGTATATCGGCATTGTACTGTCAAGAGACACGTATTTCTCCGACATCAGAACGATGCAGGTTATTATGATTTCTGTCGGCTTTATTCTTGCCGCGCTTTTGTGCTGCGTGTTAGCCTACATGCACATCAGGGTAAATATTTCAGACGAGGCAAGCAAAGTAAAATCGTCGTTCCTTGCGACAATGAGCCACGAAATACGCACGCCGATGAACAGCATTATGGGCTTTACGGAGCTTGCGCTTGACGATGAGACTTCGCCGAAAACAAGGGATTACCTTACAAAGATTCAAACCAACTCCGAGTGGCTTTTGCAGATTATCAATGACATCCTCGATATTTCAAAAATCGAATCGGGCAAAATGGAATTGGAAAGAATTCCATTTGATATGCACGAATTATTCTCAAGCTGCAGAGCTTTGGTTATGCCAAAAGCTGTCGAAAAGGGAATTCTTCTGCACTTTTACGCCGAGCCGAGCGTAGGTAAAAAACCGCTGGGCGATCCTACAAGGCTTCGTCAGGTATTCGTCAATTTAATTTCCAACGCGATTAAATTTACAAATGTCGGCATGGTAAAAGTTCAATCGGAAATTATCAAAACGACAGATAACAGCGCTACCATGGCTTTCGTAATAAAGGACAGCGGTATCGGCATGACGCCCGAACAAATTGAAAGGGTTTTTGATTCGTTTACTCAGGCAGAATCGGGAACGATGCGCAAATACGGCGGCACAGGACTTGGTCTTGCAATTTCCAGAACCATTGTAGAAATGATGGGCGGTCAGCTGATTGTAGAAAGTTCTCCGGGCGTAGGAAGCAAATTCTCGTTTGAGCTTACATTCGAAACAATCGATTATACCCAGGAAGAACTTGATAAAAAGAAAAGTTATCTTAACGATATTAGCAAGCCAACATTGGAAGGCGAAGTTCTTATCTGCGAAGATAACGAAATGAATCAGTTTGTAATAGTTGAACATCTCGCAAGGGTCGGTCTTAAAGCGGTTGTCGCGGAGAACGGCAGAATCGGCGTTGATATAGTAAAGGATCGCATAAGAAAAGGCGAAAGACTTTTTGATTTAATATTTATGGATATTCATATGCCGGTTATGGACGGCTTTGAAGCTGCGGATGAAATAAACAAACTGAATATTAATATACCCATGGTGGCAATGACAGCTAACGTTATGAACGAAGATATGGACGTTTATAAGTTAAGCGGAATTCCGGATTGTGTCGGCAAGCCATTTACCTCTCAAGAATTATGGCGGTGTCTCTTAAAATATTTTACTCCAAAATAGCGGAAAGATATGAAAGCTCGTGTTTTAGCAATATTGATAACTGTCGCCGTGTCGGTTTTAAGCTGTGCGGAAAAAATTATTGCTGAAGATGATTTTCCAAAGACTTTCCGCGATGTTTCAAACATAACAGAAGACGAGATAGACGCAATAGAAAATTTTCAGAAGCAGGGACGCGCTTTTATATACGGAATGCCGCTTAGCACGGAGGCATTTGCAGACAGCCAAGGAAATATTCACGGTTTTTCCGCAATTTTCTGCGAATGGCTGACAGAATTTTTCGAGTTGAAATTCAAGCCCGCTCTTTATGATTGGCAGGATTTGCTCGAAGGACTTGAAACAAAAGAAATTTCGTTTACAGGCGAACTTACTCCGACAGAAGAACGTTTCCACATTTATAATTTGTCAAAACCGATAGCATCGCGTCTTTTAAAAACTTATACCCTTGCGGGAAAAAGACCTCTTGATGAAATTGCCGCAGAACGAAGGCTAAAGTGCGGTTTTATCGAAGGTACGTCCACGATACAGACCGTCGTTTCCCAATTGGATGAAGATACTTATGATATCGTCCTTCTTGCCGATGTAAGGCTTGTATACGATGCGTTAAGAAGCGGAAAGATCGACGCTTTCTTTTACAGTGGAACTGCCGAGGCAAACTTTATAATGCAAAGCGATATAGAAGCGCATCTTTTTTATCCTTTGACATACCGCCCTGTTTCGCTTGCGACTAAAGATCCTGTTCTTGGATCGATTATTTCTGTTTTAGATAAATTTATCGCAGACAACGGAATAGGTTTTATTAATTCCATGTATAGGAAGGGCGAAATCGATTTTCAGAGAATGAAATTATTTTCCTGGTTCACAGAAGAAGAAATTGAATATATTAGAAAAAATAAAGAAGTTAGATTTGTCGCAGAATATTACAATTATCCGATCAGTTTTTATAATACACATGAAAAAGAGTGGCAGGGAATTGTTTTTGATGTTCTCCCATTAATCGAAGATATTACGGGGCTTCATTTTAAATTGGTGAATGACCAATATACAGAATGGCCGAAGCTTTTAAGAATGGTAGAAGACGGCGAAGCTCAAATGACAGCGGAATTGATTCGTTCGCATGATCGCGAGGGAAGATTTTTATGGCCGTTAAACGAAACTATAACAGACCATTATACTTTGGTTTCTAAAACATCTTTTCCGAATATCAGCATTAATGAAATTCCCGATGTAAGAGTGGGGCTAGTCATTGATTCTGTGTATGCTGAGAATTTTAACAGATGGTTTCCCGAACATCCGAATACTGTAGAGTACGTAAGCTCGAACGCGGCTTTTCAGGGGTTGGAACACGATGAAGTGGATATGGTAATGTCTAGTCAGCACCGTCTTCTTGCAATTACGCATTACAATGAATTTGTCGGTTATAAGGCTAATATTATTTTTAATTACACATCAGAATCGCGTTTTGGTTTTAATATTAACGAAGAAATTTTATGCTCCATTGTAGATAAGGCTCTTGGAATGCTTGATTCAAGAGCAATTGCCGACCAATGGATGAGAAAAACTTATGATTACCGCAGCAAGCTTGCAGAAGCTCAGCGTCCTCTTCTTCTTGGTTCTTCCATATTATTTCTTTTCGTGCTTATTCTTCTATTTGTTTTATTAATAAAAAATCGCAAAGAAGGAATCAAACTTGAAGCGCTTGTTCAGGAGAGAACGACAAAATTAAACAGATATCAAAGAGAACTTGAAACTGCGCTTCAGTCTGCAAAGAACGCGAACAGCTCAAAGTCGATTTTTCTTGCCAACATGAGCCATGAAATACGCACGCCGATGAACAGCATCATGGGATTTTCAGAGCTTGCGCTGGACGGCGAAGAAAACGAAAAAACAAGAGACTATCTTAAAAATATTATTACAAACGCGGATTGGCTTTTACAGATTATAAACGACATTTTGGATATTTCTAAAATAGAATCTGGCAAAATGGAACTTGAAGAAATACCGTTTGATATGCATGAACTTTTTTCCAGCTGCCGTACTTTAATAATGCCCAAGGCTGTAGAAAAAGGCATATTGCTTCATTTTTATGCAGAGCCAAGCGTAGGCAGAAAACCTGTCGGCGATCCTACAAGGCTGCGTCAGGTATTTATCAATTTACTTTCCAATGCGGTAAAATTTACAAACTCGGGAATGATCAAATTAATTTCAGATATTACTCATATAGACGACAGAACAATTTCGATGCACTTTGAAATAAAAGACAGCGGAATCGGCATGACGCCCGAGCAAATTGAAATTATTTTTGATCCGTTCACGCAGGCAGAAACCGGCACAACGCGAAAATACGGCGGAACGGGGCTTGGTCTTGCGATTACAAAATCGATCATCGACATGATGGGCGGAAAATTGCTTGTAGAAAGTATTCCGGGAGTAGGAAGCAAATTCAGTTTCGATTTAATGTTCCCAACGGTTGATGTGCCGGAAGAGGAGATGATTCATAAAAAAGTATTGCTGACTGAAATTGAAAGACCCGAATTCAGAGGTGATGTTTTGTTATGCGAAGATAATGTTATGAATCAACAGGTTATCTGCGAACATTTGGTGCGTGTAGGACTTAAACCTACTGTGGCGGAAAATGGAAAAGTCGGCGTAGAAAAAATAATTAACCGCATTAATAACGGACAAAAACAATTTGATTTAGTTTTTATGGATATGCACATGCCTGTAATGGATGGTTTGGAAGCGTCTACAGAAATTGTTAAATTGAATATTGGCGTTCCAATGGTGGCGATGACCGCGAATGTTATGGCGGATGACATTGAAATTTATAAATTAAGCGGCATGGTTGACTGCCTTGGAAAACCATTTACGTCGCAGGAATTATGGCGCTGCCTTTTAAAATATCTGACGCCGATAAGAGAAATAGAAAATAAAAAAGAGCCGAATCCTTCACATAAAGACGCAATGCTTGAATATGATTTGGAATTCCAAAAATCTCTGGAAAAATATTTCGTAAAGAGCAATCAAATGAAATATGAAGAGATTATCATGGCATTAAAAGATGACGACATCAAACTTGCGCACAGAATGGTTCATTCGTTAAAGAGCAATGCCGGGCAGATTGGCAAGATACGCTTACAGTCCGCCGCGCTTGCTGTGGAAAGACAGTTAAAAGACGGAATAAACAGCACAACAGAAGAACAACTGTCTTTGCTGGAAAAGGAATTAAGCGCAGCGCTTGTTGAACTGGAGGTGTTGCAAAGAAAAGAAATGGAATCCGGTTCGCCCGCAAAGGAAATGATTTCTTCTGTTGACTCAAAAGTAGTTAATAAACTGCTGGAACAGCTTGAGCCTATGCTGAAAATGGGTAATCCTGAAAGCCTTAAATTAATTGAAGAATTGCGAAAAATCTCTGGCTGCGATGATTTGCGCCTTAAATTTATTCAGCAAATTGAAGATTTTGAGTTTGAATCCGCGCTTAATTCACTTTCCGCGTTAAGAGAAAAATTGGGAATATAATAAAATGGTAAAACGCGGTCTGAAAGAGAGAATAATTATACCATTGGTTATTCTTTTGTTCATTCTTGTAGCCGGCATGACTACATATTCTTCCATTGAATTTTACAGGTTTACTTCTTTTTTACATGATAGCAGTATAATTTCGATTTCTAAAAGCCTAATAAATTATCAAAATGAATACAGACAGAACACAAAAGCTGCGGCAATTTCAGCGGCGCGTTTTCCTGATGTTATCAAAGCGATAAGCGAACGCGATACGAAGTTATTAGAAAATATTTTAACTCCAATGATAGAATTATACGATGTTACATATTTTACCGTAACGGATGAAAATGGAAATGTGCTTTTAAGAACATACGATCAAAATCTTTACGGCGATAATGTTTCGGAAGTTCAGAATATTAAAGATGCAATGGACGGAAAAATATCAACCTATTTTGAAACGGGACCTGTAATCAGCCTTTCTGTTCACACTGGCGCACCTGTTTACAATACAAATGGAAATATTACAGGTGTGATTTCCGCGGGAATAAGATTTGATGAAAACGATTATATCGATAAATTAAAAGATCGTTTTAATGCAGAGTTTTCAATTTATTTGGGTGATACAAGAATTACTTCTACTTTAATGAAGGACGGAAAGCGCATTATAGGAACTAAGCAGAATTATGATTTTTCTAAAAGCGCGGCAAAAGGAGAGGGGTATTTTGATATTCAGGAAACGATGGATATTTCCTTTCGTACTTTCTGGCTTCCTGTTTTTGATTCAAATAATAAAATTTTTGCTGCAATAGTAGCGGGCGTTTCAAATAAAGATATAATAGAAGAAAGAAACAGGCTTATTATTAGCAATATTATTATTGGAGTTTCAGGGCTTATTGTTTCTATACTTATACTTCTTCAATTTATTAATAGAATCATAAAGCCGGTAAAAAATCTTATTGACCTTGTTTCTAAAGTAACGCAGGGTGATTTGAATATATGTTTAGACGATAAACAATTAGCCGAGGATGAAATAGATTCGCTTAGTTTTGACGTTTATCTGCTTATAAAAGTAATAAAGTCCATGCTAAATGATTTGTCGCGTCTTACTATGGAATTAAACACAACAGGTGAAATAGATGAATACCAGATTGATACTTCAAAATACAGCGGCTCATATAAAGAAATAATCGAGGGCATAAACGCGCTTTGTCATTCAATTTCGCTTAAAAATAAAACTGTCGCTTCCATGGACTTTTTAGACACGATGATTAGCGTTGTAGATTTTAATTATAATATTCTTTATTTAAATAAATCGATGATTGACGCATACGGCATAGACAAAGAAGAATGTAATAAGAAAAAATGTTACAAAGTAATAATGAAACTTGACGAGCCTTGCTCTTACTGCAAAATGAAAGATTTAAAAAAGAGTAAGGATCCGTATCCTGAAACAGATTATGAATATAAGTTTGACGTTGTTTTAAAAAAATGGATCAGCGTAAGGGCTGTAATTATTCCATGGGTAGACGGCTCAAGAGTATATTGCAATTACGTTAATGACGAAACTCAGGTAAAAAGTTTTGAAGACCAGTTGCGCATAGCAGCGCAAAAGGCGCATGAGGCATCTGTTGCAAAATCCGTGTTCCTTGCAAACATGAGCCATGAAATAAGAACGCCGATGAACAGCATTATGGGCTTTTCTGAACTTGCGCTGGATGATGTAATACCGGAAAGAACAAGGGAGTATCTTGATAAAATACTTGATAACACAAAGGGACTTTTGCAGATAATAAATGATATTCTGGATATTTCAAAAGTAGAATCGGGTAAAATGGAAATAGAAAATATCCCTTTTGATTTCCATGAATTATTTACAAATTGTAAAACAATAATAATGCCAAAAGCCGCAGAAAAAGGAATTTCGCTTTATTTTTACGTTGACCCGATTGCAGGAAAAATGCCGCTAGGCGATCCTACAAAACTGCGTCAGGTTTTTGTTAACCTGATTGCAAACGCCGTAAAGTTTACAAATGCAGGAACTGTAAAAATCCTTGCGGAAGTACAGGATAGAACTGATGACACCGCGACAATTTACTTTGAGGTTAAAGACAGCGGAATCGGAATCATGGAAGAGCAGATGGAATTTATTTTTGAGCCGTTTGTACAGGGAGAATCCGGCACTACAAGGCAATACGGCGGTTCTGGACTTGGTCTTACAATTACAAAAAACATTATCGATTTAATGGGTGGTAAACTTTCTGTTGACAGCAAAGTTGGAATAGGAAGCAAATTTTATTTTACCCTTACGTTTAATACGATAGATATAAGCGGAGATAAATTGTACGAACAAAAAATGATACTTTCCGATTTTGAAAAACCGACATTTGAAGGCGAAGTTTTACTTTGCGAAGACAATGCTATGAATCAGCAGGTAATTTGCGAACATCTGGAAAGAGTGGGGCTAAAAACAGTTGTTGCATGGAACGGAAGAATAGGGTTTGATTTAGTAAAAATGCGAAAACTTGGCGGAGAAAAGCAATTCGACTTAATTTTCATGGATATGCATATGCCTGTAATGGACGGTCTTGAAGCGACAGAGAAAATATTAGAACTTAATACCGGTATTCCGATTGTCGCGATGACGGCTAATATTATGGCGGACGCGACAGAAACATATAAGCTGACCGGTCTTCATGACTGTGTAGGAAAACCGTTTACTTCGCAGGAATTATGGAGATGCCTTTTAAAATTTTTAACTCCTATTGACAGGGAGCCGAAAAGAACCCTTGAAACAGAAGAAGAATTTCAAAGGTCGCTTCAATCACTATTTGTAAGAAGCAACCAGATGATTTATGAAGACATAATAAAAGCGGTTAAAGATGATGATGTAAAACTAGCTCACCGCTTAACGCACAGTTTAAAAAGTAATGCGGCGCAGATAGGCAAAACAGAGCTTCAAAAAGCCGCTATCGAAGTTGAGACCGTATTTAAAAAAGGGGATATTAACGTAACGGATGAGCAGCTAACGGCGCTGAAAAACGAATTGGATGCAGTTCTTGCAGAGCTTGCGCCTGTCTTGCAGGATGAAATAAAAGCAGGGGAAGAGGTTGATATTCTTGATATTGAGCTTGCAATAACTGTGATTGACGAGCTTGAATCATGCTTAAAAAAAGGCAGTCCTGAGTGTATAAACCTTATTGACAGAATACGCAGGCTGCCGGGAAATAAAGAAATTAAAACGCAGATTATTCAGAAAATAGAAGATTTTGATTTTGATGCAGCGCTTGATTTTGTTAATCAATTAAAACGTGATATAAATATAAATTAACAGAATTCATAGGAAGCTGACAGGCGATTGACAAGAGTATTTCTTTTTAACATACTATAGAAGATTATGAGCGGCAATCCTGCGTATTTAATATTAGAAAACGGCGAAATCTTTGAAGGGAAGTCTTTCGGCGCGCATGGTGATGTTACAGGTGAGATTGTTTTTACAACCGGTATGACCGGATATTTAGAAACCCTCACCGATCAAAGCTATTGCGGGCAGATTGTTCTTCAGACCTTTCCATTAATCGGCAACTATGGAGTCATCCCGGAAGATTTCGAGAGCGGCAGTATAGGCGCAAAGGCATACATTGTAAAATATCCGTGCGCGGCTCCTTCCAATTTTAGAAGCGAGGGTGATCTTGATTCATTTTTAAAAGAACGCGGCATTGTCGGGCTTTATGATATCGATACCCGCTCGCTTACAAAAATAATCCGCGAAAACGGCGTAATGAACGGAAAAATAACTTCGTCTATTCCAACCGAAGCCGACCGTAAAGAAGCGCATAAGTATACGGTAGTTCATCCAATTGCCGCAGTGTCTTCGCGCGAAATTGTTAAGGCAGAAGATGCTGATAATTCAAAAGCTGAAAGGCGTATCGCTCTTATGGACTTTGGAGCCAAGCGCGGAATTCAAAATGCTCTTTTAAAACGCGGCTGTACTGTGTGGACTTTCCCGCATGATATTATTATAGAAGAAATTATGAAAATCGAGCCAAACGGCATCATGCTGAGTAACGGCCCTGGAGATCCTGCGGACAGCGATAATAAAAAAATTGTAGAGACGCTAAAGGCTCTTATTAAAAAGGACATTCCAATTTTTGGCATTTGCATGGGGCATCAATTGCTGGCGCTTGCTAATGGATATAAAACCGCAAAGTTAAAATTCGGTCATCGCGGCGCAAACCAGCCTGTAAAGGATACGCGTTCAGGCAGCGTTTACATTACAAGTCAGAATCATGGCTATGAAGTAATTGCCGAGGACAGCTCTTTTATAAACGTAAACGATGGAAGCTGCGAAGGTCTTGATTACGGCAATTCTTTCTCCGTGCAGTTTCATCCCGAGGCTCGCGGCGGCCCGCTTGATACCGGGTTTTTGTTTGACCTCTTTATGGAAAGGATAGACAATCATGCCGCTAAATAAAGAAATTAAAAAAGTTTTAGTGATAGGTTCGGGTCCCATTGTAATTGGGCAGGCGGCGGAGTTTGATTATGCAGGCACTCAGGCTTGCCGCGTTCTTCGCGAAGATAAAATCGAAATCGTACTTGTCAATTCAAACCCTGCAACCATAATGACCGACAACAACATCGCAGATAAAATTTATATCGAGCCGCTTACGCTTACAACGGTAAAACGTATTATAGAAAAGGAACGCCCGGACAGCATATTGTCGGGTCTTGGCGGACAGACAGGGCTTACCCTTTGCATGCAGCTTGCCCGCGAAGGTTTTTTAGATAAACACAATGTGCGTTTACTTGGCTCGTCTCCTGAAACAATTGACAAAGCCGAAGACAGAAAAATTTTCAAGGACACAATGATTGCGATAGGTCAGCCTTGCGTTCCCTCCGTCATTGCGACTGATGTTGAAACTTCTGTTAAGTTTGCAAATGAAATTGGCTATCCTGTGATTATTCGCCCTGCGTTTACGCTTGGCGGTTCCGGCGGCGGCATTGCCGATAACGAAGCAAAGCTTCGCGAGATTGCTGCAAACGGAATCGCGCTTTCGCCGATTAATCAAGTGCTTGTAGAAAAATCAATTGCGGGCTGGAAAGAGATTGAGTTTGAAGTTATGCGCGACCGCGCGGGAAATGTAATAACAGTTTGTTCAATGGAAAACTTTGATCCTGTCGGCGTACACACGGGTGACAGTATCGTTATTGCTCCTTGCGTTACGCTTGCCGACAAAGAATACCAAATGCTGCGTACTGCATCACTTAATATAATAAAAGCGCTTGGCGTCGAAGGTGGATGCAATGTGCAGCTTGCCCTGCACCCGACAAGTTTTGACTACGCCGTCATCGAAGTGAACCCGCGCGTGTCGCGATCGTCGGCTCTTGCAAGCAAGGCAACCGGTTATCCAATCGCAAAAGTAGCGACAAAAATCGCAATAGGTTACACCCTCGACGAAATTACAAACGCAGTAACAGGCACAACTTACGCAGCGTTCGAGCCTGCGCTTGATTATGTCGCGGTTAAGTTTCCAAAGTGGCCCTTTGACAAATTTGTCTATGCGCACAAGGAACTTGGAACCCAGATGAAAGCGACAGGCGAAGTAATGGCAATCGCCGACACCTTTGAAGAAGCGCTTTTAAAAGCGGTTCGCGGCGCAGAGATTGGACTTGCAAATCTTGATCATCCGCGCATATCGTTAAAGTCCGACGCAGAGATTCGCGAAATGCTCAAAACCGTAACAGATGAGCGGCTCTTTGTTCTTTACGAAGCAATAAAGCGCGGTATCAGTATCGATGAGCTTTACGAAATCACTAAAGTTGACCGCTGGTTTTTAAGCTGCCTCCTTAATATTAAAGAAGGGGTCAGGACAGTTAACACGGAATCCCTGATCTATAAAATGGTAGACACTTGCGGCGGCGAGTTCGAAGCAAAGACACCGTATTTTTATTCAATCACTAACGGAACAGAAAATGAAGCTCTCCCTTTTATCCAAAAAAGTAAAAAAGAAAAAGTTGTTGTTCTTGGAAGCGGTCCTATAAGAATCGGACAAGGTATCGAGTTTGATTATGCCTGTGTACATTGCGTGTGGACTTTAAAGAATATGGGTTATGAAGTAATCGTTATTAATAATAACCCGGAAACCGTATCTACCGATTTTGACACCGCAGACAGATTGTACTTTGAGCCGCTGTTCATCGATGATGTGATGAACATTATCAATATTGAAAAACCAATCGGCGTCATTGTCGCATTCGGCGGCGGCACTGCTATCAAACTGACAAAGAAGCTGCATGATCGCGGCGTAAATATAATCGGCACATCTGCGGAAAGCATCGACATCTGCGAAGACAGGGAACGCTTCGATGCGCTCCTGGAAAATTTGGACGTGAAACGTCCCAAAGGTTTCAGCGTAATGACAGGATCGGATTTGCAGCAGAGCTGCAAGCTGGCGTTGGATGCCGCAGACAAGCTTGGTTACCCGGTATTAATGCGTCCCTCCTACGTTTTGGGCGGGCAGAACATGATCATTGCTTTCTCGCCCGAAGACATCAAAGAATATATGGAAATTATTTTGCGCTCCAAGCAGGACAACCCCGTGTTAATCGACAAATACCTAAGCGGGCGCGAGATCGAAGTGGATGCCATTTGCGACGGCACTGATGTCCTAATCCCCGGCATCATGGAACACATTGAGCGCACAGGCGTTCACTCGGGCGACAGTATCGCGGTGTATCCTGCGCTTAATATCGATGACGAGCTTGCAGACGCTCTTTTTAATGTGACAGAAAAACTTTGTATGGCTTTGAATGTTCGGGGTCTTGTGAACATTCAATACGTCCTTTATGAAAATGAAATCTATGTAATAGAAGTAAACCCTCGCGCATCAAGAACAGTTCCGTACATCAGCAAGGTGACTGGTGTTCCCATGTGCGAGCTTGCGACAAAGGTAAGCGTCGGGGAAATGCTCTCGGCTCTTGGTTACACATCTGGCATTGCAAAAATTCCTCCGTACATTGCCGCAAAGGTTCCGGTCTTTTCATTTGAAAAGCTCGCAGGCCTTGATACTCACCTTGGACCCGAGATGAAATCGACAGGTGAAGTTTTGGGACTTGGTAAAAATCTTGAAGAAGCGCTGTACAAAGGTCTTATTGCGGCTGGTTACAAGATGAAAAAATCGGGCGGCGTCTTAATGACAATCAAGGACGGCGACAAGGGCGAGATAATCGGCATGGCGCAAAAGTTTACCAAGCTTGGATTCTCCCTTCATGCAACGCGAGGAACAGCGCGTTTCCTTATAAAAAAAGGATTCAATGTTGAACCCATCGATAAAATCTGCGACAACCCGGACATCAACACAGAGACGCTTTTAGCAAGCGGAAAAATCAGCTACATCATCTCGACATCGGAAAAAGGAAGAGACCCCGCGTATGACGATGTAAAACTTCGCAGGAAAGCCTGCTCGCTCGGCGTTCCGTGCCTTACGTCCATTGATACGGCGAACGCGCTTGCCGATTCTTTGCTTTCTGATTACAGCGAAATAAACACAGAGCTTGTCGATATAAATAATTTAAGAACCAGCCGTATAAAACTGCCGTTTACCAAAATGCACGGAACCGGAAACGATTACATCTATATAAATTGTTTTGATCTTGATATCAATTCGCCCGAGTCACTTTCTGCGCTTCTTGCCGATAGACACACAGGCATCGGCGGTGAAGGCGTTATATTGATTCTGCCGTCCGAGAGCGCCGACGCAAGGATGCGAATTTTTAACCTTGACGGCAGCGAAGGCGCGATGGCAGGGAACTCGATCCGCTGCGTTGCAAAATATCTTTACGATAACGGTATTGTAAAAAAACGCGACATGAGAATTGAAACACGAAGCGGAATCAGAGAACTGCATATATCGACACGGAATGGAGATGTTTTATCTGTCAAAGTAAATATGGGAAGGGCGATACTGCGTCCCGAAAAAATCCCTGTCAATCTTCCGGGAGAAGATATAATCGCAAGGCAAGTTACAATCGGCGGCGAGCAGTATGAAATCACTTGCGTCTCGATTGGAAATCCCCACACTGTAGTGTTCCGCGATAATGTTGACGGATTTGACCTGCAGAATATCGGGCCGCTCTTTGAGAATAACCCAATGTTCCCGGACAGGGTAAATACCGAGTTTGTAGAAATAATTGACGCTAATCATTTAAAGATGCGTGTGTGGGAACGAGGCAGCGGAGAAACACAAGCATGCGGAACAGGCGCATGTGCCGCTGCAGTAGCTGCAGTACTCAACGGTCATTGTAAAAAAGGCGCGGCAATAAAAGTTCAGCTTCCCGGCGGCGAATTGTTTGTAAATTATACAGACGAAGCCGTTTATTTAACCGGGGATTGCGTTAAGGTTTATGACGGCGTTGTGGAGATTTAAATTCATAATATAGACAGCAAAGCATTTTAAATGTAAAATAAAATAGTAGAAAAATGAATAATTATATTTTTACAGTTGAAAGAGAAGCATACGAAGGCGTAAAGCGAATTGCCGGTAAGGTGGCAATGGATTTTGAAAAGGTCTCGGGGGTGTTTCCGGAAATAAATGAGTCTCTTCCTGCTGCCAATATTACCGGTAATAACGGTCTAATTATTTTTGCAACATTGGGTAAAAGCCCTCTTATAGATAAACTAATTCAGGAAGGTAAGTATGACTCTTCGCAAATAAGCGGAAAAAGGGAAGTATACCAAATAAAATTTATCGAAAAGACTCTTCTTGTTCTTGGCAGCGATAAACGCGGAACAATTTACGGGATGTTTGCCCTGTCCGAATACATAGGCGTTTCTCCTTTGCATTTCTGGGGAGATGTTGAACCGGTACGCCGTAATAAAATCGAGATAAAAGTAAACATTGAAACGGTTTCCAAAGAGCCAAGCGTTAAGTACCGTGGATTTTTTATTAATGACGAATGGCCGTGTTTTGGTAATTGGACATTCAAGCATTTTGACGGGTTTACCGCTAAAATGTACGACCATGTTTTTGAACTTTTGCTTCGTCTTAAAGGAAATTATTTATGGCCGGCAATGTGGTCATCAGCATTTGCGCTTGACGGACCTGGAAATCTAAGCGAAGAACTTGCCGATATTTACGGTGTTGTAATGGGCGCTTCTCATCATGAGCCATGCCTTCGCGCAAGCGAAGAGTGGGGAAAAGTAAACGGACCCAAAGGCAATTATGGAAGCGAATGGAATTATTACACGAATAAGGAAGGTCTTATAAAATATTGGGAAGACGGTCTTAAAAGAAGCGGAAAATTCGAAAAAATAATTACCATTGGAATGCGCGGCGAGCGCGATACTTCCATGCTTGGAAGTGATTCGTCTTTAAAGGACAATATCGATCTTCTTAAAGAAATAATTTTAAAACAACGTGAGCTTATAAGGAAGCATGTAAATCCCGATATTGACAGTGTGCCGCAGTTGATTGCCCTATACAAGGAAGTAGAAGAATATTTTTACGGCAGTGAACATGTAGAAGGTCTAAGATACTGGAATGAAATTGATAATGTTGTTTGTATGCTTTGCGAAGACAACTTCGGTTTCGTTAGGACATTACCTGTAGAAGAAATGCGCAGCCGAAAAGGCGGCTTTGGCATGTACTATCATTTGGATTACCACGGCGCTCCAATTTCCTACGAGTGGCTGCCGTCCACTTCCTTTGAAAGGATTTGGGAACAAATGACCATGGCTTATGACTATGGGGTCAAGGACATCTGGGTTATAAATGTCGGCGACTTAAAGTTTAACGAAGTTCCGCTTGCCTACTTTATGGAGCTGGCTTACGATTTTGATAAATGGGGAACGTCATCGCTGAACAGTATAGATGAATACTTGGCTGTATGGCTGGAAAAAACTTTCCCAAATGTAAAAACACAAGTTCGTGAAAATATTGCAAAGGTTCTTCATGGTTATATAAAAATGAATGCGATGCGCCGTCCCGAAGCGCAAAACGAAAATATTTATCATCCTTGCCATTACCTTGAGACGGACAGAATCCTCTCGCTTGCAAATGATATAGACCGTTTAAATGAAGAAGTCTATAATGCGCTTTCGCCCGGCTGCAAAGACGCATACTACAGCTTGATTTACTATCCTGCAAAGGCAAGCGTTAATCAGCTAAAAATGAATTTGTATGCAGGGAAGAACAGACACTTTGCAGTTCAAGGCAAGAAGGTCGCTAATAAATTTGCCGCGCTTGTAACCGAATGTATCAACAAAGATCGTGAACTGTCAAATGCTGTTGCTTCTTTTAAGGACGGTAAATGGGAAGGCATGGAACTGGCTCCCCATACAGGCTTTGTAAGATGGAACGAAGATAACTGCAGATATCCGCTAAGGATTCAGGTGGAACCTGCCAAGAAAGCGCGGCTTGTTGTTTCGCGGAAAGACAGAGAAGAGATTTTTACAAAAGCGTACGGCAGACCGATGACAATCGAAGTAAACGATTTTCTTTATGCTGGAAACAATGAGGTCATTCTGGAAATTGCCAATGACGGAATCGGAAGTATTCATTACACAATTGAACCAGACGCGCCATGCAGCTGGCTGGAGATAAGCTCCTTAAGCGGAGATGTCGAGTTTCAGGAAGAGATAATACTGCGTTTAAAAAAAGAGAAACTTTCTTCTTCCGGCGAAATTCATTCGGCTCGTTTGTTAATTAAAGAAAAGGAAACAACCGTAGCTGTAGAAATAAACGCTAAGCACATCAATATAAAAGATCTTCCGCCCAAGACGTATCTTGAAAATAACGGCGTAATTGTAATGGAAGCAAAAAATTACAGCGCAAAGAAAGATGTTCAAGGCGGCAGTTTCCTTGGACTTAAAAAATACGGAAGAAGCGGCTGCGCTATGAAAGTTTTTCCGACTACTTCTAATTTTAATGAGAGCGGAGAAAGACCGACCCTGGAATACAGCTTTATTATAGAAGAAACTGGTGATTATACTGCTGAAATTCAAACAGCGCCTGTTAACTCCGTGCAGAAGAACCGCCCCTTGCGTTTTTTATTTACAGATGCGCACGGCAATGTACAGGTAATCACTTCCGTGTCACAGGAATTTCAAGCAGGAAATCCGCATGACGAAATTTGGTGCGAAGGCGTACTTAGTAATATTCGAAAGAATGCCGTATCCTTTAACGCGCAAAAGGGTCTATGTAATATTTTTATAGGCGCGCTCGAAGCAGGGCTTGTGCTGGAAAGAATCTTAATCTATAAAAAAGACGGAACGCTGTTGGAATCATATTTAGGCCCCCCCGAAAGTTTTTATTCCGAGTGATCATTAAAATCGACAAATGTATAACGGTTTCTGCCTTCTTGTTTTGATTTGTACAAGGCTTCGTCGGCGCATTTTACATAGTCGCTTGCATTCTGAAAATGTTTTACAAAGCCGGTTGTTCCGCCGATGGAGACAGTCACATAAGGAACAACCTTGCTTCCTACGTGAGGGATGCCTATTTCTCGAATCTTATTTAACATTTTTTCTGCAATTAGAAATGCGCCCTTTTCATCTGTGTTTGGCAGGACAACGACAAATTCTTCGCCGCCATACCTTGCCACAAAGTCTTCTTCTCTTGTTATAATTTTTGAAAGTTCTTCCGCAACTTCTTTTAAGCAATTATCACCCATGTCATGACCATAGGTGTCGTTAAAATTCTTGAAGAAGTCGATGTCGATCATCAAAAGGCTTAACTCGCCTTTCGTTCTGGATAAAAGTCTTATAAGCGACTTCATGTTCCCGTCAAAGAATCGCCTGTTGTAGATTTCTGTCAACGGATCGATTATTGTCATGTTTAAAAATTCGCCAAGAGTTCCAATCTCATCCTTGTCGCCTTTTTTTTCCGTATTGTCTAAATCCCAGTCTGTAGAAATCCGCCCAATCTCTTTTACAATTTTGTAAAGCGGCTCCAGTAATTTTGTTACAAAAACATTGAATACAGCAAGAATAGTAAGTATCACCGTCATCATTACAAGAAAGAGAAAGGTCATTCCTGTTCTTAACTCTTCTGCAAAACCATAATGGTGAAAGGCGGTTATATACCAGCCTAAAGAAGGTATTGCGCCAAGAGCAGCTACTCCGTCTTCATTCTTTGTATTAAAATAAATTATTTCATCCTTAATAAGTTTTTCTATAGAATTAAGGATTTCTTCTCCTGTTTCATTAAGCTCCTGTGTCAAATGAATTTTTTCTTTTGTAAGGCTGATATCGCTTGCTCCTGTAATTTCTCCCGCAATATTGAAAAAGTACAAAAGCGCATTTCCCGAGTAATTCTTATAAATAGAATCGATATAATATGTAAGGTCTATTCCTGCCCCTACCATGCCGACAGCCTTCCCGCTGTCATTAAAAACAGGAGCATTGATCCAAAGATTTGTTACATTCAGATCCGGATTAAAATTTATATTCAGGTTGTAAAGTTTTGTGTCGTTAAGTGTCATGTTGTACCAGTAATTTACTGGATCATCGGGGTCGACAATATACGGCGCATGGCTGGTGGTATTAAATATTCTATCTCTGTCATCAACCCAGAAAATTGATTTTCCTGATAATGCGCGGCTGTATGCGTTAATCTCTTCCAATATTAATTTATTCATTTCGGGAGTATTAACGCCATAAAATATTTTTTTTATTAAAGGAGAATCTGACATTTTTAAAATTATTACAATTTCTGCATCTATAAAAGCTTCGAGCCTAAGGCGTTCCAGCTCTACAGATTTTTTTAATTCCTGCCCTGCGCTGGTGTCAAGAATTTGTCCCATAAGGAAAATAAAAGACGCGCTTCCCAAAATAAAGATAAATAAGAATAACATGACGGAGAACATCAATAACCTGCGTTTCAAGGAAGCTTGACGTTTCTGAGAAATCGGCAAAAAGAAAATATCCTTACTTATCATGTAGTTTAATAGTATTACGATTTTCCGTTTATGACTACTAGACACTATCTTGTTCAAGTCATAGAATAACCAATAGAGATGAAGAATGCATATTACTGATCTTGTAGCCGGGCTGGTTCTCCAGATTGGCGTTATTATTCTGGCAGTCCGATTATTCGGACGGCTGGCAAAGTTGATTAAAATTCCTTCCGTTTTGGGCGAACTGCTGGCGGGCGTTATAATAGGTCCGTTTGCTCTTGGCGGTATACCGATACCTTTTTTCCCCGAAGGCATTTTCCCGTTAGCATTGACAACACATCACACTCTCGCTGTCAGTCTTGAATTGTATTCCTTTGCGACATTTGCTTCTATAGTATTATTATTTGTGACAGGATTGGAAACCGACCTTAGCATGTTCCTTCGTTATTCGGTTGCAGGCAGTATCATTGGAGTCAGCGGAGCGCTTCTGTCTTTTGCAACAGGCACCCTTGCAAGTTATCTCTTATTATCGTTTTTTGGTCTGCATGTTGAATCCTTTTTTGATCCGCGCTGTTTAATGCTTGGCGTTGTAGCCACTACTACGTCTGTAGGAATAACCGCGCGTACATTGTCAGAACGCAAAAAATTAGATTCGCCTGAGGGCGTTACAATTTTATCGGCATCTGTTTTTGATGATGTAATTTGGATCATTCTTTTGGCGATTGCTCTTGGAATTGTTTCCTTCACAACAGGACAGGAAAGCGCTGGACTTTCTGCTGTATCGATTTTATTGCTTGCCGGTAAAGTCATTGGCATCTGGTTAGGCGTAACTGTTGTTCTTCTTATTTGTTCAAAAATGCTTGCAAAGTTTTTAAAATCATTTAAAAGCAGTCTCGATTTTTCTGTGCTTGCGCTCGGTCTTGCGCTGATACTTGCCGGGCTTTTGGAAAAGCAGGGGCTTGCGTTAATCATCGGCGCGTATATTGCGGGGCTTTCGCTTTCTAAAACTGACATTGCCGCAATTGTGCAGGATCGTATAAGGGCGCTTTATGAATTCTTTGTGCCAATCTTTTTTGCAGTAATGGGCATGATGGTAGATATTCGCGAAGTTACGACTCCGTTTGTTTTAATCTTTGGCGCAATTTTTACACTGGCTGTAATTTTATCAAAGGTGCTGGGAAGCGGCGGCACTGCGCTTCTTTCCGGCTTTAACAATAAGGGCGCTCTGCGAATTGGAATGGGAATGATTCCACGCGGAGAGGGCGCGTTAATTACATGCGGTATTGGGCTTGCGATCGGTATTTTTAACATCAAACTTTTTTCTGCGGCAGTCTTTATGATTTTTCTTACCATTGTCATTTCTCCCGCGCTTCTTGGTCTTGCGTTAAGGATTCCCGGGCAGGGGACAAGGAAACCCGTCAAACATCATGACAGTGTCCGCGAGATATGGAACTTTGAAACAAAGGAAATTGCAGACCTTGTTGTTGATAATCTTTTAGTGGAACTTCGTAACGAAGGCTTTTATATTCAGATGAATATTGATGAAGGCATTTCTCAGGCGCGAAAAGATGACATTGCAATTTTTATAACCGAAGAACATGCGTCTATAATGATATCAACGGCAAAGACAGATATGCCGTTTGTAAAAAATGAGGTTTACGAAGTAATTCTGGATCTTTACCATAATATTGAAAGACTTAAATTGTCCGCAAGTCCTGCGGCGATGAAAAAAGAATTGTCTGATACTCAAGCCCGCACCACAAAAGATATTATCGCTCTTATCGATCCAAACTGCTTTATTCTGGATTTAAAAGGCACTTCTAAAGGACAGATTATTTCTGAACTTGTGGACTTGCTGGAAACTCATGGAAAATTATTAGATAAGGATTTGGTTCTTGCAGATGTGCTTGAACGCGAAAGAACCATGAGCACCGGAATGGATCACGGTATTGCTCTTCCCCATGCGAAGACTGACGGGATCGCCGATACTGCAGTTGCCATCGGGTTAAAAAGGGAAGGCGTCAATTTTGAATCCATGGATGGGCAGCCTTCGCAGCTTTTTGTTTTGATTGTTTCGCCAAAAAAAGACTGCGGTCTTTATGTTCAATTTTTAGCGGCTATCGGCGCTATTCTAAGAGATGAAACCCTGCGTGACGCGATTATTAACGCTTCTGCTCCCAGTGAAGCCGTAGAGCTTATGAAGAAGTTTAAAAAACCTTAAAAACTCAAATTTTATTATTCCTAAATTCACGATTTTATGCTAATATTAAGCAGAGGAAATAAATGGCTGTTAAGGTTACTTCTGTACATAGCTGGGACATTGAACGTATTGTAATTGGGGCATGGCAGCCCAATGTAAAGATAGTAATATACTTTTTTTCTCCGGACTTTGAAAAACACAATATACAAAAAGCGCTGACGGAAGCTTTTCCCGGCGCAGTATGTTTCGGCGCATCAATGCATGGCGGATGGTCAAGCGAAGGCGCAATAGAAAACGGCGTAGCGGTAATGACGCTTTCCAATGAAGAAGTGGAAGATGTCTTTCTGTCATTTCAGGACGGGGTAAAGGAAGACCCCATTCTTGCCGCTCATGCAGCAATCACTGAACTAAAAAGAAAAACACAAGGTCAAAATATTAATCCAGACGAATACCTCGGCTTGGTTTTTTTTGATGGTCTTTGCCTTGGCGAAGTTATAATGAAAGAATTCTCCATGGAGAAGGATTTAAATTTAGCATTCATCGGCGGAGCCGCCGCGGATGAAATGACATTTACAAAAACCCTTGTAGGCGCGGGAGACAGAATATCCAAAGACGGCCTTGTCGCTGTTATAATGAAAATGAGGGTTCCATTTTATTTTAATCATTATGTTCATTATCTGCCGACAGAGAAATCATTTACCATTACCCGTGTAGAGATAATGCAGAGGATCGCCTGGGAAATAAACGGCGAGCCTGCGGCAGAATTTTATGCTAAGCAGGTTGGAGTAAGTAATGTAAGCGATCTAACAAAAGAAATCTTTGCAAAGAATCCGCTGGGTCTTTTATTGGGCGACAGCGTTTATATCCGCAGCCCTAACTTAATTGTGGATGGCAAGGGGATTCAGTTTTATTGTTATATCGAAGCCGGCACGAAGGTGTTTTTACTAAAGCAGGGCGACATCATAGCAAACGCGCAAAAAAGTATTACAGGCGCAAGTCAGTTTCTTTCCGGGATACAGGGTTGTCTTCTTTTTAACTGTGTTCAGCGTCATCTGGAACTTATCGAAAAAAATAAGATAGATGAATTTAACGATGTATTCAGCAAATACCCGATGATTGGTTTTAACACTTATGGCGAAGAACTTTTTACGCATCATAACCAAACATTAACGGCTGTTTTTTTTGGGACATTGCCGGAAAAGGGAATGGCGGATCCATATAAGACAAAACGTCTTTTCCATTATACAGACAGCAAGTTAAAAGCCTTGGTTTTTGATATTGTAAGCCGCAGCGAACTTTTGAATCTGACGATTTCATATCTTAAAAGCACAATGGATGCCGCAAGAGAAGAAGCATCTCATGATAATTACGAGAGTATAAGAAAAAGTATCGGCGCAATGATCGAGCAGTCAAACATATCAAAGGATGATATTTACAGGATGCTTGTTGTCTACCAGAACAATGTAGAAAAAACGGGCGAATATGTATTCAGTATTGTAGATGAAATAAGAACGCAGAATGCGCGCCTTAATGAACTGCGCGAAGAAGCTGAAATGGCTAATCGCACAAAGAGCAACTTCCTTGCAAGCATGAGCCACGAAATACGCACGCCGATGAACGCAATTACCGGAATGGCGGAGCTTTTAATACGAACGAATCTTTCAGATGAAGCAAGAGGGTATGCACAGGATATTAAACAAGCTGGAAGCAACCTTATCACAATCATAAACGACATTCTTGACTTTTCAAAAATTGAAGCCGGCAAAATGGAGATTGTTCCGATTAGGTATCTGCTTGCATCGCTCATTAACGATACGATTAATATTATTCGTACCCGGCTTAAAGAGAAACCGATACGGTTCTTTACAAACATAGACGGGAAAATCCCTAATGTTCTTATCGGCGACGAAGTGCGTCTGCGCCAGATTCTTCTTAACCTGCTGACCAATGCTGTAAAATTTACGGACAGGGGACATATCAGTCTGACAGTAACAGTCCGCGGCAGAAGCGAGAATAAAGTTTGGCTTGACTTTGCAGTGTCCGATACAGGAAAGGGAATAAAACCTGCCGATAAGAAAAAACTTTTTAGCGAATTTGTTCAGGTCGATTTAAAAAGGGATCGCAGTGTAGAAGGAACCGGTCTTGGTCTTGCAATTACAAAACGCTTAAGCTTGATCATGGACGGCGACATCAACATGGAAAGTGAATTCGGCAAAGGCAGTACATTCACAGTTACTATTCCGCAAGGTATCGATTCTGATGAACCATTTGCCGCAGTTGATGCTCCCGAAACTAAAAATGTGCTTATTTATGAAGGCAGAGTTCTTTACGGCGCATCTGTTTGCTGGTCTTTAAGAAACATGGGTATTAATCACACAATGGTCAACAATATGGAAGAATTTATCGGCGCACTGTCAAAACAGGAATGGTCGCTTGTTCTTTCAGGTTACGGCATCTATGATAAAATAAAACTTGCAATGGACAAACCGGAAGATTTTTATCCCGGCGGAAAAAAGCCTCCTGTCGCATTAATGATTGAATGGGGTTCCGAAGAATATATTCCAGACGTTCGTTTTGTTTCTCTTCCTGTTCAATCCTTGTCGCTTGCAAATATCCTTAACGGCAAAGACGAAATAAAAGGATACGCAGATGCTGCTTCCAGAACTCTTGGCGCCATTCGTTATGCATTTCCGGGCGCACGCATTCTTGTAGTTGATGATATTCCGACTAACTTAAAAGTCGCAGAAGGTCTTTTAGCGCCTTACCGCACTCAGGTTGATAAATGCCTTTCGGGACCCGAGGCAATTGAGCTAATCAAGCACAATAGTTACGATATTGTTTTTATGGATCACATGATGCCGGAAATGGATGGCATCGAAGCAACCGCACATATTCGAAGCTGGGAAGATGAACACGGAGGAGATTGGCGTGTGCCGATTGTCGCGTTAACGGCAAATGCAGTTTCCGGTGTGCGCGAAATGTTTATAGAAAAAGGATTTGACGACTTCCTTGCAAAACCAATTGACGTATCTGCACTTGATGAAATTTTGAACAGGTGGATTTCAAAGGACAGGCGTGAACAGGGATTGGATAATGAAACAGAGAAGCATTATAATTTTCCGAATATTTGCGGTATCGATGTTCAAAAAGGAATCAAGATGACAGGAGGCTCCGAAGAAGGATATATTTCCGTTCTTGGGACTTTCCGTAAAGACGCTGTTGAACGGCTGCAGCTTCTGCGTAATACGCTTTATGAAAAGGCGTTGTCCTTATTTATTACTCATGTTCATGCGCTAAAAAGCGCGGCAGCCGCGATAGGAGCTTTGGAAGTTTCCGCGCAGGCAGCCAAACTGGAAGCTGCGGGCAAAGAAGGCAACCGGGAATTTATCAGTGAAAACCTGGATAGTTTTATAGAGAGTCTTTCAGAATTGGTGGAAGATATACACCTTACCCTGGAAATAGAAAGAGCTTCCGGTAAAGATCATGGGGAAAGCATGGATATCTCCGATAAAGTTGATCTTGTTCCGTTGTTAAATGCGCTTAAGGATGCCGTAATATCAGGGAAGGCTGAATTTATCGACAGGGTACAAGAAGAAATAAATGAATTACCGCTTGATAAGAAGACGATAGACACAATGGAAAAAATATCGGATGATGTATTAATGGCTGAATTCGAAAGCGCTTTAAAAAGAATCGAGGAATTATTGATGATTAAAACCAGTCAACAGGATAGGGATGTATGAACGTAGAAAAAGCGTTAATAATAATGGTGGATGACAATCCTGCTAATCTTCGTATTGGCAAGAATATCCTTGCAAAAAAATATACAGTTGCAACTGCGCCTTCGGCAGAAAAACTTTTTAACCTCCTGGAAAATAATATCCCGGATTTAATTCTTCTTGACGTTGATATGCCGGGAATGGACGGATATGAAGCGATTAAAATTCTTAAATCAAAGGTCACGACCAAAAATATTCCCGTTATCTTTCTTACAGCTCTTACAGAATCCGACTCCGAGCTTACCGCGCTTACCCTTGGAGCAATTGATTATATAACCAAACCGATTCAGCCTTCGCTTCTTCTTAAACGCATAGAAGTTCATCTGCTGGTAGAGGCTCAAAAAAAAACATTGGAGAGACAAGCGGATGAGCTTAAAAATTTTAATGATAACTTGCAGAAGATGGTCGATAAAAAGACCCAAAACATTCTGCAGCTTCAAAATGCACTTTTAAAAACAATGGCAGAACTTGTTGAGTACCGCGATGATATAACAGGCAAGCACATTGAACGTACTCAGCGCGGACTTAGAATTCTTTTAGACGAGATTATCGCAAGCGGCGTTTACAAGGAAGAAACAAAAGACTGGGATATCGAGCTTTTGATCCAGTCCTCTCAGCTTCATGATGTCGGTAAAATATTTATAAGTGACAGCATTCTAAGAAAACCCGGCAAGCTAAGTTATGACGAGTTTGAGGATATGAAGGTACATACTCATGTCGGCAGACAGATAATGGAAAAAGTTGAGATACTTGCAATGGAAAGCGAATTTCTAAAATATGCAAAAACATTTGCTTCCAGTCATCATGAGTGGTGGGATGGCACAGGCTATCCCTACAACTTAAAGGGCAAGGATATTCCTTTATTGGGACGCATAATGGCGGTTGCTGATGTTTATGACGCGCTTGTTTCTGTGCGTCCGTACAAAAAAGCGTATATGCATGACGATGCGGTAGAAATTATCAGAAAGGGAAGCGGTACGCAGTTTGATCCGGTTTTAATAGATGTATTCTTAAGGATTTCTGAAAGATTCAGAGATGAACACAGCTAACAGGTGAACAAATGATAATCGGAATTGATATAGGCAGCACAACAACCAAGGCGGTCTCCATAGAGAACGGAAAAGTAATAATGAAAATTAAAGCCAGGGCGCAGGATGCCGTAACTGCGGCAACAGGCGCTTTTGGAAAAATCGTTCTGGAAAACGGCATAAAAATCAGCGAAATAGAAAAAATTAAAATTACCGGAGCCGGCGCGACAAAAATAAAAGACGACATCTTCGGTATCCCTACGGGAAGGGTTAAGGAAATTGACGCAATCGGCATCGGCGGAATGTTTCTGTCCGGGCTAAGCAATATTATCATTACAAATATTGGAACAGGTACTGTAATAATCGAAGCGGGAGATCGCGGCATTATTCACTTTGGCGGCTCTGGCGTTGGAGGCGGTACAATTCTGGGACTTGCTAAAAAATTTCTACCGATTGCAGGGTTCAGTGATATTGTAGAACTTGCAAAAACAGGAAAGCTGAATCAAGTAGACCTTCTGCTGGGCGACATTACAGATACAAGCATAAGTTTTTTAAGCGGCGAAAGTACCGCCTCAAATTTTGGCAAAATGCTGGATACTGCAAGCCATTCTGATTTAGCTCTTGGAATAATTAATATGGTGTATCAGGTAATCGGCGTTCTTTCTGTTTTTGCAGCAAGGGCAAGGAATTCAACACGAGTTATCGTTACCGGCAATGGCAGCAGAAACGTTATAGGTCAAAAAGTGCTTTCAGATATTTCCGGCATGTACGGAATCGATTTTATCTACCCCGATTTTGCCGAATACACAACTGCAATCGGCGCGGGGCTCTCTAAGGATTAATTTTAAAGCGTAACATCAACAACAGGAATGGAAATAAAGAATAGTATTCCTTTACCTGCTTCCGAGCGAATCTTTATTGTGCCGTTTACTTCTTTTAAACGATCGCGTACAAGATTCAAGCCGATGCCGCGTCCTGCATGAACGCCTTCTGTCTCTGCTGTACTGAATCCCGGCGAGAAAATTACTTTTGTAAGCGCATCCTGATTATTTACATCTTCCTGTCTTATAAGGTTTTTGCTTAATGCTTTTTCCGCTATTCTCTTAAAATTAAGACCATTACCATCATCGGAAAGCTTAAGGTGAACAAACTTGCTGTCGTCCGACATTTTAATGGAAAGTTTAACAGTTCCTTTTTCGTTCTTACCCTTTGCTTTCCGGTCTTCGGGTATTTCAATTCCATGTACAGCCGAGTTGCGGATTAACTGCATGAGTATTTCTTTCATTACGCGCCTTGGACCTTTTTCTATGGCTTCCGGCTCTACATCAGTCGTTATAAGCTGTATCAACTTTTCCTGGTCTTCTGCGGCTTTGTTCGCTGTCTTTATAAGAGAGTCGATCATAACTTTAACATTTTGCTTTTTGTCAGAGCCGCTTCCGCCTCCTACGCTACCGCCGGTGTAAGATTCAAGTTTAGAGATAATCTCTCTGAAGCCTTCTTTTTCATTGGAAAGTTTTTCGATGTCCATTGTAAGATCCAGCATTTCTCCGAACGGAACATCGCCTTCCGCCTCGCGGAGTTTTTTAATCTTGGATTCCAGGTTATGGACCTTGTTGCCGAAAATGCTTAATCCTAAAATGACAGCATTGGATTTAATCGCATGAATGGATTGATAAACTTTTACAAGCGCTTCATGCGTAGAGAGCGTGTCATTCTTTAAATTCTTGTCAATTGTTTCAAACTCATGTTCCATGTCCTGCATGAAGTCGTTAAAGACATCCGGCTGAACTTGAATAAGTTCAAAGACAGCCTGCATTTCTTCTTGACGCCTGGCTTCTTCTTCTGCCAATCTCTGCTGTAATTCTACTCTTAACGTAATGTCGTAAAGTGTAACAAGAATATATACTTCGCCGCGGCCTCTTTCTACAGTAGAGAATGCGAATTGGAATACCTTTCTGTCGCCTGTCGCTTTATTTACATAATGAAGTTCATTTAAAGGATTAATCTCTTCCAGCATATCCAAATCCAAAGAGCGGTCAAGAACCATGTTAAAATAATCCTTTATGGCTTCCATTTCGTTTTTGCTGACTGAATCCGATATTATATCGGTTAAAAGCTTGCCGAAAAGTTTCGTGTCCGAAAGCATTTCTTCCAGATAACGCGAATAGTGATCCTGAATAATATAATTTCTATCCATGAAAAATAGGCCGATCTTCATACTGTCTTTCATAGCCGCGATTTCGTCGCGTTCTGCAAGATGCGTCATGTCGTAAAGTGATATAAGAGTGCCGCCGGTTCCGCCGGGAAGCGCATGTGACGATGCTTTAAAATATCGTTTCTGACCATCGAGCGTAAATTCCCAGTCACCCGCGTAATCGTCCTTTTCTTTTAACATTTTTCCTGCATGAATCTTTAAGCTTCTTCCCGGGAATAGGTCGATAATTGGACGTCCCTGAATGAGAGTCTGATCGCCTGCGTTTCCAAGCTGAGCCAATGTTTTACTAGCGTAAACAATTTCGTTGCGTTCGTTAATCATGGCTACTACGTTTTCTGTTGACTCAAGGAGGTTATTAAATGAATTTTGATGCTCAAGCGCTTTATCAAGCGAAATTGTCGCAGTTCTTGTAAGAAGCAGCATAATAATGCTGGAAAAAATGCTGATACCCCAATTTACCAGCAATGCAACTAACGGCGTTCCATGTCCGCCGATGGGATTATTCTGAAGAAGCAGAAAACCGATTATAAGATTTGTTATAATTATATAAACTAGGGTTCTTATAAACCTTGAATATATACAGCTAATTGCCGTGAACGCTGTCAAAATAAATAAATAATGCGTGTTATACCATCTGCATAACATCATCAAGGCAGTGTAAAAAAGGAACAGCATAAAAGGTACGTTAAATGCCATTTTATATTTATGAATCGAATTTCTTTGAATAAGAATAACGACAACCAATGCGATTATCATTATAAGCCCTGCAATGCTGTAGTTTACCGGGATTTCTTCTATCAGCGTTTCAATTACAAATGCCGCGCTTAAAAAGAAAATCAATGCGACAGAGGAGGCATTTGCGATATTTCTTAGTCTTAGCTCATCCGCTTTTTTTACTGCCATGGTTTAAGCCCCCGCCATAGAAGCTATTGGGTACGAAATGCCCTCTGCCGCAGCCAGCTGCACCGCATGAGACACTACGCTTAAATCGATGCTTCTTTCTCTGATATATTCATTGTCCAACTGAATCCACATTCTGTTCTTTGATTTTACTGATATTTTTTTTGCCTGTATAAAGACGCAATTACTCGGACGTTTTCCTTTTGAATATTTTCTAAGCGATGACAGCATTTTCATTGGGTGAGTCGATTTTAAAAGAGCGATGTCCAATACGCCGTCATCAGGAGTAGCGTCGGCAACGCCTGTCAATTTTCCCGAATGATACGGACCGTTCGCGATATGGATTAGACAGTAGTTACCGCTGTAATCCCTGTCATCGATGGTAATTTCATATTCTCTGGCTGCAAGAGTTTTGTCGAATGCTGTTAAAAAATTATTTAACTGTGAGGATAACCTGGAAAAAATGAAGAAGCTGCTTTTGTTCAGCTTTGATTTCATGTCCCTGACTTTTTTTGAAATTCCGGCATTCATTCCTATATAGCAGGAATTAAGCGCGTAATTAACGCCCCACCTGATTGCGTCTGTAGAAAGCGTCTCGGAATTTACAAGAGTGGGAATATCCCTGAATGTTTCAAGTTTATCGTCGCCAAAAATTTTTATGAAGTCGTTTGTTTCACCAAAAGGAACCGCGGCAAGCTGCATGTTTGGGAAATGGGCGACGCCGTTAAGGCAGTCAAAAAGAATTTCTTCTCCGCCGACAGCATAAATCCTTACAATGTCACCCGGTTTTGCTTTTTCCGATTCTTCGTTAATAATTCCAATCGCATTCCTGCGGTACCGGGAATATTGAATCGAGAAATCAGGGTTTTGCTGAGTTCTGAAAAATTGCCCTATACCGTCAAGAATACTATCCATTTTCCATTGCTGGTTGTAAAAAGCCTTTGGATCGAACACAAACACATGCTTCATTATGTCCTCTCCTATTTATTTTTCGGGATCAAGTTCAATTGCCACCATTAGATGAAAGATGTCGTTATCAAACGCTTTGTGAGGAATACAAAGAATGCGTGTCTGCTTACTTGGCCACGCGATTGAATGTTCTTTTCCCTTGATTATCGTAGGGATAGAAATTACAATTTTGTCTCCATTCGGCACTTTTGGTTTAATATTACCGGCAATAATGTTGTTAATTTCGCCGATTGCGTCAACAACATCGGCGTCAATTTCCGAATGACCTTCGCCGGCAAGCAAATCGGTCAATTTAATTGCCAAATCCGCTTTCATGGAAACGATAACTGCGCCTTTTACTACACCGGAAAGTCCGATTACCGCTGAAATATCCCACTCAAACCCCTGATCCGGATCTAAAAAGTGCGGATGCCTTGGAACAATGTCTACGCCAACAAACTCCTTAAATGTGTTGACTGTGACCTCTACAAATGGTTCTACATAATTTTGCAATTCGACTGTCATAATTACATCCTGAATAAGCGTAGTTTTGCCAACTTTTGTTTGAATAAATCAAGTTTGATTGGCTTTGTAATATAATCAGTAGCTCCGTGTTTTAACGCTTCTATAACGTTAAATTTAGCAGCCTCACTGGTTACCATGATAATAGGCAGATCTTTATATTGATCCATTGCCCTGATCTGCTTCAGGAAATCAATTCCCGATAATCTTGGCATATTCCAGTCAAGTAATATCAGATCAACTGTTTGTGTTTCGAGTAGAGCCAACGCTTCTTCGCCATCTTTTGCTTCGATGAAGTTACAAGCTGATTCTACTCCCGAGAAGACACCCTTAACGGTGTTCCTCATAATTCTGGAGTCATCAACAATCATTATTGTTACACCGGCAGGCATATTTTCTCCTTCCCATATGATATTATATAATTGTAATATATGTTTACCTAAAAAACAATCAAAATAAATCACTTTTTTAAGATTTTCCGAATATTTCCATACGCCATGAGATTGACCAGTTCCATCTTTCCGGAAAATCAGGTGATTCTGCTCTTAAACTCAATCTTCCGCGCTTAAATCGAATGGATGTGCTTGCAGAAAGGTTGAATTTATCGTCTTTTTCGGTAAAATGAGTTATTCCAGCCTTCGTTCTTAGTTGAAAACCCTTATATGTCATAATAAATTCAAGAGCGCCTGCGGTTGTTCCTTCTTCCCATGAGCCGGATAAATTAATTCTTAGCGGATTTGAGAGTCCGGATTTCCTAACACCGATGCCAAATCCTATAAAACCTGAGATTTTTTCATTTTCCCCGATATTATCTGCCGAGACGGATATCCGCGTTAGGCGAAAAATGCTTTCATCGCGCCTGTTTGCCGGACGATAATACAACCTGACAGAGCCAGTGTAAAATGGTTCGCCGAACGCAGGGCTTTGCAGAACAGAATCGATACTGAACAATGAATTATACCTGCCCATCCACTCAATTTTTGCGGCTCCTCTAAAACGTTCATCGCGGTGTGCTTTGTCTCTGTAAACAAAACGTTCGCCTGCGCCGTCCGCCGCAATTGAGATATAAATCGGGCGCAGCGATAAAGTCATGCCCATATTCGCATAAATATCTGTTCCCCATGCGAATGTTTCGGATACGGCTAAATCGGAACTTATGGAAAACCACGGGCTTTTTACATGGAAAGCTGCGGCATAAAGCGCTGATTCGCGCTGCGGAAGAGGCGGCGGATAACCAAACCATGTGCTGATTGTTTTTGGCGCAAGAGTTCTCTCTGTATAGAACGCTTCCAGCAGTACATCGGTTTTTCTTTTTATGGACAGGTTCAATCCGCCCAAAAAAGCCATTGTGCCGCTCTCAATTTCCATTTGCGCCGATGCAAATCCCTTAATGCCGAAATTTTGAGAAAGTGACAGCATCGGAGTGGAAAGGAATAAATACATTTCGTCATTTTTTGTACTTGATGCTTCGCTTTCCATATCCGCAGAAGAAGCCCAGTGATTCTCGGGGTATGGAGGCGAGCGTATCCACGGATTGCGAATTCGCGCAGGAAGACCCCATTCATCCAATACGCCGTAAACTGCCTTTGAGCCTGAAGAGAGGTGATACAATCCGCCTGTTATATTGGTTGCTTCTCTAAGGGGATTGGTCAGCGGTTCCTCAAGCTCAAAGTCGAATGTTCTTCTGTCCAGAAAACGCGCGCTTAAAAGGATTTCTGCAGGCAGAATATTGAGATTTAGTTCCGCTTGATTATGAAAAGTTCTGTTTAATAGTTTTAAACTTGTCTTTTCCCATGACCCGTTCCATGTAAGGCTCCAGTTGAAGAGCTTTACAGCAGGTTTAACTGTTGTCTCTGCTACAACAGCTTCCGCAGCAACCTCTTCCTCGGGTTCTTCTGCAAGTTCTTCCGCAAAGAGCCATGCTCCGCAGAAGATTGCATGACATAGCCATGCTGTCAGGCATAACCTGACTGTCAAGCAATGCTTGACTTGTTTTAATGATGTTTTCATACCCTTATATGGCATGAAAGTGCCGTTTTGCTTTAGTGAAAACGAAAGAATTTTTTAATTTTTTTTTGGTGACAGTCACAGTGACAGTCACCTATTACTTTGCGAGTTCTCCGCGTTCTTTTAAATCAGAAAGAATCTGCGCATAGAACTTGGCATCGATTTTAAACTTTGCTCTGTAAATAAGATAACTTGCAACAAAACAAAGCATAGGGAAGATGAACATTGCGACTTTCATCATTAACAAGCCTTCCGGGGTAACGTCTGCGGCGGAACCTGCTTCTTTAATGCCGGACACAAGGATAATAACAGAAACGACGCCTGTACCGATCGCTCCGCCCAATTTATAAATTAGCGGCTGAAGCGAAAAGGTGATACTGTCGTTGCGTTTACCTAATTTCCAGTGACCGTAATCGACTGAGTCTGCGACAAACATCGTCATTAATAATTGGATGAACGCCTGACCGAAAAAGATTAGTACGCCCGCGATGCCAATGAATACCATGGTGGTGACAGGCGCAAAGAAGAAAATAATGTAGCCTGCAACCATGGAAATAACTGCGCCTGTAAATAGGGTTTTACGATCAAACTTTTTGCTGAAAAGCGGAAAGAGAGCTAGACCGGATAATTGTGATACGCCCAAAATTGCAGAAAAGACCGAGAACATGCCTTCGTCGCCATAAGCGTATTTAAAATAATAAAGACCAAAACTTGTTGTCGTGATATATCCAATCATAAAAAGCGAAAGGGCGATTGCCGTAAAAAATAATTGATCGTTTTTAATTATAATGCCGAAAAGTTCGCGGATGGGCGTGCCTTGTTTTTTGCTTGTTACAATTCCTGTTTCTTTAACGCCGAATAACGCGATACATAAACTCATCGCCATAACTACCGATATTATAATCGCAAATGTAAAATAACCGGGCTGTAATTCAGTGGAGCTTAGATTTTCAACAGGTACGCCGGTTAATTTCCCGGTTATTATTTTTGTTAACGGCACAATACCGACGACAACAAAGAAAAGCCCTATGTTTGCGCAAATACGTGCAAGCGAGCCGATTCTTTCGCGTTCTTTTTGATCTACGCTTAATGCGGGAAGCATCGACCAGTACGAAATATCATGAGTTGTGTAGCTGATGCCCCACATAAAATAAAAAATCGCAAAGGTTACGATATACGCTGTGCCGCTAAATCCAAAATCGGTAAAAAGCAAAATTGTAAAAAGCGGCGAGGTTAATATGCCGATTGCTATCCATGGTTTAAACTTACCCCATTTTGTTTTTGTGTTGTCGATAATGAAACCCATTAACGGATCTGTCAGGGCGTCGAAAATTCGGGCGGCAAGGATAATTCCTGCAACCCACCACATTGTGCTTGAGGGCAGATTGATTACGTCTGTAAGGTAAAAAATTAAGAACATGGAGACGATGGCATAAACCATGTCTCTTCCTAGAGTGCCAAGTCCGAAGGTTATCCGGTTTCTAAATGAAGCGTTTTCCATGTGTCATTATAACATGGAAATGGCGAATTGTCATTTTAAGTACGCGTTAACCAATGGTAAATAACGAATCCCGATTCCGTATTGAATCGATACCTCTCCCCATTCCGCCGAAGACATATCGCTTCTAAAGCCTGCGTAACTTTTATGTTTTGTCAGGTCGTATGTCAAATTGAATAAATTTGAATCAAGCTCGGCGTACTTTCCATCGCCATCTATGAGCATGTCGATATAACTCGTATAGCCGCCTTTTTGCGTATCCATGTTCCAGCACCACGGGAATGCATTAAAGTCTATACCGAAGCCATTGTTTTTCGAGTTAAGGATTACTTCGATTCCGCCAAGTCCGCCGTCTGTTTGTAACGTAGGAGCATCAAGAACAAGTACCAGTTTAGTGATGGTCCCATCCGTAATGGCGGACATTATCTCTTTGCTTAAAGCCCATCCTCTTTGGTTCGGCTGCTCAGGATTCTCCCATGTAAATTTGCTGCCTAATTCATACATTTTACTCATAACGTTTATTATATATTATTATACAAATTTATCAATAATATTTTAACGTGTAAACCTTACGGATAAAATATGTCCCCTGGGCATCGAGACAACGGCGGAGCTTCTGTCTGCGCCTATTTGAACTTCCTCGGGCTGGGCATAGTTAGCTTCGCTTGTTCTCATTGCGGATGCGCCGCGTATTTTAAAGCTTGTTGGAAGCTGTATTCGCACATTTCCCAAATCAATACCGCCTGTGCCGTCCGTCGCTGTCGGGGTAAACATAACAACTGTAATTGTTCTGCCGTTCGGCGAGACAAACGCCGTTCCTTTTGCCGCGGTGCTGTCAACATTGTCCGACATGTTGTTAAAATTTCTGGAGGTTATGTTTGTGCCGTCGCCGATTTCGCCCTCAGCAAAAAGCGCAACCCTATATGACTCTTTCGCGAACTTTGCGTAATGGGAGACGGCATAACCGCGCGGAAGAATTTCTCCTTCAACCGTTCCCCATTGACCATCGCCAATCAAACTGTAAAAGCGTTTTGCCGCCCACCAGATGTATGCGCTTTCGTCGTTCAAGCGGATGCTTAAATCGATGTCGTTTAATATCTTCCATACATAGTTCCATGTTGAGTCGTTCGGGTATCCCGCCGCGTTTCCGCTGTTCATGTTATTTTCGGTCATCCAGACTTCGCGCGGAGCGGTTGGATGATCAATCGCTTTTACATATCGATTCAATCTGTTGCCGTAAGTGTGCCGCCCGATTAGATCGATCACGGCTCTGGACTGCGGATTGTCAAGCGCGGCGTCATTTATATTCGGGTGATTCGCGGATTCGCCGTTCATCGTCAGTACGGAAGGAATCTGCCTGCCGCCGCCAAAGCCTCTCACTCCTTCCGTGAATCTGCCAACTTGTAAAAAGAAATCCCTCATTTCCTGCGGAGACCAAAGACAACCGTCGTAATCAACTTCGTAATTCGGTTCGTTCTGTATCGATACCGCGTAAATCGGCGCGCCGTTTTGATACATGTTTAATGCAAACGCTCTTAGATAATTTGCATAGTCCTGGTAGTGCTCTTTTATAAGCCTGCCGTTATTTTGCGTTGTGTTTGAGTTGTTGGTTTTCCAAACGACAGGCGGAGTCCAAGGGCTTGCAAGAACATAGCCGCCGTGTCTGTTTGCAATTTTTACATTCTCGTAATAATCGGGTCTTGCTCCTGTCGTAAGCGTATTCATTGTTTCATTGATGTCGGTGTTCCACGGCATTATCATTATGCGAAGAATATTTAAGCCAAGCCCGGCATTGGGATTAAATAAAATTTCGGTTTCCTGTGTTGAAGTGCGCGGAAAGTTTCCCCAGCCGACTTCCATTGCGCCAAAGCCGCGCACATATTGATATTTTGTTGACGTGTCAACAATGATGGTAACGCTTGCTTCCAAGTCATCCCATTGGCGGTTTGATGTGCATGTTGTAAGAATTATTGCGGCAGCAACTGTAATTATTAAAAAGAAAAACGTGTTTTTATTGTTCTTGTTTATTAAACTCATAAATTAATATACAATATTGAATAGGTTCGGTAAAGAGCAGAAGGAGGCTTTATGAGTAATTTAATAATACCGCAGGGCTATAAATCAATTTTATCAGTGTACGAAACGCAAACTGCTATTGGCGCGATTAAAAGGCTGTTCGAAGATAATCTTTCGCGTTCGCTTAACCTGCATCGCGTCTCTGCGCCGCTTTTTGTAGAGCCGCAAAGCGGACTTAACGATGATCTTAACGGCATTGAACGCGCGGTGGAATTCGATATTAAAGAAACGGGAACCAATGCTGCGGTTGTTCACTCGCTTGCAAAATGGAAACGAATGGCGCTTCACAGTTACGGCTTCCCTGTAGGTGAGGGGCTGTACACTGACATGAACGCAATACGCCGCGACGAAGAAATGGATAACTTCCATTCTATATATGTAGATCAATGGGACTGGGAAAAAGTAATCGACAAAGCTTCACGCAACGAAGAGACTTTGAAGGCGACGGTCATTGCAATTGTAAACGCGATTTGCGATACGGCGGATAAAATTGACGAAATGTTTTCCGAGCTAACGGTTCGTCTTTCGCGGGATGTCAAATTTGTAACAACGCAGGAACTTGAGGACATGTACCCGGGGATGACAAGCAAGGAAAGAGAGAACGCGTATTTAAAAGAACACAAGACCGCATTCATCATGCAGATTGGGGATGTGTTAAAGTCAAGCAGAAAGCACGACGGACGCGCTCCTGATTATGACGACTGGACATTAAACGGCGATATCATGTTCTGGAATGACGTTTTAGAATGTGCAATAGAAATTTCTTCCATGGGAATTCGCGTGGACGAAAAAGCTTTGGACTCTCAGCTTACAAAAGCAAAGTGCGATAACCGCCGCACTCTTCCGTTTCATAAAATGCTTTTAGATGGAAAGCTTCCGCTTACAATGGGCGGCGGTATCGGGCAGTCAAGGTTGTGCATGCTTCTGTTTCAGAAAGCGCACATCGGCGAAGTGCAGGTCTCGGTTTGGGACAAGAAAACATTGGACGGCTGCGCTGCGGCAGGTATAAAGATTTTATAAGGAAGGGCGGGGGAAAGCATGATC
>Ga0209755_10001476_pt1 | contig 36294 bp, 35 predicted proteins | sample TergutCo191P1_FD_187301 | JGI IMG/M metagenome (GOLD analysis project Ga0209755, IMG submission 187301) | Cornitermes sp. P1 segment gut microbial communities from Petit-Saut dam, French Guiana - Co191P1 (SPAdes) (version 2) | ecosystem: Host-associated > Arthropoda: Insects > Digestive system... | reverse complement strand
CGCTCCGCACGGACCTGTTGAAGATAGAGAGCGGGCGCAAAAAAGGCGAGCATGACACCATCGTCCTCGCGTTCAACTACGACTACATGGTCGAGAACCGCGGGAACCTGAAAAAAATCCTGTCCGTACCCGAAATCGAGAACCGCATCATCCGCGAGATTCAGCACTTCCCGAATTTTCTGGTAGAGGAGTACAAAGACAGGCTCTCGCCGGAGGACTATCTGGTCTGCCGCTACAAGATATCTTTCCAGATAATAGGCTCCCTCACGCTGTTTTTCGACTGGTTCGTAAACGACATGCCAATGGACATAGAAAAATTCATCCCGATGCTCAACGCTATGAACATCCCAAAAGTAATACAGTACCGCCACATCCCAAGCATAGTGATGCGGATTGATAAATCGGGGTGAAGCGTTTACCGCGCGGATATAATAAGATTGGATTGTGTTTTAGCCAAAACGAAAGGGTTTGTGAAATTTTCAAAAATATTTGACAGGCGGCGGAACAGATACTATTTTTATAGATATTGATTATATAGAGGAAAATGGCGGAATAACAAAAGATATTGTTATAATTGGAACAAGGAGAACCGAATGAAACGCTGTGAATGGTGCATGGGGTCGGAGCTGTATATGGAGTACCACGATACCGAGTGGGGCGTGCCGGTATTTGATGACCAAAAGCACTTTGAGTTTTTGGTGCTTGAGTCGGCGCAGGCTGGGCTTAGCTGGATTACTATTTTGAAGAAGAGGGAGAATTACCGCAAGGCCTACAATAATTTCGACCCAAAAAAGGTCGCCCGCTACGGCGACGCGAAGAAGGCGAAACTTATGGGGGACGCCGGGATCGTCCGCAACCGGTTGAAGATAGAGGCGTCCATCACAAACGCGCAGCACTTTTTGGAGATACAAAAGGAGTTTGGCAGCTTTTCAAATTATATTTGGGGATTCACCGGCGGCAAGCCGGTTGTCGGGAAACCGAAAAGCCTCGAAGAGATACCTCCCAGAACGGAGTTATCCGATAAGATTTCGGCGGATATGAAGAAGCGGGGGTTCAAGTTTCTCGGCAGCGTGATAATGTACTCGCACATGCAGGCTACGGGGATAGTGAATGACCATGTAACGGGCTGCTACCGCTATAAAGAGTTGAGGAACGGCTGATGTCATCCGCCCGCGCCAAAAAGCCTGTCGCAGCGAGCGGGCGCTTATCGCCGAGATGGCGCCCAAAGACCTGAAGGCCAGCGCGTTCGGCCTGCACGCCGCGATAGCCGGGATCGGCCTGCTGCCGGCGTCGGTGATCGCCGGGGTCCTCTGGGAAGCGTACGGCCAGGCGTCCCCGTTCCTCTTAGGCGGGGCGCTGGCTATGGTTGCCGGGGTATCTGTATTTTTCCTGCTGAGTATGAAACGCGTACCGCCGGATTAACCCCCCCCATTGGAGACGAGGTTGCCCATTTTCAGCCTTTTTCGGGGTACCCGGCTTGGTTCGTCAGGTTTGGGAGCGGCATGTAAGATGTTGTTTTATATGTTATTAAAGATAATATTTGGTAAATATGGCGTCAAGATATATATTTTTAATATTCTTGACACCGGCTTTCCCGAAATATATTTTATATTAATTTATAGGTTTTGGCATAAATTATATTCTGCACGGCCTATGGCAGGGAGCTATGGAAAACAACGACACTATCGGTCACCGGATTTCCGACGGTCCGCGGACGGAGCGGGCTCCGCGCCGCCGTATTTTCTGCGGTACCGTACGGAGGGGCCGTTCTGCCACAAAGGCGTTTTTTAAGCGGGTCAGCGATGTTTTTGTGGCGGAACTTAAGGCGAACGCGACCCCCCGGAAGGCCGCCGGCTCATTCGCGTTCGGCATCTTTTTGGGTTTTTTCCCCATTTACGGCTTCCAGACGGTTGTGGCTATATTTGCTGCCAAACTGCTGAAGCTTAACGCCCCCATTGCGGTTTTGGGGACGCTGGCCCCGTTCCCGTTCATCATCCCCATAGTCTTCGCGTCGTTGTGGCTCGGCTCCGTAATATTCGCGTCGCCGGAGGGCACAGGCGAGATGCAGACGCTAATGGCGCTTTTTTCAGAGAGCAAACCCGCGTTTTTTGCGGAGGTCGGAAAGTTGTTTGTGACAGGCGGCACCATCATTTCGATACTCGCCGGCGGGCTCGCGTACGTTATCGCGTACCCGGTGTGTAAAATGGTCCAAAGAAAAGGGAAAATGCCATGACAGAATCTGAGTTGCCCAGTCTCGAAGACAGCAGCCCCCAAAAGCGCGGGTGGGTACTGGGTTATTACGGCTTTTGGGTAGTACTGACTTACCTCGGCGTAGCGGCAGCGGTGGTGGGCATGAATTTCGCGCTCGCCGGAAAAATCAAAACCGCGGTCATCTGCCTCATGATCGCCGGGATATGCGATATGTTTGACGGGCCTGTGGCAAGGCTCGCGAAACGGACCGACCGCGAGAAAAAATTCGGGATACAAATAGATTCCCTGGCAGACATAATAAGCTTTGGAATACTTCCGGCGATTATAGGGTACTCGATATTCGCCAATGACTCAACTCAGAACAGCAGCTATTTCGGGCCGGCAGCTGTTAACGTAATCATTTCCGTATATGTTCTGGCGGCGCTTGTAAGGCTTGCGTACTTTAATGTTACGGAAGCCGAGCTTCAGAGCAAAGACAAAAAACGGAAATATTTTGACGGCATGCCCGTTACGAGCGTCGCTCTTTTAATTCCCATAATTTATTCCGTGTGCGTCTATTTTGGCCTCCATCTTTCCGATATTTACAATCAGTCCCTTATTGTATTCTCGGCAGCCTTTGTGCTAAAAATAAAAATACCGAAACTGAAGCTCAAGCATTTGATTATATTTTGCCTTATTGGCCTGCCTGTAATTATTTACATCTTTTTGTCAAAGGCTGCGAAGATATGATGGTTCGTACAAAGAGCGCTATAACAAAAAAAATACGCCATAAAGATAACATGGGCATAAGATTTTTATATAACACGCTGCCCGGCAGGATAATGCTGAAAGCGTTAGTAAGGCCGTCCGTTTCCGCCATCTTCGGTTTTTTTATGGACAGCCGGCCCTCAAACCTTCTTGTCGGCAAATTTGTGAAGCGCAATAACATTGATATGGGTGAGTACGAGAATGCGAAGTACCGCTCGTTCAATGACTTTTTTACGCGAAAGGTCAAAGACGGCCTCAGGCCCTTCCCGGATAACGCGCGCGACCTGGCCGCAGCCTGCGATGCCCGCTTAACCGCGTACCCGATCACCGACGGCGGCCTCTTCCGTATAAAAAACTCGGAGTACGATGTGGCTGCGCTGCTTAAAGACAAATCTCTCGCCGATGAGTACACGGGCGGAATATGCCTTATTTTCAGGCTGACGCCGGATGACTACCACCGGTACTCCTATATTGACAACGGGGAGATACTCTCCACAAAGAAAATTAAAGGCGTTCTCCACACGGTCCGCCCCATTTCACAGCGCCGCTATAAGATCTACGCGCAAAACGCCAGAGAGTACACGGTAATGCTTACGGAGAATTTCGGCAAAGTTATACAGGTAGAGGTTGGCGCCCTCTTTGTAGGGCGCATCAAAAACCATGCGGCCGGCGGCGCGTTTAAGCGCGGGGCCGAGAAGGGGATGTTCGAGTTCGGCGGCTCTACCATCGTCATGCTGTTCCAGAAGGACCGGGCCGCGATAAGCGAAACCATATACGAAAACACGCGGCGGGACAAGGAAACCATCGTCAAAATGGGGTCTAAAATCGGCACCGTGTACGAACCGGGGAGCGCCTGATGAACGGAATAGCGTTTGCGTTCATATTTGCCATATCCTTTTACGGCGGCACAAACATATACATAGCTAAGAGATTATATCAAGGCATCAACTGGTACTTTAGCGGCGTAAACGTAGTGCTGTTCTCCTGCCTGTATGCGTTTTTCGCGCTGGCTCTGCTGATAGGATTTCTGCCGCTGCCTTTTGGCATTGATAGGGCAATGCGCGCTATCGGTTCGTACTGGATAGGCATTTATGTGTATCTGGGGCTGCTTTTTATCGCGGCCGACCTGCTGATACTCTTGGGAAAAGCCACGCATATAATTCACGGTTCCATGCTGAACGGCGTCCGCTTTTATTCCGCGCTGGCCGTTGTGCTGCTAACGGCCGCCATCATCTCCTACGGCATGTACAACGCGGGCGATATCAAACACGTCTCCTACAAGGTCAATTTCAATGAGCCCGCCGTAAGCGGCATGAAGATAGTATTGATAAGCGACCTGCACCTGGGCGCGGTGAAATCCGAGGAAAGGCTCGAGGGTATCGTGCGGGCCGTCAACAAGCACAACCCCGACATTGTTTGCATGGCCGGGGACATCTTCAACGACAACATTAACGCCGTACGCGATCTCGGCAGGGTAGCGGAACTGTTCAAAAGCATAGAAGCCGAATACGGCGTCTACGCATGCCTCGGAAACCACGACGGGGGGCGCACGACCGGCAAGATAATGGCCCTTCTTGAAGAAAGCGGCATAACGCTGCTTAACGACGATTACCGCATCATTGACGGCCGCCTGGCACTCTTCGGCCGGCTGGACTCAAGGCCGATAGGGGGCTTCGGTGAGCTCAAGCGGCGGGACATTACCGGGACAATAGACTCCGTGGGCGCGGATATGCCTGTGATAGTTATGGATCACAACCCCTCAAAGATAGCGGACTACAGCGGCAAGGTTAACCTAATCCTCTCCGGGCATACCCACAGGGGGCAGATATTCCCGGGCAGCTTGGTAACAAAAGCCATGTACGCCGTAGACTACGGGCACTACCGGATGGGCGCGGACAGCCCGCACGTGATAGTCACATCGGGCGCAGGCACCTGGGGGCCGCCGATACGCGTCGGCACAAACAGCGAAATCGTAACCATCGTATTGCGCTGACGGTTATATACGGAAAAAATGACGGGCCGCCCGCAGAATCTGTATCGGCCGCACCGGTTATCCTATTGGAAATAAGCCCGCATCACCGCGTCCGTCCGCTTCTGCACCACATCTGCCCGCACCTCTTTAGGCGGCTCGGCCCGGGCCTGGACAGCGGTTTCCGCGCCCTGCGCTTCGCGGTCCTTCTGCAGCGCCAAAAGGGCGGTAAGCGCAAGGCGGGCGCCGTCGGATATGCTGACCGTATCGCCCTGTTCGCCAACCTTCCCCATATTGCCGGCCGCAATTTGGGACCGTACGTCGTGCAGCAATGCCTTCGCGGTCTCCGCATGCGTTGCCGTGTTGTTCGCCGCGAACTGCTGCGTATAAGCGTTGTACCCGCCAATCGATGAAAAGCCCATTCTGATACCCTCCTTAATAATGATATAGCCACAAGCGCCAAAATTGACGCTCCCGCGGGGCCATCCCCGCCTCACCAACAAATACAGCAAATCCCGTGCCGCACAGGGGGATGTTTTATTGGCGGATAGCGTAAGATGTTGGTTTTACGGTGATTATGGGTTGGGGAAGGATGTTGTGTATGTGGACGGGATAGATCTCTGGTGGAAACAAAGTGGTGGCGGGATGGGAAAAATAGTTCCTGTTTTGGGGAATTACAGTCAAAGCTAAAATCAAATTATTATGGGATTATGTTTTGTCGCCTCATTGAACGGGCGTGATACCGTATACGGGGGAAAAGAGGCGGCTTGCTGTGCCTGCGGGAGCATGCAAGCCTTTGCATTCACATCTTGGCCGCAGAAGCATCAGCACCAATGGAACTACTCGCCGCCCGGCATCAGTAGAGTCCGCTTCTGCGGTACGCGGGTAAGTCAACACAACAAATCAAAGTCAACGGCAAAGGCAAATTGGGGTTTACCGGTGAAAATTTGCATTTGTCCCATACATAAACATTACCGATATCGCACAAAAATCGCTTGTAGGGGCGACCGTCCCCGGTCGCCCGCCAGCGTACGGGTTGCGATATACGTTGAATCAAACGCATTTTCGCAACTCAGGCACGGGCGATCGGGGACGATCGCCCCTACAAAATCGTTTGATTTTTATCATCCATTACAACAACAAATTGGCATTTGTACCACCCACCGTGGCTTCGACTCCGCTCAGCCACCGGGACCGTTGCCTGAGCGGAGTCGAAGGCAACATTTGCGCCAAATTTGCATTTATTGCACCCATAAAAATAATTCAAAAAATTTGATGTTGACGTTATAATTTATTATTTTATATTTGTAGTACGGCAGCGCACCCTATGGAGGAAGAATATCGGGCACGCAACTCCGGCCGTCTGAAAAAATGACGGCGAATCTCACGGTTGAAAACGGCGGCCCCCAAATTTGCGGGAGGCAACTCCGGCCCTCACGGTTGGCAATAACCGCTGACGGCGAATCTCTACACTTTTCCGTTGTACTCAAAATGTCACAATACGACCGTGCGATAGCATTATCGCGGAAAGTGCAGCCGCCATGCCCAAAAAAGCCGTTAATACCGCCAAGGCCGAAAGGCCCGTGCGCAAGCCGCCCACGCCGTACCACCCGGCGGCGTTTTCCGCCATCGGGTTTTACCTGCTGGAATACCAAAAGAGCGGCGAGGTCACGCTTGAAGAGGAGCACAGCCTCTCCAAGGAACCGCCGCGGATCGACATCATCATCATAAAGAAGAACCCAGCCACCAAAATAGACCGGTGCTGGGCCCGTATCTTTCGCGGCCACAACATTTTAGAGTACAAAAGCCCTGTTGACGCCCCCCCGTCCATCCACGTCTTCAACAAGGTAGCTTTCGGGTATACCGGCCTCTACACCTCGCAGAAAAAGGTCTGCCTCACCGACATGAGCGTGACCATAGTTTGTTTTAAAAAGCCCGAAAAGTTGCTCGAAACCCTCGAAAAAGATTTAGATTACAGGGTGTTGCGAGAAGAGGGCGGGATATATTATATTCATAATAATGGTACCGCTCCCGAGAAATCGCTGGCGGTACAGATAGTGGTAAGCTCCGAGCTGCCCGACAGCGAGTTTTTCCTTAAAACCCTGAAACGCGGCATAGACAGCGCGTCGGCAAGGAAAATAGCGGAGCTCGGCCGCAGCTACCGGGAACACCTGCTCCCGTGGTTACTGACGGTATACAAGGAAAACATGGACATTTTAACGAAGGAGGGCGGTATGATGGACACTCACGCGGCTTTATTGGAATTGGTAGACGAAATCGGGTTATTAGACGATGAAAGACGGAAGGTAAGGCAGGAGGGACGGTTGGAGGGGCGGCAGGAGGAAAGGCGTAATATCTTCGAATTCCTCGAAAGCGGACACTCCTTAGAGGAAGCCAAAAAGGCGTTCGCCCTGACGTAATGCCAAAAACGGACGGCCGCCCATACTATGCAATAGCCGCCGTAGGGGCGGGCCTGTGTGCCCGCCCGCGATGATGGGATTGCGAAAAATTTTCATTTACCGATATCCACCACCCGTACCCGAAGACTCTCCGCACCCACCTGACCCAAAGACCACACAAGCACCGGTACCGCCGGGACACGGGCGGCAGACAAAGGACTCCAAAAATAAAGGGGAGGCCAATTGACGGCCTCCCCCGCACGTCCTAACGCACACAACGTACCGAAAACCCGTTGCCCTTGACGCTGGTGCCCTCGTTCACGTTGTCGCGGTCGTAGCCCATGCCCCGGTTCCACGCGTTGACGCTACCGCTCTCCGTGCCGCTCCACCAGTAGCCGCTGCTGCCGGCGCTGCGGAAACTGCCACCGGTGTTGCCGGCGCCGCCCGGCAGAGCCGAAAAACCGAACTCATCCGTACCGTTGCCATTACTATTCCAACCGCTTGTCGATTTCAACTTACGGCCGGCGATACTACTGCCACCGGCAACTGCTACCAGTCTTCTCCAATCAGCTGTATCAGGCAAACGCCATCCGGATGGACATGCCGTATTCGCCGCTTCCCACGTATATAATCGGCCATATTTCGTACAGTTGGAATTATCATCATCATAGCACCAACTGTTGTTTGTTGCACAATTAAGATTTTCCGCCATCCACGTCACCCCGCCAATAGTTACCGTCTTTCCGGGAGAAGTACAACTGCTGGTATTGGGACTGATACTACCGCCAGAATTACCCGGATTATTATCCCCATCGCACCCAACCACAACCACCGCCGACAACGCCAGCGCCGCAACCAATCCAGCAACCTTACGAACAGATACCCTCATACCGCACACTCCTTTGATTTAAATTGTTGATTATGTAAAAAAACAAAATTTTCGTATTTGGGGATATAGCCACAAATCGCGCCTCTACGAAACGGCAACACACCGATAACTTTCCCATTTGTCGCATATCCCAAAGGCGCGGTGTCTCACCATGCTATGTTTATTGCGCCTTTTGGCGCATGTCCTAACGCACGCAACGCGCCGAAACCCCGCTGCCCTTGTCATTGTTGCTCTCATACACGTCGTCGTAGCTGAAGCCCATGAACCGGTACCACGCGCCACCGCTTCCGTACTCCGTGGCGCTCCACCAGTTGCCGCCGAAGTTGGCGAGGTTGAAGCTGCCGTCTGTGTTGCGGCGGCCGCCTGGCAGGGCCGAAAAGCCGAACTCGTCCGTACCGTTGCCATTGAAATACCAACCGCTTGTTGATTTCAACTTACTGCCAGCGACACTACTATCACCGGCAACTTCTACCAATCTTCTCCAGTCGGCAGTATCTGGCAACCGCCACCCGGACGGACATGCCATCATTGCAGCATCCCAAGTATATAATCGGCCATATTTTACACAATTAGAATCAGCATTATTGTAACACCAGCTGTTACTCGTTGCGCAATTAAGATTTTCAGCCATCCACGTCAAACCGCCAATAGTTACCGTCTTTCCGGGAGAAGTACAACTGCTGGTATTGCCGCCACTATTATTGCTACCACCGGAATTGCCCCCCGGATTATCGGGACCGCCCGAATTATTATCCCCATCGCACCCAACCACAACCACCGCCGACAATGCCAGCGCCGCAACCAATACCGCAGCCTTACGAACAGATGCACTCATACTGCACACTCCTTTGATTTAAATTGTTGATATGTAAAAAAACAAGATTTTTCGTATTTGGGGAACATGTGCGTAATACGTGCATAGCGGACGCGATAAATCGCGCCCCTACAATGCAAATGTTTGCAATAAATGGGAATTTTTCGCAATCCCGGCACGGGCGACCGGGGACGGTCGCCCCTACGGGGGGACGTGCGATAAATGATAAATTTTTGCAATCCCGGCATCGCGGGCGGGCCTGTGTGGCCGCCCTTGGGTATAGAACAAATGTAAATTTGTTGTTGTAATGGATGATAAAAATAAAACGATTTTGTAGGGGCGATCGCCCTCGATCGCCCGTGCCTGAATTGCGAAATTGCGTTTGATTCAACGTATATCGCAACCCATACGCCGGCGGGCGACCGGGGGCGGGCGCCCCTACGGTGGGGTGTAGGCCAGTCGTGTATTTTTGCGGGATATAGGGTTGTAAGGCCCTCAGAGAAGCATATAATATATAATAAACATATCCTACTAAAACAGGGGGGGGGGGGGGGGGGGGGGGGGGGGGCTCGTTGTAAGTCATTGATTTATAAGGAGTTAGGTGTGGTAATTTGTATAATTTATATAACAGGATTGTGCCAGCCCACCCCCGCACCGTCACAGCGGCGCAGGCGGGCGCGAGTATCGCGAGCGTAATTGTCATAATGTCCAACACCATAATATAATGCCTCCAACCCAATCCGGTCAACAGAACCCACCAATAGCGTCCCCCGCAGTCCGCCTGTCCATACAATAAATCTACATCACCGCCCACGAAATGTCAACTTTTCAAAATTATTTTCGCCCTACGCTAAGGACGCGGGCCGTGTCGCGTACCGGCTGTTCCAATTTCCACTATATGAACCGGGTTCCGCAACCGTGAGCGAATGGTTCGGCGGCCGAGTTGTTAATGCACATTATTACATGCTCCCGCCGGTGCTGCACGGGGCCTCTTTTCCCCCATAAACGATACCACGCCGGCTCAATGAGCCTACAAAACATTTTCCCAAAAGATTTTGAATTTGACTTTAGCTTCGCTAAATTATCATTTACCGATACCAACACCCCCAAAGCCAATACCCCAAAGACCACACAACCACCGGTACCGCCGGGACACGGGCGGCAGACAAAGGACTTCAAAAATAAAGGGGAGGCCGATTGACAACGTCCTAACGCACGCAACGCGCCGAAAATCCGAAGCCCTTGTCGTCGTAGAGCTCGCCCACGCTGTCGTAGTAGCCCACGTACCGGGAGTACGCGTAGCCGCTCCTGATCTCCGTGGCGCTCCACCACGTGCCGCGGTTGCCGGCGAAGTCGAAGGTGCCATACGTGTTGCGGCTGCCGCCCGGCAGGGCCGAAAAGCCGAACTCGTCCGTACCGTTGCCACTACTGCCGTCAGCACGATCATTCCAACCGCTTGTCGATTTCAACTTACTGCCGGCGATACTTCTACCACCAGCTGCCGTAACCAATTTGTTCCAGTCAGCAGTATCTGGCAACCGCCACCCGGACGGACATGCCGTCATTGCCGCTTCCCAAGTATATAATCGCCCATATTTTACACAATTAGAATCTGCATTATTGTAACACCAGCTGTTACTCGTTGCGCGATTAAGGTTTTCAGCCATCCACATCAATCCGCCGATTTCTACTGTTCCGCCGGTGTAAGTATAACTACCGCCGCCATTACTGGGATTACCATCTTCCCCGCAGCCCACCACAACCACCGCCAACAACGCCACCGCCGCAACCAGTCCCGCAGCCTTACGAACAGATGCACTCATACCGCACACTCCTTTGATTTAGATAGTTGATATGTAAAAACAAGATTTTTCGCATTTACAGAACCCACCAATAGCGTCCCCCACCGTCCGCCTGTCCATACAATAAATCTACATCACCGCCAGCAAAATATCAACTTTTCAAGATTATTTCCACCCTACGCTAAGGGCGTGGGCCGTGTCGCGTACCGGCTGTTCCAAACTTCACTATACGAACCGGGTTCTGCAACCGTGAGCTAATGGTTCGGCGGCCGAGTTGTTAATGCACATTATTACATGCTCCCGCCGGTGCCGCACGGGGCCTCTTTTCACCCGTATACGGTATCACGACTGCACAATGAGGCGACAAAACATAATCCCATAAGAATTTGACTTTATAATAGTCCGACAAAACATTTTCCCAAAAGATTTTGAATTTGACTTTAGCTTCGCTAAATTTCCACAGTACCCTCGAACACCTTAACGCAATCGCCGGTCATGTAGACCGCTTCGTCTGTGTATTTTATTACGAGTTCGCCGCCGGGGAGGCGGACTTTTATGTCGGCGTCTTTGTCGCAGTGGCCGTTTAGGACGGCGGCTACGGCCGATGCGCAGGCGCCGGTGCCGCAGGCTTTTGTCTCGCCGCTGCCGCGTTCCCACACGCGCATTTTGAGGTGGTTTTTGTCCATGATTTCCACGAACGCCGCGTTGACCCTGTCGGGGAAGATGGCGTTGTTTTCGAATTGCGGGCCGATCTCGGCGATGTTCATGCTGTCTGTGTTTTTGCAGAAGACTACGGCGTGGGGGTTGCCCATAGACACGCAGGTTATGGCGTAGTGCGCGCCGCCGATTGATACCTCTCTGGCTATTATGCTGTCGCCCGGCAGGCTGACGGGGATGTTTTGTGGGCGCAGCAGGGCGCGGCCCATGTCAACCTTTACGGATGACACCTCGCCGTTTCTGGTGGAGAGCCAGAGCTTCTTCACGCCGCTTGGCGTCTCGATTTTCATATTTATCTTCTTGACGATGTTGTTGTCGTACAGGTACTTCGCGACGCAGCGGATGGCGTTGCCGCCCATGCCGCTTTCGCTGCCGTCGAGGTTGAAGACGCGCATCTTCGCGTCGGCGTCGCCGGAGGGCAGGATAAGCACCACGCCCCCGCCGCCAATGCCTGTGTGCCTGTTTGAGAGCAGCGCCGAGAGCGATTCCGGGGAGTTGATTTTGATATCGAGGCAGTTGATGTAGATGTAGTCGTTGCCGCAGCCGTGCATTTTCGTAAACGGCAGGCGCACGCGCTCGCTGCGCATATTGTTGATGTCTACGAGCTCGGTGTTGATTTCGCTGTAGTCGGAGAGCAGGCTGTCGGCGAGCGCGTTTGCGGTGTCGATTGACGTGAGGCTGGGGACGCCGAGGGCGCACGCTTTCCTGCGGATCTTCACATCGTCGAGCGCGGGGTCGCGGCCTTTTTCGGATGTGGAGATGATGTAGCTTATAAGCCCGCTTTCAAGGAGCGACGCGGTGTTGTTGTCGGTATTGGCGCATATTTTATCGACAGCGGCCACGTCCATACCTTTCGCGTTGAGGAAGCGTGCCGTGCCGCGCGTGCCGTAGAGGGTGAACCCGCACTTCGCGAGCTTCTCCGCTACGCCGGCGATCTCTCCCTTGTCGCCGTCGCGGACGGTTATCAGCACGCCGCCGCTCTTCTTCATTTTATACCCGGCGGCGATCAGCCCCTTGTACAGCGCCTCCTGCAAATTTTTGCCTATGCCGAGGACCTCGCCGGTCGATTTCATCTCCGGCCCGAGGTGCGTGTCGAGCCCCGCGAGCTTTTCAAACGAGAATACTGGCACCTTGACGGCAGCGTACGGCGGTATCTTCGCGATGCCGGACGAATACCCCAAATCAGCCAGTTTTTCCCCAACGCTGAGCTTGGTGGCAAGCTCGCACATGGGTACGCCCGTGACCTTGCTTATGTAGGGGACGGTGCGCGAGGCGCGGGGGTTTACTTCTATGACGTAGATTTCGTTGTCGTAAAGGACGTACTGGATGTTCACAAGGCCGCGCACCTCGAGCGCCATGCAAAGCTTTTTGGTGATGCCGTAGATCTCGTCAACCAGCGCGTCGTCTATGTGCAGGGGCGGGTACGCGGCGATGCTGTCGCCCGAGTGCACGCCGGTGCGCTCGATGTGCTCCATGATGCCGGGGATAAGCATGTCAACGCCGTCGCATATCGCGTCTACCTCAAGTTCGAGCCCGCTTAAATATTTGTCGATCAGCACGGGGTTTTCCTGTTTGGAGCGCAGTATGATCTCCATGTACTCGCGGATGTCGTCATCGCAGAACGCGATAATCATGTTCTGCCCGCCGAGGACGTAGGAGGGGCGCATCAGCACCGGGTAGCCGAGCGCTTCGGCGGCGGACAGCGCCTCCGTTTCGGTCATCACCGCAAAACCTTTCGGGCGCTTGACGTCGAGGCGTTCCAGCAGTTCGTCGAAGCGCTCCCTGTCTTCGCATATGTCAATGCTGTCGGCTGACGTGCCGATGATTTCGACGCCGCGTTCGCGCAGCTTTTTCGTGAGCTTTATAGCCGTACCGCCGCCGAATGCCACGATTACGCCGATGGGCTTTTCGATATCGATCACGCTCATCACGTCGTCTATGCAAAGCGGTTCGAAGTACAGGCGGTCGGCGGTGTCGAAGTCGGTGGAGACGGTTTCGGGGTTGTTGTTGATGACGATGACCTCGTAGCCCATCTTGCGGAGCGTCCACACGCAGTGCACGCAGGCGTAATCGAACTCTATGCCCTGCCCGATCCTTATAGGCCCGCTGCCTAATACCACGATCCTTTTCTTTTTGCTCTTCTGTATAAACGGCAGGGCCTCGTTTTCGGAACCGTTTTCTATGGAGTAGAAATAGGGGGTTTTGGCCTCAAACTCCCCGCCGCAGGTGTCGACCATCTTGTAGACTAATTTGGGGGCGGTGTTTACGGTTGACGGATGAGAATTATCACCGGATGACCTGTTTAATATATTAACAAGCCCGTGCAGGAACCACCGGTCGACCTTGGTTATCAAATGCAGGTCATCCACGCTAAACCCGCGCTTAATCGCCTCATAGAGCACAAACAGCCGCTCGTCCGTAACCGTATCGAGCATCTTGCGGATCTCGTCATCCGACTTCTTCGACATTCTCGGCATATCAAGCCCAAAGAGCCCGATTTCCGCACCGCGCACCGCTTTAAGGAGCGCCTCTTCAAAGGTATCGGCTATGGCCATCACCTCGCCGGTCGCTTTCATCTGCGTGCCGAGCTCTTTTTGCGCGTACACGAACTTGTCGAACGGCCACTTGGGGAACTTGACGGCAACGTAGTCGAGCGCGGGCTCGAACGCGGCGAACGTCGTACCCGTAACGGCGTTCGTTATCTCGTCCAGCGTATATCCGAGGGCGATTTTTGTAGACACCTTGGCGATGGGGTACCCCGTGGCTTTGCTCGCCAGCGCGGACGACCTCGACACGCGCGGGTTGACCTCTATCACCGCGTACTCGAAGCTGTGCGGGTGGAGCGCCAGCTGCACGTTGCAGCCGCCCTCAACGCCGAGCGCCTTGATGATTTCAAGCGACGCCGTTCTCAGCATCTGGTACTCTTTGTCGGCAAGCGTAACGCACGGCGCGATGACGATGCTGTCGCCGGTGTGCACTCCCACCGGGTCAAAATTTTCCATGGAGCAGACGGTAATCACGTTGCCGGCGCGGTCGCGCATAACCTCGAACTCGATCTCTTTCCAGCCGGCAATCGATTTTTCTATGAGCACCTGATGGATGGGCGACATTGCCAGCCCGTTCGCGCAGATTTCGCGGAGCTTCGCCTCGTCTGCCGCGTTGCCGCCGCCGCTGCCGCCGAGGGTGAACGCGGGGCGCACGATTACAGGGTACCCGAGCTCGTTCGCGAAATCGACAGCCGTCTCAACATCCGTAGCGATGACGGACGGGACGACCGGCTGGCCGATGCTCACCATGGTATCCTTGAAAATCTTCCGGTCTTCGGCCTTGTCGATGGTTTCCGGGGACGAGCCGAGGAGTTTCACGCCCATTTTTTTGAGGTAGCCGTCCTTGGCGAGCTGCATGCAGAGCGTCAGGCCGGTCTGCCCGCCGAGCCCCGAGAGGATGCTGTCGGGCCGTTCTTTCTCTATTATGCGCTTGATGGTTTTGAGGGTCAGCGGCTCGATGTATATCTTGTCGGCCATGTTGCTGTCGGTCATTATGGTGGCGGGGTTGGAGTTGGCGAGGATGATCTCGATGCCGTCCTCCCGGAGCACCCGGCAGGCCTGCGACCCGGCGTAATCAAATTCGGCGGCCTGCCCTATAACGATGGGGCCGGAGCCGATAACCAGCACTTTCTTTATACTTCTGTCGAGCGGCATGAACACCCGTCCTTTTTGCGCGAAAACCGTCAGATTTGCCCAAAAACCGCAAAAAAGGCACTATTAGGCCCCAGAAGGGACTAACAGCGCCTTTGCTGTTTGCAACCAAAACTCATTTTCACCAAAAATAATATCCGCCGCCCTAGAAATCAAGCGGAAAAATTTTCTTTTTAATCCCAAGATTAAACATACCCCTGCATATCGCTAAGATTAAAGATTGCACCGTCCACCCCTGCTTACCGGTTCTAAGATTAAAGATTGCGTCTGTCCGCCCCCGTCCCCGTCCGAAGGCCTCACGGCTGTCGTGCAGCCGCCGGACGGGGACGGGGGCGGGCGGGCGCAATCTTTAATCGGGCCGTTAACAAAATTTCGCTTGACCGTACTCCCCGCGCTATATTATTTTAGGGATGTTATAATACATCGGCCAAAACGGCAACGGTGCTGTGGGCTTTAACTTTAATGCCCACCGCGCCTTTTTTTATTGATAACGGGACAAAAAATGAGCGAACTGGTGCTGGTACTCGACTTCGGCGGGCAATACAAGGAGCTGATCGCCCGGGCGGTCAGGGGGCTCTCCGTCTACTCGGAGATACGCCCCGGCAACATCTCCGCCGACACCGTCCGGAAGCTGAACCCCATCGGCATCGTGCTGACCGGCGGGCCCAACAGCGTCTATCTGCCCGACTCGCCTATGTGCGACCCCCAAATCCTGAACCTCGGCATACCCGTCCTCGGTATCTGCTACGGCATGCAGATGATGTGCCACATCCTCGGCGGGGAGGTCAAACCCGGTAATATCGGCGAATACGGGCGCATACCGGTAACACCGTCGGCCAAAAACCGGTCGGCGCTGTTTGCCGGCGGGGGTAAGGCGGTTAAGGGCGCCAAGGACGTAAAGATTACGCCTTTTGATGCCTTGATGAGCCACCGCGACGCCGTCTCCCGGCTGCCAAACGGCTTCGTGGCGACCGCATCCACGGCAGGGTGCTGCGCGGCCTGCGAGAACGCCGCCAAAAAGCTCTACGCCGTCCAGTTCCACCCCGAAACAAAGCACACCGACGGCGGAACCGAGATCTTCCGCAGGTTCCTCTACGACGTATGCGGCGCGGCGGGCGATTACAAGTTAGACGATTACATCGACACGCAAGTCAAGTCTGTCCGCCAAAAAATCGGCGATAAAAGGATACTCCTCGCCCTCTCCGGCGGCGTAGACTCCTCCGTCTGCGCGAGCCTCTTAAGCAAGGCCGTCCCCGGGCAGCTGACATGCATATTCGTGGACCACGGCTTCATGAGGATGAACGAAGGGGACGACATCGAGAGCGTATTCTCCAAGCGCGACCTGCGCTTCATCCGCGTCAACGCGAAAGAACGTTTTTTAGGCCGGTTAAAAGGCGTGTCGGAACCTGAGGCGAAGCGCAAGATCATCGGCGAGGAGTTCATCCGCGTGTTCGAAGAAGAGTCGGCGGCGCTGGGCGACATCCCGTTTCTCGCGCAGGGGACGATCTACCCTGACATCGTGGAGTCGGGCGGCAGCTACGGCGCGACCATCAAGAGCCACCATAACGTAGGCGGCCTGCCCAAAAACCTGAAGTTCACCGGCGTCGTGGAGCCGCTCTCCGGCCTGTTCAAGGACGAGGTGAGGATTCTCGGCAAAAAGCTCGGCCTCCCGGCGTCGCTGATAAACCGCCAGCCCTTCCCCGGCCCCGGCCTTGCCATCCGCGTTATCGGCGAGGCCACCGAAGAGAAGCTCGACGTGCTGCGCAAGGCCGACGCGATACTGCGCGAGGAGCTCGACAACTCGCGGCGCAGGCCCGACCAGTACTTCACCGTGCTGACCGACACCCGCTCGGTAGGCGTCAAAGGCGACGAGAGGACGTACAGCCCGGTAATCGCGGTGCGCGCGGTAACAACGGGAGACTTTATGACGTGCGAATACGCGGAGATACCCCACAAGGCCCTGCGGCGCATCTCCTCCAGAATCACAAGCGAAATCCCGTCCGTAAGCCGCGTCGTCTACGACATAACCTCAAAACCGCCGGCCACGGTCGAGTGGGAATAAGGTCAAAGTCAATATTCTCCTCGCTATTAGCTCAGCGCTTTCAGGACCCTGACGCTGAATGGGGCGACGGGGATGCTTGCGGCGGACTGTGAGTTTATATTTTCGTTTGTCAACAGGTCGGTAAAGCCGCCGCCATGCTGGCCGCTCAGGCTGAACGTATCGGGCGATTCGCCTACGTTTAGGGCTACGAAGATACGTTCGTTGCCGGAGGAGCGCTCAAATACGAACGGGCGGTGGTATTCTAAAAATACCTGTTTGTATCCGCCGTATTTCAGCGCGTCGTGCCGCTGCCGGATGCCGGCGAGTTTGGCGATGCGGGCCGGCAGGGCCGGCGCGTCCGGCGGCGGGTTGTTTATATCGATGTATGGGCGCAGCGGCTGGTCGGAGCCGTTTTCCTTTACGCCGCGGATGCCCCATTCGCTGCCGTAGTAGATTGAGGGCAGGCCGGGCAGGGTGAACATCGCGGTGTAGAGCATTTCGAGGAACGCGCCGTTTTTTATGCTGCTCGCGATGCGCGGCTGGTCGTGGTTGTCTAAAAAATTGTAGAGCGGCAGGCCGTTTGACGGCTTGGCGTTCTGCAGGCTGTGCGCCAGTTCGTAGAGGTTGTTGTCGTTGTGGCTGGAGAAGAGGCTTTTGTAGAGGATGTAGTTGGTGACGCTGTGCAGGGTGCTGCCGTCTACCCAGCGCTGGTATTCCCCGCCCACAACTTCTCCCATTAGCCAGAAGTCGCTTTTAAGTGATGTAGTGACGCTGCGCAGCTCGCGCATGAAGCCGAAGTCAAGCACGTTGGCGGAGTCCAAGCGCATGCCGTCTATCCCGAACTCGCTGATCCAGAATTTCGCGGCGTCGAGCAGGTATTGGCGGACGGGGGCGTGCTGCAGGTTGAATTTGGGCAGCTCGTAGTATCCGCTCCATGTGTCGTAGTGGAACGGGTCGCCCATAGGGCTTTGGCGGTTGAAATCTACGCCGGAAAACCATGCCGCGTAGTCCCGGTTCCCGTTGCGCAATTCCTGGAATGCGAAGAAGTCTCTCCCGCAGTGGTTGAACACGCTGTCGAGTATTACGCGCACACCGTTTTTGCGGAATGTGTCTACGAGCGATTTAAATTCGTCGTTTGTACCGGCCCGGTTATCTATTGTAAAGTAGTCGGTAACGTCGTACCCGTGCGAGCGGGATTTGAGTACGGGGCTGAACAGCACCGCGTTGCAGCCGAGTTTGGTGATGTGCGGCAGCCACGTTTCGATCTCCGAAAAGGCGTGCCCCTGGGCGGCGTAGTCGTTTTGGAACGGTGTCTGCGCCAGCGAGAATGTGTAGATGTGGTAGAATACTGCGTCTTCGTACCAATACCGGTCAGCCATGTTACGTCTCCTTGTGGTTATGGTTCCAGCGCTCTGAGGGCCTCGTAGGCCACCAGCATGTATGATATTAATTTGTCTCCGTACGCTGCGTCGATACTGTTGTTAAACGCGCGTTTTTTGTGAAATACCATTTTTGGGGCGAGTGCCAGAATGCCGTACTCCTCGCCGTTTACTTCTATAAGGAGCCCCGAGATGACTGGTATGCCGAAGGCGCCTTTGGTGCCGGCAGGATCGGTTTTTTGGGTGTTTTTGTGGTATCTTGTTACGGTGAAACTGGTTTCTTCGGCAGACCAGAGGAGTGATATGTTGGAGTTGGACAGTGTGAATAACATGCTTGGCACGGGTTGTCTGTTTGGGTTGATCTCGACTGTTACGGCGCCGCTGTCGCCCATTATGCTGAGGTACGTTGTTGCTTGGGCGATTGTTGTAGAGGAGCCGATTTCCATTCCTTGGGCGATTGGTGCAGAGGAGTTGATTGCCATTCCTTTGGCAAACATATTTATCTCAAATCTGTCAATACGCGTGTTTTCGCGGTAGGTTTCATACACAGCGCGGGCTTTGCGTGTGGCGGGGCCCATAGTGGGCAGAAAACTTTGTCCGGTTCCGAAAGTTGTGTTGCTGGAACTGCTCGATTTTTTGAGCGTTCTCAGATTGTATTCACCCATAACGAGGGTTTTCTTCGAAAACAGCGGCCCGGATTTTATCGGGATCGCCTCGTATTCGCCGGGATTCTCTACAAATGTCGCGAACGACGCGCAGCCGAACAGAAACAGACCTGGCAGACATGCGAACAAGAACGCTTTTTTCATCATACAGCTCCTTTGAAAAGTGTGTGTTCAATTAATATTTTTATTCCCAGCCCAACCAGGACGGCTCCGCCCAGAAGTTCGGCCTTTGATTTGAATTTCATTCCGAAGATATTCCCGATTTTCACGCCGCCGATGGATATGAGGCAGGTTGTAAGGCCGATAATGGCAATCGCGGCGTAGATGTTGATCTGGAACAGGGCAAAAGTTACTCCAACCGCCAGTGCGTCGATGCTTGTCGCTACCGCCAGCATGAGCATGTTGACAAAGAGGAATTTGTTGGCGTTCGATTCATCCCCGCCCTCTTCTTTAGAAAAACTTTCGAAGGCCATCTTCCCGCCGATGATGGTTAGAAGGATGAAGGCTACCCAGTGGCCGGCGCTCTGTATCTTCTCCGCGAAGAGTGTGCCGGCGAAGTAGCCGGTGAGCGGCATGAGCGCCTGAAAGAAGCCGAAGTAGAGGCCGGGGAGCAGGTACTCTTTTATCGATGGCTTTTTGACGGAAAGGCCAAGCGTAATGGATACCGCGAAGGCGTCCATCGAGAGGCCGGCCGCTATCAGTACTATCTCAAGGTAATTCATTTCTCCCCCTTAGCCTTTTTCCGGTTGGACGCCGATATTCTCATCCTGTCAATATCGGCGTCATTGGCCGGTTTGGTTTCCAGTATGCGGTTGATGTCATTTCCGTTGATTGAGCCGCTAATTACGACCGCGGCCTTTTCCTCATTGCGCAGCCTTGAAAAGCGCATAACTGCCGATGCCGCGAATTGCAGGCCGGATTCGTCAGGCTCACCTATCCCCAGCGCCAGAGGGCCGAGGGTATCGCGCAGGTACATTTGTACAATGTTTGGGGCGGATGTTGATTTCGGCGAAGACAGCGCCGCCGCGTGGATTCTCTCCAGCGCATCGTTTTCATCTTCGTTGCGCGACACGATCACCCGGTAATTCTGCGATGTCCTGAAGTGCCGCCCGTACGCCAGCAGCTTGAAATCGGCGAGGGAGTAGTGTTGGTCATGCTCCGCCAGGTCTATAAATCTTGCCCCGGTTTCGATATTGGTCAATATGCACCCGCCGGCAGGGGAGCTGTGCGCCAGCCCGTGCTCTTTGGCGTACGCCAGCTGTACCTGCCGGCTTCTTCCCGTTATGTCAAGCAGCTTTTCCCTGTCTACAATACCGGCCAGTTCAGCATCTGTAGGGTCCAAAAGTTTTGCGGAGAGCGGGCGAAGCAATTTTCCTTTCAGCCCCGTCAGCTTTTCTATTTTTTTCATTTTGTCCATTTTTTGAGACATGGGCCGCTGCCCGACCACCTCGCCGGTAGCCAGACACACAGCGCCCATCTCTTCCATAATACGCCCGGCTTTGATGACCCGGTGTATCCTGCAGTCAACACACGGGTTAGCATTCTTCCCGTAGCCGAATTTCGGGTCGCGTATCATCTCCAGAAACTCCTCGCCCTCCTCCTCAACGCGCAACGGCACGCCCAGGGTATCGGCATACGCCTGCACCTGCTCAGGTGTTTTGCCGGTCTGTGCGTAAAACGGCAGGACGAAGTGCAGCGCTGTAACATCGAGCCCCTGCGATTTAAGCAAGTGGGCCGCAATGACGCTGTCGAGTCCGCCCGAAAACATTACGATTGCTTTGTGCATTGAAAGCCGTCCTTTAAGTTTGGAGTGTGGAGTTTGGAGTTAACTCCACATTCCACACTTCAAACTCCAAACTTAAATATCTACTTATAATCAACGTACCCTTTAAACCGCCGGTGAAACCACCCAAACCAGTGCTCCGGGTACTCCCGGATCCACTGCGAAAGGATGTCGTTGTGCTGCGCCTGTATTGCGTTTATCATTGCCTCTTCGAGAGCCTTGCCGTTTTCCCCCGCGTCTAAAACCGGCGGGTCGGCTTTGAAGAACATGATGTCGTACGAACCGTCGGCGGCCATCATCGCGTATACCGGTACTGCCGCCGCGCCGGTTTTTCTTGCCAGCCCGGCTACCGTTCGCACCGTAGACGCGGTTTTGCCGAGAAACGGCGCGGGCGTACCCATGCCGTGCAGGTGCTGGTCGATAAGTATCGCGGTGATCTCGTTGTTTCGGAGCGCGCTAAGCATCCCGCGCAGGGCGTTGTTCGTCAGGATTGTCCTGACCGAGAGCGCGGTTCGTTTTTTTAAGAGCCATGCCTCCACGAGCGGGTTGCGCATCGGCTTGGCGACCACGTTGAGGCAGTTGTCGGTCTGTTCCCCCCAAATGGCGGCGAGCAGTTCCCAGTTGCCGAAGTGGGCGAGGACGATTATAGTGCCCTTGCCATTAGTGCGCGAATCGGTGTAGATCTCGTAGTTGTGCAGGCGGTACGCGGGGAGCTTGCCGCGGCGCAGGACATCTACGGCGTAGCGGCCGATGTTCTTGTAGAGTTTGGGGATGATCCTGTTCATCCGCCCCCTGTCCCAGATGCCTACGTGTTCGAAGTTTTTGCGCACGATCTTTTTATACACGCCCAAAACGCACAGAATCTGCCCGGCGATTGCCCCCATGATAAGGGCTATCCCCCGCGGGGCTGCGCTCACGGCGGCCTCTACGGTGCGCAGGAGCGCATATTCGAAGTAGTGGGCGAACTTTATTTTTGGCTTGCTGATGGCAAACACCCCGCGTTATGGTTTCGATATCAACGTCAATACTGAATATACATTACGCCGCCGCGCCGTGCGTATCAATGCAATAAAAAAGGGCGGCCGTTTTCCGGCCGCCCCGCTGTACGGATCTTATGCCGAGGCGGTTAAGCCGCTACTCCGCATTCGCGGGCTGCTGCGACTCCCCGTCCAGAATGATCAGGTCTACCCTCCTGTTTTTGGCCTGCCCTTCCTTCGTGGAGTTGTCGGCAATGGGTTTGTCGAAGGCGCTGCCCAAAGAGCTCAGGCGTTCAGCGGCCACGCCCTGCTCAATAAGGAAGTTCTTCACCCCGCCGGCGCGGTCTTCGGAGAGCTTTTGGTTAAGCTCCCTCGAGCCCACGTTGTCGGTGTGGCCCTCGACCAGGATCTTCGGGTCCTTGTAAACCATAAGGATGCCGGCGATCTTTGCCAGGTTGGTTTTGAGGTTGGTGGTGAGCGCCGCCTTGCCGGACTCGAACAGGATGTCGGACATGGAGATGATGGTGCCGCGGGCGTCTTGGCTCACGCTTATCAGCTCGCTGCGCAGCTCGTTGAACTTCTTCTGGGCGTCTTCCATGGCTTTGCGCGCGCGCTCACGCTCAATGGCGAGATTGGCCTTGGCGGTTTCGAGGTCGCCCTGCAGGTCGGCCGCTTTGCCCTTGGTCGCCTCAAGCTCCTGCGACAGCCTGTAGGCGCGTCCGCCCTCTATGCGGCTTATCGCTTCGTGGAGGTTGTGCAGCACGTTCAGGAGAGAGTCACGCTCTGCCGCCATCTTGCGCGCCTTTACGAGGTTGGTCTCGCGCTCGAACTGCATCAGCGCCGCCATGACGTGCGTGGAGCAGATCGAGAACGTCAAGGCTGCTTCCTTTGCCGCCGGCTTCGTACCTATGAGATCCTGCGCAGCCTTGATCCGGCCCTTCGCCTCTACGTACATCGGCGTGGCCGCAGCTACGCCCTCGCTCCGCAGGAACGAGAACTTGGTGTCTAACTGCTTATCAAGCTCCTGCAGTTCGCTGACCCTGTTGCGCCTGACTGCGCCGTCCTCCTGCGCCATAGCCGCTCCGGAGACGCACAAAAGCGCCGCGAGGGCGATTGCCGTAATCTTGTTTATATTGGTGTTCATGGTTATTTTTTCTCCTTCTTGGAATCTTTGGAGTCTGCGGCGCCTTTTGTTGCCCCCTTGTGGCCCTTTGCATCCTTAGTGGCAGGCTCTTGATGAACCTCAGGCGCGCCGGGTGCTGCAGCCGCAGCGGCCTCCTTGGGGTCGTTGGAGTTCACCCGGGTCAAAATGTCCTGATATTTGGCTACCTGCATACGGCTGTCGGCAAGCGCCGCCTCCGACTTCTCAAGGGTGCCCGCGCTCTCCTCAACAGAGTGCCGTGCCAGCGCGATGCGGTAGAGAGCCGCTGCGAGTTCGGCGTTGTCCGCCGATTCCTTGGATTTTAGGGATTTAGCCATCGCCAGATAAGTATCGGCGCTGGCGATCTCGTCGCCGCGGAGGTTCTTGGCGAGGGCCTCGGCCTGGAGAAGCTCGGCCTCAGCTACAGAGCGAACCTGGATCAGATGGTAGGAGGGCCCGCAGGAGGCAGCGAGTAGCAAGGTTAGCGCGGTTAGCGCCAGCAGCATTCGTTTTAGCATGTAATGCCCTTTCGTTTTAAAGTTAAATATATTGTTGATATCTTAGTATATGATAGTGTACACGAATTATTCAACTTTTTTGGGAATTATATGTGAATGGCCCATCCTGAGAGTACCCGCGCCGCCTCCATTACCGCCTCTGAGAGTGTGGGGTGCGCGTGGACCATCAGGGCTATTTCCGGCGGCTCAATGCCTGAAACGCGGGCCAGGAGCAGTTCGTGGATCAGTTCAGACGCGCCCGCCCCGGCTATGTGGGCGCCGAGGATCTTTCCGCCCTGCGGGCCGGTCAGGACTTTTACCAGCCCCTCCGATTCGTCTACCGCCACCGCCTTGCCGCAGGCGCGGAAGGGGAAGACCGCCTTGGTGAAAGGGATGGACTGGGCCGCCGCCCGCTCCTCGGTGAGGCCGAAGGAGGCCGTCTGGGGCTCGCAGAATACTATCGCCGGGACCTCCAGCGGGTCGATACGGGCCGGTTTCGGCGTGTGGCCGGCAATGTGCTCCGCCGCGATCTCGCCCGCCTTTGAAGCCACGTGGGCCAGCATGGGGGAGGAGGATACTATGTCGCCTATAGCGTAGATTGACGGTACGTTTGTCTGATAGTAATCCCCAACGTCAATAAATCCGTTTGACGTGTTGACCCCGGCCGCCTCAAGCCCGATACCCTCCGTATTCGGCGTACGTCCGGTCATCACGAAAATCTTGTCCACAGATAACTCCGTCCGCACCCCGTCCGCACCCTCAACTACCGCGTCAACGCAGTTATTCGCGGCGTTGATGCGGTGGGAGGACAGCTTTGACGAGGTGTAGATTTTGACCCCGCGTTTCGTGAACGACCGCCTGACCACCGCCGTAACCTCAGCGTCCTCAAGCGGCAAAATTCTCTCTGCCATCTCTGCAATATGGACTTCGGACCCGAACGAATTGAGGATATGCGCGAACTCCATCCCAATGGCCCCGGCCCCAACGATAAGCGCCCGCCGCGGCAGCTCTTTTTGCATCAGCGCGTCGTCCGACGACAAAACATGCCGCCCGTCAAACTCAAGCCCGGGGATAACCCTCGGCCGCGATCCGGTGGCAACGATGATTGACCCTGCGGTGATGTTGCGCCGTCCGTCCGCCCCGTCAACCGAGGCCTCATTGGCGGAAACAAGCCGCGCCGTCCCCGCGATCAACTCAACCTTATTCTTTTTAAGGAGATAGGACACCCCCTTAGACAGCGTCTCCGCCGCCTTGCGCGACGCGTTGAACACGCCCTCGTAGCGGAAGGCGGAATCATCGACCCTAACCCCCATAGCCGCCAATTTTGAGCGGTTCCGGTAGATCTCCGCCTGGTGGATGATGGCCTTGGACGGTATGCACCCGATGTTCAGGCATACCCCCCCAACGCTCCCCCTCTCCACAACCGCCGCTTTTTTCCCCAGTTGCGCCGCCCGGATAGCCGCCACGTACCCGCCGGGGCCGGAACCTGTCACCAATACGTCAAAATGATAAGCCATGAATCGCAAAATCTCCGTTTTCTGAGATGAACCGCCAACATCATAATATATATAAAGGGTACGCGCCGTTCAAAAATTACGCGCCTTGGGCCTTCGGCGGCATTGCCCACATTTTCGCCACCGCGAGCATCTCACGCAAATAGTTTACGGGTATGGTGTACCACACCGTGGGCGCCCCGATATGATTTGCAGGGATCCCCGCATACCGTGCAAGCCTCGACGCCCTGTAAATGTGGAAGTTGCTGGTGACTATCACGCAGGAGAAGCCCTGCGGGAAATGGGGCTTCAGCGCATCGCGGGCAAAGGAGAGGTTTTCATAAGTAGAGGTTGACTTGTCCTCTTTGATGATATGTTCCGGCGGGACCCCTTTGGCAACCAGATAACGCTCCATGGCCAGCGCTTCGGCAATGTCTTCCTGAAAGCCCTGCCCGCCGCAGACCGTTATAAGCGCGCCGGGGTTTTTGCCGTAATACTCAAACGCCTTGTCCAACCGTTTCGCGAGCGACCGGCTGACCTGCTCGCCGCGTATTGCCGTCCCCAGAACAATAACGGCGTCCTCGTTGTATTCGGCATTGTCAAGTTTGCCGTACACCGCGAGAAAAATCGCAAAAACCAAGGCTATTGTGCACATCGTACCGGTAATTATGTGCCCGGCCAAAGGAATCCTGTTAAGATAAACGGCATAAAGTATTATTGCGGCGGAAGCAATCCCCTGCAGCACCATCCCAAAAGTAAAGTTTGCCCCAAACAGCAAAATTACGGTATTAATCAGCAATAGAGCGCCGATTGCCAGTACCGCGTACTTTAATTTACGGGCCGCCCCGCCGGATTGAGGCGGCCTGCATTTTTGACTGTTTTTCCCCATATAACCCTCCAAAATATGTGCAGATGCCCTATATCGGTAATTATATCGGGAAAAATATCGGTAATTTTCCCGGTTACTCCGCCATTTACTGCGCCATTTACACCGCCAATCAAGGCTCGGTCCGCCGGTACCCGCCGGTCTTGGGCGCACCCTGAAACTCGATTTTCCCGCTGTTTTTGAGGGCGGCGAGGTGGCGTTCTACGCTGCGAAGCGGGATGGAGATGGCTTTTTCTATCTCATTGGCGCGGCAGCCCGGGTGTGTCCCTATATAGTCCAGTACCTCATTTACACCGCCGGTTACTCCGCCACTTACACCGCCATTTACTCCGCCAACCATTTCGCCGATTGGTACGACGTGGGGTTTCATCGTTTGCAGGATCTCGCTTAGCATAAAGTCCACAAAAACCCCGCAGTCGCCGTTTTCCGTGCTCTGGCCCAGGGCGGCGTAGTAGTCCTGTTGATTGCGATGTACCATGGTTTCTACCGGCATGTGCCGGAAGAACGGCTGGAACCGCCCGAGGATCAGCGACTGCCACATACGCCCCATGCGGCCGTTGCCGTCGGAGAACGGGTGGATGAACTCGAACTCGTAGTGGAAGACGCAGCTGCGGACGAGCAGGTGGTCGGGGGCGTTTTTCAGCCAGCGGAACAAATCGGCCATCAGCCCCGGCACGCGGGAGGCCGGCGGCGCCACATGGATGACGTCAATGCCGTTGGTGATGCCCACCCCGCCGCTGCGGAATGCGCCGGGGTCGTCTACGAGGGCGGTCATCATCGCGCCGTGCGCCGTTAGCATGTCGTCTGCCGAGAACGGGTCCAGAGTGTGGTACATATCGTAGGCCGCTATGGCGTTTTTGACCTCCTGTATCTCACGCAATGGGGCCACGACCTTGCGCCCCTCCATGATGGCGGTCACCTGGCTCTCCGTGAGCGTGTTGCCCTCTATGGCCAGTGAGGCGTGGATAGTCTTTATACGGTTGATTTTGCGAAGGCGCAGCGCGTCCTGCTGCTCCATGCGTATGGCAACACGCTCGGCGAGCGCCGCGATCTCCGCTATCATGGAGACTGCCCGTGCGGAAAGCGTGAACGGAGGGGTGTAGCTGCTCTCGGTTTTGCCCATACTGTAAAATAATATTTGCCGCAGCGCGGCGGGCGGAGATTTTGCGCGATTTTGAGGAACGTGCCGGGAAAATTACCCCAGCTGCGCTTTGTTCAGCACGCCGTCTGCGGCCTCGTCCTGTCTCTCTGTGTCTATCTCGTTGATGATGGCGGCAAGCTGGTCGAAAGTCAGCGCGTCGCTGGCAGTCGCGATAGTCTCGTAAATAGCCCGTATCCTGTTGAAGCCGAGCAGGCGGCTGCGCGTTGGCTCGTCCTGTTGGTCCAAGTGGTTAACGACACGGTTCAAGCGCAGCCTGATCTCCGCCATCAGTGAGGCTGTCTTTGGGGAAAGCGCAGGTTTTGCAGTGTAGAGGCTTTTTATTTTATTCATACTTAAAAGATAACACTTTTTATGGGGCAATGCAAGACTTTTTTGCGTTTTTTGCACTTTTTATTCCCCTTTGTCAACGAATTACGTCCGGCGGCTGATGTGATGGGGAGGTTTACATCAGGAAGTTGATGGATAGTGACGGGCGCCTGCAATAATTACAGGGGGGGAACGCCGGCGCCCCTACAGCAGTTTCTTCCACCAGCCCCCGTTGGCCAGATACCACTTAATGGTATCCCGGATTCCCGTCTCAAAATTTACAGACGGCTCCCAGCCGAGCTCCCGCTTTATTTTGGAGGCGTCTATGGCGTAGCGCCTGTCGTGGCCTAACCTGTCGGGGACGAATTTTATGAGGCTCTCCGGCTTTCCCAATTCCGCCAGTATCAGCCTTACGATGTCGATGTTGCACTTTTCGTTGTTGCCGCCGATGTTGTAGACCTCGCCTGCGGCGCCGTTATTGAGGACGGTTTCTATTGCCTTGCAGTGATCCTGCACATAGAGCCAGTCCCTCACGTTCAGCCCGTCGCCGTATACGGGGAGGGGCTTGTCATGCAGGGCGTTTGTGATCATGAGCGGGATGAGCTTTTCGGGGAACTGGTACGGGCCGTAGTTGTTGGAGCAGCGGGTGATGACCGACGGGAAGCCGAATGTCTCAAAGTACGCGCGGGCGAGGAGGTCGCTTCCGGCCTTTGAGGCGGAGTACGGGCTGTTGGGGGCGAGGGGCGTTGATTCGGTGAAATATCCCGTTTCTCCCAATGTGCCGTATACCTCATCTGTGGATACGTGGATAAACCGCTTCGAACCGGTATCACCGGCGTTAGCCCAAGACTCTTTGGCTGCCTGTAATAACACTTGCGTGCCGAGGACGTTTGTTGTTACGAACCGCGCCGGGCCGGTGATGCTTTTGTCTACGTGGCTCTCGGCGGCGAAGTGGACTACCGCGTCGAAATTGTTGCCGTCAAACAGTTTTTTGACGGCGGACTGGTCGCAGATGTCGCCCTTGACGAATGAGTACCCGGGGTCATCCTTAACGCCGTTCAGGTTATCGGGATTGCCGGCGTATGTCAATAAATCATAATTGACGATCTTGCAGCCGCTCCCGTTTTTGATCATGTGGATGACGAAATTCGAGCCGATGAACCCCGAGCCGCCTGTTACTAATATATTTTTCATGTCGTCTGAACCCTGATTCACCCGATTAAAGGATTAACATGATTAAAAGCCAAAGGACCGGATTGCAGGAATTTCCTGAAACCGTCTTTCCAGTCCGGCATAATATTCGCGCCCGCAGCCTTCAGCCGCGCGTTTTCGAGGACGCTGTAGCGGGGCCTTGGGGCGGGGCGGGGGAACTCTTCGGTCGTGCAGGGGCGGATATCAGCATCAATCCCCGCCGCGTGGATTATTTCCCTCGCGAAATCGAACCAGCTGCACGACCCTTCGCTTGTGCAGTGGAATATCCCGCGGTCCCTCCCGTCAAGCACCGTTAATATTTGCCGGCAGACATCAACAGTCCACGTAGGGGTGCCGAACTGATCGTTCACGACTTTGAGCGGCTTGCCCTCCATCGCGTTGGCCGCGGCGATTTTCCGTATCGTTTTCACGAAGTTATTGCCGTGCGAGCCATACAGCCACGCTATCCTGAAGATCATAATATCATCATAGGTATTGATAATAGCCTCTTCCCCGGCCAGTTTCGATTTCCCGTAAACCGATTGCGGATTTACCGGGCTATCCTCGGTATACGGCGATGACCCCGTCCCGTCAAACACATAATCCGTACTGATATGTATAAACAGCGCAGACGCTTTTTTGGCCGCTTCCGCCAAAATTCCGCAGGCATCCGCGTTCAGCGCGAACGCCTTGTCTTGCTCCGTCTCGCAGTTGTCAACCGCGGTAAAGGCGGCGCAGTTTATTATGGCGTCCGGGCTTGCGTTATCAATACACGTATCAACCAGCGCCTTGTCGCATATATCAATCTGGGGATAATCGACGGGTATAACATCGTGCCCGGCCTTTATTGCCGTATCTGTAAAATCGTGCCCTAACTGCCCGCCGGATCCTATTATCATCAATTTCATATATCGCTCCGGGCCGCCGTTATTTTGCCAGTTTGATTAAATTCCGCGAGATCGCGTCGTAGCACTCCGCCATTTGCGGGTCGTTTTGCACCACAGCCGGGCCGAGTTTCTGGAGCGATGTGCGTATTGCGGGTGTGTAAATTGAGTAGCCAATGTACCGCAGCGGTACGGAGAGGTATTTTTGGACGATGCCGGTGAACCCTTCGCCGACCATTATTTCGCCTTGGCCGCGCACCATGTTTAGGACTAAGAAGAGGCGGCGGCTTTCGAGCCATTCGCGCATCGTTTTGACTTCGCCGGGGCATTTGGTTTCGAGCTGTTCGAACATATTGTCGAGGGTAGGGGCGTTTTTGCCGCTTGCGCTGCTTGAGTAGGCTTTGATGAGCGTTTGGATGTCGTTTCTGCCCGGGAAGAGGCGTACCAGCCCCCGCAGGAGGCCGCTTTTGAGGAACCCGTAGGCGTTTTCGATGGATGTGGGGAGGCAGTCGGTGACTGTGATGTTGTGCGGGAAGGCGGCGAAGAAGTCGGAGACTATTGAGTGGCTGCCCGCGCCGAGGTCTACTAATATATAATCGGCCTCGAGGGTTTTGATGCCGTTTAGGATTTTCTGTTTTTGCCCGAAGTTCGGGTTGGCGAGTTCGAGGAATTCGCCTGCGCCGGAAATGAGCCATGTTTTGGGTACGGGCGTTGGCACGGCGACTTCCGCGAGAGATTTAAACTCGCCGGCGAGGAAGTTTTGGAGCGTGGCGGCGGGCCGTTTCATTCCGAGGCAGGTGTGGAGGTTTGCGCCGCCGAGGTCGGCGTCTATGTAGCCTACGGAATACCCGGAGCGCACGAAGGCGGCGCCGAGGTTGGAGCTTACCGTACTTTTGCCTACCCCGCCTTTACCGCCGCCTACGGAGATGATGACCGGTTCACTCATTGGCGTCAGCCGGCCCCGTCTGGCCCGGGAGCGCCGATGCCTCTTTGTTGAAGTACTCGTTGACGTTGCTGCCGTCGCGGACTAGGCCGCTGATGCTCCAGAGCCCATCGGCCATTTTAGGGAAAGAGGCCTTGTACTCCTTGTCGAAGCGCCCCAGAGAGATGGAGAGGACGGCTTCCGAGAAGAAGAGGAAACCGGCGAGGGCTGCTACGATGGTAACGGTGACTATGTAGGGGAAGTACGGCCGCTCGCTGCGGAGGTTCCCCTTGCCGTCGTTCCCGCGGTCGAGCCGCTCGCTGTATGCCCTTAGCAGGGTGGTATGGACGGCTCTTTCGTACGCCCCGGCCTCGGCCAGCGACACCGAAATGCCCGCCGCGCCGGGGTCGAAGCGGCGGAGCCTGCACCCGGCGGCAAACCACTTTTGCGGACGGGCGTCCGGGCTGCGCCGGATGAACCGCCGGTACATCGTCTCTAAGGTCGTGGACGCGCTCTCGCAGGCCGCGGCGTGGTCCTTGCCCTGCGACCGCAGCAGCACGTAGAGGTTGCGGATGTGCTCGTGGAACAGAGCGTAGAACGCCGACGGGTCGCCCCGGCGGGCCAGTTGGGAGTAGAGCTGGGTTTCGGTATCTATTGTCTTCATGGTAGAGAATATAATAAAATTGCAGGGGGTATGTCAAAAAAATCGGGCGCAAAAAAAAATCGCGCCGGCCGGGGCGGCGGGGAATGACGATAGAACGCCCCGGGGAGCCGCCCATTTGTTATATTTAAGGAATGGCATTTACGGATTCGGACAGGCAATTCATGCAGAGGGCGCTCGTTTTGGCCCAAAAGGCCAAGGGGGCCACGTTCCCCAACCCGGCAGTCGGCGCGGTCGTCGTCGGCCCTGACGGCGCGGTCGCCGGCGAGGGGGCCACCGACGTCTACGGCGGCCCCCACGCCGAAAAGCGCGCCCTCAGGAAGGCCGGCGCGGCGGCGCGGGGGGCCGCCCTGTACGTCACCCTCGAACCCTGCGCCCACACCGGCAAGACCCCCCCCTGCACCGACGAGATCATCAAAGCCGGCGTTGCCAAGGTCATAACCGCCGCCCGCGACCCCAACCCCCTCGTCAGCGGCAGGGGCCTGCACGCGCTCCGGGCCGCCGGAATAGACGTCCAAATCGGCCTTCTCGACAAAGAGGCCGAGCTCGTAAACGAAGACTTTTTCTGGGCCATTACCAAAAACCGCCCCTGGGTTGCCCTCAAGCTGGCCATGACCCTCGACGGCCGGATCGCCGACGGCCGGGGGGAGGCGAAGTGGATTACCTCGCCGGCCGCCCGCCACGAAGTGCAGGAGATACGGCGCAGGCACGGCGCGGTCGCCGTCGGCAGGAACACGCTCATAAGCGACGACCCCAAACTGACGGCGCGGTGCGGCAAAACATATTATCCCGCAAGAATTGTCTTTTCGTCCCGGACGGATATCCCCAAAGAGACCTACTTCAGGACCCACGCCGGCGAGGCAAGGTCAATCATCGTCGTCAGAGGCGAAGCGCCCCACCCGGCAACGCCCCCCGACAGCTGGCCAGTCGAATACTGGTACACGGGGTCGAGCGACAACGTCAAAAGCATCGGCACGTTTTTGGATATGGCCATAACCGAGGGGATAAACAGCATTCTGGTAGAGGGCGGGCAGCAGGTCGCGTCCGCGTTCCTTGAGGGCGGGTTCGTCAACAAGCTCTACCTCTTCTACGGGAACAAGATCTTTGGGGGAGGTATGGGCGGGCTGGCGTTTGCGGAGGGGCTGCCGGTAGACGGCTGCATCAGCATGAAGAACGTCACGCACCAGTCGTTCGGGGATGATTTTCTCGTTACGGGATACCTGAAATGACGCGGCGGATATCATCAGTGCCACCCATACCGTTAATACTATTGATATTGATGGTGACGGCAATGACGGTTATGGCCATCCGTCCCGCAAACGCTGCCCCGATACCGCTTGACGACCATAGCTTCAGGTCATTTGACGGCGGCAGGTACTACTATCTGTCAACGCCGCAGGTCTCGCCGCTCTGGGATGTCCACAACATCACGCTGCGATTTTCCGACAGATACTATTATTCGGACGATACAACGCTTGTCAGCAACCGCTGGCTGCTGCATTTTGCGGATTCTATAAACTTCCAAAATATCGATTTCAATTTCAGGATCCGCCTCGACGGTCCCGGCAGCCGCGTGCGTGACGCGGGGTGGACAAGCGCGGTGGCTGGCGATGCCAATGACCCCGGCTTCGTATACGACCCCGACAGGATCATCGCGCACTACACGCCCAATGACCGCTTCCGGTTCGGGTTCGGCAAGGACCGGTACAACTGGGGGCAGCTTGAACTGGGCGGGCTTTTATTATCCGATTACAATGAGGGGTTCACCGGGCTGTATCAACAATACAACCTCGGCCCGTTCGTACTGCGCGGGTTGGCCGCCCAGCTGAACTCGATAAAAACCGGCCCGGCCAACAGCGCGATAACGCACCGCTACTTCTCCGCGTCGCGCCTTGAGTACTTCAGGCCAAAGTACGGTTTCGCGGTCAGCCAGTCTATGCTGTACGTGGGCGTGGGGCGGTCGTGGGATATCCGGTACCTCTTCCCGTTCTACATATTCCACTACGGCCAGATGACCGATTCGCACGGCTACGGGAACGATGGGCAGAACTCGCAGGGGGCAATCGACGCGTACTTTAAAATCCCCGGGCAGCCGCTTGAACTGTACGGCGAACTGCTCGTGGACGATTTTCAGGTGCACAGCGATTCGCAGTCGCAATCCGCCCAAAATTGTTTGGCGTGGATGGCTGGGCTGCGGCTTAAAGACGCCGGGAAGTGGTACGGGTTTATAGAGGGCGGGCGGATAAACACCTACGTCTACAACCACCGCACATTGGCGAAGCAGTACGTATACAACGGCAACTTCATAGGCTCCCCGCTCGGCCCGGACCAGGAGCTCTTGTGGGGTAAAATCGGCAGGAAGTTCGATGTTTATGATAATACCTTGTCTGCGGATGTAAATTTCTGGCGGAGGCGCAGCGGCGAGCGCGGCATCGGTTACCGCTACCCGAACATCTTCGGCACGAGCGGCGACCCTGTGCCGTACGGGATAATCGAGCACGAACTGTCGTTCTGGGCCTCCGCGTCGTACCGCAGGCATTATATAGATATGGAGGTCAGGGCGGGGTCGGCCATGTACCGGAACCGCGGCAATGCCGTATCCGGCTGGTCGGCGTACCCGTTCGCCGGGGTGTTTCTGTCGAGCGGGATATCCGTTGGGGCATCGAAGTAGCGCCCCCGTCCTAACCCATTGATTTTGCTGCAGTTTTGATGGCTGTGCGTATTTTTGCAAAAAAACCTTGACAGGCAAAATCCCCTAATGTATATTATAGAGGTATAAAGGAGTTGGGGGGGCAAATAGTTGCCCCGTTAATCTGCAGATATCATAGCGGTGAGTGAGGGCGGCAATGGCGGCACTTGTTGCATTGGGGGCGTTAACTTTGCTCGCGTTGGCAGCCACGCATACGGTACGCCCGGCGGTGAGCCGCGTTAGCAACTGCCCGGCAAGCACAGGCAAGCCGGACATCCCCCCCCCCCCCCCCTTGTATATTTATTTAACAAACACAAGGCTTGTAAAACCATCAAAAAGCCTGACAACAAGACAACGCCGGATTTGCGTAGCTGCGGGCGGCAAAATTCCCATTTGCCCTACACATCAACATTATCGGTATTGCACAAAAACGCCCGTAGGGACGACCGTCCCCGGTCGCCCGCAACGTCCGGGTTGCGACATACGTTTAATCAGGCACAATTCCGCAATTCCAGCGGGCGATCGAGGGCGATCGCCCCTACAACGTCATTATTGCAACAAATTTTCATTTATCGCAAACATTCGTATTGTAGGGACGCAATTCATCGCGCCCCTACAATAAACAATAAAACAAAGGAGCATTTGGTATGAACGTATCAATCGGTTGCAGTGCGCGGAGGGTTGTTTTTGGGGTGGTGCTTGGCCTGTTCGGCATTACGGCGGGGGCGCAGGCGTCTGACGGCGGCTTTCAGTTTGGCGCTCGGGCAGGGGCGAGCTTGAACCAGTATTATGTTAATATGTCGTGGTTCCCTACCAAATTTGACCCGGGGTACAGCTCCGAAATAGGGCTTGCCGCGAAATACCGGCTTACCGGCCGGTTCAGCCTGAGTTCGGAATTAAGTTTTTGTCACAGATTAGTGACCAACTACAGATGGAGCGGGGAGTCATCTACTTATGACGACGATGAAAACGGCGAAATGGTATTTATGGGTGATTATTATTACGAAGATAAAGGGACTATGCGTGAAATGGCTGTATTATTTCCCGTCATGCTTCAGTTTACCCCCGTTAAAAGCGGCCCGTTCAATCTGTCGGCTGGAATACAGTTTGGTGTTCCTTTCAATTATAAAAGCAAAGAGACAAGCAAACAGTATACACTTGAGAGAGAATTATTGAGAGAAGATACCCGCTATGATAACGATGGCAGATACCCGGTTGATTACGGCGCCGCGGCGGGGGTTGGGTATATGATAACGCCGAATTTAGGCGTTGATACCCGGTTCGTTTTTAACATGAACAACTTTTTTACAGAGTCTCCGAATACATGGTTTATGTATTTGACCCTTGGCGTGAGCTATTTTTTGTAAAATCACAATAAAACAAAGGAGCATTTGGTATGGACGTATCAATCAACAAAAAAGCGCGGCGGATATTCTGCGCCGCCGCGGCGGCTGGAATGCTAGCGCTGGGCGCGGGGTGCAGCGGCGAAGATACAATCTCTCTTACGGTTGATAACAAGACCGGAACGGTTGTAGATTCTGTCCGGATAGAAATACAGGCATCCGCCGGGTTAGAAGGTTTCATAACCCTGCAGGCGGCGGCAATAAAAGAACTTCGGCCAAATGAGAAAAAGAGCCTTTCGATTACTCCGCGTGATAAAATCGCCGCTGAAGGGTTCGTTCTTTTGACCGCGTACAAGGATTCGTCGGAAACGAGCTATGTACTCTGCGGGTATTTTTATACGAATCCTTTTACCACCGGCTGTTTTGGTGATGACGCGAAGTTAAGTTTTGCGGTCGTTGAGATTGAGTCGGAAATATACATCGTTCACGCTTTCGCGCGTGAATAAGAGAAATAGATGGGGATTTGGCACACATGTTGCCTTCGACTCCGCTCAGGCAACGGTCCCGGTGGCTGAGCGGAGTCGAAGCCACGGTGGGTGGTACAAATGCCAATTTATTAGTGTAATGGATGATAAAAATAGACGATTTTGTAGGGGCGATCGTCCCCGATCGCCCGTGCTTGAATTGCGAAAATGCGTCTGATTCAACGTATATCGCAACCCGTACGCTGGCGGGCGACCGGGGACGGTCGCCCCTACGGGGAATGTGCGCCAAATGTAAAATTTTCGTAATAGGCATGGGTGCGTCGTGGGGCGGAGGCGGCATCACGGCCAGGCTTACGTCTGCGTGTACGGCCCTCTTCTAACAGCATTCTATCTCAAACAGTTCAATTACACGGGTGTTCATATCCATCCGGCAAGGCCTGTACGAGAGATCGTCAAATCCATGTTTAAAATAAAGATGTTTCCCTTTAACTTCTATATCAAATAATCTGCTGTGCTGGAGCGGAGTACGGTTGATTACAAAGA
>Ga0209755_10001475_pt1 | contig 36335 bp, 29 predicted proteins | sample TergutCo191P1_FD_187301 | JGI IMG/M metagenome (GOLD analysis project Ga0209755, IMG submission 187301) | Cornitermes sp. P1 segment gut microbial communities from Petit-Saut dam, French Guiana - Co191P1 (SPAdes) (version 2) | ecosystem: Host-associated > Arthropoda: Insects > Digestive system... | reverse complement strand
GTATAAGCGTAATAGAAGAATCGGAACGCACATAGTATATGTACTTTGTTCTGACTCCGGAATTATTCATTATATACAAAGAGAAGTTATTGCCGGTTGCCCATTCGCCGGAAACATTGCTTCCATAAATCGGTTTCATTACCACAGTGCCATCTTCCCAAATTTTAAGCACGCTGGTATATGTCTGATTATTATAGGCCATCTCTTGCACCCATACATGGTCATTGCCGGTCACCAATCTGTTATCACGCAGAGTGCAATTCCCTAGCCCTGTTAAATTATAACTGGAAGAGCTGCTGCTTTGCTCTAGGCTTGAACTGCTGGAAGTCCCTTCACTGCTTGAGCTGCCGCCAGACGGCAATTCGCAAGAACCGAGCCAGCCAATCTCACGCAATGTGAAATTAACATCCTTTTGTTTCGGCTCACTGTTTCTGTATTTAATTTTCAGAGCCTGTGCTTGTGTAAGCGCAATTTCTAGAGACTTGCCTGATACATCCCACCCTGCCTTATGAAAGGCACTCCAAGGCAAATCTATAACTCTGAAACCATATGTATCAGGAAGCTGTGCGAACCAAGTATCGAAACCAAGTGAGTCGTTCCAACCGAGCTCTACTTCAACTCCGCTTGCATCAGCTTCATACACCAAGCAAAGACCTTGTGCACCGCTGATATTTTCAGTATTGCCATTACCACCCTTCCAGCTGAAACCAATGCCGGCAATGGTCGGCTCATAGGAAACTAAAGGAGCAGCAAGCGAAAATTTCAATCTCATGCCGTCTTCACCAATCAAAGAAGATCCATCGTATTCATCAACAAGACCGGTGCTATTTCCAAATATTTGGTACGCACTTTCACGATAAAGCTCAACAGACGCATCTCCATAATTCCACCCAAACCAAAATCCACCTAATGTGTAACACGCATTCGATCCCAATCCATAGCAATCAACAACCTCTGGAACTTTGACCTGCAAAGCCGGATTCGTGTTCGTATTTGGTTCCCAGAGTTTACCAGTATAATAAACCGGAGGATTTCCACCGCCAGAAACATTCACATACCAATGTTGAATGTAAACACACTCCTCAAGAGGCTCGGTAATCATAGACGGTGTTTGGCACAATCCGTCAATAATTGTAGCTGTGATTGTTGCAATGCCAAGATCGGTGAATGTAACTTCATAAACTTCCGGTGGCATATAAGGAGCTGCTCCGATAGTAGCCGGACCGCTCACATTCCATTCAATATAATTGTTTCTGTTAGTTGCGTCAATCGGTAAAACCACCGGCCAGCCAATCTGCACTTTATTTCCGACAGATACGCCCATAGAAGCAGCAGAATCCAATTGCGATACTGCTATTCCGGTTACATAAATGAAGCCGCCGGAACTTGAACTGCTGGAAGTATCTTCACTGCTTGAACTGCTTAAATCGTTGCTAACCTTAGTGCCACCGAGCTCAACGCATTGTTTGCCTTCGCCTTGTAAATATAATGCAGCCGGAATGCCTTCGTATAATCCGTCAGCAGCTCTGCAATCCGCAATTCGCTTTTCGCAGGGTTCTTCGGTGTCATTAAGCGTCCAGCATCCATCATTACCCCACTGGCAATGCAAAGCGTTTCCTGTATTGGGATTAAGGCAAGCACCCGGCATATTAGCTGTGTTTGGCGTTATATCTGTTACTTGCACTTTATTGGCGTTGCCACAGAGTCCTCTTCCTCCATTATCCGGTTCTATCGCATTTGCATACAATGTTCCACCACCCACTAAGCAGTTTGTGATATGCTGTTCGCAGGTATAGGAACCACCATTATTTGGTTTCTTTGGCCAACTCCAAACCGAATCTATATTCCAACATCTATCATCATCAGGATCATTATTGTTATAAGTATATTCGCAACTCAACGGACGATTTTGAGAATCTCTGCAACGGGAATCATTAATATTATGGCATTCACCTGCTGCCCAAAGGTTGTTATCCGCTTCGCATTCATCCTTGGTTATATGTCTGCAAATCTTGTCATCATCTTCCCATACCATGCCGCTATCCCAGCATTCTTCTCCAAGCCGGTCATAATCTTTGCATTCGCCGTTATCCCAAAAATTTCCTTCTTCTTCGCAAGCTTGTTGCGGCGGTAGTTTGCCGCTAATATACGTACCGCCTTCGCATTCGGCTTTGCCTAAACTGGCAGGATCCACGCCGGAAAATAGCGTGCCACCACTATTGCAATCCTTTATAAGATCCGTGCAGGTTTTAATGCCATAGCCTAAGCTATTAAGAGGATCCGAATTTATATTAAAGCATCCGGTATCCCACTGGCAATACAATTGCTCATTGTCGCGTTTGCAAACTTCCGGTACAAGAGCCGGCGCCTGCGCAGTGCAGCTATTACCCCAGCCGAGTTCCGTGAGAACAAAGTTCACTTCCTTTGCGCTGGTTGTTGAAGTATTTTTCACCATCAGCCTCAAAGACCTTGCTTGAGTAATTGCAATTTCAATAAAATTAGGAACAGAGTCCCAACCGGATTCTTGCCTAAACTGACTCCAGTTTATAACCACAGGCGCACCGCCATTTGTTTTAGCAGGAAGTGTGTAGAATGGCATATTGCTTTTATGAGTACTTTCATCCCAGCCCAACATCAAATTAACCGGACCATCACTGGCATAGCTTATGCAATAGCCGGATGCGCCGGATATATTTTCCGATTCAACGACATTGTTGCTTTCTTTAAAGTTAAATGCTGCTGCTGCCCAAGGAGGATTATTGGAGTTTTGCGAAGGTGCGGTAACGAACTTCAAGTGCATTCCATTCGAATCTATTCCCTCTACCGAAGTGCCGGGAACAGCAAAATTTACCCACTCATTATTTAGCTCTCGTTTAATTTTAATATCACCCTGGCTTGCAGTGTCGGTAACGCCCCACCAATATCCGCCGGTCTCGCTACTACTCGGAGTTTTTGCTCGTACTCCCTCAAAACCTGTCTGGCTTGCTCCCCAAAGTTTGCCGGAGAGAACTGAAGCGCACTGCTCGTATTGCCAAATTTTAGTTGTATCAGCTTCACAAATTTGTTCGGGAGTTCTGCAATCGCTGCCAGTCCAAACATGTCCCGGTTTTGCTATGCATATTTCCTCTTCAGACATAGTAGAAACATTGCTCAAATCCAAATCTCCAAAGCATTCAAAATCCTTTATTTGCAAATAACCGTTAGAAATAGAAAATGGAACGTTATAAGGACGAATAACCCAAGTAAACCTTTTTGTTTCTCCGAAATCTAAGGGTATATTACTGTAATTATTATATGCCGCATCATACTCATCTCTAACAAAAGAATTCTTTTGAACCGTAACCGTTGCCCAATTAGTAGCAAGCGGATTGTCTTTATAATAGGAAACATCCAAACTATTATATCTTGAGTTCACATTAAAGCGATGAGCGTTGCCTTTATACTTATAACGGAAACCATTACTGCACTGAGCTAAATTGTAAGCAACTCCATTGTTTGCCGCCGGTAATTCAATAGCCGCTTGCGCCCAGTCATCCCAAGTAGGAACTTCCAGATTAACGCCAGATATTTCAGCCAAGCTATCTCTTATAATTAACTGTTCGCTATCCATCGTTGCCGTGGCATTGCCATTTTGCGCAATGGTAGCAAACCAGTACTCGCCGGTTTTTGCGAGAGAGGTATTATTTGCGAAATCATCTATCGCAGTCACAGGAATCCGGCATATGCCATTTTCCCAAATACCACTTTCCGCATCGCAAGTTTCTTGCTGAGTCAACGAAGTAATGCCGGATGGCAATAGTTCTGCGCAATAATCGGCATTGGCATCGTTATACCAGCCTACGCCACCCATATAGAATACGTTTCTATTATTTCCCTTGCCGTCAAATTTAAAATGAACGCCCGAAACATCATTAAGATACCCATCAAGTGCCGGCATTCCAGTGACATTCCAAGCTCTTTCAAATTGAATCCATGCGATCTTTCTATGAGTTGGAGTATTTGCCGCCGGCAAAGTTACTATATATGTGCTCCACTGATATTTATTACCCGGTATAGGTTTCAATTCTATTTGCATATCTTTTTCCGACATGTAGCACAAGCTTATTCCAAGCGTGTTGCCATTTTCTTTCGGATTAAAGGCAGCTTCCGGTTCTAAAAAGTTAAAGCCTACACCGGAAACGGTAGATGAAGTACCAACAGTTGTCATCACTACTCTGCCCTGTTGCTCTTGCATCCAAATACCATTATCGACATTTGGCATATTTACACTCGAAACATCATTGCCTCCGTATCCATATAAAACGCCGGGGGTTGTTGGACCTATAGCAGTAATATAACCGGAACCTTCATCCACATTCCACAAGGAATATGTTGCAGAACCGGGTTCCAAGTTCAAATCTTCCAATGACGAAATCCGTGTTCCTTCGCATGGAGAGCCATCACCTTTAGCTTCTTCTTCACTAACGAACAAACCGCTAGAATACAAGAAGCAATTTTCAATCGCTGCTGCGCAAGTGGATATGTTACCGTATCTGGTGTCAATATTGCCGCAACCGGTTCCCCACGCACAGGTTAATTGACGCCCTTGTGAATCTTTGCAAAGCCCAGGTTCTTCACCTGTTCCAGGATCACCGCCGCCAATTTCAACACCGGTAAGCCAACTGTAAATATGCTTGCCGCTTGCGGTCATCAAAGTGGTATCCGTATAACTCGCAGGAAGAACGCCGCTTATAGAGCCCTCTATGCCAAAAAACGCCGAACCTTCGGTTTTATTGTTTACATTCCATGCAACAGCTGGAATATTATTGGAAGCTAAAAATGATAACCAAGCATTAGTATTCGCCACACTATGAGTGTTGTAATGATTGGCAGGGGTACAAACTTCAGTAGGCCAGTAAACGCAATCTTGGCCGTCTTTTACTCCACCATCTGCATGAGTTGTGCCAAATTCGCTAACAAATACAGAAAGATTAGCGGCACGTACAATATTAATTCTTTGCGCTAAAGACGATATATCGTCATTTGAAGTCCATAATTGATCATGTAACGGGTGAGAATATGCATAAAAATGAGCAACATAAGCTATATTGCTATCCTGTATGGGGCTGTTTATAACTATTTGTATATCCTGATCGTAATTAGGAGTACCTACCAAAATAAGATTAGATGAATACTCACGAATTTTTGCAATAACAGGCAGTGCATAAGCTTTAATGTCTGTCCACGGAATATCCAGAGGCTCATTGAAAATTTCAAAAATCACATTCTCATGATTACCGTAGAGATCGGCCATTTCGTCAAAATACGCTATTGCATCTGCCTGATTCAAATGAGCACTATGAGTATGCCAATCAATAATAACATAAACGCCCTTGGCAATAGCAGCATCTATAGCCGCTTTAACACGAGCCATATTCCCGGCCGGATCGTCCAAATAGCTGCCGCTATATTCACCTTCACCGATGGTCGCCGCATAACCCATAGGCACTCTTATAACCTCAGCCTTCCAATCTTCAACCATAGCATTGACAGTTGTAGCATTGAAAAATGCCGAGCTTTCCCAGCCTGTATTGCTCCAGCCTAGACTAACTCCTTTAAGCGGCGCAGAAACCATACCTCCGGAAGAGCATATATTGCCAACAGAGCAAGCTTGCAACCTGCCATATTTTTGAACCGGGGTTTCGGGAATTTGAGCCAGTATATCTCCCCAACTTAAAGCCGCAAAAGATAAAAGAATGATGAACACAAACATCAGTTTGCGCATGGGGACCTCCTAATTGTTGTTTTATAGAGGGATGAGAAATTTTTATTGCAAATAAAAAAGGACAAATTTTCATTTGCCCTCATCATACAAGTAATAAATTTATTTTTCCTTCGTTTTTTTTCAAAAAATAGACTTTCGGAATATAGCTTTCGCCACAATCCTTGATTATGAGATACAAATTTGGAATACTCACGCATAATATACTCTAATACAGAATATATATTTTTTTTCGACATTTATCAACTTTATTTTCAAAAAAACATTTTAAATTAAACTATTTTAACATAGACTAATCGCACACGCAACTAATCCAAATCAAAAATCACTCCCCTGCGTGCTTAATTCCCAAAATCTCAAGCTCCTTCTCATTGAGCCCGACTCCCCTGAGCATAAGCCTGTTTCCCTTGAGACTCTCAATTGAGTTTATCCCCATCCCGCCCATCATCTCCTTTATCTCGTGCCTCCAAGCGTTGAGCAAGTTCACAAGCCGCTTATAGCCTATGTCGGGATTCAGGCGCTTCACAAGCTCGGGCACCTGCGTTGCTATGCCCCAGTTGCATTTGCCGCTATGGCAGCTCCTGCACAGATGGCAGCCAAGGGCGAGGAGAGCTCCAGTCGCTATGTAAACGCAGTCTGCGCCAAGTGCGACCGCCTTCACTATGTCTGCGCTTGAGCGTATGCTGCCGCCAACCACTATAGACACGCTGTCACGGATGCCCTCGTCCCTGAGCCGCTTGTCCGTAGCGGCAAGAGCTAGCTCTATGGGTATGCCCACATGGTCACGGATGCGAGTGGGAGCTGCACCGGTACCGCCCCGGAAGCCGTCAATGGCTATGATGTCTGCACCACTACGGGCTATGCCACTCGCTATGGCAGCCACATTGTGAACAGCGGCAATCTTCACTATAACCGGCTTCTTGTAGTCCGTCGCCTCCTTAAGCGAGAACACAAGCTGTCGCAAGTCCTCTATGGAGTAAATGTCGTGGTGAGGGGCGGGAGAGATGGCATCTGAACCCTCGGGGATCATGCGGGTACGGGAGATATCACCCACTATCTTGGTCCCGGGAAGGTGACCGCCTATGCCGGGCTTGGCTCCCTGCCCCATCTTAATTTCAATGGCAACTCCGCTGTTGAGATAATGCGGATGAACGCCAAAGCGACCGGAGGCCACCTGCACTATCGTGTTTTTGCCGTAGCGGTAGAAGTCTTCATGGAGGCCGCCCTCGCCCGTGTTGTAGAGGATGCCCAGCTCCTCGGCGGCGCGGGCAAGGCTCTCGTGGGCGTTGTAGCTGATGGAGCCGTAGCTCATGGCAGAGAACATAACGGGCATGGAGAGGGAAACCTGCGGAGGAAGGTTGTTCACTATGCGACCTTGCTCGTCACGGACTATGCCGTCCGGCTTCCTGCCAAGGAATACCTTGGTTTCCATGGGCTCACGCAAGGGGTCGATAGAAGGGTTGGTCACCTGCGAGGCGTTGAGGAGAATCTTGTTGAAGTAAACGGGGTATTTCTCGGGGTTGCCCATGCCCGAGAGAAGAACGCCGCCAGTGCTTGCCTGGCGGTAAAGCTCGTCTATAGTCTTGCAGCTCCAATTCACATTCTCTTTGTAGGTGTTGCCGCTTTTGACTATTTTGAGCGCACGGGTAGGGCACAAGGTTACGCAGCGGTGGCAGTTAACGCACTTGAAGTCGTCGCATACCATTCGGTCGGAGTCTTCCAGAAATTCGTGTACCTGATTGGAGCACTGTAGCTCGCAAGCGCGACAGACGATGCACCTGTCGTAGTTGCGGGCTACTTCGTATTCAGGATATAGATAGTTGACTGCCATTTCTTTTCCTCAAAATGAAAAAAGGCAGTGTTTCTCCCCTTACATAGGAAAAACACACGCCTTTGTGTGAATGGCTATAATATAGCAATTTTTTGGGGGGTTGTCAAGGGGAAGGATAGTTTCAATTAGCGTCTTTTCAAAACCTCTTCGCAACTCCATCTGAGTTCTCTATCGCCTTTTTTACCATATCCCTTTTGTTTATATGCTTTACCATAAAAATCCTCTTCTTCAAAAGAATTATTTTTGAACTGCGTAGCGCGTTCTTTATACCTTGCGGACTTTTCTTCGTATTCGGCAATTTTGAATGCTTTCCAATCCTCGCATTGAGCGCGGGTAGGGGCAGCTCTGCTGACATGCCTTTGGGCAAAAGCCAAGCCGGATAGCAAGGCTATGGTGCTGATGAATAAAACTTTTTTCATAGCAAGCTCCTTTTGTTAGAGGGTTTTATTCTTATTAATATAGAAAATAAGGGGTAAGCTTTTGCTCTTGACAACCCGGCGAAAATTTTCTATATTATAGTTTATACACAAAGGCGTGTGTTTTCCCATATAAAAGAGGGAAAATACTCGCCTTTTTTGTTTAACTTAAGCGGAGACAAAGATGAAGCAGATTTCAGCTCAGAACCTTGACTTCAAGGAACTTAACCAGATGGTTAGAGCCTCCTCTGAAGACATTTGCATAAACGAATGCTACGGACAGCGATTCATTGGCAGTGGCATGAAAGGAAAAACAATCACAATCAACGGAACCCCGGGCAATGCTCTGGGAGCCTACCTTGATGGCGGAACCATAGAAGTAAACGGCAACGCTCAAGACGCTGTTGGCGACACAATGAACGATGGAAAAATAATTGTGCATGGCAATACAGGCGATGCGCTCGGTTATGCCATGCGTGGTGGAAGCATTTTTGTGAAAGGAGATTCGGGGTATAGAACCGGAATTCACATGAAAGAATACAAAGACAGAAAACCTGCTATAATCATTGGCGGGAAAGTCGGCAGTTTTTTGGGTGAATACCTTGCCGGCGGAATTATAGTTGTGCTCAGTTTGGGAACGGAAGATATTCCTGTTGGAAATTTTACGGGAACCGGTATGCACGGCGGCAAAATTTTTATAAGAACCAACAAGGAACTCGTAAACCTGCCGGCGCAGGTTATTGCTGAACTCTGTTCCGCCGCTGACTTGAAGGAAATTGAACCATACATCTCCGAATTTGCAAAACATTTTGGCGTGGATGCAGGCTCTATTATGAAAGACCGGTTTTATATATTAAAACCAAATGCGAAAAATCCGTATAAGCAATTATATACGGCTCATTAAAAAGGAGGGGCAATGAATAGCACTGTGAAAGAAGTTTTGGATTTCGTCAAAGAAAACGATGTGAAGTTCATTCGGCTTGGATTTTGCGATATATTCGGAACGCAAAAAAGCATTCAGATTATGACAAGCGAACTGGAATACGCTTTTGAAAACGGAATCTCCTTTGACGCACACGCTATCATAGGCTTTCGTGATATTGTACACTCCGATTTACTGCTGTTTCCCGACCCGGCAACTATGGTCGTGCTACCCTGGAGACCGGGCCCCGGCAGAGTTATGCGGTTTTTCTGCGACATAAGAAATCCTGATGGCTCCGCATTTTCCAAGGATTGCAGGTTTGTTCTGAAAAGAGTTGTTGAACGTGCTCAAAAAATGGGTTACAACTGCAAAATGGGGGCAGAGTGCGAATTCTATCTCTTTAGATTGGATGAAAACGGCAAACGAACACAACCACTTGACAACGGTGGCTATCTTGATATTGCACCGCTAGACAAAGGCCAGGATATTCGCCGGGAGATATGCCTTACGCTTGAAGAAATGGGAATTCAGCCGGAAACATCGCTTCACGAACATGGACCAGGACAAAACGAAATAGGGTTTAAATTCAGCGATGCCCTTGAATGCGCAGATAATCTGCAAACCTTCAAAACAGTTGTAAAAACCATAGCTGCACGTAATGGCTTGGAAGCGAGCTTTAAGCCGAAACCTTTGAGCAAGGCGGCGGGCAATTCGTTGCACATAAACCTTTCGCTGACTAAAGACGGAGTTAATGTTTTTAAAAATGTAAAAGACGGGCATTCAAGCACTGCAGAAAGTTTTATTTCCGGGATTCTCGCTAAAACTCCGGAAATAACTTTATTTTTGAATCCTATTGAAAATTCCTATGAACGGTTTGGCAAATTTGAAGCTCCAAAATATGTATCCTGGTCTCATCAAAATCGTTCGCAATTGGTGAGAATTCCTGCGGCAATAGCAGAAAAGGTTAGAATGGAACTGCGCTCACCCGATACCGCACTTAACCCATACATAGCATTTGCGCTGATTCTTTCCGCAGGTTTAGACGGAATAGAAAGTGGAATGCTTTTGCCGCCTGCCGTTGATGCAGACTTATACACTGCAGATGAAAGCATAACAAAATCGCTGACTCCGCTACCCGATTCTTTTGAAAAATCTATTTCCCTTGCAAAGAGCAGTGCTTTTGCGAAAAGCGTGCTTGGAGACGAACTATTCGCGCAATATGTTAGCAATGTTGCAGAGTGGGGACAGTGGATAGAGCTCTAATAGTTTCATGCACCGAAAAGAGCAAAAACATCTTCGCTGATAATTTGCTTGCGGCTTTTATCCCGCAAATTATCGCAGTGCAATCTTGTGGAGAAGCTCGGCGAACTCTTTTGGAACGTGATTTTGATTTGATAGTTATAGATGCGCCGCTCAGAGATGAGTCCGGCGAGGAGTTTGCCAAGCACGTAGCGGTGAACTGCGTTACACAGGTTATTCTTGCAGTGCATAGCGAATTTTTTGAAGCTATATCTGCGATTTGCGAAAACTACGGAATTTTGACAATTTCAAAGCCTATAAACCAACCTGTTCTCTGGGCAACTATTAAATTATCAATAGCTGCCCAAAACAGGTTGCAAAGAATGCACAATGAAAACAGCCAGCTTAAGCAGAAAATTGAAGACATCCGAATTATAAATCGGGCAAAGTGCCTGCTTATTTCACATTTAAGCCTGAGCGAAAAAGATGCGCACAAGTTTATTGAAAAGCAGTCAATGGATATGCGTGTTTCAAAAAGAGAAGTCGCTAGTGGAATTTTAAAGACTTATGAGGGATAATAACTTATGCCCAAAATACAATTCGTAAGTGATTTGCACATAGACTTTTACAACCACGGCTCAAAACCGCTGAAAACATTAGAGCATTATTTAAACTCCAAAGCGGAATACCTTGCAATAGCCGGCGATATCAGCAATACAAAAACCGCTACCATCAACGTACTCACAGAATTATCCAAAATATACGTTAAAGTATTTTGGGTACCCGGCAATCACGATTTGGTAATTCCATATTATTACGCACCATCCATACGCAATAGCTGGGCCTACATAGCAAGCATCTGCGAAGAACTGCCGAACAATGTTTATAAACTGCAAGGCAATGTATTGCCTGTAACCGAAAAAACCACAATAGGCGGATGCATGGGTTATTGTGACTTCGGTTATGCCAAGAAAATGCTCAAAATTAAAGACAAAGAAATGTGGACAGCCTGGAGTTGCTGGTACGACAGCGTATATATTGGCCTCAACCGTGCTGCTGGCAAGCAATTATGGAAAAACGAGCTGAAAAATATGCTCTCTTCGCTGGAACTCAAACCCGATATTATGATGACCCATTTTATGCCATCATATTCTTTGGTGGAAAAACAGTGGGCACCGGACTTATGCAGTGCCTTTTTCACTTTTAACGGAGACGAGCTGATGGCAAAATTCGGTGAGCAGGGGGGCAAGATATGGGCCTATGGGCATACCCATGGGAAAACATTTACCTCGAAATACGGGGTTTCACTTGTATGCAACCCGTTTGGCTACCCAAATGAACCCCAGTCAAATACCCTAAAGGAATCCACTTTTGAGATAGAATAGCTCTTGACAGTGCCATGAAAAATTTCTATATTACGGCCTGTGGCTATTCTGCCACTGTTCACTAAAAAAGGAGTTTTACCTTTGGCACCACGTTCTAAACAACTGCTATCCGACGAAGTCCCGCAAAACGCAGAGCTTCCACCTGAGACTAAAGAAATGCTGGAAAACCTTGGCATTAAAAAAAAGAAGCCTGAGCTTACAGAGCAGGCAGAATCGGAAACTCAATCCATGCTTCCGGGCATTATAGTTCCTGATGTACCGGAAACCGCTAACCTGCCTCCACCGCAAGGTCTTGAGCTGGCAGCTGAAGGGCAAAACGCAGGCAATGGCGGTTTAGCCAACAATCGTCAACAGCAAAGAAATTATGCAAACGGAAACAGTGGAAATGGCGGAAATGGAAGCGTCAATAAAAGGCACCAGTTTCAAAGCAACAACAATAATAACAGGTTTAGCAACAATAATAACAACCAAAACCGCAGAAACAACAACAATAAAGGGTTTCGCCCTTATGTAGAAGAAATATCGTTGGAAGACATTCCGAAAATAGACAAAGAAGCCATAGACAAAGCTCGCGATGAATGGGCCGGCCTGCGTACCAAAAACATGCCTGAACTGCAAGCTCTGGCTATAGAACTCAACTTGCCGGATATCAAGGTTATGCGTAAACAAGCCATAATCTACCGCATTTTAGAAGCAAAAGCTACCGCAGTTGAAGGGGCACCCATATATGCACAAGGCGTTTTGGAAATTATAAATGATGGCAGCTACGGATTTTTACGCAACCCGGACCACAATTACTTGCCCGGACAAGATGATATATATGTTAGCCCGAACCTGATAAGATTCTACGAACTCAAAACCGGAGATACCGTAACCGGACAAGTTCGCGCACCCAAGGAAAAGGAAAAATATTTTGCGCTAACCTGCATAGAGACAATAAACTACAAGGAACCCGAACATGCAAAAAAACGTGTTGCATTTGAACACCTGACACCATTGCATCCGTTTGAACGCATAAATCTGGAATACGAAACAGCTGAACTTTCAACCCGAATAATGAATCTGTTCACGCCCATAGGCAAAGGCCAGCGTGGAGTTATTTTAGCGCCGCCTCGCACGGGTAAAACAGTTCTGTTGCAGCACATAGCCAATGCCATAAGCAAAAATCACCCGGAAATAAAACTCTTGGTTTTGCTGATAGACGAACGTCCGGAAGAAGTTACGGATATGCGCAGAAACGTTAAAGGTGAAGTTTTGGCTTCAACTTTTGACGAACCGCCAGAACGCCACACTCAGGTTGCAGACATGGTTCTGGAAAAAGCAAAAAGGCTGGTTGAGCAGGGTCATGATGTAGTTATACTTTTGGATTCCATCACACGTTTTGCAAGAGCAAACAACGTTGTTATTCCGCATTCCGGCAAAATACTTTCCGGTGGTGTGGATGCAATGGCAATGCAAAGGCCAAAACGCTTTTTTGGAGCTGCACGTAAAATTGAATTCGGCGGTTCGCTTACAATTATAGGCACTGCTTTAATAGAAACCGGAAGCCGCATGGACGAAGTTATATTTGAAGAATTCAAAGGTACAGGCAATATGGAGTTGGTACTGGACCGCCGTATCGCAGAAAAGCGGATATGGCCGGCAATAGATATATTTAAATCCGGAACTCGCAAAGAAGAACTTTTGATCTCTGAAACCGAACTTCGCCAAGTTTGGATTTTGCGAAGATTCCTGCAAGACAGTACACCTACGGAAATTATGGAACAAATGCGAGAACAAATGAAAAATCATAAAACAAATGACATGTTCCTTGCTGCCATGAAGGGGTAAATATGGGGAAGAAAATATTTTTCATAGGTGCCGGGAATATGGGAAGTGCAATTTTAAACTCCCTGATCGGCGAAAACCTGGAGATGTTTTTTTATGAACCGGACGAGGAACGGGCCAGCAAAATAAATGCGATCCGAGTCTCAAGCATTGAAGAAGGACTTTCAAAAGCAGATATTGCGTTTTTATGCATAAAACCACAAGTATTCAGAAGCCTTCATTACATTGAATTGCAAAAACCCTGTATTATTATTTCCATTATGGCTGGGGTTACAGTTGCCCATTTGCAAAGAAAATTTGAGTGTGCAAGCATTGTACGCACAATGCCTAACATAGCCCTTATTGCAAAAAAAGGAACCGTTGCCATAGCAACGGACGGCGTTGAAGAAAGCGTTTTGAAAACAGTGGAACAATTGTTTTCAAAATGTGCCTGCACAGTAAGAGTATCCGAAAGCCAAATGGACGCAGTGACAGGACTCTCCGGTAGCGGCCCGGCCTTTGTTTTTCAATTTATAGAAGCCCTGATGATGGGTGGCGTAAAGATGGGTTTGTCGCATGAAACATCAATGAGGTTAGCACTATCAACAGTTGCCGGCGCAGCCGAAATGCTGCAAAAATCAAAATCAAGCCCCGACGATCTTACTGCAGACGTATGCAGCCCAGGGGGAACCACTATCGCAGGAATACAGGAACTTGAAGAGAAAGCATTTAGAGGTATTGTCATGGCAGCCGTAGAAACTGCGGCAAAACGTTCAGCGGAGCTTGGAAAATGAAATTTATACTACTGTTCTTTCTCATCTCAACCCTCTACGCCGAAGAAATGGATTTGGGTCATTTGGCCATGTGTTCCGGGGTTAAACAATGCTTGAATTATGATTTTCCTCAATGCAGCGCAGAGGAAAAAAAACCAAATCCCAACATTAAATACAATGCCCAGTTTTGCGCACCATATTTAGAGCTAAAGCAGCGCGGTCTAAAAACAGACGACCTTAGAGCGCAAGGCTTATTTCGTTACATGGGGCGGCAATACAGGGTCATCTATAAACTCACAGGGAAAATCCCCGTTTCAAAAGAAACCATGATGTATCTTTTTGACAATATGGAATTCACAGCTCAATTGGTGAATGCATACAGAAAAACCAAATATACCATAACCTACGATACCCCAAACAAACAATATTTCAGCGGAGATAACGGCGATAACTTGGAAGGGAGTTTTGTGTGGCTGCTAACCGACAGTGCCGGCGTGAACCCCGGAATGCACCACTTATTTTTCGGCAGAGGAAGAACAAAAATTCTTAAATGGAATTTGCACGGCACGGCAACTGCAATTTTAGACATGAGAGCGGCCGGCAAAGATACCGTAACTTATGAATTTCGTGCCATAGTTTCTCCGAGCGGTGCAGTATTAAACTCCATCATGAATCTCGGCGTTTTCAATAACTATGTTAAGGGAAAGATAAAAGAAATCATAGACAACATTGAAAAAGCCTCAAACGAATTCGCAAAAGGCAATCGTAAACCCATTGCAAATTATGCTCCATTCAAAGATGAAAAATGGAAAATCAATTTGCAGGAATTTGAAGCAATTACTGCAAAGCGCTAACTTGATATTGTGCCGGAGCTATTTTTTGCTCGGCGTAAATTCTGGCATCGCTTTGCGTTGAAAAAAAACCTGTGCGAACAGCAAAAAGTCTTCTATCGCTTAATTCCGTTATATAAAGTTCCACTCCTTTGACCTTATATTCTGCAACCATCCTGTCTGCATTGTCTTTAGAGCCAAAAGCACCGAGCTGAATATACCATTTGCCATGAGCAACCTGAGATGTTTGAGTTGCCGGAGCCGCCTGAACAACAGGTGCTGCACTCCCCGCCTGCAAAACAACAACTTTTTTTCTTTGAAGAGAAATCATAGTTGTATCTGCAGGTTTAACACGATTGCAGTTTTCCGCAGAAAGCCCATTGCTTGGAAACGCAGAGACAATGTCTTGGCACAGAACAAAAAGTTCGGGAAAATATGCGATGTTTGCGCTTGTTTGCGCCGCATTCCAGGAACGAACGGCGCGCACAGGCTGATTCAGCATAACTTGCAGTTTTGCATCCGTTGCGCTTAATTCCGCAAACAGAGAATCTCCGGGCTCCGTTTGGCTTACCAGCAAAAGCAGCTTGTGCTCTGCCGAGCGAACCGCATCTATTTTATCGCTTTCCAGCAAAGCTTTTACCTCGTTGAACAGGCAAATTTTATTTTCTTTTTCTTCAAGCTTGGGGCAAACCTCCGCATAGCTCTTAGCGGCAGCCTCAAAATTTCCCTGGCTGTATAGCTTTTGCGCTTGAGAATACATGTCATTTGCAAAAGCAAATGCAGCGAACAAAAGGATAAATCTCATATTAAAAATTCCCGATTTGCAATTCTAAAAGTGATTTTCCAAGCAAATAACTGTACTTTGCCTGATTATGCCTTATCTGCGAATTATTGAAAATTGTCTGCTGCTGAATCAATGAAGATATATCCAGCATTCCAAGTTCATGCTGCTGAACGGATTTTTCCAAAGCTAATTTCTGCGCTTCCATTTGAATGGAAGAAACCTGCCATTGCAAGCGAGAAGTTTCAACCTGCAAAGCTAACTGCTCAATGGAGTTCTCCAATTGCTTTTGCGTGTTAAGCGCAGATATCTGCTGCTGCTCCTTTGCCACTTGCGCAGACAAAATGCTATGGCTGGTTGCTCCCCAATCTATAATAGAAATGCTAAGGCCAAGCGATGCGCTGTAATTAAATTGGTTTTTCAACTGCACTCCATAGCTGGGGTCATCAGTTGCCCAGCGAAGGTTTGAGCCGGCTCCTGCGCTCAAATTTATGCTCGGCCAACGACCGGCTTTTGCAACACCGATAGCCTCGTCTGCCGCTAAAATAGAAAGAGAATCTATCCTTTTATTTATGGAATTGTCCTCTGCTTTTTTTAACAGAGCCTGGAATTTTTCCATTGACTTAAAAACTGCAGAATCAGGCGGCGAAAGCGAAAAGTCTGTTCCATGAGGGATTTCCAAAAGCTGGCGAAGCGATGTGTAATTTTGAGTTAAGCTGCTCTGCGCCTGCAACAGGCTTAAACTGTCGCTTGCAACCTGAGCAAAAGCCAAGGCCAAATCGGTAGCGGTGAAACTCCCGGACAAAAAGAGCACCGAATCTTTTGCTAACAGCCTTTTAGAAAGAGCAAGTGCTGCTTTTGCGGAATTTTCCGATTCCACTAAAGACCAAACCTGCATATACACTCTTATAATCTGCTCGGATAAATTTCTCTCTACCGCTTCGGAATTTAACTTTGAAATTTCATTGCGAAAACCGGCCTGATTTATGTTATGCCCTATTCTGCCTCCAGTGAAAATAGGCATTGAAGTGCTAACTCTCATTCCCAGTATGGTTAAATAGTCAAAACTGGAAGGATCGTTGAATGGCACTCCGTTAACAACATCCTGGCTCATGCTGCCGCTAAGTCCGGGCAGCCTTGCGTTTTTCGCCTGCCTCAGAGAAGACTCCGCTGTTTGTTCCGAAAGTTTCGCAGAAGCAAGAGACAATGAATTTTTCTTGGCTAATTCAATGCAGTCCTTCAAGGTCAAATTTTTATAACCTTGGGCAAGAGGCTGAATCACGGACAAAAGTATTGATAATAATACAAGCCTCATGCCTTCCCTATGCTCATAAACTCAAACCCTATCTTTGTCAATTCATCACCGTTAAGAATGTTGCGACCATCAAAAATCAAAGCCGGTTTGCTCATTAAATTATAAACTTTTTTCCAGTCAAGTTCCGCAAACTGCCGCCACTCGGTGCAAAGCAAAATTGCATGAGCATCTTTTGCCGCTTCGTAAGGGTCTTCAACAAACATAACCTTGTCCAAAACATCGCTCAAATCTCGTTTGGCATCCGGAAGGGCTTTGTAATCGGTAATCACAGGAATAGCACGCTCGTCTAAAAGCTCACGCACCACCAAATGCGCAGGGCTTTCACGGGTATCGTTGGTGTTGGCTTTGAATGCAAAACCGAAAACCGCAATTTTTTTGCCGGCAATTGTGTTAAACAGCGAACGCAAAACACGTTTTACGGAACGAGTTGTTTGCCATTCGTTTATTTTAACAACGCTTTCCCAATACTCTGCAACCTCCGGTAAACCATAGTGTTCACACAGGTAAACCAAATTAAGAATATCCTTTTTAAAACATGACCCTCCAAAACCTATGGAGGCTTTTAAGAACTTTGAGCCAATGCGTGAATCGCAGCCTATTGCGTAGGCTATTTCGTCTATGTTTGCACCGGTTTTTTCACAAAGGGCACTCAAGCTGTTTACGCTGGAAATGCGCTGGGCCAAAAATGCGTTTGCCGTTAATTTTGAAAGCTCGGAACTCCACAAATTCGTGGTTATAATACGCTCTCTCGGCACCCAATTGGCATAAATTTTAGCTATTTCTTCCACAGCAGCACGGCCGCTTGCATCCGTATGGCCGCCAATCAGAACTCTATCGGGATTTTCCAAATCTGTTATTGCAGTTCCTTCTGCCAGGAATTCAGGATTGCTCACAACATCAAAGTGAATGCCTTTTTGATTTGAGTTTAAAATTCTCTCCATGCTCTCTGCGGTTCGCACAGGCAGGGTACTTTTTTCCACAACTATTTTATTGCCATCGCTGGCTGCCAAAATGCTTCTTGCTGTTTTTTCAATATATTGCAAATCCGAGGCTTTTCCGCAACCAAAGCCGAATGTTTTTGTAGGTGTATTTACGCTTACAAAAATTATATCGGCTTCTTTTATGCTGGCATCTATGTCTGTTCCAAAAAACAGATTTTTGCCGCGTACGCTTTCCACAACTTCCTGCAACCCGGGTTCATAAACGGGCAGGTTATCGCTATTCCAGGCATCTATGCGTGCAGCATTTATGTCAACTATTTTCACCCGGTATTGCGGGCATTTCTTGGCTATCATAGCCATGGTTGGGCCACCAACGTATCCGGCGCCTATACATAATATATTTTTCATTCTACTACCTTAAAAAATGAATCTAAAGAATCTCTTTGAGACACAAAAGTATTGACAATATGGCCTGTTTGCGGGTAGCCAAAAGGCAGTGCTAACAGGAACATTTGATTTTCGGTTCCGGGAATATGTTTACGCAGTAAATCCGGGTAAGCCATTACGCTATATTGCGGGCAACATCCAAGCCCTCTGGAGTGCAACTCGGTTATGAGTGCCTGCAAAAATAGGCCGCAATCCAAAAATGTGCCGTAATTGTATTCGCCTTTGTTCAGGGATAAAAAGAAAACTTGTTTTGCACCAAAGAATTTGTAGTTTTCGCAATCATGCTCTCGGCGTTTTTCTTTGTCTTCTCTGCCTATTCCTTTATGGATTAAAAAGGCTTTGCCCAAGTCAACGGCTCTTTTTTTGTATGCTTCGGGTAAAGGATCCGGACCGTAAACATATTCAAAGCCCATAGCTTTGCCGCTGTTGAAAGCAGCCAAATAATCTGTCCGCAAATTTTCTAAAACTGTCCCTTGAACCAAAATTAGTTTCCAGGGCTGAGTATTCTTGCTGCTTGGAGCGCGGCCAGCACCAAGCACAATAGCCTGCACAACATCTACTGGAACTATTTCACCGGTGAATGCACGAATGGATTTACGCATAAATAATCAGTCTCTATCATAACCCGAAGGACAACTGCCCGTAACTACACCGCCTAGGTCCGCACAATTAAGACCTTCTGCAATTAAATAAGAATTTTCAACACACATTTCATACCCATGGTGTACACACCAAGTACCACTGCCGCCACCGCCGCTAGGTGCCGATGAAGGATTCAGCGATGGAGGCATGCCATCCCATGGTGGTGGTGGTGATTTTGGAGAAAAAGATGAGTCTGAAGTGCAGCTCACGAGAAATGCTACAGAGATAAAAGCGAAAGATAGAATTCTTTTATTCATATTAAGACCTCCTAGAAGTAAATGAACCCACCGACTTCAGCAAACATGGCACTGCCATTAAAGCCACCGAATGGGTTGTTAAACATACTTGTTGCAATAAGGCCTTCCAAGGCCCAGTTTGTTTTTTGATAGCGAATACCGGCGAAAGCTGCTGTTCCCGGCGTATGCATTACGCTCAACCTAGAGTCATCGTCATTGTCTCTATCTCTATCGTCTATCACCACATCCAAAGCATGTGCCGCGCCGGCAAAAGCCAACCAATTGTCGAACAAAGAAACTTCGGCTAAAATATTCGGAGAAATAACTAATGCCATTATTTTATAAGCATTTCGCTCAGACACATCAATAGCATCGTAAGAAATCATAACAAAACGATTATTAAAACCTACAATAACCCTTGCCGCTGAACTTTGCAAAGCGGCATAACCGAAGTCCAAATTTAACGCAAGCCCTAAATAAGTACTATCATCAACTGATTTGTCTCCATCATTATTTACTCTTGTGCCACCGGTGCGAATAACGTTCAAATATGCATCGAAATCCAAAGCCCCCAATTTATCGGCTAAACCGACATTGGCCTCTATTGTAGAATAGCTTTCTGAACTTTCATTGCCATCGTAATTTACAGATGTGCTTTGTTCATAAGTTAGCCAGTTTGCATTTGCATAAAGAGCCCCGGACCCCAAAGGCAAGGAAAAGTAAACCCCAATATTATCGCCCGGACTAGTAGTTCTATCACTATAATCGCCATCCGACACCCACACTTTTGACACAGAATAATTCAAAGCCATGCCAAAACCGGATGTTGCATAACCAAAAATCAAAGCTGCCGGGCTGCCTAATGCAGAGTTATCCAACCCAAGCATGGCAGAACCGCCAAGCATATCAAAAGCCGTATAACCTAAACGGTCTGTAGGAGAAACATAAAAGAATTTTTTGCCGTTAATATCACTTGGTGTGGAAATCAAGTCTTCAACCGTAGTTGCCGCACCAACCGTTGAATATGGATTGTAAGCATGACCACGCACCTGATCAAAAATCGCTTTCTCCCCACTCTCTTTGGAAGGAGCAGGCTTTTTGGGCCCGGAGCGTGGTGATGGCTGTGGAGAAGGCTCCGGTTCCGAGTAAGAAGGGGAGGTTTCCGAAGAGCCGGTGTCTGAGGCTTCCTCTGAACTTGAAGCATCCCATGGAAATTGGGCAAAAGCCCAAATTGTGGCAAAAAGGCACAAAGCAAGAAGTTTCGAATAATTCATAAGTTTAAATATAGAAAAATTTATTTTCCCCATTATGGTTCTGCTATTATATATCTGTATTGCTCTTTTCTTTGCCTCATGCGAAAAAGAACCTGCGTCTGATGCTGCGCGTTTTAGCATGGAAGCCTTTGACGGATACAGAATTTTGAACATAAAAGAGGCATGGAACGGCGATGGGGAAAAACACAGATGGGTGCTTTTAGACAGCACTTTTAAAGCAGAACTGCCCGACAGCCTGAAAAACTTGCCGAAAATTAAAATTCCCGTAAAAAAAGCGGTGGTACTCTCCACAACAGCCATAGCGTTTATGGAAAGACTGGATTTGCTGGACCGAATAGTTGCCGTTGAAAGCAAAAAATTGATCTACAGCGAAAATGTGCAAAACTTGCCGGCAAAAGAAGTCGGAAGCGGAAGCTCGCTGGACCTTGAGACCATATTGATCCTGCAACCGGACGTAGTTCTAACCTTTGGCACAGGCTCATCCGTCTATGATGACTATCCCCGGCTCAAAACAGCAAACATACCAGCTGTTCTCACCGCAGAATGGATGGAAAGCCACCCCATCACGCGGCTTGAATGGATAAAAGTTTTCGGAGTATTGTTCGGCAAAGAAAAAGAGGCAGATTCAATTTTTGCAGAAACCAGCGAAAAATACAACGCTCTTGCAGAGTTGGCCCGGAGCGCAGCCAAAAAACCAATTGCGCTGACAGGCTACCCCCAAGGCTCGGAATGGTTGGCAGGTGGCGGCAATAGTTACTTTGCAAGATTTCTGCGTGATGCAGGCGCAAAATATATATGGGAAAATACAGACAATACCGGAATCTTAACGCTTAATATTGAAAGTGCTTTGCAAAGTGGCGCAAAAGCCGAGTTCTGGCTGCATCCAAGTTTGTGGACAAGCAAAGCGGAAATTCTGCAAAATGACCCCCGCATGACAATGATAAGCGGAAAAATTTACCAAAGCTCAAAACGCACAGGAAAAAACGGAAGCAGAGACTTCTACGAATCTGCTGTAGCATACCCGGATCTGGTTTTGGCAGACCTCATTTTTATATTTCATCCGAGTATTTTGCCGCAGCATAAATTTGTATATTATGAATCACTGAAATGAGATTTTTTTTCGCTGCATTTTTTTTGATTGCGCTTGCTACTGCGAGTGCACAGACTCCTTCATCTGCAAGGTCCGGCATGAGTTCTCTTTCCATGCCTACTTTTTACGAAGAGCAATTAATAAGGCAAAGAGACTGGGCAACTTTAAATCCCGTAAACTTGGAAAAACCTATTGACTCAAATTATGTAATTGGCCCCGGCGATTTTTTTGAAATTCTTTTGCCAAACGGGAACGAGGGTTTGCAGGTATCGCCGGAAGGAACCATTGCCATCCAAGGCTGCGGGTTGGTAGAAGTCAGCGGATTGAAATTAAACGTGGCAAAACAAAAAATTTTGGAAAAACTTAGAACTCGCTATGACCATAGGTTTACAGGCGTGCATTTGGTCCAGCTTCGCCGTTTTGCAGTAAATGTGCAAGGTGCGGTATGGAATCCAGGACAAGTCATAGTCAGCGGCCAGGCTCGTGCAAAAGAGGCTATTTACCATGCAGGCAATTTCAAAGCCACGGCAAATAAAGACAGTCTTTATATATATCGCAATAACGACACCATAGCTACAACGGAAAATATTCTTTTGCAAGTAGGCGATGTTATAGAGGTTCCCCATAAGGAATGGCAGCAAACCATAGATCTTACTTATGCAGGAAAAACCGTAACCGTTCCATACGTTCCCAAGCATACAATAAGCAAATACGCAAAAGAAGCTCGTATAAACACAGATCAGGGCTTTACCCAGGTGAGCATAAGATATCCTGAAGAACATTTTACCAGATGGATTGGCATCAACCAAATAGACAGTTTTGTGCCGGAACCACTGAATGAAATAACTTTTCACATACAGGTACCTTTTGTATATGTTGGCGGTGCAGTGTTGGCTGTCGGAGCTGTGCCTTACAATTCGTCAATGGGCCCTGCAGACTATGTGGCAGCAAGCGGAGTAACCATAATAACCGGAGATTTTAGCAGAGTCACGGTTTTGAGAGGCGGTGAGAAAATTTCTGTGGATTGGGCAACGGGTGAAATTTTACCCGGAGATTTCATTGAAATTCCGAGAACTGTCTATGAGCAGGCAAAAGACATTACGTTTTTTATCGCATCTCTTGTAGGCATAGCGGCAACGGCTTTAACCATTTACTTAGCAACGAGGTAATTATGTTCAGAATAGTTATTGTTTTATTTGTTTTGCTTTTAGCGGCGATCGCAGCTATAGGCTATTTGATTGGTCGGCCATCCGGTGGCGGCTCTGAGGGAATCACATCAACAAAGCAAGAAGTGAGCATTCACACTACAGTGCGGCAAATTTTGCCAGCTGCGGAATTTGTTTCCCTGCACTACAGATATACCTCTGTACTCAAAGACATTAACAGCATAGAGTTATTCGGATTCTCAGTACCGGGGACGGAAAAAAGAATGATGGCTATGATAGGCGGTACTATAAAATTAGGCATCAATTGCAAAGATCTGCTTATAGATACAACCAAAACCGATACTCTGTTCATAAAATTTCCTCCTATAAAGGTAATCTCCAACGAATTGCATCCGGAAACAGCAGAAGTATATGATGAAAAAGACGGATTATTCAACAAGTACAGAGCGAAAGACCAATTTTCGCTGGAAGCAAAGCTAAAATCGGAAATTGAACTTGATGTCAGAGCGAACCGCGAAATAATTGGGCAGGCGAGGGAAGCAACCGAATCTGCATTCAACTTATTTTTTCGCGCACTTCCTGTTTTAGATACTATCCCTGTTGTTTTCAAGTGGCACTAGAGGTACAATGACTTTTACCGATATTTTGCTTTTTTTGTTAAAGAAAAAATGGATTTCCATTGGCGTTCCGATCTTCGCAGGACTTTTAGGATTTGGCATAGCATGGATTGTGCCGCCTTATTATAAAAGTGATATTAGAATTTTTCTGGATACAGGCTCCAAAACAACAAGCATCAATTCTTTAATGAAAAATACAGCGGCAGCAGGTTTATTGGGTTCACTAGGAACTTCTCTAGGTTCTATGGCAGGTCAGGAAAATGAAGATTTATATTTGGATATAATTGATGGACGCGATGTGATGCTGTCCGCAATAGAAAAATTTCGATTGGATACGATTTATAAAAACCTAAAATATAAAGAGGCTTTGCTAAAGCGATTTTACAATGAGATAAAAATAGAAGTTGATGAATTAACCGGAATAATTTCCTGCACATACGAGGCAAAAAGCAATGTACTCGCCCGCGATATAGTTCGCTTTATGGTTGAAGAATCTAATACAAAATACATAAAACTAAGGCAAGAGCGCGCTTTGCAAACGATAGAGCAATTGAAAGCCTTTCGACAAAGCATTATTACTTCGGCAGATTCCTTAAGCGAAGCTCTGATTAAGTTTTATAGAGACAACAATCTGCTCAATTTGGAAACACAATTACAGCTGACAATATCTGCACTCTCCGGTTATGAAGAGCAGATTAAGAATATGAAAATCAGCGAGAGCAGAGCTGGCACCGATAATTCCACAGCGGCAGATCTCAGCAAAAGAAGGTATATTTTGGAAAGAGAATTTCAGAAATTACGTGGAGAGTTTTCAGAGGACTATGTGCCCAGTAAAGCTTCTATTTACATAAATTCGGATTGGGCTGTTGAAAAACTTATAGAGCAGGAGAGACTGGAAATGAATTTAAAAAGAATTTTTGCTATGCTTGAGACGATAGAAAGCGAAATTGTGATGGAAGAAAGCAATGCCGCGAAAAACATGCCGGTAATCCAGATTGTGCAGGATGCGTATTTAGCTGATTACAAGAGTAGGCCGAAGAGGGTTAAGTATGCTCTAGGAGCAGCAGTTTTGGCTTTTGCGCTTATAAACGGTCTGCTAATAGCAAAAGCAATTTATACAGGTGAACTGAAAAGCGAAAATCAGAGTATGTTTAAAGAGATTTTAAAAGCACTTGTACCATGAAGATTGAGTTTATATGCTAACAATTATATGTTTAACGGCGATGGCACTCTCATGCTTTTGTTCTCTTGTTTTAAAAAAACAGGAAATAGCTTTGTTGTTGGTTCTTTTTTCTTTTGCATTTATTTTTGATTACAACAAGGAAATGTCACATTATTTTTACTTTATACCGACTTTTTGTGGGTTTTTATCGGTAATAGGCAATGAAGCAAAAAATAAAGCCATGATATTTTTGTTATTTTGGTTCGCAGCGTATTATTGCTTAATAATTGTTTTTGGTCCTTATGTAAAATCTATCTGGCCATGGCTTTTTAGAACACTCAGTTTAGTCTTTTTATTTTTGTGGACTATGTTGATAAAATGGGATAGAAAAAAAATTCTTTTCATTATAGTTACGTATGGTTCTTATTTACTTGCTTGGGGATTTTTGGAGAAATTTATTTTCAACCCGATTCGAGTAGGAGGGCCAATGGCAATGCCTACGGAATATGCTGTTGTGCTTAGCATATTATGGAGCATTTGGTTCGTTGATTCTTGCATGCAAAAAAAATCTTTTTTTATTTTGATTATCCCTACAATTATGACTTTATCGGTAGTTGTGTTTAGCGGAACAAGAACCGGAATAATAGGTTTGGGTATAGGTATTTTATTTGGAACATATTCTTATATATTCTCAAATTCAACATCAACAGCTTCGCAAACATCCTTTATAGGCAAAAGCGTAACTTCTTTGATAACTTTTCTTCTTGTATTCATGGTTTCTTATATCATCTGGAATACATTCATGAAAGATTTGGTTATTGCAAGAACAACCGAATCCATGTTACGCGGTAACATAGATGCTAGCAATATGGGGCGTATTATAGCATGGCTTACTGCTTATGATACTTTTTCAAATAATAAAATATGGGGTGCTGGTCCAGACACTTTTTCCGATTTCTATTCAAAATTTTTAAGAAAACTTCCAGAAATAGGAATATTGCGCAAGCCATTACCCCATGCGCATAACGAAATTTTACATATTCTATCGGAATTTGGTTTGGTTGGTTTTATACATCTGAGTGCCATTGTTTCTTTTTGCTTATTTTCTATTATTAACTATATGCGTAAAAACAAAAACAACACTATATGCTATGGAATTATTACAAGTTTTTCTATTTTTTTTGTTACCATGCTTGTGAATGGAACACCTTCTTTCGGGATTATTCCATATATTATGGGTGTTATGGCAAGTTTTTATTTCAAGGAGCAGCAATATGTTAAAAATTCTTAAAAAAAGTCGCTTGTACATATTTTTGTCAATATGCTATCATGAACTTAAATGTTCAATAACCGGAAAAGAAATTGTTATTGCAGCATGTTATGGTGCACGAACATATTTCAGAAAAAATAAAGATAAAATTAAAGCCGTTGAATCTTATTTGCAAGATGAAGAATCTAAAAAAACATATCTGAACATTATTGAATATCGAAAAAAGTTTTTTTTTAGACGACTGTTTCTGAAAAAGGAAGATGCTCCTGTTTATCATAAGTTTGAAAATCAATATTTTATTAATGATTTCTTCAAATACGGAGAAAATGAGATTCTTGTAGACTGCGGAGCTTATACGGGTGATAGCATAGAAGTTTTTTCCAAAGTTGTCCCAAATTTCAGTAAAGTCATAGCCTTTGAGCCGGATCCTTATAATTTTAAACAATTGCAAGAAAACTATAAAGACAATGAAAAAATATTTTTAATAAACGCCGGAGCATGGAATAAAAATGATAGTTTAAGATTTTCGGCGTTAAAAGAATCCGGATGCTCTTCAAATTTATCCAAAAGCAACAGAGAAAAAACAATTTCTGTAAGCGTTTTGGCACTGGATATGCAGGATGATATTAGAAAATCAAAAATTACATTTATTAAAATGGACGTAGAAGGGGCAGAATTAGAAGCACTCAAAGGCGCAGAAGAAACTATTAAAAAAAATAAACCACGCCTTGCAATTTGCCTATATCATTACAACAGGCACTTTGTAGAAATCCCAGAATACATTCGTTCCATTGTACCTGACTATAAGTTTTGGGTAAGGCATCACAGTAAAGAATATCCTTATGAAACCGTTTTGTATGCAGGTTTTTAACTCTATGCTTGCGAAAATAACCATAATCGTTCCTGTATATAATTCTGAAAAATATTTAAGCAGATGTTTAGATAGTATTCTAGCTCAAACTCTCATGGAGTTTGAATGTATATTAATAGACGATTTTTCCGAAGATAGCTCCGCCATGATTTGCGAAAATTATGCAAAAAAAGACAACAGAATAATTGTATTAAAAAATAATGAAAATATGGGTGCAAGTTTAACTCGTAAAAAAGGGCTTGATTATGCAAACGGAAATTATATTCAATTTATAGATAGCGATGATTATATAGAAAAAAATATGCTTGAAAAAATGTATGAAAAAGCTTTTGTCGAAAATTTAGATATTGTATTTTGCGATTTTATTATGCAGCAAGAATTAGATAAAATCTGTGTAAATGCTGATATAAGTGGCAAAAGTAAGATAGAAATAATAAAGCAAATAGGAGTAACCGTGAATTCATACACAGCTTGTTTATACAATAAAATAATAAAAAAACAAATTTTTGATAATGTAATATTTTCAAATACAAACTATGCAGAGGATAAATATATTTCCCTGCAAACAACATACTATGCCGAAAAAGCAGGATATATAAACTCGGCATTTTACAATTATATTCGAAATGCAGAATCCTTGAGCAACAATACAAAATATAGTCTTAGGAGAAAAGTAGAGCATTTTAACAACTATAAGTTGGTGGTTGATTTTTTGACAAAAAAATACGGAAATGACATTAATCTGTTTGAACCTGAACTCAGCGACGGCATTAATTTTTTAAAAATGGAGATAATATCCGATAAAGAGGCGAAAGCTGTTATAAATATTGATGAATTATATACAAAAGCAAACAATAGAATTTTCAGCAAAACATGGAAGGAAAAGATAGATAAAAAAATTTTATTCTATCTTGTTATTCATAAGTTTCCCTTTGCAATTCATGTTTTTCATTTCGGCTTGTTTTTTAAAAAAATCCTGAGAAAGTTCAACGCAAAGAAAAAAAGTTCTTGAATTTTCGCTCTAAGGAAAAATACCATCCTATAGTTGATTTTTTTCATAACCAAAAATAGAAAAAATCTATCATAAAGCCTTGGTATTCTTAAATATTCAAAATTTTCCGTTAAAAGAGTTATTATTTGATCGCTATTAGCTTTATTTTCTTTTTGCGCCCCTATTTTAGTGAGTAAATGCCAAGCATTCAACATTAATATAACCTTGCTTGTGTTTTTTTCAAAATTTTGCCAGGACTCATATGCATCTAAAAGCTCCAGATTTCGCAAATTGGAAGTTATACTTTTGCCATCGCCACGAATTATATAATGATATAACGGCTCACATATTACAAACATATTATGATTGCTCTCAAATAATTTCGGAAAAATCCAAACATCCTCAAATACTTTCCCTTTTGGAAACCGTAAGTTTTCAAAAACTTTTCTTCTGTAAAGTTTGTTCCACGAAGTAACAGTAAGACTATCGTTTAAAATCAAAGGAAGACAGTCTTCAAATGAATTTATTTTCTGCTCATGTTTTGTATTTTTAATTAAGGTCCTGAAAATTTTATCATTTTGAGTGTAATCATAAAAAGCCCCATAAGAAATTATATCGCATTTTGATTTTTCTGAAGCTTCAAAAGCAGTTTGTAGCATTTCCTTTTCGCACCAATCATCGCTATCTACAAAACATATAAATTCGCCTTTGGCAATATCCAAAGCGGCATTCCTTGCATCTGACAAGCCTCCATTTTCCTTATGCAAAACTACAACATTTTGATTATCAGTTGCGTATTCATCGCAAATTTTTCCGCAATTATCCGGACTTCCGTCATCAACCAAAATAATTTCCAAATTCGTGTAACTCTGGGCTAAAATACTATCAACGCATTTATGAATATATTTTTCAACATTATACACCGGCACAATAACGGAGATAAGTGATTGCATATTTTTTACCACACTATACCGCTGAATATTTCCGTTCTCTTGCCCCCGTATTCACCGACAATTAAATATTGTTTTGCGCCTATGCTCCAAATTGAAAACGGCCTAAACAGAATCGCAATGCCATACTCCTGATAATGCAAAGTGCTCTCAGGATTCAAATACTTTTTGTCGGTTGGTACGCCTTCTTTATGGATATCATCTATTCTTCCACCAAAAGCGGTATCTTTTGCAATATCAGAAACCGACAAATCAAGGCGAAGAAAATCCTTAAAAAAGATACCCAAGCGACTATAAATTTCCCTCGCATTTGGACCTAAATCAGAACCAAGCGAGTTTCCAAAATGCGAATAACTGTTGGCCAATCCTTTGTGGTGAGTGTAAACCCAAGGCTCTATGCGAGTATATTCAATATTATAGTCCCAGTTAAACATGCCAATCCTTACAGAATCTATTGCTATTCCTGCAGATAACGCCCATTTGTTCCCCCACCAACTCTCATCAAAAAAGGAAGTTATTTTATCCAAGTCATCTATAAATAATTCGCTGTATATTTCAAATCTCTTAAACAATTTCCAAGAAAAATCCACTGATATTCCACTGTTGTCTCTATCTCCACCATAGCTTTCAGCAAAAAGATATGGCACAAAGGGAAGTACATATATAGCTTCTAACGAGCGTTTTTCTTCCGGTGCGCCACCATAGACAGCAGTTTCCGACAATCCTAATGAAAAATTTTCGGAAATTTTAAAATCCAGTCTATGGGCATGCAGGTATTTTCCATATTCTCTTAAATTTTTTAATTGTATTAAATGCTGAGAATACGAGACGAATGCCAAATTTAAATCCCAACCTATAAAAGGCGTTGGTACCGGCCTGTTTATATAGGCATAATCTGCCGTATCTTGAATTGCACGCCAGTAAAAGTCGTTGCCACGCAAAGTCAATTTGTTGCGTCTGGCCGGACCATAAGATAAATAGTCATAGCCCCCGGAAATTTTAAAATATTGAGTGGTTTGCCAATCAGTGCGAGCTCTGAAAAAATCCCAAGTGCGTCCCTTGTTATTATCCAAATCATCGTCAAGATGAGCATAAGGATAACCCTTATACGGCTGAAAATCGCCCGGCACTTGGTATCTTAAGCCGGATAACGCAATGTCTGTGTTAATCTCAGCAGAAGCATCAAAATAGAGATTGGGTGCTGCCAGTCCGTTTAGGAAAAGTCCGATCGTAACTGAATTTTGAATTCTATAATCCGTTTTTTCATGAAATTTACCCATTTGAAGAGAATCTTTTACAAATAATTTCAACCTTGCGAATCTATCGCCTTCGGCAATAAAAAACTCGGCATGCAAAGGTAGCACGCAGAATAGAAATAATGTGATGTATTTTCTCAATTTCATGTTCTCCTTAATAAAAGTAAAAATTCAAACCCATTCCGAAATATTTTTCCTTGAAACTGCCCAATCAAAACCATACTCCCATTTGTCCACATCGCAATACCGACAGAACGGTACCGGCTTGCATAAAAATTCAAGTATCTCATCAAGACCGTTTACTTTATAAATATCAATGCAATCCTTATCACAAACTTTTAAATCAGCTTTAAAATACTTGTTGAAATATTTTACACGTGATACTGTACTACAAGGATAAATTTTACCATAGTCAAGAACAGTGCAATTATTTGCCTTATAACATGACCCAAAACTTTTTATGGATTCTGCATCTCCAATCATATTAATAGTATATTTATTTGAAGTTTTCACAGCTTGTTTATTATCAGTATATTCAATAACCACACCATGCTCTTTCCCAGTTCTCTCTATTTTTTCAAAAGGTAATTTGATAGGATATTTTGTTATGGTGACTTTTACGTTATTCTTCTTGCAACTTGCCCAAAACTCATGCGATTGCTTATCAAGCAGAATGCCATTTGTCATAATATGAATACTGCTTGCTTTGCAGAAATATTTTCTGGCAATATCAAGAATTTTCAATAAATCCGGATGCAGCAATGGCTCTCCTCCCAACAATGATATACGATCAATTTTACCATCTGCTAATTCATGCATACGTTTAAAATCATTTTCAAGTTTTTCAACATTATAGTATTTTTTTTCAGCAATAGGAGCAAAACTGTTGCAACATTGACAATTTAAATCACAATGGTCAACTAGAGAAACCTCAAAGCCCAAGGTCTTTTTTTTTCTAAACCTTCGTTTTATTTCCCGTTCTAGGATAAGCTTTTTTCCAGCAGCCGTTATTCTATACGGAAGAATTACCTTAATCGCTTTTTTAATAAAATCCAAAAACATCTCCGTTGTTATCTCCCAATTAGACCGTTTATCGGTTTATCTTGATAACATAAAATAGTAATTTTTAATTTCTATTTTTAGTTCATGCACATTTTATATGTACTAAAAAGTTTCCCTGCCGGTAGTGGAGTGGATACTGTTACAAGAATATTGGGAAATGAACTGGCTGAGCTAGGTCATGATGTACATGTATGCTGTTTTTCATATTCAAAAAAATCAGTATTTGTTAATTCAAAAATTAAAATTTATGAATTTCCAGAGCAATGGGATTTAGCGGATTCCGGGAATAATTCTCTTTTTTTAAATCAAATAATAACAAAAAATTCCATTGATATAATAATAAACCAAGAAGCAGATGTTATTCGTATATGCCATCTGTGCAACAAAGCAAGACAAGGAGCAAATACAAAACTTGTGTCTTGCTCGCATTTTTCATTGTTCACAGAGTTAGAGGCCAAAGGTCGCATTTTAACAAGATTGTTTCCTAAAATAATAGTGAAAGCAAAAAGAATGAAAACTCAATTGAAACTAAGAAATTTTGTCTATGACAATTCCGATATCTTTGTTATGCTGTCAAGTAGATTTGTTGAAGAGTATAAAAAAAATATGCCAGAGAAAAACTTAAGCAAATTAAGAAGTATAAGCGAAACTATAAATTATGATGTTCAAAATATTGACTTTTCCAAAAAAACAAAGAATCTTTTGGTTGTATCTAGAATAGCGGAAGAACAAAAAAGAATATCTCTGATTATTGATATTTGGAAACATCTCAGTAAAAAGTATAAAGATTGGAGTTTGATAATAGTCGGAGATGGGCCGGATATGGAAAAAAGTAAAAAGTTAGCGAAAAATTTGCAACGCATAGATTTTAAGGGTTGGCAAGAACCTAAAAGTTATTATTTGAATTCCCCCATATTTTTAATGACAAGCTCGTATGAAGGTTTTGGCATTACTCTTATAGAAGCCCAAAACTATGGATGCGTTCCGGTTGTTATGGATTCCTTTTCCTCCCTGCACGATATAATTGAAAGTGGCGAAAATGGCTTTATTGTTCCCAATAATGATAAAAAAGCATTTATAGAAAAAATCAGCCTCTTAATTGATAATTGCGAATTGAGAGAAAAAATGGGGAAAAAAGCTATGGATAGCAGTAAGGAATTCGATGTTGGGAAAATAGTGAAAAAATGGGAAACTTTATTTGCAGAGCTAACTGGTAAGGAGTTTTAATGAAAGACCCATTTTACTTCAGTATAATAAGATTTGCCGAGCATTGCTTTTGGAACTTGCCATTTAAAAGAATCAAGTATATTATTTGGAGAATAAGCAGAATGCGCTTCATTTATAAATCTTCTCCATTCAATTTATTTAATTATTTTAGAGATCAATCCGACAAAAATTTATTTCTAAGCAAAAAACCGGAAGGTTTTCAAAATTACTTATCTGCTGTTGTAATTCTTAAAAACGAAGCTTTATATATTGAAGAATGGCTGGAATATCATTTGTTGCAAGGAATTCAAAAGTTTTATATTTACGATAATGAATCAACAGACAATTTAATGCAAGTTATACAACCATATATAGAAGCTGGGGTTATCGAATATAAATACTTTCCATACAAGGGAAAACAAGTGCTTGCATACAACGACATTTTGGAAAAAGCTAAAAAAGAGACTTATTGGTTGGCAACAATAGATATTGATGAGTTTATTGTTCCAATAGAGAATAAAACAATTACTGAATTTTTAAAAAACTATGAACAATATGCAGGCGTGAAAATAAACTGGGTTAACCATGGCAGCTCTGGCGAAAAGCGTTGGAGAAAAGAACTTGTGATGGAAAGATTTAAAAAGCATGCAAAAAGGAACGACATTACAGGCAGTGTTGTAAAGACAATTTGCAATCCTAGAGCCGTTTTTAAAATGGATGTTCATGAGCCTTTTTATTATAAATTTGCTGTGATTGTAAATTCTGACAAAAACAGTCTGAGAATGCATTACATGGACATAGAGCCGGTATATGACAAAATAAGAATAAATCATTATTTCACAAAATCTTATGATGAATGCTTACTTAAAGTTGAAAAGGGTAGAGTAGACGGAAAAGGTCAATATACAGTACGAGCATTTGAAGAACAAGATAAAAATGATGAGTATTCCGATATAATGGACAAGTATATACCGCAAGTGCTGACAAATATAGAAAAAAGGCGAAATGAGAACAAAGAAATCCATTAGAAATGTAAGTGTAATGTTTTTAACGCAACTTATTACGCTAGTACTGGCTTTTGTAAGTCGTACAGTATTTATAAAAACTCTCGGTGCAGAATATTTAGGACTTAACGGACTATTTTCAAGCATTTTATCATCCATGTCTTTGGCTGAGATGGGAATAGGAACGGCAATAGCATACGCATTATACAAGCCAATAGCGGAAAATGATAGGGAACAGATAAAATCTATTCTTGCTTTTTATCGTAAATGTTATTTTTCTATTGGAATATTTATAATTGCTGTCGGTTGTTTATTGATTCCATTTTTACCATATTTAATAAAAGATGAAATTACAATTCCCGTAAATATTTACAGCGTTTATTTATGTTTTTTGGTAAACTCCGTTATAAGCTATTTTTTCGCTCACAAAAAAACAATTATAGATGAAACACAAAATAAATACATAACAACATCAATAGACTTTACCATTAATACCATTGTCACTGTTGCTCAAATTATTATTCTTTGGCAATTAAAAGATTTTATGCTTTTTCTATACGTAAAAATTTTAGGAACTATTATAAATTACGTTCTTATATTTATAATAGCAGATAGAAAATTTCCTTATATTAGAGAAAAGGCTATGGTCCTGCCTTCTTGTGTAAAAAAAGGAATTTGGAGCAATGTCTCTATCCTGTTTTTTCATAGATTAAGCGGAGTCATTGTATTCAGCATGGATTCTATAATCATTTCTGCATTTGTAGGCATTGAAGCAGTTGGAATCTATTTAAATTATGCATTAATAGTATCTGTTGTAGCAATTTTTTGCAATTTATTTATCAATGGAGCAGACGCAAGTATTGGCAATGCTATTGCAACCTTAACAAAAAATGAAGTTTTTATTGTATTTCGTAGAATGGCTTTTTTAATTTTTTGCATTGGTGGTTTAAGCGCAGTTTGTCTTGTAAATTTGTTGAACCCTTTTATTGAACTTTGGATAGGTAAAGATTACCTTTTATCTAATTCCATAGTTTATGTAATTGTTGCGAATTTCTTTTTTATACTAAATCGCGGGCTTGTATCTGTGTTCAGGTACAAAGCCGGAGTTTTTCGCCCGGATATGTATAAACCATTCATTGAAATAGCATTTACTTTAAGTTTATCAATCTTTTTGGTGCAAATATACGAAATTTTGGGGGTACTCATAGGAATTCTTGCTAATACATTTATCATTTGCATTTGGATTGAGGCTTTTATTGCCCATAAACATATTTTTGCGACAAGCATTGCAAGGTACTTGAAAATGTATGCGATTCAAATATTTGCATTACTGTTATCCTGCGCTCTAAGCTTATATATAAACAGTTTTATCGAATTGTTCGCAGGTAAAATGGCAGTGTCTATTTTCATTGCCATAACAATTTATTTTCTATTTTTCTTTAGAACAGAGGAGTTTAAGTATCTTGCTGGAATTGTCGAAAAAAATCTTAAAGGCGGAGATTGAATGTGTACAATATTCTTGTAGATGCTTATGTCTTTGATTGTGGGTTCGAAGGAACTGCTACTTACATACATGGTTTATATACATCGATAATAGACAATCATGATGTCTCTGTAACATTTTGTGTTTCCAATTCTGAAAAATTGAAATCATATTTTCCGCAAAGTAATGTTCATTTTATAAAACCAAAATTTAAATCTCGCACTTTGCAAATGCTCTTGGGCTACACTCTTCAAATTAAAAAAGGAAATTATGATTTTGCTCATTTTCAATATTATGTACCGCCAATAAAAAAATGTCGCTATATAGTCACAATACATGATATTTTATTCATTCACTTCAGCAAATATTTTTCCATATTTAAACGATTCCTGTACAAATTTTTATTTTCATACTCTGCAAAAAAGTCAGATATTATCTTAACGGTTTCTCATTATTCTAAAAAAAATATTTCTGAGCAATTTTCCATAGCAGAAGATAAAATACATATTACTCCCAACGCAGTCAGAGAATATTCGAAAGTAAACATAGACATTAAAGAAAAATACGGCATTCGCAACTATATTCATTTTGTGAGCCGCTTTGAAAAGAGAAAAAATCATATTTCGCTGTTAAAGGCTTATATTACTCTGAAACTACATGAAAATTACGATCTTATTTTTATAGGCAATCACAAATCTGGTGATGAATTAAAAAATTATAAAATTCTATTAAAAATTATTCCTAAAGAGATTGCTCGGCATATTCATTTCTTCCAAGATCTAAGCAATGACGAATTAAATGCTTTCTATCAACAGTCTTCCTGTTTTATTTACCCGTCTCATGCAGAAGGATTTGGAATACCTCCCTTGGAAGCGGCAATAAATGGTTGCAAAGTACTGTGTTCCGATAGAACTGCAATGGAAGATTTCATTTTTTTTAAATATAGATTTAACCCCAATAATATAAAGGAATTAGAGCAAAAATTAACGGAAATTATTGAAGATATGAACTATCCGTTTGAAGAGACAAAACGGATAGTATTAAAAAAATATAATTGGGATGAAGTCGCAAAAAAAACTATTTCTCTCATTCAAAGGAGTAATAACAAAGAATGATTTCAGTTTGCATGGCCACATATAATGGAGAGAAATATATAGGAGAGCAAGTAAAAAGCATTTTGCCGCAACTTGAAGAAAATGATGAATTGATTATTTCCGATGACGGTTCTACAGATAAAACTTTGGAAATTTTAAAAAAAATCAATGATAAAAGAATAAAAATTTTTCATCACAATAAAAATGAGGTGAAAGTTCCATTCTACTTGAATTCAAAATATGCAAACCGATTCTACTTTGTAGCCAGAAATTTTGAAAATGCACTCTCAAAAGCACAAGGTGAATACATTTTTTTGAGTGACCAAGATGACGTATGGTTACCGAATAAAATAAAAATGACTCTGCCGAATTTAAATGAAGATCAACTTGTTATAAGCGATGCCTGGATTGTAAATACCGAATTGGAAAAAATAGAAAAACTCAGCAAATACAGGGTCTATAAAAAAGGATTCTTAAAAAACATTTACATAAGAGGAGGCGCGCCGCAAGGATG
>Ga0209755_10001474_pt1 | contig 36342 bp, 35 predicted proteins | sample TergutCo191P1_FD_187301 | JGI IMG/M metagenome (GOLD analysis project Ga0209755, IMG submission 187301) | Cornitermes sp. P1 segment gut microbial communities from Petit-Saut dam, French Guiana - Co191P1 (SPAdes) (version 2) | ecosystem: Host-associated > Arthropoda: Insects > Digestive system... | reverse complement strand
CCCGTTTTGGATTTTTGGATTTTTGGGCGTCTTTAGGCGTCCTTATAATTTTATAACAAAATCATGATATTGTCAAGCTTTTTGTCAAGGATTTTATAAAGAGTATAGTATCAAGATTTTTTTCTAAGTTATTCCAAAAAAACACATCCTATGTGCGGCTTAATCCTGTCGCCCCCCCACCCGTCATCCCGCGCTTGACGCGGGGTCCCATCGGTTTAGCCGAACGTTTTTTCGCTTTATAGTCATTCGGCAAACTTGATGGGATTGCGGGTCAAGCCCGGGGTGACGGGGATTGCGGGCTGTCGCGCAAATTCCTCACAGCCTCAAAAACATCCTCATCAACAATAGCATCATGCACCCCGCCAATATGCACAGAATTTTCCAAAACACGCCTTACGGCAGACTTATGCCAAATTTTGGCATCACCATACGCTTTCGCCTTCACAATACCTCTTTCAAACCGATAGCGACTAGGGGGCAGCACCCCCATTTCATTTAATTTCCCTACAATTGCCCTATCGCCAAAACCTTCTAGCACCCACTTAAATATTTGGCTAACAACCCTAGCCGCTTCTTTATCAACAACAAGCCCGCTGCCCACTTTCAAATAACCATAGGGGGCAAAAGGGCCCAAAAACTCGCCGCGGGCTCGCTTTAGCTCCTTTGCTGCCCGCACCTTTTTGGAAATGTCACGCGCAACAGCCTCATTCATCAAATTTTTAACAGGCACAATGCCGCTTGACGAAATGGCATGAGAATCATAATTATCCATAACAGAAATAAACCGCACCTGCAAGCTGGGAAAAATTTCTTCCAAATATTGTCCCGACTCTAGGAAATTGCGTCCAAAACGGCTCAGGTCTTTTACCACCACACAATTTACACTCCCTGCTTGCACATCCTCCATCATTCGCTTAAATTCGGGTCTTTCAAAGTTTGTCCCTGTATAATTTATATCTTCATACAAACCATAAAATTCCAAATCATAACGCTCTTGCAAAAATTTGAGCAAAAAATCCCGCTGCCCGCCCGCCGAGCCCGCTGCCTGCTTGCGCACATCCTCCACAGACAACCTAACATACAAAGCCGCCCTAAAAATCTGCATTTCAAGTTGTTTTTTTTCATTTATTTTTTTCCTGCTAACTCTAGCCATCCCCACACCCCCTTAAAACCACCACAACTCCCCTACCCTCAGAAACCTCAACCCTCTCAACCGCCCGCGCGACAACCGCCCTCGACAGCTCACCGCCCCCAAGAGCCTCCCTCACAACTCTCTCAAGCTCCCCATGCCGCACCAAACGCTCCGTGCAAGCCTTCTCCCTGCCCCGGCTAGAAGCGCAAACATAATAAGCCTTAGTACGCACCACACTATTTCCGCAATGCCCGCAAAAAACCAAGCCCGACAAAGGATAAACCTCACTTTTGCCAGGAGCTGCGCGGGTGTCACTCGCCAGCAAGCCCTGCACAATCTCAAAATCTTCCTTACTGATAATAGCCTCATGAGCATCTTCCATAATATACCACTCACTCTCAGGCCTATCCACCCGCTTTTTCACCTTAAAACTAGGCGTGGTCTGTTTGCCCTGCACCAAAGTACCGATATAAACAGGATTTGCCAGCACCCTCCCCACCGCCACCGCCGACCACAAAGCCCTCTCCCTAGTTTGGAAATTCGCCTTATAATTCGTCACAAGCTTCTTATATTCAGCAGGAGAAGGCTCAAAAGCCTCATTAAAATGGTCAGCAATCCCCTTCTTGCTTTTGCCCTCAATCTTCATCTCAAAAATGCGCCGCACAACCCGTGCTGCAGGCTTGTCAACCACAAGCCGTCCCCTGTCTCCCTCGTCCCGCCTATACCCATAAGGGGCAAAAGCTCCCACAAATTCGCCATTTACGCGCTTGGCATCAAGGCTTGCCCGAATTTTATTAGACGCCTCTCTAAGATAATGCTCGTCAATCAAATGCTTAAAAGCAATAAAAATATCGTCCGTGCCAGACTTAGCATCCAAGCTGTCATGGCTGTCACCAATGGAAATCAGGCGCGTCCCAAGCTCCACAAAAGTAATGCTGGTCAGCCGCCCCACCTCAATATAATTGCGCCCAAGCCGTGAAAAATCCTTGATAATCACACAATTAACCCTGCCATCTTCAATATCACGCATCATTTGGGCAAAAGCCGGGCGGGCAAAATTGACACCGCTAAATCCGCTGTCCTCATAAGTGGAAACCAGCTGAACATCAGGCATCCGCGCCGCATAATCCTTAATTATCTTAATTTGGTTTTCTATAGTGCTGCTATCCGTATCATCCCGACTTGCCCGCACATACCCCGCCGCCTTATAAACCAAATAAATCCCTCATTTAAGCCTATTTGCTCAAATATATGAGAAATTCAAATTGTCCTATTACAATCCTATTATCACATCACCACCATCCACCGTTAAGCCAAACACACGCTGAAACTCCCGTACAGCAGCAGTGGTCAGGCGGTCAAAGCGGCTTGTGTCCGCCACAAATGGAATGTTTTCATAATACAATCCAATATAATCCAGCAAAAATTGAAGCTCAGTAACAAGCGGTCCTGTGTTGCCCTCGCGAATCACGCGGGTGGGCGGGGTGTGACCTATGCCAATGCGAATCCCCTCAGAGTGCATCTCCCACAAAGCCTTCTCGATGGCGTAAATCCGCGCAATCTGGTACCACGTGGCTCTGTCAACCACACCAGTCACAGGCAAATTGTAAATCTGCTGGAAAACTCTTACAGAATTTTGGGTGCTCGCCCCAAAAATCCCGTCTTCAGGGTTGATAATAATCTCAGTATACCGCCCTAAAATCCTGTTCAAATACCTTTGCAGTGCAAGCACGTGGACACCGCTTGAGCCCATGCTAAGGGGTGCTCCAGGCCAAGACTCCAAAGGTCCTGTAAAAATAACACTCTCCCTCAAAACCAAATCACGATTAAAATACTTTTGAATAATTTGCCAAGCGTTCATCCCTCTGTCTCTGGCGTCAAAAAACGAGCCCCACTGAGACAGCCTTCCTGGGATATTAGCCACCACACCATCATTGTACAATGACAAAAACGGCTCCTGATGCCCAATAACAGCCAAGTAATTGTTAAATATCCTGTCCACAACAGCACTAATCCGCGCACCAATAGTCCCGCCATGCACATAAGCCTGGTCAATGCTGGTAGTAATAGTTAAAAAATGGTGAATAATTTTTCAATGACTTTTAGAGTAAAGTGGAAGGTCAAATGCGGAGTATGTATACGCGCAAGCATACTTGCGGGTTTTACGCTGCCTCTCAACTCTTATTCATCTATCAAGATATATCGGAATTGAAATAAAAACTGCTGTTCCCTCGTCGCGCGTGCTCTCAATCCAAATTTTACCACCGTGAATATCCTCCACGGCAGTCTTGCAAATTGCCAGCCCAAAGCCTGTGCTGCCCTCGCTAACGCCCCGCTCAAACACATTAGGCAGCATGTCGGGCAAAATTCCGGCACCGTTGTCCTTGACCGTCACAACAACCGCGTCACCTTCTTTTGCGGCGCTCACCGAAATCTCGCCGTTTGTGGTGTGTTTATTTGCATTTGTCAATAAATTTACCAAAACGTGCATGAGTATATCCGAATTTCCGTAAATATATGGAAAATTCTTAGGTGCGTCCACATTAAGTTTGTTGTTATTGTTTTTTAATAGGGCAAAATAGGTCTTTGCAAGCTCGCGAACAAGCCCCGCCACATCCACCGCCCGCATAAACTGACCATCATCCACACTTGACGCCATCTGTGCCAGCCCATCCACCATCCTTGCAAGCCGCATGACCTCTCCTTGCGCCGCCAAAAGGGAGTTTTTGAACTCCACCTCACAAAAATCCCCAAACTCAAGCATATCCAGTACATTGTGCAGTCCTGTGGAAATAACTGTAAGCGGAGTCTTAAAGTCATGGCTCAAATTTTGAAAAAACTCAATCTTCATGCGGTATATCGATGTTTCAATGTTTTGCCCGAATTTCTTTTTGTCCATAGTTACCTCCTTGAGTTGCCTCCTTAATCCACCACCTACCATTGTACCACATGTATGACCTTTTTTGAAGAACTTTTTGTCACAAATTTGTAACGATTTTTAACTGATTAAATTTTTTGGATATTGTTGCACATTTTGTATTTTGTATGATATAATTAAATTCGTAATATTTGGAAATTTAGAAACAGGAGGTATGCAGATGAGAGAAAATCAATACGAAACCCATGAAGCCGTGAAGGAAGCTGTAGGTAAAACCGTAAATAACGAACTTGACGAGAAAGAAAGAGAAATAACAAGCCGCGAGACTCCAAACTTCAACGACCCCACACGCTTTAGCGATTGGCTGTCAAACTTTATGCCTGATGACGAGGATGAAGACGACGATATGCGAGAATTGATAAAAGCGGTAAAAAATGAATACCACAAAAAAGACAATGAAAGAGATTTTAGAAATATAGTAAGATGGTTGAAAAAAATTGCCGAGGGCGGGCATGCCCAAACTCAAAATAATTTGGGCGGCTGTTATTACAATGGCGAAGGGGTCGAGCAGGACTTTCGCGAGGCGGTTCATTGGTTTAGGCTTGCTGCTGAGCAGGGCTTAGCTTTGGCTCAAAACAACCTTGCATGGTGCCTTAAAAATGGCGAGGGCGTGAGAAGGGATTATAATGCTGCCTTCAAATGGTTTGAACTAGCTGCAGAGCAGGGGCTTGCGCTGGCGCAAAACAACCTCGCTTGGCGTTACAAAAATGGCGAGGGGGTGACCAAGGATTTGGAAAAAGCTGCCTATTGGTTCAAAATGGCGGCAGACCAAGGCTTTGCCCCGGCGCAAAGCGACCTTGGCATGTTTTATTACATGGGTGAGGGTGTGGAAAAAGACTTTACACTTGCAGTTTATTGGTATAAAAAGGCAGCCGACCAAAATTATCATCCTGCCCAGCATGGACTTGGAGTGAGCTTGCAAAAAGGTGAGGGAGCTGAGCGTGATTTAGGGCAGGCAATTTACTGGTTCAAAAAAGCTGCGGACCAAGGATTTGCACTTGCCCAGCGCAGCCTTGGGCTTGTGTATCACAGAGGTGAAGGTGTCGAAAAAGACTATAAAACCGCTATTTATTGGTTTGAAAAGGCTGCCGCCCAAGATAATGCCTTGGCGCAGACGTATTTGGGCTGGTACTATGAAAACGGCGAAGGGGTCGAAAAAGATGCGGAAAAGGCAGTGTATTGGTATAAAAAAGCCGCTGATTTGGGGCTTGCTTTGGCGCAGAATAATTTGGGATGGTGCTTAAAAACCGGCGATGGCATTGAAAAAAACATGAAGCGGGCAGCGTATTGGTTTCAGCGGGCAGCCGACCAAGGGCTTGCAATGGCGCAAAACAACCTTGCATGGCGTTACCGCCTTGGGGATTCGGTGGAGCAGGACTTTAAAAAGGCTGAATATTGGTTCAAAAAGGCGGCGGAGCAAAATTATGCCCCAGCACTTAGTAATTTAGGGCTTTTTTATTACACAGGTGATTCGGTGGAAAAAGATGTATCCAAAGCAATTTTTTGGTATAAAAAAGCAGCCGACCAAGGGGTTGCCAGTGCGCAAAACAACCTGGGATGGGTGTATAAGCAAGGCGAAGGGGTGGAGAAAAACCCAGCCCGCGCTGCTCGCTGGTTCTCTCGCGCAGCAACTCAGGGCTTTGCCATGGCGCAAAATAACCTTGCGTGGCGATATGCCCTTGGCAGTGGGCGCGAGAAGGACTTTTCAAAGGCTGCACAGTGGTTTGAAAAGGCTGCCGAGCAGGATTATTTGCCTGCCCAGTCAAACCTTGGTCTTCACTACTACATAGGCGAGGGTGAGGACCAAAATCTGGAAAAAGCCGTCTATTGGTTTAGGCGCGCTGCCGAAAAAGGCTACAAAGCCGCCCAATATGGGCTGGGTGTTTGCTACCACAAAGGGGATGGGGTGGAGAAAGACCCTGTGCAGGCCGTTTACTGGTTTTCAAAAGCCGTGGAGCAAGGAGATGTTTCTTCCAAAATTTACCTTGGATGGCATTATGAAAATGGCGAAGGAGTGGAAAAAGACGAGGAAAATGCCCTAAAACTCTACCACGAAGCCGCAGAAAGCGACCTACCTCTTGCCAACTACGCCCTTGGGCTGTGCTATTTTCACGGAAAAGGCACCGTACAGGATATGGAAAAGGCTGTGTATAGATTTAGAAAGGCGGCAGAAAGAGGGCATCCCCAATCCCAAAACAGCCTTGCATGGCGTTATAAAAAAGGCGAGGGAGTGCAAAAAAATGTAACCAATGCCATTTTATGGTTTTCCCGCGCCGCCGAAGCCGGCTACCCAAACGCCCAATATTCCCTAGCATGGCACTATAAAACAGGAGACGGTATTAAAAAAGACGATGCCCTGGCAGTCCGCTGGCTGACCGAAGCGGCAACAGGCGGTCACGCCTTTGCCCAGCACTCTTTGGCGTCCTGCTACAAAAACGGCGAAGGTGTTAAAAAAGACGCCAAAAAAGCAGCCTATTGGTACAAAAAATCCCAGAGCAATAAGAAATAAAAAAATGCCGCCTTTTACCAATATTAAACAGGCTCTAAGCAGAACCAAAAACAGGACACAAAATGAAAATGTGTTCTGTTTTTTTGTGCTAAAAAACAATCCAATTTTTTTGGAAAAATAGGGGATAATCCCGCAAAAGTCACTTTATTTGGGTTGGCACACTATTTTTATCAAGGTCATATTATGTGTAGGAGGTGATTAGAAATGTCTCTGCCATCATTTGATAAAATCGGAAAAATTCCTAGCCGAGAGGATGCACTTAACTCCATAATCGTTTCTGTTGCTATGGAAGAAGAAGCTCTTGCTCTTATTATGGAAGCAGAGAGCGAAAAACTTCGTTATGCCATGAAGGTTTTAGAGGGCGAGGAAGGGGGCGGGCTGGAGACCCTATTGAAATTTAATGATAGTGTTGAAAGGACAATTGGGAGCATTATTGAATTAGAGTCAATTTTGAAGGAAAAATTGAAATTGGCTGTGGATTCTTTACCAAAGCCTCCGTTGCCGCCAAAACCGCCAAAGCCACCACCCATACCACCAAAGCCGCCGCCAAAGCCGCCCATACCGCCATTTCCGCCAAAGCCCACGCCTCCCTTACCAAAACCTTGTCAAAAGAGATGTATGGCAGTATTTTATGCCAACGAGAGATACAGATGGTCCGCTGGCAGGACCTTACATTTTTTGGAAGACTTTTGCCATAGGCACAAAAACACTTGCTGCATTAAAAGCATACGAAGGTGCGGAAATTCTTATATAGAATTGCCAAAAAACACAGGATTTGATGTGCAATTTAATTTTGTACTAAGAAACTCTTGCAGATGCCCTGCTTTCATGGAAGTTAGGCATGAAACAGGTGACAAAATACTTTTTGATAAGGTCTATGAAATTCAAATGTGCGGCAGCCAAGGGCAATTTAGGGATACCTTGCATTTAGGTTTTGATTTTTGTCGCAAAAGCCTGTTGTCATTTAGGCTTTTGGGTGAGCATCACTTTAATATCGTAGAAGCAGAGGTAGTTATCAAACAAAGGTAGTTATTTTTATTGAAGATGAATTTAAGGAGGAACTAATTATGTCAATGCCAAAATTCCCGAACAGTTTTCCTGATATTTCAAGGGAAGATGCAATTAATCTTATACTGACATCAATAGCCATGGAAGAAGTGAGCATTAGCCACATTCTTAACGCCGAGGGCGAAAAGCTCCAATATTTATTGGGCACATTAGAAGGAGTGGAAGGACCTGAAATAACCGTTGACCAGTTGTTGCAGGCAAATGACAGCGTAAAAAGCCTGCTAGAGCAAGCAGCCAGCAATCAGCAAGCCTTGTCTGACAAAATGCAGGCTGCACTTTCAGCTCCCACCATGATTGGCCCAACAGGCCCCACAGGTCCAACAGGCCCTTCTGGCGGTCCTGAAGGACCAATGGGACCAACGGGACCAACAGGACCAGCAGGAGACACAGGTCCAGCAGGAGACACAGGAGCTGCAGGGCCAGCAGGAGCAAATGGCACAACAGGAGCCACTGGACCAACAGGACCAGACGGGGAAACAGGACAGCAAGGACCTCAAGGCATACAGGGCATTCAAGGTGAGCAAGGTATGCAGGGTGAGGCTGGAACTGTAGGGACAATTGCGGGGACTTATCCAGACTATGAAACATTGATAGCGGAAGTGCCTGTGGGCGTACCTGGTCAGTTTTATTATGTATCACCAGATTTGTATGTATGGGATGCTGTTACAGGTGCTTGGACAGATGTGGGCAGCATTGCAGGACCTCAAGGCGTCACTGGAGTTCAAGGTGTCACTGGAGTTCAAGGACCAACAGGGGTTGATGGGGCAACAGGACCTACAGGCAACACAGGTGCCACAGGACCAGATGGAGCAGCGGGAGCAACCGGTGCCGCAGGCCAAACTGGTGCCGCAGGTGCCACAGGACCAATTGGCGCAACTGGCCAGGCAGGTGCCACAGGTCCAACTGGCCAGACAGGTGCTACTGGTCCAACAGGACCCACAGGACCCACAGGACCCACAGGCTCAAGCGCGATTATCCCATACGCTTCAGGCACAGCGGCAACCCTTAACACAGCGGCCCTTGGTGCCCTTGGCACCCCAACCTATGTGGCATTTGGCAAAAATTCAGCAGGTGCGCAGGTGCTCGGCGGAACTATATCTTTGCTTGCAGAAGCAGATGACTTTGCTTTTGTTGTACCTCGCGCAGGTACAATAACATCTGTATACAGCAGATTTACAGTGACAGCCGCAGCAAACATCTCCATTGGAACCCTGTACGCATACAGCCAGTTGTATGTAGCACCCCAAGGCAGCAGCACTTATTCACCTATAGCTGCTTCAAGAATCCAGCTCACTCCGGGCGTTGTGATTGCAAGCATTGGCAATGTGCTTACAGGCTCTTTAACTGGGCTTAACATCTCTCTAAACGCTGGTGACCAGCTTTTGATGGTATTTAGTGCACAAAATAGCAGCGTGCTTTCTATTGCAGGCTCTATTAATGGCTATGCAAGTGCAGGTGTGGCTATTTCGTAGAAATTTAATCTTAGAGCCTGCGGTGCAATTCGCAGGCTCTAATTTTTAGGAGGGATATTATGATAACGATTAGCTTATGTATGATTGTTAAAAACGAGGAAAAGATTCTTGCACGATGCCTAGATAGCATCAAAGACATCGTGGACGAAATAATCATTGTGGACACAGGCTCCACAGACCAAACAAAAGAAATTGCAAAAAAATATACTGACAAAATCTTTGATTTTGAATGGATTGAAGATTTTTCAGCCGCCAGAAATGCAGCGTTTTCAAAAGCTGCAAGTGATTATCAAATGTGGCTGGATGCAGATGATGTTTTTCCTGAAGAATCAGCACGAAAGCTACTTGAACTAAAAAGCACACTTGCAGATGATGTGGATATTGTAACCATGAAATACGTAACCCATTTTGACGAGCAAGACAATCCTGTGCTAATTTCCACTAGAGAGCGGCTTTTGAGGCGAGAGGCGGGCTATGTATGGATTGACCCTGTCCATGAGTGCATACCCCTAATAGGCAATGTTTTTTACAGCGACATTGAAGTTCACCATAAAAAAGAAGTCCAAAGCGAGCCTTCCTACCGCAATCTTGATATTTACAATAACATGGTAAAAAAGGGTAAAGACCTCTCTCCCCGCCAGCTTTACTACTACGCAAGAGAGCTAAAAGACCACGGCAAATGGGAAGATGCTGCCCATTATTTCCAAATATTTTTGGACAAAGAGGAGGGCTGGATTGAGGACAACATAGCCGCCTGCTTTAATCTTGCCATTTGTTTCAAACATTCTGAACAGCCAGAAAAAATACTAAAAGCCCTGCTAAAATCCTTTGAATATGACAGCCCGCGGGCGGAGGTCTGCTGTGAGCTAGGATATTTTTACAAATCCAAAAACGACTATGCCACAGCCCTCAAATGGTTCCAAATAGCCGCAAACCTAGACTATCCAGAAACCCCGGGCTTTATTTTGCAAGATTATTGGGGCTATATCCCAAATATAGAATCCTGCGTTTGCCATTACCACCTAGGTAACCATGCCAAAGCCATCAAGTCAAATGAAGCGGCAGCAAAATTTAAACTAACACCTGCCATAGAAATTAACAGACGCGTTTTTGCAATAGACTTGTAGAAAAACCCCATTTTGCCAACTTTTTCCGTGCTCATTGCTTAACGAAATTGACGCGGGCACAATGATGGTGAAAAAAGATTGCGAAAAAGCTTGCAAAAAGAATTTAAGTATGGTAAAATAAATTTTACAATAAAAAAATGCCTTGGTGTCAGGCTTCCCAAGGCATACAAGAATTAAAGGAGGAAAAATTTATGAACAGACGTTTTATGCTTTTTGTGCTTACAATGCTGGTAGCTTTGGTTACTTTTGTGGCGTGTGGTCGCAACCAAGATGACGCGCCAGAGGCACAAACAACGCCAGTGGCTACACAGCCTGGCGGTCAAGATGTGGTGCAGCAGCCAGAGGTTCCGGCAGAAGGCACAACAAGAACCCACATTACAGTGGCAATGCCTGGTTCGCCAGTTCAGCTTGACCACACGTCCAACGACTCTCCTTCGGCACAGGTTTCAAGGCACATTTTTGACACATTGTTTGACATGTGTTATGACACCTTTGAAATCTTCCCAGCACTTGGCGTGACGTGGAGACAGCCAAATGCTTCTGTTACATACATCGACTTGCGTCAAGATGTATATTTTACAGACGGCTCAAAGCTTAATGCCGAGGCAGTAGCATTTTCGATTAACAGAGTGCGCGGAATCGGTCCTGCTGATGCTATTGTTGGAATGATTTCTGGTGCTTATGTTGTTAGTGAGTACACTGTCCGTGTTGAAACTTACATGGATTTTGCCCCGATTCTTAGCCATCTTGCCCATCCAATTGCGGGCATCATCTCCATGGAGCACTATCTTTCCTTTGGGGATGACCCAGATGCTAGAAGAGACGGCTTCCGTGCTGACCCAATCGGCTCTGGCATGTTCACATTTGTTGAGTGGCGTGCTGATGACAGAATTGAGCTTGAAAGAAACGACGACTGGTGGGGCGACGAGCTTCCACTGATTGAGACCATCACTTTCCGTATCATCACTGACTCTGCTACGCGCTTTTTAGAGCTTCGTACAGGCGGTGTTGATGTAGTTTTAGGCGTTGCCGCCGCTGACCTTGGCGAAGCAGAAGCTGACCCAGCTATGGTTCTTCGCCGCAGAATTACTTTTGGTAACGACTATATCGGCTTTAACGCTTCCAACCCACAATTTGCTGACTATCGCGTGCGTCAAGCGATTAGCTACGCTCTTGACGTGCCTTCGATTGTAAATGCTGCGTGGATGGGTCTTGGCGTTCCTGCCCAAGGATTTTTCAATGCTATTGTTCCTGGTTTTGCCGCTACACAGCCATTTCCGAATAACCTTGACAGAGCGCGCGAGCTTCTTGCTGAAGCAGGCTTTGCTGATGGTTTTGACACTGAAATTTGGTGGAACATTGGTAACCCAATGCGTAACGCCGTTGCCGACATGGTTGCCCATGACCTTGCTATGATTGGTATTAACGTTACCGTTCATGCCATGGAATGGCCAATTATTCTTGAGCGCACAGAGCAAGGCGATTCCTATATGTTTATCATGGGATGGAGCACTGTTACTGCTGATGCTGACTATGCCCTATTCCCACTTTTCCACAGCTCCATGCACGGGCCAAGCAACCGTACATTCTTCTCTAACGACCGTGTTGACGAGCTTTTAGACCAAGGACGTTCAGTAACTGACCCTGCTACTCGTAACGAAATTTACTACGAAGCCCAACAAATTCTGCGTGACTTAGCACCATGGGTGCCGCTGCGCCAAGGTGAGGAAGCTGTTGCAGTTTCTCCAGCCCTTCGCGGTTTTGAGCAAAACCCATCTGGTCACCACAACTATGGACGTGTTTGGTTTGAAGATTAAGAACTAGCCTAAGTATGTATTCAAAGGGGCGAGCATTGCTCGCCCCTATTTTTACAATATAGGAGGTAGGTGGAGCAATGCATAAATACATATTAAAGCGTTTGCTGTTTATGATTCCTGTTTTGCTTAGCGTGATGTTTGTCACGTTTACGCTAGGATATTTGGCACCAGGCTGTCCGGTTTTGGCTGCCATGCCCGAAGGCACTCCCAGGCATATTATCGACGCAAGACGTGATGAGCTAGGACTTAACGACCCCTTCTTTTCACAGTTTTTTAACCATATTGGGGGTATTGTTACCTTGGACTTTGGGCGTTCCATTTTTAATGACGACCCTGTAGCACCCCAAATATTTGAAAGATTTCCGCTGACAATGCACCTAGCTGCCATGTCAGTTTTAATGGCACTGCTCATAGGCATCCCCCTTGGAATAATTTCTGCCACGCGGCAATATTCCATATTCGATGGGGGTGCTACTTTCATAGGTCTTTTGGGTGTAAGTATTCCAAACTTTGTTTTGGGGCTTTTGCTTATAATGTTCTTTTCGGTGCATCTTGAGCTTTTGCCTGTGTCGGCTTGGCGGGCGGGGCACTGGCAAGACCACCCTGACTGGCATCACTGGATACTCCCGGCGGTAACCCTTGGGGCGTCAGGTGCTGCCATAATCATGCGTATGACCCGCTCATCCATGCTTGAAACCTTCAGACAAGACTATATCCGCACAGCAAGAGCAAAGGGTCAAAGCGAGATGAAAATCATCATGCGCCACGCCCTCAAAAACGCGCTATTGCCCGTGATTACCGTGGCGGGCTTGCAATTTGGCTTCCTTTTGGGAGGGGCAATCTTAACGGAAACAATTTTCAACCTCCCAGGTCTTGGAACATTTGTCTTTAGTGCCATTGGCCGAAGGGATATGCCTGTTGTTTTTGGCGGTGTTTTCATTATTGCTGTCAGTTTTAGTATAGTTAATCTGTTGGTAGATATTTTATACGCATTTGTTGACCCGCGGATTCGCGCACAATATAGATAGGGGGTGTTGGTATGTTAAAAAGTCCACTGCATACAGAAGAAAACATTCGTGCGGCCCAGGCTGCGCAAAAGCAAAAGAAAAAGAAACACAGCCAACTACTAGAAGTTTGGACGCGCTTTAGAAGAAACCCTATTGCGATGGTTGGTCTTGTAATAATTGTTCTTATGGTTATTTTGGCAGCCATTGCGGACCTTGTGGCACCGGGCACGGACATACACCCAGGCTACGCCATCCAGCACCGCGGACATGCGTTTTTGCCCCCATCATTTTCCATAAACAGCGATTTGCAGTACAACCCATGGACAGGGGAATATGAGGAGATGGGCACAGGCGAGAGGCACATTTTTGGCACGGACCACCTTGGGCGTGATGTTTTTGCAAGGATTGCACATGGCTCGCGCATAACTTTGATGGTTGGCTTTGTTGTTGTTTCGGTGTCAATGACCTTGGGCGTGGCTTTAGGCTCTATTGCAGGTTTTTATGGAAAATTCGCCGACAACATTATCATGCGCGTTATTGACGTTGTGCTTGCCATGCCCACGATACTTCTTGCGATTGTAATTGCCGCTGCCCTAGATTTGGGGGTTTGGGGAGTTATGGTTGCGGTGGGAATAGGTGCTATACCCGGCTTTGCGCGAATCACCCGTGCTCAGGTGCTTACCATCCGCGAGCAGGAATTTATTGAGGCTGCGCACTCCGCAGGGGCAAGCGATTTCCGCCTGATTTTTAGACATGTAATTCCAAATTGCACCGCCCCTATAATTGTTGAAGCCACAATGGGCATGGCGGGTGCTATTGCCGCTGCTGCCGCACTTTCGTTTTTGGGGCTTGGGGTTCAATCGCCCACGCCTGAGTGGGGTGCAATGCTCTCTGAGGGTCGCCAGTTTATTGTGCGCGGCGAGTGGCATCTGATTCTTTTTCCTGGTATTGCAATTGCTTTAATCATTTTTGCCCTTAACATGATGGGCGACGGCCTGCGCGACGCCTTTGACCCGCGCCTGCGCGGAGCGAGCTTCTCTAAGCGCCGCTTTAAGCGCATTGTAAAAGCCAAACAAAAAGCAGATAGCACCCAAACAAAGGAGGGAACGGTATGAGCGCGAATTTACTTGAAGTAAACAATCTTTCTATACATTTTCATCTAAGCGATGGCGAGGTTCGTGCTGTTAATGACCTCTCCTTTTCCCTTGCCCCCGGTCAAACCATTGGGCTTGTGGGCGAAACTGGGGCTGGCAAAACCACAACAGCCCTTGGCATCATGCGCTTGGTGCAATCACCACCGGGCATGATTATGGGAGGCGAAATCATTTTTGAACAGCGCGATTTGCTTGATTTGACTGAAAAAGAAATGCGCCAAGTTCGGGGCAACAAAATTTCCATGATATTCCAAGACCCCATGACCAGCCTAAACCCCGTTATCCCCGTCAAGGACCAGATTGCCGAGGTTTTGCTGCTGCATGAGAGCATGACATCTGCCGAGGCAGAGAAAAAAGCCATTGAAATGCTTGACAAAGTGGGCATTCGCTCCGACCGCGCAAAGGACTATCCTCACCAGTTTTCAGGCGGGATGCGCCAGCGCGTGGGCATTGCCATTGCCTTGGCATGCAATCCCACACTGCTTATTGCTGACGAGCCGACAACGGCTCTTGACGTTACCATTCAGGCACAGGTGCTTGAACTCATGAAACAGCTGAAAGTCGAGTTTAATACCTCAATGATTATGATTACCCATGACCTAGGCATTGTTGCGGAAATTTGCGACAATGTAGCCATTATGTATGCTGGCACGGTGGTTGAGTTTGGTGACAAATACGAGCTTTTCAAAAACCCCAAACATCCCTACACCATCGGTCTTTTTAACTCTATTCCAGACATTGAAAAAGACGAGCCGCGACTTAAACCCATCAAAGGCTCCATGCCCGACCCAATGAATTTGCCTTCCGGCTGCCCTTTTAACCCGCGCTGCGACCACGCGACACCTGAGTGCGAAAAGGTCATGCCGCCAAGGATTCAAATTGCCAGCGGGCACTTTGTAAGATGTCTTCTTTTTGAAGAAAACGATTCATACAAGAAGGGGGGCAGGTAGAATGTCAGTATTGTTAGAGGTAAAAAATCTTAAAAAATACTTCGACACAAAAAAGGGACCGCTCCATGCCGTAGACGATATTAGCTTCAAAATCAATAAAGGCGAAACCTTAGGGCTTGTTGGCGAGTCGGGCTGCGGCAAGTCCACCACAGGACGCGTGGTGCTTAAACTTATCAAAGCCACAGGCGGCGAGGTGCTGTTTAGCGAAGGCCGCGAGACGAAGGATGTTATTAAACTAAACAAAAAAGAAACCCTTAAATTTCGTGAAAATGCCCAAATCGTTTTTCAAGACCCTTTTGCTTCTCTTAACCCCCGCATGACCGTTTCCCAAATCATTGCCGAGCCGCTGATTATCAACAAAACCCACGGCAATGACAAGTTTGAAAGGGCAAAGCGCGTTAAGGAGCTCATGTCCATTGTGGGTCTTGCCGAACGCCTAGAAAACACCTATCCCCACGAGCTTGACGGCGGACGCCGCCAGCGCATAGGCATTGCGCGCGCCTTAGCTCTAAACCCCTCCTTTATCGTGCAGGATGAGCCTGTTTCCGCCCTTGATGTGTCCATTCAAGCGCAGATTCTTAACCTAATGCAGGAGCTGCAGGCTGAATTTGGATTGACATATCTGTTTATTTCCCATGATTTGGGCGTTATTAAGCATATGTCCAATAATATTGCCGTAATGTATCTTGGCAAAATCGTGGAGATGGGGGACTATAAATCCATTTTCAAAAGCCCGGAACATCCCTACACAAAGGCACTTTTATCCGCAATTCCCATCCCAAATGTGGACATTGTGCGGGAAAGAATCCTTCTTGAAGGGGATGTGCCAAGCCCCATATCGCCCCCGCCCGGATGCCGCTTTTACGGCAGATGCTTCCAGCGCAGCGACTCATGCAAAGACATTGACCCAGAGCTGACCCAGATGCCATCAGGCGTGTCCGTGGCTTGCCACAAGGCTGGTAAACAATGAAGCAAATCTTAGCATACATTTTGAAAGTATTGCTCACTTCGCTAACCATAGCACTTATCACCAGCTTTATCGCTTTAATTTACGCCTTGATAAGCCAAGGGAGCCTAATCGCCGCCTATGCTTTCACTGCCAATTTTGTGGTTGGTGTTGTGGTCATTTTGGCGGGGCTTGTTGTGCTTTTGATGCCCCTAAGCTGGGTAAAAGATAAGCTCCTCGACCACTCCACATTCGGCGAGCGCACAAATGACGCCAGAGAGCGCAAACGCAAACGCTCTCATGAGATTTTGTACATCGGGATGTGTGTCATAATCTTAGCAGGCATCGCCCAATACATCCACCACATAGCAACATAGTATCGTTTGGATTCGCACTAAGTAGGTGATGAGGGCGCAAATACGCCCTCATCACCAAATACTGCGGTTAATAAGCCCTCTTGGCTCGTAGCAATTAACATTTTGTGACAAAAATCCTCGCAAATTCACTACGGTTATTATGTTTGAAAAATTTTCAAAAAATCTCTAAAGTTTCTGGGGCTTTTGTACGATATAGATTTGAGGTAAAATTTAACTTATTTTTCAGGAGGATAATGATATGGATGTCAACACTAATTACAATTTGATTAGCGCGGCTAATGCTGCCAACCAAAATCAGCCTGTTGCAGCTGTTCCTACCGCTGCGCAGCAACAAGGCGGAGGGCTTATTGGCAATGTTACTGTCCCTCAGGATATTTTGGATTTGAGCGGTTCTCGCCCTCGTTCCGAGGTTAACATGAACGACATTAACACCATTTTGGCGCAACACAATGAGCGGGTTGAGTCTTTTCGCGTCATGATTCAAAGTTTGTTAAACAGGCAAGCTCACACAGCTACAATGGGTACTTGGAATGGCACAGCTACCATGATGATTGAAATTGACGAAGAAACCCGTGCACAAGCCGAGCGCGACATTGCTGAAGACGGCTATTTTGGCGTGGCACAAACTTCTGAGCGCATTTTGTCTTTTGCCCGCGCTTTTGCTGGGGATGACGAAGGGCGTATCAACATTATGCGTGATGCCTTTTTGGCTGGCTTTAGGGCGGCTGAGCAGGCGTGGGGCGGCAACCTTCCAGAGATTTCTCAACAAACCTTTGACGCTGTAATGCGCGGCTTTGACGAAATGCTGGGTATTGCCCCATCTGATGCCTAATGGCAAGAAAAACTGAAAATACTGACTTTACATGCACAAGCTGTAATAAACCAGTTATAGCTATAAAAAAAGGGACAATCCGCAATCATTGTCCCTTTTGTTTATTTTCTGTGCATTTGGACATAACGCCTGGCGACCGAAAAAGCGAGTGCGGCGGCACAATGCGCCCTGTTGCCATCATCTCCCACAGCAAAAAGGGTTGGCAAATCCTTCACCGCTGCAAAGCCTGCGGGCACGAGCAGCCAAACCGCACAGCCCCCGACGACTGCACAGACACCATAGCCGAAATAATGCGCAAATCCGCCCTCTAAATCTGGCGTAAGCTATTTGTCGTAGGTAAAGGCTTGGCGTAGCAGGTCGGTTAGGTGGCTCGCAAGCTCCTTGAACTCAGGCGTTGTGCGGTCGCGTGGGCGGGGCAGGTCGATTTTTACGTCTTCTAAAAGCGTGCCACCGCCAGATTGCAGTACGAGCACTCTGTCAGATAAGAATATGCTTTCGTTTACGTCGTGGGTTACCATGACTACTGTTGTTCCTGCCTTTTGCACTAGGGCGTCTAGTTCGTTTTGTAAAATCTCGCGCATCTGGAAGTCTACGGCTCCGAGGGGTTCGTCAAGTAGCAGGATGCGGGGGCGGCTGGCTAAGGCGCGCAGGACTGCCACGCGCTGCTGCATGCCGCCTGATAGCTGTATTGGGAATTTCTTTTCGTGCCCTTGCATATGGGCTAGGGCTAGCAGTTCTTTTAGGCGGGCATTTTGCTCGTCTTTTGGCACTTTTTGGGAGCGCAAAGAGTAGAGGATGTTTTTACGTACATTCATCCATGGAAAAAGGGCATAATTTTGAAAGACATAGCCACGAGAAGCATCGGGGGAGTTAAATTCTACATCATCGAGCGAGAACGCGCCCTCATCTGCTTGCAAAAAGCCGCCTATCATGGACAATAGCGTGGTTTTTCCGCATCCCGAAGGGCCTAGAAGTGACACAAACTCTCCTTCTTTAATGCTTGCAGAAAACCCCTTCAAAACATGGTTATCCCCAAATGATTTTTTAACATTATTGATTTTCAGCGGCATTTCTAAACCTCCATGATGTTAATGCTTTTTCTATTAGCAGTAAAATTCTGTCAATGGCATATCCTACAACAGCCGCCATTAGCATGAGTGAAAACAGCCTTGCAGTTTGAAAGCGAATTTGCGATTCCATAAGCAAAAAGCCAAAGCCTGAGCTTGTGGCGACAAACTCAGCACACATTACAACCATCCAGCCAAGCCCGATTGATGTTCTAAGCCCTGTTAAAAAGCTGGGGAATACCCCTGGCAATATTATTGTAAAAAATATTCTAAGGTTGGACGCGCCCATTGATTTTGCGGCGTTTATGTAGTTTGAGTCAATACCCAAAACTCCTGAAATAGTGCTAAGCATCAGAGGAAACAAGGCGCATAATGTGATTAAAAAAACCGTTGGCCCATCGCCCAGACCAAACCACAAAATGCCCATAGGCACCCACGCCATCATGGGAATTTGCCTGATGGAGTTCATTACAGGTGCCAAAGCATCCCGTGTTGTTTTAGAAAAGCCCATAATCAGGCTTAGTGGCAGACCAATTAATGTGGCTGTGCCCACTCCGCGCAGTACGCGCCATAGAGTAATTGCTAGGTTATCCAAAACCCTCTCGTCTGTCCAGTTTGCAATAAATGTCTGCATCATTTCAAGAAAATGCGGCAGTCTTATTGGCGCATCTATCGCAATTGCGGCAAAATGCCAAATGATACCCGTCGCAATTAAGCCAAAAAATAAAATTATCTTTCCTCTGGAAGGCTTAGAAAGTTTACGTAAAATTTTTCCCACCTGTTGAACTCCCCTCTATCAATCAAATCGTTAAAATTTTGTATGAAATTATTAAAATATTCGGTGTCGATTATATCTTTGTGAACAATCAAAACGCTTGATGGTCTGCCTGTTTGCAAAGGAGTGACGAAAAGCTCAGTGTCAGCGTTTATGACAGCCAAAACATCAAGCACAGCCGCATCCACAGCCCCACGCGCCAGGGCGTAGGGCAGGGATATGGTGTTCATTGGGATAAATTCCACGTAGTAGCCAAGAAGAGCCTGGGCGGCTTCGCGCTGAGATGTTCTGCCGAGGGTGTAGCCAACCCTTGTTGGAGCGGCATCTGTCATCGAAGCCAGCACATTGGCGTTTTGGGCGACCCCGCCCCACAGCACAAAAGAGTCACTTGTTTGCAAAAACACTAAAGCTGCATCAGGGCAAATAACCGCCATATCAAACACGCCAGCTTCAAGCGCAATTTCTGCCTGTGCCCCGCAGCAATCCGCAAGGGCTACGGCGGTGGTATGTCTGTCCTGCCCTGCGGCAAGTGCCACCGCCGTTCCCGCCGCGTCATTTGAGGATGCGATTCTAAGTCCGTCATGCCCTCCCCCGCGGGTTGCTAGAAATATTATGACCCCAACCAAAGCGGCAGCTACGCCTAAAGGCAGTATTTTTTCCTTAAACATTATTCCACAATACGGTCAACATAAACAGCCATGGCACGCCAGTCGTCGTAACTCATTCCAAGTGGGAACACAGGGTCTACATGGTTGCGTATGAATGTATCAAAGTCAACTGCCCCGCTTCTGCTAAAAAATGACATATCAACATAATTTTCAACCCGCGCATCATTAATGTCATCACGAATATTAAAATGAGCCAAAGTATCGATTTGATTTTGGAAATACTGTTGGTTAAAGTCCCAACTGATGGTGCGCCCTTCGTAGTTAAGCTTGCGCCACATGGTTATAAGCCCAACTTCCAGCGGCACCACAAAAGCATGAGCAAAAATTTCTGCCGCACGGTACGGGAACATGTACATAAACTGAATTGCGATTGTATGCGCCAAAATCATTCTTTCAGCCAATAGGGGGTGTTCTTCACCAAAGCCTATACGCATAACAACTTTGCAGCATGTGCCGTGGCCAAGCCCTTGCGGGGTGCGGTCGGTGTCGTTTCTAATCATAATCCAGCCAGTTCCGCGGTATTCGGCATAGCTTGCCCACGGGTCACAGGTGATAAAGGCGTCAAGCTGACCCGCTTGGAAAGCGAAGTGAGCATCAATTTGGGACATAATATGTAGTTCATAAGCATCCAAATCCGTTGGAAGGTTCAAATTCCCAAGCATTTCAACCCAGTTAAGGAAATTCAGCGGGTCGGCGTTGTTTGTGGCAATTCTTGCACCTAGCAAGTCCTCGGGGGTCTGGATGTGGTTAGCAACCACAAGATATTCAGCACCGCCAATGTGATTTTCTGCCACAACAACAATGGGCGAGCCAGCGCGGCGGGCGGCAAAAACCAAACGATGGTCAACAAGCCCCATATCCATATGCCCGCCAGCCATGGCCTCAGGCACGCCGCCGTGACCTGTCATAGAAACAGTTAGCCCTAAGGCCGTGAAAATGCCTGCATAATAGGCTGTTGGAGCGGCTGTCATATGGTCGCAGTTAAAATAGCCTAAATTTACTACGTGCCCTTGTAGCTCGGCAGGCAACGGTGGAATTACCATGTCACCCAAGATAATTGCAATGCGTTCTGCATCTGTAAGGGGTGCGCGGGGAGCTTCTACTCCATTGCCGCCTTGTTGCCCCGGTGTTGTCTGTTGTTGCTGTCCTGCAGGCGTTGTCGGTATTGCCGCAACAGCATCATCTCTGCCGCCACAGCCAACAAATACTCCAATTGCTAGCAAGCACATTACCAATAAACCAATTCCTCTTTTTAACATTTTTGTCCTCCTGTTGTATGAATTTATTTGCTTTTATACCATTATACGACAGGGAATCAATTTGCGCAATATGAATTATTAATGAATTCTATATGTTTTATTACTATATCTAATAAAGCCAAAACCTCTAAAAGACCTATTGCATTTTTTCCGAAAATATGATAAAATGTCCTAAAAAGCGGAGGCAGACAATGAATGACAATGAGATGATTTGCTATTGTTCAGGAATCGATAAAGAAAAAATCAGCACAGCAATAAAAAGCGGTGCCGCAACTATAGATGATTTGCGAAAAATGACTGGAGCTTGCACAATAGGCAAATGCGCCACCCTAAACCCTAAAGGAAGATGCTGCTCAATTGAAATAAGAGCAATCCTCGATAAATTTTCTGAATAACTATCGAAGACGCCCTTACCTTGCGAATCACATCACTTCTTTTTCTTGAAAACGAGCACAAACAACAAGGATAAAACAGCCACATTTGCCCACATAATGCCAAATGATTGCCATAACGGAGTGTCTGCGCCACCCATGGTCAAGTGGTCTGCTATTATGTTAAGCTGTTGGGTATAAAAAATATGGAGAATGCGGGCTAGGGTATCATTAAACTGCGCTATCATCGGACCAAAGCCAAGTATTAATGCGGCTGGCAGGGCTAGGCCTTGTGCGGCTTGGTGCGCGCCTGAAAGCACGCCAATTATCGCGCCAAGCACAATTGAGCCCGCCACCGAAGACATCATAGCCGCTGTAAAAATCCAAAAATCAAGTCCTGTAAACCCGCCAATTAAGCTAAACGCCACAGATGTGAAAATGCTGACAAAAAACATCACTCCACTGACCCCAATTAAGTATGACAAAGGCTTTACCCCAGCCATTGTCATAAAGCGCAGGCTTTTCTTTTCTGTGTCTTCTGTGATAATGCCAGGGATGATGGTAATTAGCCCCATGCCTGCAAAAATAGTAGCCATCATAGTTACCATATTGGGCATATTGTCAGCTATCATCGACATTATGTCCTCGGGCACGCCTTCAAAATTCGGCACCGCCATCACGCTCATAATAAATGCCATCATTGGATACATAATGAATTGGGACAATGTGAACGGATTTTTAAGGGTATCCCTTAACTGCTTGTAGAAAACGGCGTTTATGTTTCTCATTCCAATCCCCCTCCTGTCAACTGAACAAATACGGCTTCTAAATCGCTTATGGTTTTTGTGGCGTTGTAGCGCGCACAAATTTCATCAGGGTTGCCCTCTTCAATAATGATGCCGTCATAAAGCATTACCACGCGGTCGCACAGGCTTACAGCTTCCTGCATATTGTGGGTGGTTAAAAAGACAGTTGTTCCGCCATCGCGCAGTTCTTTGATAAGCTCGTGTATGCCCCGTGCCGTCAGCGGGTCAAGGGCACTGGTGGGCTCGTCTAAAAACATGATTTTTGGCTTGTGCAGCACGGCTCGCGCCAGTGTCAGCCGTTGGCGCATGCCTTTTGACAATTTATTGGCTGAAGTTTTTAACGCATCCCCCAAGCCCACGCGTTCCAGCGTCTCAAGCAAGCGCGAGCGGGGGATATTATAGATTTTTTCAAACACTACTAAATTTTCCAAACAGTTAAGCCGAGAAAATAAGCCGTCATGCTCAAGCATTAGCCCGATTTCGCTGGATTTTGCAGCCACTTGGCACTCGCCGCTGTCTGTGGCTAATTGTTTGGTCAAAATGTTGATAATTGTGGTCTTGCCTGAGCCTGAAGGTCCAAGCATGCCAAAAATCTCACCCTCATGGGCATCAAAGCTCACTCCTTTAAGCACCTTATTTTCCCCAAATGATTTTTCTACATTTTTCATGCTAATGCTAATCATAGCCACCATTCCCCCTTGTTTTCAATGTAATGGCTAAGCGCCTCGTCCATAAATGCCCGCGCCGCCGCCCTTTTGAACTCAAACCCATCATCAAAACTGCTTGCAATGTCTATCTGCTCAGTGAGGGCAGCAAGCATCTTGGGGTCGCTGTCTGTCATTTCCATAAGCGCGCCCCAAAACCTAGCCGCATAAAGCTGACCCTCCTCACTTTTAGGGGACACCCCATCCTCCAATAGCCTGTATGCCTCCCTCAAAAAGCCGCTAAGCTCCACAGTTATCAAAGCGGTCTTTTCCCGTCCAATCCGCTCTCTAAACGTCTCCATGGTTTCATCATCAAAATGTTTAATCATCCAATAATGCTCATTTTTAACCTGCACATTCAAAAGAATATCTGCGTATTTCTTAAAGTTGACCTCTTTCATCTGTGCAATCTCGCTGCTTAGCATTTTCATTGCGTGAAGGGAGTCTGTCAGGCTCTCAATACGCTGCCGCACGTGGTTTGATTGCTCCAAAAGCATTGCCCGCACATCCTCCACAGTGTCCAGATTGGTCACGCGCTTTTTAATTTCGTTAAGGGTAAACCCAAGCTCTTTTAACATAAGAATTTGAATCAGCTTAACCATATCTTTATCAGTGTAGAGCCTGTAGCCGCCCTCGGACTGCCCTGAGGGTAAAAGCAAGCCCTCCTTGTCGTAATAGGACAAAGTGCGAACGGTAACACCTGCTTTTTTCGCAATCTCGCCAATTCGCATATACCCCTTGGGTATTGCACGGTATTTTTCCATGCCCTCACCTCCTCACCTTATTATAAACCATGACCTATACGTTCAAGTCAAGACTTTTTTTAAATTATTTTCAAAATGGCGTCCGCACTCGAAAAAGCCCTGCTCCATATGCTATACAAAAGGATACTTTTAAGGAAGTGCATAATATGGCTGTAAATGAAATGTCTGGAGTTTGGCCGCCTTACCCTGGTGTGGTTTTGCGGCGTGGAATGAATGGACCAAGTATTAGACAGGTTCAAGAAAGATTAAATCAACTAGGGCAAAGCCCTCCACTTGCCGCAGATGGTGTGTTTGGACCACTGACCGAGGCGGCTGTCGTTGCTTTTCAAAGGGCAAATGGCTTGGTGCCTGATGGGGTTGTTGGTCCAAATACGTGGAACGCGCTGTTTGCGCAGCAGGTAACGCCTCCGTCTGTTTGGCCGCCTTACCCTGGCGTGGTGCTGCGGCGGGGCATGAATGGACCAAGCATTAGGCAGGTCCAAGAAAGACTAAACCAACTAGGGCAAAGACCGCCACTTACCACAGATGGCGTGTTTGGACCGCTTACCGAAGCTGCTGTCATTGCTTTTCAAAGGGCAAATGGCTTGGTGCCTGATGGCATTGTAGGTCCAAATACGTGGAACGCGCTGTTTGCGCAAAATGTCCAGCCGCCCACCCCGCCACCCGCTGCATCAACGGTAGTGATTGACCCAGGGCACGGCGGGCATGACTCAGGTGCCGTAGCCTTTGGGCGCAGGGAGTCGGATGATGTGTTAAGGCTCTCCCTTGCTGTCCGCAATATATTGCAAGCTGAGGGATTAAGGGTTATAATGACCAGAGCCACAGATGTATTTGTATCTCTCAACGAAAGAAGTGATATTTCAAACAGAAATAACGCGGATTTGTTTGTTTCTATTCACAGAAACGCAAGCTCAAGTACCGCTGCAAATGGGGTGGAAAATTTTGTCTTTACAACTGCTCCCGGCAACACTGTTCGCAGCGCGTTTGCTGTGCTTGACGAGGTGGTTGACGTAGGTGTGCAAAACAACCGCGGCGTTTTGCGCTCTAATTTCGCGGTTTTGAGAAACACACAGGCTCCCTCTATGCTTTTGGAGATGGGCTTTATCACAAATGTCCGCGACAACCAGCTTTTCGACCAAAACTTTAATGCCTATGCCGCCGCCATTGCCCGCGGAATCATGAGGGCACTGTCAGGCAGCCTGCCAGCCACCCACCTTTATACCGTCCAATCAGGCGACAGCCTGTGGTCAATTGCCCAAAGATTTGGCACAACCCCAACTGCCCTCGCCCACCTAAACAAATTAACCTCAAATGATATAACCATTGGGCAAGTGCTCCGAATTCCTTAAAAAAATCCTCTTGATTACGGCAACACTGTAATCAAGAGGATTTTTGTTAAATTTACTTTTGCGCCAAATGAATAATCTCGTCAAAAAGAGACTGGAAGCGTTCGTCATTTTCGTGGGTTATGGCGATTACAGTGAGCTCCCTGTCGGCAAAAAGGTCTTTTAGTATTTCGCAAGCGGTTTCAAGGTCAACCCCTGATGTGATTTCGTCAAGTATGAGCACTTTGGGCTTGTGGAGCAGGGCGCGGGCAAGGACCATGCGCTGTTTTTGCCCGCCTGACAGCCCTGAGTTGTTGGAAATGCAGCGGTTTAGGGTGTCATCGTCCATCAAAAACTCGTCAGAGCGGGTGATGTGCAGGGCACTTGCAAGCTCGTCAGGTGCTGGCGTCTCGCCAAAAAATGTTAGGTTGTTAAGTGCCGTATCAGTGAAAAGATAAGGGTCTTGGCGTACATAGCGGACGATTTTATGGTAGTCGGTCGGGCTTACGTCCCTAATGTCCTGCCCGTCAATTTTAATTGTGCCGTCAAATTCCAAAAATTCCATGGCAAGGGCGCGGGCAACAGAGGTTTTTCCGTAGCCCGAAGGTGCCAAAATCGCGTATTTGCCGCCTTTTTTGAAGTCGAGCTCAAGGTCTTTGACTATGTAAGTTTCCTCGTCATATTTAAGCCCTAGCCCTCTAATTTCTATTGAATTGTCAAAAGATGGCAGGGGGTTTTTAGGCAGTTTAGGTTCAGGCTTTTCCTTGGCTTTTTCGTATAGCACCTTGGCGGCGCGCATGGCGTTTATTCCCTCCACAAACTGGGTTGTGGGCCAGCCCACATTTTGCACAAGCATGATGGTTGCCATCATATCGCCAAAGCCAAAATCGCTTGTAATAACCAAATAAGAGCCAAAACCAGTAACGGCAAACATAATGAAAAAGTTTGAATACCCCGCCACAAAGTTTGCTAAAACCTCGAAAAACTCGGCTTTCATGCGGGTGCGCTCGGTTTTTCTATTATGTACATCATGCCTTTTAAGAAAAATTTCTTCTTTATCATATGCGGCAATCTCCCGCTGCCCCTGAATGCACTCTCTGACCACATTTACATAGTCTGCCGAGGCGTCCGAATAGGCTTTGGTGCGCCTGTTAAGCCCTTTTCCAAACGGGGCGGTAACCAGCGTCAAAACCACCAAAATCCCCACACATGCCAGTGCCATAAGAGGGTTAATCCAAATCATTGTGCCCAAAGAGAATACGATTGTTGCTATACGTAGAGCAATAAGTGCCTTGTGCCTGAAATATTTGTCCCGAAGCACGTCAATGTCCACTGTGAAAAAGCTTAAATCCTGCGTGTTGTCCTCGGCAGGGGTCTTTAAGAGCCGCCCAAAGAGAAACTTCAGCCGCTCCTTTCGCGCTACATAAAGCATCTCAAAAGTGTAAGCAAGCCTAAACCGCACCGCAATAAGGTCTGAAAAAAAGCTAACAGGAAACAGTGATACCTGCAAAACTGTGGCAAAAACCAGCCGCGCCATGTCCGCATATTCGGCAGCGTCCACCATCTCTCTGAATAATAGGGCAGTTACCACCGAAAACACCGCTGCTATAATGGAAAAAATAATGGCTGCCGTAAGGTTAAATCGTGACTTTTTGGATGACATAAAAATACCTCTCTTTGATGTGATTTGTCAATTATAGCATACCACAGAGGCAGTGTCAATCAACCTATGGTTGAATTTTAGATTGTATGTGGGTTTATCGTCACCCCGCGCTTGACGCGGGGTCCCCTCAAGCTAGCCAAATGACTTTAGAGCGAAGACGCGTTTGGCTAAACCGAGGGGACCCCGCGTCAAGCGCGGGGTGACAGCGAGGGAAGTGGTTGTCAATTGACTATGGTTGAATTTCAAAATTGCCTACTGGGCGCGGGGTGCTTCGCCCCTGCGCTGTGCCGTCGCCCAGCTGACCGTTTGAATTGTCGCCCCAGCCTAAAAGCACACCACCCTCGGTCAATGCCAAAGTGTGGTTATTCCCAGTTGACAAAGAGACCACATTTTCCATAATCAACACTGGAGTATTGCGGTTTTCGTAAGTGCCGTCCCCTAGCTGTCCTGCGTCATTAAGTCCCCAAGCGTACAGCTTGCCATCTTCGGTCAACGCCATGGAAAAGTTAGCACCTGCGGCAATGTAGCTCACCCCATCCATCAAAAATGTGGGATATTGCAGTTGTCTAAGGCGGTTTCCGTGCCCTAGCTGCCCAAAACCTTCCGAGCCAGCACCCCAAGTGTAAACTCTGCCGCCTTCGGTCAGCACCATTCTATGGTTGCTTCCTGTGACAATTTGGGCAATATCAGGCATAATCATAACAGGGCTAAGGTGGATTATGCCAGGGTCAATCCCCAAAAAGCCGCCTTGGTCGTTGCCCCATCCCCAAAGTTGATTGTTGTAGGCTATAACGTAATTAAGGTGGTTTGGAGTGCTAACAATGCTCCTTGCCCTGCCAACCCTAACCATATGCCAATCATACCGCCAAATGCCGATAAACTCCCAAATAGCTGAGAAAATATAGGGCGAATAAGACGCATACTCGTCCAAGCTTGCAGGCATTGTTACATACACCGTGCCGTCTGAGCGGAGCACACGGGTGATTACATTGCCGATATACGCCACATCATCCAGAATTACGCCGTTTTGCGCGTAGCTCCACAACTCGCCGCCCTCTGTAAGTGCAAAAACATCAGTAGTGTGCACAAAAACAGCAGCCGCATTATCAAGCCCCTCAAAAATCCTGCGGGGAGTGAGCCTGTAACTTCTGTCACGCTCCACAATTTCAGGCTCCAAATACCGCTCGGCAAGCTCCATAAGGTTCCCAAAATTCCTGACCCAATTGTGGTTTTCTTCATAATACTCAATGTAATCCTCAACATACTCCCACAGCCAATTCATGTTGTGATACGCGCCCCAAGTGTACACTGCCCCGCCATCGGTGATGACGACAGAAGTATTCCACCCTGCAAAAAACCTTGCAGGGCTAACCTCTAGCGCGAAGTCGCCCGCGGGCTGGGGTATGTGGTTTGGCATAAGCTCGCCCAGCGGCTCTGGGATGTCCTTAGGCTCTGTGGGCGGCGGGGTGGGCAGCTCCACAGGCGGCGGCACCCACAGGCTCTCCCCCGCCCCTTCATAAACATCGCCATTTTCACCTTGACCCCCACAAGCAGCTAAAATCAGGAACAAAGGAATAATAAATTTAAGAATATTTTTGTTCATAATAAACCCCCATACATTTTAGGATATTTTACACTACATAAAGTAAAATGTCAAGGGGTATTTTGAAATTCCACTACCGTCACCCCGCGCTTGACCCCGCATCAAGTGCGGGGCAGGCTCAAGGGGTCCCCTAGGTTTAGCCGAACGTGTCTTCGCTCTAAAGTCATTCGGCTATCTTGAGGGGACCCCGCGTCAAGCGCGGGGTGACGGTGTTGTAAATTTTTTTCGACAACCCACAGACTTTTTCATTCCACATGCGTATATGGTAAAAAAGCGCATTACGAGGAGGAAAAAATTATGGATTTTGACCCAAGAAGCAATGACCCAAGAACAGCGGCTTATGAGGGAGTTTTTGAAGAAACTAAAAAGCCCAAAAAGTCAAGAAAACAGCTACTTAGCTTTATGGCAGGATTTTTGGTGGCGGCAATTATCGCGTCAGGAATCGCTTTTGCCCTTATTGACAGGGGCGGTAGCTCTGTGGTGATGGAGCCGGCAGATGCACCCCTTATCGCCATCACAGGGACGAACCTGTCCCTCGTTAGGAGCACAGATGTAAACAGCCTGCGCCTGTCGTTGGACGAGGTCAGCTCCCTCTACATAACGGCAAGATACGGCAGCGTGAACGTACAGTTTCATGACGAGGACTTTATTTTAGCAAACTCAAGCCAAACCGCGACCCACACCACCTGTGATGAAACAGGGGAAGTCCGTTTGGAAAGCAGATTTGGCAACTTCACCATCAAACTGCCTAGATGTGACAGCTTTGTTTTGGACAGCCTGTGCATTAACAGCAGGTTTGGGAGTGTGAGTGTTAACAACACCCGCACAGCGGACATAATGACCATTGGAAGTCTTGCAATTGACACGCGGTATGGGGGTGCCACCTTAGTAAACCTTATAATCCCTGGAGTTTTTGACGTGGAAACCCGTTTTGGAAACATAAACATGAACAATATTGCGTCAAATCCCGACACAACCCGCCTGTATGCTGGCGATTGGGGCAGGATTGTGGCAAATTAGACCTCTGCGGTAATTAACCCTTGACAAAATCCGCCATTTATCATAAAATCAAAATGGATGCTTTCTATGTCAAGAACCGAAAAGGCTTTTAAGTCCCTACACGCAGGCGAGCGTATTGCGTGTCCGTCACGCCCAAAAAATACAACACACTAAGGAGAAGCCTAATGAACATCACCATCCGCAACCTAAAAATCAAAGACCTAGACGACTACTACAAAATGAACCATCCATCCAAAAAACACCACGACTACAACGGTCCCTACTTCGCCCGCGAAACTGAGGACGAACTGCGCGATTACGTCAACTCCCTCAAAACCAAACTAGAGCAAAACGACCCGCCAAACAACAAAAAAATAATAGCAAATGCTGACACCGATGAGATAATAGGCTCTGTACTCTGGAATTGGCGCAGCAAAGAAACCCTGTGGCTGGAAATCGGAATAATCATTTTTAATGAAAACTACTGGAATAAAGGCATTGCAACAAAAGCAATGACCATGTGGATTAACCAGGTGTTTGACCAACACCCAGAGATTGTGCGCATAGGATTAACAACCTGGTCTGGCAATGTCGGCATGTGCAAGGTGGCAGAAAAAATAGGCTTGCAAGAGGAGGCGCGCTACCGCAAGGCTAGGATTGTAAATGGCGAATATTACGACTCTGTAAGCTACGGCATCCTGCGTGACCAATGGCAAGTTTAATTCCCAGTTTTTGGAGGAAATATGCAGTCATTTTATGAACAAGTTTATGAACTAGTGGGACAAATCCCTGAGGGGAAAGTGGTTAGCTATGGGCAAATTGCCCATGCTTTGGGGCGTCCCCGCGGGGCGCAGGCAGTGGGCTGGGCTATGCGCTATTGCCCTGAGGGGCTGCCATGGCAAAGGGTGGTAAAAGCTGACGGTGCTGTAACAGGCGGCGAATATGCCGCCCTTCGCCGTCAGCTTTTAGAATCCGAGGGGGTCGCCTTCACCCTCTGCGGACGGGTAGACATGAAGGAGCATAACTACATTTACCCATTTTCCCGATAAACCTTAGCCCCAAGGGCGCGCAATTTTTCATCAAATTTATAATACCCTCGGTCAATATGGCAAATATCGTGAATTTGCGTTGTGCCGGCTGCTGCCAGCCCCGCCAGCATAAGGGCAGCCCCTGCCCTAAGGTCAGACGCCTTAACATTTGTGCCTGCAAGCTTTTCCACACCCTCGATAATGGCAGAGCGGGAGTCAATCTTAATATCCGCGCCCATACGAATAAGCTCAGGCACGTGCATAAAGCGGTTTTCAAAGACGGTTTCAGTAACAATATTCGTGCCGGGCGTGGTCGCCAAAAACGCCAGAAACTGTGCCTGCATGTCTGTTGGAAATCCAGGATATGGCAGGGTTTTTATGTCAATGGGCAGGCGGTTTGAGATGCCCCTTGCGTCAATTTTAAGCCCGTCTTCACTCTCGGTAATGGTTATGCCCGCCTCGCGCATCTTTGCAATGGCGGGCTTTAAGTGGTCTGTCACCACGTTTTCAAGTAAAATTTCACCATTTGTAATCGCCGCTGCAACCATAAATGTGCCAGCTTCAATTCTGTCAGGAATAATTGTGTGATTTGTGCCGCGGAGCCGCTTGACCCCGGTAATACGGATGGTGTCCGTCCCACTGCCGCGAATTACAGCCCCCATAGAGGTCAAAAAGTTCGACAAATCAACAATCTCAGGCTCAACTGCGGCATTTTGAATAATGGTCTGTCCTCTAGCCAAAGCCGCCGCCATCATAATATTTTCAGTTGCCCCAACAGATGGAAAATCAAGGTAAATATTAGCCCCTTCAAGCCCCTTGGTCCGCGCATGGACATAGCCGTGCTCTTGCGAAATCTCCGCCCCAAGTGCCGCAAGCCCCTTCAAATGCAAATCCACAGGGCGCGAGCCAATGGCGCACCCGCCAGGCAAAGAAATCCGCACCTCGCCGCAGCGGGCAAGTATTGGACCCGCCACTAAAAACGACGCCCGCATCTTAGCACAAAGCTCATAAGAAGCCTCGATTTTAGCAATATCAGCTACTTTTATTGACAGCTGCTCATGAGCATTCCATCCCGTGCGCCCGCCCAAATCCTCAATCAGCTCCTGCATGACCAAAACATCCGTCAACTCAGGCACATCATTAATAACACACTCCTCATCAGTCAGCAGTGTTGCCGCAATAATGGGCAAAACTGAGTTTTTGCTGCCCCCAATCCGCACCCTTCCAAAAAGCCCCATGCTCTCCTCAATAACAAATTTATCCATCCTCCCATACCTCCTCCTAGTAGTTTTACCTTCCGTAATCCCTCTGCTTCGCCGAAAACCGCTTGAAGCCGCGGCTTTTCGGCTCGCAGATGAATAACGGAAGCTACAAACACTATGTATATTCCAAATATTAGTATTGACAGCAAACCGCGCAAAAATACAGCCTTGACCAAAAAAACAAAATATGCTATAATACCCAAAAGGAGATGGTGGATATGGAAAATTTGGAAAAATATTTGGCGGACATGGTAAAGCAGGTGCAGGATGTTGTGGGGGATGGCAAGGTGCTTTTGGGGCTTTCTGGTGGCGTGGACAGCTCGGTTTGTGCGGCTTTACTTGCACGGGCAATCCCAGGGCGGCTTTATTGCATCTTCGTTGACCACGGTTTTATGCGCCTTAATGAGCCTGACGCAATCGAGGCTGCCTTTGGCACAAGAGACATCAATTTTGTGCGCGTAAACGCTGAAGACCGCTTTCTTGCGAAAGTGAAGGGCATCACAGACCCAGAAGAAAAGCGTAAAATCATAGGTCATGAATTTATTGCCGTTTTTGAAGAAGAAGCGAAAAAGCTTGGAAATATAGAATATTTTGCCCAAGGCACAATTTATCCTGACATAGCCGAATCGGGCACAGACGGCAAAGCCTTAGTCAAAAGCCACCACAACGTAGGCGGGCTGCCCGAAAAACTGGGCTTTAAGCAAGTAATAGAGCCCCTATCAGCCCTTTATAAGCCAGACGTCCGTGCCCTAGGCAGGCTCCTTGAGCTCCCAAGCGAGCTGTGCGAACGCCAGCCCTTTCCGGGCCCTGGCCTTGCTGTGCGCGTAATAGGCGAGCTCACAAAACAAAAGCTAGACACCCTGCGCCTTGCCGACCACATAACCACCACCGAAATCGAAAAAGCCCTAAACCCCCTGCCCTCCCAATATTTCTGCATCCTAACCAACACCCCCTCAGTAGGCATAAAAGGCGGCGCGCGCACCTTCGACCCAGTAGTCGCCATCCGCGCCATAACCACCACAGACTTCATGACCGCCGCCTACTACCCCATCCCCCATGAAACCCTGACCCGCATAGCCACCCGCATCACCACCGAAGTCGCAGGCATCAGCCGCGTGGTATACGACATAACCCCAAAACCACCGGGCACAGTTGAGTGGGAGTAATAAACTAAAGAGATGAAAAGGAGAGGCTTTTTATGGGCAGTAATAACAATTCGGTAGCTTTGCAATATATCAAGGATTGGGGGTATTGTGATGCGATACAGGGCGAAAAGCCTGAAAAAAGGCTGAAGTATTTTGTAGATGAATTTGATAGGTGGTTTGCTAATTTTTCGGACGAGGAAAAAATAGTTATCGAAAAGCTTTTGGATAGGTTTTGCTATTACTCCAAAACAAGAGTGAATCAATATCTGGAGGAATTACATAAAGAGCTTTTCGATGCGCATCATCTTAAAAATAATGACACAATATATACCTATATAAGGCGCAGAGATGGATTTCTTAACAGTTCATCTTCTTTCCTGAATGACTATAAGACAGTCAATCGCATTAATAAAGGCATGTGTAGTGATGATATAGGAAATATTGAAGAATCATACTGGAAACACATAAATAATATAGTCTTTATAGATGATTGTCTTGGTACTGGAGATAGTCTGAAAGAAGAATTGGAGGAACTTTCAAAGAAAGTTAGTTTTGAAGGCAAAAATATATATTTTGTAGTAATCCATGCAATGGAAAACGGAAAAGCTAAAATAGGGGATGAGAATGGAGTTACTGTAGTAGCAAAAAACATTTGCAAAAAGGTATTTAATTTCGAAGTATACGGAGAGGATTGGGAGCTTGCCCGAGACGTTATAAACAAAGCATCAAAGCGTTTAGGAATATCCGAACGTTATAAGAGGGGGTATAAAAAAAGTGAAAGTCTGATGGCTTTCTCCGAGAACACTCCAAACAATACCATAGGCATTTTTTGGCAAGATGTAGAAGATGAGTATGCGTCTATATTCCCGCGGGAAGAAATTCAAAGACCAGGAGCACACGAATTGAAAGAAAATAGAAAAAACAGAAGAAATGAAAATCATAATTCTAAGACAGGAGCTTAATTATGGATATGTATCGCTGTTGTCTAATCATGCTGTATTTTAAGCAAAATGGACAGAATTATAGCCGCTCGGAACTGGCTAAAGTGCTAGGGCTAAGCGCGAATATGCTAGAAACTTTTATACAATATTTGCTTGATGAACAGATGATACATTTTGAGGAATATTTTTTTAAGGTAACCATAAAGGGAGAGCGTGCCATACGCGAGCAAGGTCTGGGACATTTCCAAAGCGGAAACAACATCTATTTTAGCTTAAAAATTAATCCAAGCGAAGCGTGGGCATTTGATAAAGTTTATTTGCCCAAAGGATTTCTTAAAAAGGTTTGATAATGATGGTTCGTCATAACAACTAGAACGCGAGAGGCAAGTTGTCTCTCAGGTAATAATACGGCTTTGTTGTGCGAAACGCTTCTTAAAGAAGGGCACTTTAAGAAGCGTTTCCCTCAAGAGCTTAAGAGATTGTTATTTGCAATAACAGGAGCAAACGTACATGTAGTGTTGCGGTAGAAGTTATGACGAACCTTATTATATATAAGACAGAGGATATAAAAATGGAAAATTATATCAAAGAATTAATTAACGCGCAAAGACAAGAAGGGCGAGACGAGCATTATATAGAAGCTTGTGTTAAATATGCCCAGCGGCTAATAAGCAATAATTTGCCTGTGATTTTTGATTCGCATCATTTGGCTCTCTTGATTGGAATAAAAATCAAGGACCTTCGTTCAATTGTTTTTGCAGACAAGTTCTTTTATCAAGAAAAAAGCATCCCTAAAAGAGACGGGTCAGATAGGCTTCTTGTAATTCCTGCAATGGACTTAAAATATATCCAAAGATGGATACTTGACAGTATTTTGCAAAATATACCCATTTCAGAACATGCCAAGGGATTTTCAAAAGACCTGTCTATAGTGGATAATGCCCAGAAGCATATAAATAAAAATTGTGTTATAAACATGGACATAAAAGACTTTTTCCCGAGTATAAAAGTAGAAACAATATTTAGAATTTTTAACTACTATGGGTATACAAAAGAAGTGTCTTTCATGCTCTCAAAACTATGCACATATAAAGGTGAGCTGCCCCAAGGCTCGCCAGCCAGCCCATATTTATCAAACATAGCCTGCCTAAAGTTAGATAAAAGAATCGCAGGATTAGCCAACAAATATGAAGCCGACTACACAAGATATGCTGATGACATTACTTTGTCAGGCGGATATGGCATTGAAAGATGTGTAGATATTATATGTAAAATCTTAAAAGAAGAAGGCTTTGAGATGAATGAAGGCAAGACAAGAAAAGCATATAAACATCAACGCCAGATGGTTACAGGATTGATAGTGAATGAAGGTCAAGTAAAAGTAAGCAAAAAATACAAGCGGGAATTAAAAAAAGAGATTTTTTACTGCACTAAATTTGGAGTAGATGGACATCTGTCTAAAATTGAATGTAATAAATCATTTTTTAAGGAGCATCTGTACGGAAAAGCTTATTTTATAAAAATGGTGGAAAGAGATGTTGGGGAGGGGCTGCTGAAGCAGCTAGATAATATAAATTGGGATTATTAACCCTATTTTTGTAAATATTTTCAGACAATTTTGTCTTACAAACGTATATAGAGCCAGAGAATTGGGGATGGCACCCATAACAAAAAACAGCTGAGGTTCTCTAAAGCAAAGAAAGGAGCTGTCGATTTGGATAAAGTCACAGTTTTGGACCATCAAAATGAGATTGTCGGCGAGACCTTTTTGCGCCGCGCAAAGCAGCTGGTGCTGAAAGGGCGGGCGAAGTGGGCAGATAATGCCCAAAGCTCAATAACACTTCTTGCCGACCACAAGGAGGAAACAGATATGACGAATAATCAAGAATACATTGACCTGACAGGAGGCGCACCGCCGCTGCCGCCACCCGACAAACCGAGCGAGGACTTGCTAATGTACATCGCAAAGCGCAATGTGGCAAAAAAGAAAAGCCTTATAATAAACCTAATCGCCATACCAATCACCTTTCTCATCACGCTCATAGTTACAGACGGCTTTAGCACACGCATCGGAATGTTTCATTGGGACTTTATACTGGGCATTTTCGTTGCATGGGGCGCGACCGTTGCCTACAAGCTGGCAATGCACCTGCGCGACCGCCTCTCAAGCCGCCTCCCCAAAGCCGACCCCATAAAACAGGAATACGAAAGATTAAAACAACACTTCTAACAACCAAAAAACCCTGCACCCATAAGGATTGCAGGGTTTTTTGAATAGGATAACTCGAAACCAATTGCTGCCCGAACGAAAATGCAGTTGGCTCCATACTCAACCATCAAGCCCATCTCACTATTTCATTGAATAACCACCAAACAAACATTAAGAACATTCGTTAATGTAGTTTCCAAAAAATACAAAACCCACAAACCGTGATGGTTAGCGGGTTTTCTTGATTGCGGGAGCAGGATTTGAACCTGCGACCTTCGGGTTATGAGCCCGACGAGCTTCCAGACTGCTCCATCCCGCGTTGTTGGCGCGTGTGCGCAGTGCGCGCACGCGATTGGGAGATGGCGGATTCGAACCACCGAAGTCTGTGACAACAGATTTACAGTCTGCCCCCTTTGGCCGCTTG
>Ga0209755_10001473_pt1 | contig 36350 bp, 36 predicted proteins | sample TergutCo191P1_FD_187301 | JGI IMG/M metagenome (GOLD analysis project Ga0209755, IMG submission 187301) | Cornitermes sp. P1 segment gut microbial communities from Petit-Saut dam, French Guiana - Co191P1 (SPAdes) (version 2) | ecosystem: Host-associated > Arthropoda: Insects > Digestive system... | reverse complement strand
GCACAAAACGCCACGCAATGGAAATAAACTTCACCACAGCCTGTGACGAAAATGGGATAATAACCGCCGTAAAGGCCGACATAGTTTCGGATACCGGCGCATACGCCAGCCTAGGCGGGCCTGTTCTACAGCGCTCTTGCACCCACGCCGGCGGGCCCTACAACTTCCAAAACATAGAAGTAACAGGCAAAGCCATCTACACAAACAACCCGCCCGCTGGCGCCTTTAGGGGCTTTGGCGTTCCGCAGTCATCTTATGCTATGGAAAGCAATCTAAATCTACTGGCAGAGGCGGTAGGCATAACACCCTGGGAGATTCGCTATCGCAACGCCATAAGACCGGGTATGATACTACCCAACGGGCAAATAGCGGACGATTCCACCGCCTTGGAAGATTGCCTTCTTGCCGTAAAAGAAATCTACGAAAAAGCCCAATACCCAGGAATCGCTTGCGGCTTTAAAAACTCTGGCCTAGGGGTAGGGGTGCCGGATATAAGCCGCTGTATTATCTCTGTCGAAAAGGGTAAAATCCACATAAGAGTAAGCGCGGCTTGCATAGGCCAGGGCATGGCTACAGTAGTAACCCAAATGGCTTGCGAAGCTCTAAATCTCCCCCCAAATATGATGATAGTAGAACCACCCGACACAAGGCGCACGCCAAACTCCGGCACAACAACAGCCTCGCGCCAGACCTTATTCACCGGCGAGGCAGTAACAGACGTGGCAAAAAAACTAAAATCCGCGCTGGAAAATTCAAATCTATTAGCCCTAGAAGGCCAGGAATTCTATGGAGAGTACAAACCAGAAACAGACCCCATGGGTAGCGATAAGCCATTCCCGGTAAGCCATGTGGCCTACGGCTACGCAGTGCAAGTAGCCGAGCTAGACATCAGCGGCAAGCTAACAAAAATAACAGCCGCCTACGACCTAGGCAAAGTAGTAAACCCAAAAGCCGCAGAAGGCCAAATAGAAGGCGGGATAGTAATGGGAATAGGCTACGCCTTAACGGAAGATTATCCGCTAAAAGACGGCTACCCCACGGCGAAATTCGGAACACTGGGTTTACTTAGATCAACAGAAGTACCAGAAATGAAAATTATCATCTGCGAAGGTAAGGCAAAAGGAGTAAAAGGAGTAGGGGAGTTGGCAACAATCCCGACAGCACCGGCTATACACGGGGCTTATTATCGCTTAGACGGCCTTTTTAGGCCTAAACTACCCATGCAGTCAACATACTACAAGGAGGATAATAAATGAAGATATGTTTTATAGGTGCCGGCAGTCTTGGCTTTACCAGACAGCTATTGGCAGATTGTATGTGCGTGCCAGAGCTTCGAGGCGCACAAATTTCCTTTATGGATATAAACCAACGCAATTTAGACATGGTGACAGAGCTATGCCAGCGCGACCTAGAAGCCAACGGAATAAAAACAAAAATACAAGCGACCTTAAATAGGCGTGAGGCCTTTAAGGACGCTAACTACGTAATAAACTCTGTGCGTATAGGTTTACTAGAAGCTTTTGAAACGGATGTTGAAATTCCGTTAAAGTACGGTGTAGACCAATGCGTGGGCGATACCCTTTGCATAGGCGGCATTATGTACGGCCAGCGTGTTGTAGCGGCCATGCTAGATTTTTGTAAAGATATGCGGGAAGTTAGCGCACCGGGTGTTTTGCATCTAAATTATTCTAATCCAAACGCGATGGCGACCTGGGCTTGCAATACATATGGCGGAATACCAACTATAGGCCTGTGCCACGGCGAAATACACGGCGAACAGCAAATTGCCGAGGTATTAGGCTGTAAGCGCGAAGATTTAGATATTATTTGTGCCGGTCTTAACCATCAAACCTGGTATATTTCCGTAAAAAAAGACGGCGAAGAAATGACCGGCAAGCTATTAGAGGGTTTCGAGAAGCATCCTGTATATAGCGAGGAAGAAAAAGTCCGCATAGATGTTTTACGCCGTTTTGGTTACTATTCCACAGAGTCCAACGGGCATTTATCGGAATACTTAGCCTGGTACAGGAAGCGTCCGGAAGAGATTCCTTCCTGGATTAATCTGTCTATGTGGATACATGGCGAAACGGCCGGTTATTTGAGGGTATGCCGGGAAGGGCGAAATTGGTTTGTTTCAGATTTCCCCAACTTTATGGAAGCGCCGCCAAAGAAATTTGAGGCTTCGGAAAGAGGTCTCGAACACGCGTCATATATAATAGAAGCTTTGGAAACGCGAAGGGCTTACCGTGGGCATTTTAATGTAATGAATAAGGGGTGCATAAGTAATCTTCCCGATGATTGCGTGGTAGAGGTGCCGTGCTATATAGACGGTAACGGGCTTGCGGTACCGCAAGTTGGCGATTTACCTGATGGATGCGCGGCTATATGTAATCAAAGCGTGAGTGTACAGCGTATGGCGGTTAAGGCTGGTGTAACTGGCGATGTAAACTTGCTAAAGCAAGCCGCATTGCTAGACCCGCTTACCGGTGCAGTTTGTAATCCGCCGGAAGTATGGCAGATGGTGGATGAAATGTTGATTGCTCAGGAACAATGGCTTCCGCAGTATAAGGGGTCTATGCAGAAAATTAAGGATGATTGGGCTAAAGCGGAAAAGGAAGGTAGTTTAATACCGGCTAAAGATTATGCTGGGGTTAAGGTAAAAGAGGCAAGTATTGAGGAAATGGCAGAAAAAGCGGAATATATGCGAGAGCTTGCAACCGCTGCCGCTAAGGAGAACGTGAGAGTAGGCTAAGCGGACGATCCCCCGGAGGCCGGGATAAATTTTTTTCTACGGTAAATCGCAACTCGCAAGGACGGGCACTACGCGCCCTGCTTGCTCAAACAAGCGATTTACCTACGAAAAAAGTTTATCCCGGCCTCCTAGCAAGTGAGTGTAACGAACGATCCTTTGTGCTTGTGCTTGGCTAACTTCAACTATAAAAAGGTGTAGGTTTTTGTAGTTGGCCACATGAAGGGAGACTAACACAAAAAAATTAAAAAATCAATAATATTTTATGGCGTATTTTGTAGAAAACCCTCGCGAAAAATTCATATAAAAAAGTACACTATCTTATAGTCATGATGTTTTTTTTAGCGAGAGGGGATCATATCATCGTATGCGTAAAATCTTTATTGACGAAATTACTCCTGGAATGGTGTTGGAAGCCGATGTTTATAAAGAAAGCCGTACGGACGGTTTGCCTTTGTTATGCAAAGGCTCTGAAATTACGGCAAAATTTATATATGCATTAAAACAGCACGGCATATACCATCTGCACGCCAAGGATATTGCAATACCAGGCGAAAGCTCAGGCAATTCGAGCCAGGGTTATGATAAAAACCTTTTAAGCATAATCAGTATTCCCGCAGAAAAGTCTAAATCCATTGTAAAGCCAAAAACAAAAGAAGAAGTAATAAAAACTATGAAGAATTTCCATATATCCCTGAGCGGCATGGATGCAGAGGAAGTCGGCAAGGTAATAGACGAGCTGGACAATGTGTTAGCCAGGGTACTGGGTGACTTTCCAGAAAACCCTGTAGATAGCATAAATGTACATCAATTACGTAACGATGAAGATTCGTTATACGTACGTATATACAAACATTCGCTAAGTGTTTCGGTTATATCTATGGCTTTGGGGCAGTTTTTGAGCCTTCCCAAAGAAGATATTTTGAGCCTGGGAAAGTGCGCAGTTTTGCACGATATAGGAATGTTCTTTGCGCCTGTGGACTTGCTAAAAAAAACAGACACGCTAGATCAATACGAATTTGAAATGGTAAAAAAGCATACTAACTTAGGTTATAACGCACTCAAAAAGCTAGGAATTACCGATAAAGTACTATGCGAAGGCGTAGCCTGCCATCACGAAAGGCTTAACGGCCTAGGCTATCCGCTGGGCTTGCAGGGCGATAAAATTCCGCTATGGAGCAGAATTATTGCTGTAGCCGATGTCTACGACGCCATGACAAATCCTCGCCCGCACCGCCTACCCCTTTCGCCTAGTGAAGCCTACGAATACATGATGGCAAACGCGCACACTTCCTTTGAATATGATATTGTAATGGCCTTACTTAGACGCATAGAGTTTTATCCCGTAGGCGTTTGTGTAGAACTTTCCAACAAGAATATAGCGGTAGTTTTGGATAACAGCCAAAGCAAATTGCGTCCTATAGTCCGCATTGTTAATTCTAACGCCTACATAGATTTAAACAAAGACCAAAATTTCCTTGACGTAACAATAATTCGCACAGTTAAACTGCGCGAGATACTAGACTATGAGGAAAGAAAAACAAGCAAGTTTAGGAACAGCTAATGCGAACCATTCGCTGTCGGCGCTGTAGACAAATGTTTGCGTATGAGGGTTTGCCGCCACCTTGTTGTCCGGATTGCGCTGTAAAGCAAAACGAACGGCTTGCACTTGTACGTGCGCTGGTAATGGAGTTTCCCGGCATTACAGCAATGGAAGTACAAAAACATACGGGCGTACCAATTAATGAAATAATGGAGTATCTAAAAAACGGAGATTTAGAAGTAGCCACCCCCCTTTCGCATTTGGCAGAAGAGAAGCTAAACGAATACCGCAATTACATAGGCAAAGCAGAAGTAGACGAGGCCAGAACTCACAAGAAAGAACATGAAAAATACGATATACGCCACAAAAAGCATACCATAGACTCGTATCAGATTGGCAAGAAAAGATAGAATCGCAATACCCCCGCATAACTGCGGGATTTTTTTATTTCAAAACACAATCCAAAAAGTCAATTTTCGGCCATTAATAACAAAATCTTGACTATTTGTTCTACATTGTCCAAAATAATTGAAAGCATATAGTGATTATGCTACTATACATCGTGCATGTGTATAAAAAATGCACATAAAATATCGACAGAATATAACAAAAATTTGGAAGGAGCAGAGCCAATGTACAGACCGGAATATCCCAGGCCACAGTGGGTAAGAGACTCCTGGTTAAACCTAAATGGCGAGTGGTCGTTTGAGTTTGACGACAATAACAAAGGTTTAAAAGAGGGCTGGCAAAAGAACCCCAACTTCGGGAAAAAAATTCAAGTACCTTTTGCCTACCAAACAAAACTAAGCGGCATAAACGATCCAAGCTTTCACGACTACTGCTGGTATAACAGAACTTTTGAAATTCCCAGCGAAATGAAGGGCAAAAACATTATTCTGCACTTTGGCGCCGTGGACTACGCAACAAACGTTTACGTAAACGGCGAGCTTGTAGGAACGCACGAAGGGGGTCACACAGCCTTTTCTTTCGACATTACCACATATCTAAAAGGCGGGCAAGAATCCCTAACACTTTGGGTACACGACCCATCTACGGACGAAACTATTCCACGCGGCAAGCAGTTTTGGGTAGAGCAATCCTCGGGCATTTGGTACACACGCACTACGGGCATATGGCAAACCGTATGGCTTGAAGCCGTAGAAGAAACTCACATCGACTGGATGCGCTTTACACCAGAAGTAGACACCGGCGACATCCAAATCGAATGGGAACTTGCCGGCGACTACTCAGGCAAACAAGTGGAATTAGACATCTCGTTCCAAGGCCAACAAGTCGCTTGCCAGCGGGTAACATCATTAGAAGTTTACAATAAAATCGTAATTAACCTATTCGGTATGAATATTTTCCGTTCTGCCATGCACGGCAGAGGCTGGCTTTGGAGCCCAGATCATCCGAATCTATTCGACGTAAAAGTTAAAGTGTACGATGGCACAAAGGTATTAGATGAAGTAGATTCATACTTTGGTATGCGTAAAGTGCATACAGAAAACGGTATGGTTTACCTTAACAACCGGCCTTTCTATCAAAAGCTGGTACTTGACCAAGGCTATTGGCCGGAAGGTCTGCTAACCGCGCCAACGGACGAGGCTTTAAAACTCGACATCGAGCTTTCCAAGCAAGCTGGCTTTAACGGGGCAAGAAAGCATCAAAAAGTGGAAGATCCCCGCTTCATGTATTGGGCGGACAAGCTTGGCTATTTGGTATGGGGAGAATGCGCATCTTCGCCTTCCTTTAACGAAAAGGCCGTGGCGCGTCTCACGCGGGAATGGATCGAGATTATTGAGCGCGACTACAACCACCCATGTATAGTAAGCTGGGTGCCGATTAACGAGGCCTGGGGCGTTTCTGACCTTAACTACGTTAAACAGCAAGCAGACCACACGCTTGGCTTGTATTATCTAATTAAATCCTTGGATCGTACACGTTTGGTTGTAAGTAACGATGGCTGGGAAATGACCGTTACAGATATTTGTGCCGTACATAACTACAGACACGGCCAAAAATCAGAAACCGACAAGTACAATTTCTATAAAGAATCTCTTTCTAGCAAAGAGAAAGTGCTCGCAACCCTGCATAGCGACCGCAACAACTACGTAAAAGGATATAGCCACCAAGGCGAGCCTATCTTGCTGACAGAGTTTGGCGGTATCGGCTTCAAAGTAGGCGACGACTCTGGCTGGGGCTACACTACCGTTTCCTCTGAGGCAGAATATTTAGAGGATTATCAGCGCATAATGGAAGCTGTGTTTGCTTCTAAGATACTAAACGGCTTCTGCTACACCCAACTAACAGACGTAGAACAGGAAATAAACGGGGTATTAACATACGACCGTAAGCCTAAATGTGATTTGGCCAAGTTAAATAAGCTGAATAACTTATGGCATGTTCCTAACCTGGAAATTTAGATGCGCTATAAAGAAATTGACATCTTTAAGGGTATACTTGTAATTTTTATGGTGTACGCTCATTGCATACAGTTTTTTATTCTGCGCGCCGGGCGCGGCGATGCTGTGGCATACTTGCTGTCGGATTATATAAACCTTACTACTTTTTCTGGCTTTATGTTTTCTTTTGGCTTTGTTTGCTGGCACGCCTATATTAATAAGGCGCATGTATATAAAAGACTTGGTGTTAATATCGCCAAAACCCTTGCGGCCTTTTATATTTCTAGCTTTGCCTATTTTATTTTTATTGCCAGTATATCTGCCGATCGCTTTCCTTGGCTAGATTTGCTTTTGGTAAGGCGGCTGGCGGGCTGGTCGGAATTTATTCTGTCCTTTGCGGCTGTTATGTTGCTTGTACTCGTCTTTCATAAGCTTATGCAGAAGGCGGGTAGGTACTTGCCCTTTATTATTGTTGCTGTTGCTGTTGTGGCTACCTTGCTGCCGCTACGCGTAAGCGATCCGCTTATTGCTACCTTTATTGGCAGACCGCCTTTTGCTACCTTCCCGGTGCTTCCTTATGGAATTTTCTTTGCCGGAGGCCTTTGGGTAGCACAGCATGGTGTACGTTTTAGTAAAATTTTATTGGCTATTTGCATAGCCGGGCTTTTGTACTTTGCGGGTCATTTATTTATTAGCGGCGGCTTACCCTCCCGTTTTCCGGTTTCCTTGGCTTGGATGGCAGGTTCTATGCTTTTTGTTTACCTTTATTATCTGCTGTCTTTTTGCCTTAGTGAGACTAAAATCGGTGGGGTTTTACAAAACATCGGCTCTAATTCGCTTTTTTATCTGCTGATGTCCAATATTTTTATTTTTGCTGTAACCGGTGTGTCATTCCCCATGGCTACACATGCCTTTACCGCCATAGTTTTTATCATATTTATGGCGATTATGTACTACTTAACTAGCTTATCTGTCAGGCGGATAGATAAAAAGGCTTGACGGGTGGTTGTTACTTGGTTATAATGACCAGAAATGTTTTAAATTTAGGAGGATAATTTATGAAAAGATTTATTTTTGCACTAATGTTAGGCGCTGTACTTGCTCTTACAGCCTGCGGAAATGGTGGCGGTGCCGCTCCAGCAGCGCCCGCTGCCCCAGCTACACCGGCTGCTGATGCGGCCGCACCTGCCGATGCCCCTGCGGGCGCAATGGGTTCCTTGGAATTTTGGACTATGCTGACTGGCGCGGACGGTATTAACATGGACGCGATTGCAAGCGAATTTAACGCAACAAACCCTAACTTTACAGTAAATCACCGCCCTATGCCGGCAGAAGATTTATACATTAACTTCCCGCTGGCAGTTATGTCTGGCCAAGGTGTGCCTGATATAGCGCTAAACCACATCGAAAGAATGCGCGTTTTTGCTGAAAATGACCTGATTACTAATCTTCAGCCATTATTGGCACAACACGGTATTTCCAGCGCCAGCTACAACGCTAGAGCTTGGAACATGGCCTCTTTTGACGGCGGACACTGGGGTATACCTCTTGATGTACACAGCTTTGTTATGTACGTAAATATGGATCTGTACGAAATACACGGCAATGGCGAGCTGGACGACGGTATTGTTACCTGGGACGAAATTCTTGACGCCGCGCCAAGGCTTGTTGAAGCCGGTTTGGTTCCGTTCCCAATCACATGGGCACGCGCTATCTGGCTTAGCATGTACGGCCAGTTAAACGGCTCCCTTAGCACAGACGGAGAAAATCCTGACTTTAACAACGCAGACGCAATTAGAGTTTTTGAACATTGGCAAATGCTGTACAACAACGGCTGGACTATCCGCGAAGGCGACGCTCCTTGGGAAATGTTCTTGGGCGGCCATGCCATGTGGGTACCAGAAGGTATTTGGATGTACAACCACACTGTACAAGGTGGCTTAAATGTACGTATGGTAAACTTCCCGGTTTGGGACGTTAATAGAAAAGGTAACTGGACATCTTCTCACCAATTTGTTATTCCTGTAGCTGACCGTGACGCTGACAGAGTAGCTGGCATCTTCGAGTTTATTGACTTCGTTGGCTACAACTCTATAGAGTGGGCAAGAGCAGGTCAAGTACCGGCTCACGTAGCTATTATGGATAATGCAGAATTTATGGGTATGCCACAAGCCTTCCTGGCCGCATACGACCAAGAGCTTGCTATGTACGATTTCAAACACTACGGCCATGCTGTAGAATCTTTAGACGCTGTGTTCTTTGAAGTTCTTTTCGGTAGAATGACACCTGAGGACGCCCTAGAACAAGCCGTTAGAGAAACTCGTGACCGTATCGAAATGGCTGGATAATATAAGATTGCAGGAGGGTCAGTTGGTGACTGTGAGTCACCAACTGACCGCTTGTTTTATGGATAAGGGGAATGGCAATGGATGAAACGAAAAAATTCAGCATAGTACCGTATCTGTTTATTGCACCTCATGTAATACTGTTTATAGTCTTTTTTTTGATACCGACGGTATATGGCATTTACGCTTCTTTTACCACTTGGAACATCTTTTCGCCGCCCGTATGGGTTGGGCTCGATAATTTTAGGACAATTTTATTTAATACGGAGTCAACTTTCTACAGACAGTTTTGGAACGGTTTTGCTAACACGATCATTTTTGTAATTATTACCGTACCTTTCCAAATATTGATACCCTTGACTATTGCTTGCTTGCTTAATACTAAGCCGAAGGGACGCAACATTTTTCAGGCAATATTTTATATTCCGACACTATTATCCATAACATCTGTAACTTTGACCTTTCTGTTTATTTTTAACAGAACATTAGGTTTGTGGAATAACATACTTGGCGTTGATGTAAACTGGTTTGGTCAACAGCCTTTTGCTTGGATGTCTATAGTTATTACTACACTTTGGTGGGGAATAGGCGCAAACATGCTTATTTATATTGCGGCTTTGGGCGGTGTAGATCAAGAGATTTTAGAAGCCGCCTCTGTAGACGGCTCAGTGGGCTTCCATCGCTTTAGAACCGTTGTTTTGCCTTCCATTATGATGCCTTTACTCTTCACTATTGTTGCCTCTGTTGTTGCGCAGTTTAACATTTTTGGTCAGCCGCTATTGCTGACAGGAGGCGGCCCTGCGGAAAGTACGCATGTTTTATTGATGTATATACGCAATCTTGCTTTTGGGATGGGTAATCCTATTGCCGGTTTAGCTAGTGCAATGGCGGTATGCCTTGGTTTGGTTATTGGTGTAATATCCCTAGCGCAAATGTTTGTGATAAAAAGAGTAAGCGAGGAGGGATAATAATGCAAAAAGTACAAGCAATACCAATGCAAAATGCCAGAAAGATTGACGTAATGGACAGGGCATTCCAAATAGGGGTATTTATTGTTTTGGTTTTTTTAGCCTTTATATTCCTGGTGCCGCTGTTGTGGATATTTTTCTCTGCCTTTAAAGTTGATATGGAAGTGAACCAGGCCGGTGGATTTTTGCTGTTTCCGCAGACTTGGACTTTAGATAATATTGCCGCCTTGTTGCATCCGGATAACACCCAGTTTCCGGTAGTTAGATGGTATATTAACTCTTTTGTGGTTGCTGTAAGTCATACTATCTTGGCTATTCTTGTGTTTGCAATGTCGGCCTTTGCTTATGCTAAATTGAAGTTTAAGGGTAAAAATTTGATTTTCTTTTCTATGTTGTTTATGTCGTCCTTCCCGCCGGTTGCTAATATTATTCCTCAGTACTGGGTTATGCTTAATTTGGGCTGGCTTAATTCGCCGCTTGCACTTATTGCGCCTGGGCTTGCCGGGGTGTTTAATATTTTCCTTATACGTCAGTTTATGTACGGGATACCTAACGAGTTGTTAGACTCGGCTAAAATTGACGGGGCAGGGGAAGGCAGAATCTTCTTCCAGATAATGATGCCTTTGTGTAAACCGATACTTACCGTGGTGGGCTTGTTTAGCTTTACCGGCGTGTGGAACGATTTCCTTTGGCCTTCTATTGCCATAAACGATATTGACCGCCTTACGCTTACGGCTGGTTTGCAGTTGGCACGCGGGCCTTTTGGCGCACAGATAGCAAATATGAGTTCTATAGCGCTTATCGCTATTGTACCTATGGTCTTTTTGTTCATATGTACGCAAAGATACTTTGTTAAAGGAGTTTCACTTTCGTCTGGCGTAAAGGGTTAAAAAAATGATCCAAATTGATGTATGGGGGGCGGCTCACAGAAAGCACGAGCCGGAATACGACCTATTACGTGAAGAGGGTCAAGCGGCTATAAATCTGGTGCATTTTATTTCGCCGGCTTTGGTTGTGATAGACGGCGAAGAGTGCGTGGCAGAGGGCGATAGCTGTATTATCTATACGCCTGGGCATAGGCAAGAGTACAGGAATTACAAGGGTATTTTGCTTAACAACTATATAACGTTTCAGGTGAATGATCCGGATTTTATAGGGCGGTTTGGTTTACCGGAAAATGAGTTGTTTAGAATATCAAATGGCGATGAAGTTACAAATATAATGGAATGGCTGGCCTGGGCGCTGGCAGATAAGACAGAGCCGCACGGCGAGGATATTGTTTTACGGATAGTGGAGTTGTTTGAAACTCTGGCTAGGTTGCATATTAATGAGAGTACTAGCCTTAGGCGCTGGCTTAATACTAAGCAGCGCCTAATATCTGTTAGGGACGAAATGAGGAATGATCCGAAGGGCTGGACTGTTGATATGATGGCTGGGCAGGTTTGGTTGACGCGGAGTCGTTTTACGGTTTTGTATAATGATTTTTTTGGGATTTCTCCTAATGCGGATTTGATTAATATTAGGCTTGAGTGCGCGAAGAGATTGCTGGAAGAGACGGATATGCTGGTTTCGGAGGTTTCTAAAGAGTGCGGGTATTCTAGCGTGGAATATTTTATACGCTTGTTTAGTAAGCGGATGGGGAGGACGCCTTTGCAGTATAGGAAGGCTTGTTTGCGGGTTGGGGGCATTGCGGGAATTTAGCAGATGGGGTAGAATGAATCCTAAGAAGGGACGGACAATATTGAATATTCCCCATACTAATATAGATTTGGTTTTCAAGGAATCTATGACGATTTTTAAAGGGAAGGTATTAGATTTCCTGGGTCTTACAAACTTAGCGCCTATAATGGAACATTTAGGGACAGAAAGCGTTGAAATAGAGGTTACGTGGGAGTTTAAGGATCTTGCTTTTGGCACACAGGATGGAAGAGGTTTGCATTTTGAGGAAGAAATTGACTTGTCGCTAGATGACTTGTACCGCTGTGTGAGCTATAACTCAGCTTTGAGCCGAGTACATAAGCGGGAATTTATTACTGTAATATTTGTAAAGAATCCTACGATGCTGAAAGGGATCAAAACAGAGCAGATAGATTTTAAACCGGTTATTGTTCAATGCTCAGAGCTTGATGCGGACGCAATGTTAGCCGGGTTAAAGAGAGCTATAGAACTTGGGGAAGTAATAAATGAGCTTGAAGCTATATATTTGCCTTTGTTCAATAGCGAAAGTTTGAGCCCTACTGAGTTATTTTCGGAGAGTGTGCAGATTATAAAGGCTATGCGGGTAGACGATAATCATAAAAGAAAGGTTTTGACTTTACTGGCTACTTTGTGTGGTAAGGTTGTTGATCGCTCTCAGCTATTAGCGGCGATAGAGGAGGTAATGAAAATGGGTAATGTGATTTTTGAGTATTTGGAGGAACGCGGAGAGAAACGTAAACAAGAAGAGATGGCAAAAAAGATGCTTTCTGATAATTGTGATGTACTTAATATTATAAGGTATACGGGTATTGAGCCTGAAAGGCTTAATGAGCTTCGTACTGCTATACGTGATGAGGCTGTTACTGTTTGATGAAAGGGATTGGTCAAAGCCCCGGAGGGTGAAAATGTGGCTATTAATATGAAATATCAAGATGATGTTGATATAATATTGTCCCATAGGTATGATTTGGGGGCAGACTACTGGACTACAGTGGATAAGCGCTTAGTGAAAGGTTCTCCGTTTTCGGCATATGATAGTGCGTTTATGTTAATGGAGCTGGGTATGGAACCTAGTGATCCAATACTAAAAGAAGTGGCAGAGTTATTTTTTAGTGTATGGAGAAAGGATGGGCGGTTTAAGATATATCTGAGTGGGGGAATACTCCCATGTCATACAGCTTATGCAGTAAGGTTATTGTGTCATATGGGATATGTTGAGGATGAACGGATACAAACAACACTTAAATATTTTTTAGATACTCCATATACCGACGGAGGTTGGCGTTGTAATAAATTTTCTTTTGGACGCGGTGCAGAAACAGAGTACTCTAACCCCTTGCCAACTCTTAATGTTTTAGATGCCTTTCGGTTTAGCGATTATCTGAACAATGAATCGTCATTGGATAGAGCAGTAGAATTTTTATTGGAACATTGGGTAATTAGAAAACCCATAGGCCCGTGTCAATATGGAATGGGTACGCGATTTATGCAGATAGAGTATCCATTAGGTTCTTACAATTTATTTAATTATGTTTATGTTTTATCATTTTACGACAAGGCAAAAAATGATAAAAGATTTCTGGAAGCCTTAAGTGTATTACAAGATAAAATTGTTGACGGAATGATTATTGTTGAACGAAATGTCCCAAGACTTTCTAAATTGTCTTTTTGCAAAAAAGGGAAGCCGAGTGAATTAGCTACAATGCGCTATCACGAAATAATTTCCAACCTTGGGTAATACTTAAGTGCAATTGTTAGAAAGCGAGGATTTTTTATGGCTGTTACTTTTAGAAACTACTCTCCTGAACCATTTTTTACAGAGGACTACCGAAAAGTTCGTGAATTTTTAGTCCGCATAAATGCAGAGAGGATAACTACACCCCGTATGCCATGGGGTGCATGGGAATGGGCAATTACGCATGGTGGACTTGACCAAAGCAAGCTTGGCCGTATTGGTTTGTGGGAAGATGGAGGCAAACTGGTTGCTGTCGCAACTTATGAACACAAGTTAGGCGAAGGCTTTTTGATGGTGGACGAATCATATGCCCATCTAAAATCGGATGCAGTCGCCTATGCAAAAAAAGCCTTGTGCGACGATGGCAATTTGCGTTTAATCTTGCTTGATGGTGACTATGAATTTGCACGAGCGGCTATGTCACAGGGTTTCCGGCCTACCGAAAGAAAAGACCATGCTTTAATATTGGACATCGACATGTTACAGTCGTACAAACTGCCGGAAGGATATTCATTTATCAGCATGGCTAATGATTGGAGTTGGCAGCAATACAACCGTGTAATGTGGCGTGGCTTCGGTCACGAAGGAAAACCGCCACATGACGATGAACAAATGTCTGTGCGTAAGCAAATGCTGTCTAGCCCGATGATTAACCCCGAATTGGTTATCGCTGTAGTCGCGCCGGACGGCAATTATGTTTCTCATTGTGGTATGTGGTATCAGCCGGATGATTTCTACTGCTATGTAGAGCCGGTAGCAACTCACCCTGATTATCGCAAAATGGGTTTGGGGAAAGCTACTGTACTTGAAGCAGTTAGACGTTGTGGTAAATTAGGAGCTACGCAAGCACTGGTAGGGTCAAATCAGCAGTTTTATTTCAATATTGGATTTTATCCGGCTCATACGCTAACACATTGGGAGTTGAAAGGATAAAAGCGTGGCTGGCTACCACGCTTTATCCTTTTCCTAAATCAAATACTACCGTCCTCTGCCCACTGCTTAGCAAAGCCCATAAGCTCCGTATACATACCACTTCGGGCATTACGCACAAAAAACCCAGACGCGCACACACCCAAATACAAAGCACTAACAGGATCAAGCCCAAGCGCCTGGCCTAGCGAAAACCCAGAATTAAAATTATCGCCAGCCCCAGTAGTAGTCATAGGCTTCGCGCAATAAGGGCCTTCCACCTCATAATATTGCCCGTCTATACAACAAGCGGCTTCTTTTACAGGATGCACTACTACGCAATAAATCCCCATCTTTTTATATACTTCCACGGTATTATCCTTAAGACCCTCTGCCTTAACACCAAAAGCATCAGCAATCTGATAAAGCTCCTTCTCGTTAAGCCCCAAAATTGCGCGGAACTTACCTTCAAATTTACCTATCAACTTCATAGCCTCAAGTATGTCCTCTTTGCTACGCTTTTCCGGGTCGGATAAATCGAAGAAAGCCAGCGGCTTTACCTCGCGCTCGGCCATAAGCGGAAACACCTCGTCTAATAAATGCTTCCAAATACCGGTCATGTTATACACAATAGACCAGTCTATAAGGCCAAGCATCGCGCTTTTATCAAGCATATCCGCCAAAGCCTGGGGCGAGCCCACAAGCTCCATCACGCGTTCCCAGGTAATACCCCTAAAGGTATCCGGCTTCAACATAAGTAGCTTTCCGTCGTCAAACTCAAAAGCCTGGCTAATTCCCGGCTCGCATAACGAGTAAAATTTTTCCGTCCTCTTAGAAAACTCCTGGTAAGCAGGGTGTACCGGATTTCCCAGCGCGCCTATGTAGAATATCTTAGAGCCCAGATTCAATAGCGCGTTAGAAAGATAGGGGCCGTTGCCGCCGAGCCTTGTCTCTATCGGAACCATTTCGACATTGGTGCTAAGCCCCGCCGCACGTACTACCCTTTCGCCGTATTCCTTTAAGGTCGGGATTCTTTCAAATTCGTCTATGTTGGCGCGTTTGTCTACCAGATGGTAAATTTCGTCTATAAAACCGTCCATGCCCACTGTCATTGTTAGGCCGTGGTTTCTGTTCGCGTCAAGCTGTGTGTAGAGTTTTTGTAGATGTTCTTTCATGCCTAATAAAACCTCCTTATTTCGCTATTTCACTTAACTTTTCTAACATTTCCCCTTCGATAGGGATATGGAATACCTCGGAAATTACCTGTGTCCAGCCGTGGATAAAGTAGACCCAGCCGTCCTCTATGGTCAGATTTTTGGCGTCTTTTTGAGCCAGAGCTTGATCCATAAAAATTAGATCGCCCCTATAGTTGATTTCCCATACCAAAGAATTTTGTGGATACAACACCGCGTCTGTTGTTGGGGAACCAGGCGCATCTTTGCCCAGGCCTGTGGCGTTTACAATAAGAGAGTAGGGGGGCAATCCGCTAATAAACTCGTCGTTATTGCGTGGCTGTGGCCCGTGCTTGTACTCCATGTTTACGCGGACGTCCGCCAGGTGGCGCTTGGCAGATTCCAGGCGCGGAGTACTGCGGTTACCTATCGTTATCTTTTTGGGGATATTATCGCCGTGGCGTTCCTGTGAAAAATAAAGGGACATAGCAAGCGAACTGCCGCCCGCGCCCAATAGCAGAACCTCGCCGCCGTGATCTTTCCAGAAATTTTTCGGAACAAAGTGTTCCAGCGCAAGCCCGCTGGATATGGGGTCTTTAGCATGGGCGCGGAAACAGTTTTCCAGCTTCGATAGACATGAAACCTCGCCCAAAGCTTGCGCGTAGGGGTCTATAAAATCGAACATGTCCTTACAGGCCTCAAATAGATCAATTTTATGGGTCGTGACAAGCGCCCCCTTGGAGAGCGGATCATTTTTTATAAAATCGACTACTTTTCGATATTCTTCTGCCGGGGCGTGAAGGGGTAGGTCTATTCCCTTTATTTCGGCGTCCAGCCCCAGGGCGTCGGCCCACTTCGGAAAAACCTTCATTATAGAAGAAGAAGCCGTGGTGACACCTATAAAATATAAAATGCCCCGGCTCATTTGTACTTAGCTACTTCGCTTACAAATTTTTCTGCTTCTTTTGTAACGGCGTCGAAGTCGCCTGTTTTTGCGCCGGCTGTTAAGTTGCTTCCTGTTCCTAAAGCGTAAGCACCTGCGGCAAGCCAATCTTTAACGTTTCCTAAAGATACGCCGCCCGTAGGCATAAACTGCCCTTGCGGAAGAGGCCCTTTAAAGCTTTTAATAATATTAGGCGTAAATGCATCACCTGGGAAGATTTTAACGACATCGGCGCCCATTTCCAGGCAAGCTACTATCTCTTTAATTGTTTGTGCTCCCGGCATTACAGGGATTCTATAGCGGTTCCCCATTTTCATAACCTCCGGATTAAAGCAAGGTGATACCAGATATTGTGCGCCGGCTAAAATAGCCGCACGGGCTGTTTCTGGGTCAAGCACTGTACCGGCGCCCAGGTATATTTCTTCGTTTTTGTAGCGCTTTGCCAGCTCTTTGATGATGTCGATTGCACCCGGTACTGTCAGTGTTACTTCCAAAAACTTAATGCCGCCTTTTTTTACAGCGTCTACTACTTTAAAACCCTGCTCTTCTGATTCTGCGCGGATTACCGCTACTAACTTTTCTTCGCCTAGCTTGCTTAGTAATTGAAGTTTCTTGTCCATTAGCTTAGCTCCTTTAATATATTTTCTACTGCCATATTACTCATAGTTTCGACCGCGCCTTTTGTGGAGGCCGCGCAGTGTGTGCCTAGTATTACGTTGTCCAGCTCTAATAGCTTAGAGTTTGTGGCTGGCTCTTGCTCAAAAACGTCTATGCCGGCGCCGTATATGCGCTTGCTTTTTAGCGCATCGTAGAGGTCGTCCTCATTTATTATGCCGCCGCGTGCCGTGTTGATTATAATTAAATTTTCCTTGGCTAATTTTAGAGATTCGGCGTTTATTAGGTTGCGCGTGTCGTCGTTAAGCGGCATGTGCAGGCTAATAAAATCGCATTCGCGTAGCATTTGCTCTACTGTTGCGAAGGTGATTTGGTTTTGTTTGAAATAACCTTCGTCTTGGAAGATGTCGTAGCCGTAGATGTTCATGCTAAAGCCTTTAGCGCGGGCAACCATGCCACGGCCTATAGCGCCGAGGCCGATAACGCCAAGCTTTTTGCCAAAGACATCTACCGACACCATTTTGCTCCAATCGCCTTTGCGGCAGGCTGTGTCAATTTCCAGCAATCGGCGGGCGACGCCTAAAAGTAAGGCAAAGCTATAATCTGCTACCGCCTCGCTGTTGGCGTTTTGGGTTATTGTTACTTTTATATTGTTGGCCTTGCAATATTCGAGGTCTATATTATCGGTGCCTACGCCGTATTTGGAGACTATTTTAAACTGGGAGGCCGCAAGAACATCTGCATCGCAAGGGTCTACGCCCAGAATAATCCCGTCTACGCCTTTAACTTGCTTTAGCATTTCTTCCTTGCTCATAACGCCGCCGGTCGGGTTTTTAATGACCTCTATACCGGCTTCTTGCATTTTTTTGTACGGTTCATCGCTGTATTGCGCGAAAGACCTTGGCGTTACTAATACTTTCGGCTTTTTTGCCATCTATTTTTCCTCCCATTTCGGGTTATCAATTATAACAGGCTTGCCGCCTTCTTCAATTACCAGCTTGCGAAAGCCTTTTTGCTCGATAGTGCCGTAATCATGCCCGGCATCGCCACGGAAGGCAAAGAATGTTACAAGCGGTGTATTGCCCGTATTTATGCTACGGTGGGCGTAGCCTTTAGGCACATAAACCATCTGTCCGGCAGAAATTGGATGCGCTACCCAGTCGCCAGCTTTATTTTCTGTCAGCATATAGCCCTCGCCGGAAAGGGTGTAGTAGGCTTCTGCGGTGTCCTCGATGGTATGGAAATGCCCTTTGGTCATAAAGTATTCCTTGCCGACCTTTCCCGGATAAACTATAGAGGTACCAGCCGCAACGTCACCCGCGTGGTTAGGCGCGCCTAATTCGTAGAATTCATATACCAGCGGATCGTCGCTGGCGGCAAGCTTATCGAAAGCCGCATCGTCCATGTACATACCGCGCATTTGCGAAAGCAGACGGGTGGTAGATTTTGCGCCCTTAGAATGCCCGCTGTGTAAGTCGAAATCTAAAGTAAAACCTTTATTCCAGTCGTACATATTTATGCTCCTTTAAACGCAGGTAAATGCGCCGTCTAAAATCATATCTAAGCCTGAGGTATAGGAAGAACAGTCGCTGGCCAGGTATATTACTGCGCCGGAAAGCTCTTCTGGTGTGGCCAAACGGCCGAAGGGTGAGGCTTTTTCCCAGGTGGCTACCCAATCGGGGTTTACGCCGCCTATCAGGTCGGTACGGGTATAGCCGGGGCTGATGGAGTTTACGCGTATATTGTGCTTTGCCCATTCTACGGCCAGGCTTTTTGTTAGGTGTATAACCGCCGCTTTGGACGCATTGTAGGAAGCTTGCTCTTGCGGGACGTTTACTATTGTGCCAGACATAGAGGCGTTGTTTATAATGCTACCGGGGCGGCCTAGCGCCACTAGTTTTTTAGCGAAAGCCTGTGCCATGTAGAAAACGCCGTTGTAATTGACATCATTGACCTTTAGCCATTCTTCCGGGGTAACTTCAAGCGCAGACTTATGTAGTACAATGCCGGCGTTGTTGAAAAGAACATCCAAGCCGCCGAAGTCGTCTGCTATTTTGCCAATGGTATCGCCCGCTTGCTGTGGAGATGTTACATCGCATACATAAGAATTGGTTTTTACCCCGTGGGCGTTTGCGATAAGTTGAGCTGTTTCTTTGGCTTCGTCTACAAGCATGTCTACAATGGCTATGTTGGCGCCCATTTTGGCCAGGTCGCCAGCTACTACTTTCCCGATACCCCTTGCGCCGCCTGTTACGATTATTGTTTTTCCTTTTAGTGAAAACATGGTAGGCATTCCTCCTCTTTATGGGGTTATTATAGAATTGGTATTGGGTATTAGTCAAGCCTCATGGGAATCTAAGAGGATAGATTTATCCGACTGACAGGGGGTGATACCCGCGATGACTTATGATTCTATGATGGTGATGCTAATGTTTGGCACTTTGCTTATTAGCCTAATCGGATTAGTTATTGTAATAATCAAGAATATGAAAAAGTAGCCGACCCCTTTGCCCAAGGACTAATCGGCTACTTTTCTTCGTAATTAAAATCCGAGTAAGTCCACCGCCTTTGTAGCGGTGTGCGAGAGAGGCATCCGGTAGTTTACGCTATTGGGTGCTTCTCGCTTTTATTCTGAGCATATTTTAATAGATTTATTATTATATGTCAAACCAGACTAAGCCTCGTTAGCCTTATCCCAATCACCCTCTGTAAACCTAGTACTAACCATATTCTGAATACCCTCAAGCAAAATAATTATCCCTTGAACGCGGTGAGGTTGCACTATATACGTCCCCTTAACCGCATTCTTTTTATCCTCCACCACCAAATCTGCCGCAATTAGCGGTTTTAAATGATGGTAAACTTGCCCGGAAGAAGAATAAGCCCCGCTTTCCACAAGCCCAGCAGTCGTATTAGGCTTTCTCAGTAATGAAAGCAAAAGATTTAATCGGTCGTTGTTGCCAATGCAGGTCAACACCTTTTCTGCCGTGCGGTTTTCTATCAGTGAAAGCAAGTCCTCCGTATCGAAGGTATAACTTCCCCATGATGCAAAATTTTCTTCCTCGTCCCCTGTGCCGAAATAGCCTACGGTGGCGATAGTGCCGATTCTTGGATGTCTGCTTTTGCAGTCGTACTCGAAGTCCTCTCTTAGGGCGTTGTGGATAGCCGTGTGTAGAGAATAGTCCCTTTGTGTAGGCGGGCTTTTGTGGGCGCTTTGCGGTTTAAGTAGCTTTTTTAGCTCTGCAACTTCATTCCTTAACATGTCCAGTTCTGTTTCTAGGTTTCTTGTTTTTTTCATAAGAAACACCTCCTGTATGTAGTTTAATACAGAAGGTGTGTTTCGTCAATACGCAATTACGGAAAATCAAAATATATTTTTACTGCTCTTCAAATAAGATAGCCTCAGCCAGCACACTTTCCGGAACAGTAACGCCCAGGCGTGCCGCCGCGTCTACATTAATAACCAGGTTATAATCTTCCTGCCATTGAATAGGCATTTCTGCCGGTACTGCCTCGCCCCGCAGTATTTGCGCGGCCATTGCAGATGCCTGGCGTCCTAGCCTGTAGTAATTAACGCCCAGTGTGGCAAGCGCACCGTTACGCACATGATTCTCGTTACCGCCTATGATAGGTACGTTATGTTCATCGGCGATGGCCGCTACCACCGCTATGGCAGAGGCTACGGTATTGCAGGTTGGCGTATAAATAACGTCCACCAACCTAGCGATATGTTCTGTGGCTTGCGCTACGTCCGCAGTTGAGGCCACGCTTACGGTTTCGTAACGCAGACCCAGTTCGCGAGCCTTTTCTATGGCCTTTTCTGCCAATACCTGGGAATTAATTTCGCCTACGTTAAATATAATCCCTACGCTTTCGGCATTCGGGAAAATTTCAGCCAAAAGTTCAAACTGTTGAGCTACCGGAGACATATCAGAAGTTCCCGTAACATTCCTGCCAGGGCGCACAAGATCTTCTACAAGGTAGGCACGTAATGGGTCTGTTACCGCGGTTATTACTATCGGGATGGTCTCTGTGGTTCTGGCCAAAAACTGGGAAGTTGATGTGGCTATCCCCAAAATTAAATCAGGCTCGTTATCCACAATTTGCTGTGCCATGGCGCTGGCCACAGACATATCGCCCTGTGCGCTAAAGTAGCTAAAGTTCAAGTTTTCGCCAACTACCCAGCCTTCATCTGCCATACCGCTAATGAAGCCTCTGCGTGCTTCGTCCAGGGAAAGATGATCGCCGCTTTGTAAGGCGCCTATTGATATTGAATCATAGCCCCCCGCCACAACACTTTGCCCGCAGGCCGCTAATACCAACAACAATGCACCAGTTAAAATTGTTACCATACACTTTTTCATAAAATTATCCTCCTTTTGGAATTAAAAAACCTCGCCACTAGGAATAATAACTATTCCCAGGGACGAGGTTGATGAAATCTCGCGGTACCACCCTGCTTGCCGGAGAAAAACCGGCCGCTCAAACGGGATCAAATAATCCCTGCCCCAATAACGGAGGGCATCCGTATGAACCTAGACGGGTTTTTGTAAAAAACCGTTTCAGCCCATAAGCTCAGGAGTGTATGTTATATATCCGCTAACCATCGCTTGCACCAAGGAACCTTCCGTTCGGAAAAGAACCACCGCGACCTCTCTTGTGCTGGGTTTTGTAAGAACAAACCAGTCAGCTAGTGAGGATATCTTTTGCTCCGTCAAAGCATTTTAATATTTATTTGATTATGATTACCGTCTTACCGTTTTTGAGCTTAGCATATCTTTGGGAGGTTGTAAAGGGGTTTTTGAAAATTTTTTTTAGTAGATCACATTGACAGGCGTATTGAAGGTACATATAATGTTTGCGTAATATGACGAAACGGAGTGATTGCAATGAAGATTGACCCAAGGGGTATTCTATTGACTGAAAAAGTCGATGTTGCATGGTTAAAAAAATTAGAGCCGCAATATTTCAAAGATTTTATCAAATTTGACATTTTGCTTGAAGAAAACAAGGTGTTTTTTGGGATGCAGATTCATTCACATACTAACGGACTGCTTGGAGGTTCACCAGAAACTCGTGAAAAACTATACGGAGGAAACCTGTTTTACGAGCCTGTAAAAATTGTGTGGGAATCCGGGTTAAACTTATTTCATAATAACAAACTAGGTGCAACGCATAATGACTTGCGGCTTATTGAAAACAAAGAAACAATTCAACTACTGGATGCTGTTTTGCAAAATTGGGTGAAACTATGAATAAACTTAGTTGGCAGGATTTTACTAACGCAGATTTAGCTTCCGCTGCGGATTACAGTTGGGATGTGCGTCCCTTTGTTTCGCATATGTCTGATGTATGGGGGGAAGCAAACAGAGCAATTCAATATTTTGATGAATGGCGAAATGAAAATACTAAAGAAAGTCATGAAAAATTTTTGCAACAGATAAATCTTTTTCATGACATTTGCGCAAATATTTACGCCAATAGCACTGTTTTTGAAGAAGGTAAATTTGAACTAAAACTGGCACAGTGGGAATTGTATGACTACTGTTTATGGGACAACACGTTCGGCAATAACAGCAAAAGCGTTATGCGTTGGTTTGATGAATGGGCGTATCAAGCGAATTATGTGGAGTAAGTGAATAGAGTTAAATAGCGAACGATCCAGGGGCTGTCTCGTTTCTAACAAGACAGCCCCTGCACTTTCACCTAACCCTCATCAAAGTAAACCTCTTAACCAAAGCATCTATAATCTCAGACATACTAGACAACTCCTCGGAAGAAGAAGCCACATCCTCGCTAGAAGCGGTATTACTTTCCACCACCGCAGTAATTTCGTCAAGAGCATCGCTAAACTGACTGATGGTCTGCTCTTGCTCGCGAGAGTCGTTTGAAATTTTGACTATAATATCGGCAAGCTCGCCGATGCGTTTAACTATAGTAGTAAACACCTCGGCTGTGCGTTCTGCTATGACCATTCCCTCGTTTACCTTACGGCCAGATTCCTGTATAAGCTCTTCGGTTTCGGTAGAAGCGGCCTGGCTTCTTGCCGCTAGGTTTCTTACTTCCTCTGCCACAACGGCGAAGCCTTTGCCGTGTTCGCCGGCGCGGGCGGCCTCTACCGATGCGTTAAGCGCCAGCAGATTCGTTTGGAAGGCTATGTCCTGTATGGTCTTGATTATGTTGGAAATAGCGCCGGACGAGCTTCTTATGCCGTCCATGGCCGAAAGCATATCCTTTACGTTGTCGTTACCGCTTACGGCGCTATCTCGCGCTTGCTTCGATAAATTTTCGACCTCGGTTATGCTTTCCAAGTTACGCATTGTGCTGTCGTTTACAAGCACAGCGGCATCGTTAAGCTTTTGTGTTGCAGAGCTTTGTCTGCCAGAGCCCTCTGCCAAAAGAGCGCCCCGCGAAGCTAACTGCCCGGCCCCTAAATTTACCTGTGTGGAGGCCTCAGTAATATCCGAAATCACCAGATTAAGATTTTTAATAATTTCAGTAAGCGCATCTTTTATAGTAGAAAAGCTACCCATATACTGCCTGCGAATCTCCTGATCCAGGTTATTTTGCGCAATACCGCCTATTACCATAGATATTTCTTTTATATAGCCCGATAGATTAAGCACCGTGTCGTTGATAGAGCCTTGCAGTTTTGTAAACTCGCCCTTGTAATCGCCCATCATCTGCACGTTCAAGTTACCCTGGGATATTTGCTCCATTACCTGGGAAGCCTCTTGGATAGGCTCTACTATCGTGTCAATTAGCTTGTTCATGTTGCGCATGGTGTCTGACCAGTCGCCGCTAAAGCGGTTGGGGTTGGCTCTGGCAGATAAATTCCCGTTTGTGGCCTCTTCTATTAGATTGCTTATTTCCCGGCTTATATCTTTACAGGTTTTACGGGTATCTTCAATAATATCGTTTATAAAAGCTTTTTTGCCGGGTAAACGCTCCATAGGCGTGTCAAAGTCTCTGGCCGCTATGGCGCCCAGCACTTCCAGGGAATTGCGGTTGGTTTCTATATGCTGTTTGACCATATCATTTACATACCTAGTTACCCGCCCAAACTCGCCCGGGAAACGGGTGGTTTCTAAGAAAACGTCAATTTCGCCCTTTTCGTAATGCATGGTGGCCATATGGTTAAGCTCTTGCGCCAGATCGTTTACCACCGTAATTAGATCATGGAAAGCCCTGGCTAACATTCCCGTTTCGTCACGGGCGTTTGTGGCCATATCCTTAAGATCAAGCTCGCCGCGGGCTACGTTGTTCGCCAAAACAACCAGATCGCGTATCGGCTTTGAAATTATTCTGGACATAAGTAGCGCCAGTACCATAGAAATTAATATAACCGCTACCGCAATATAAATAATAAGCTGTAGCGCGTCTTGGGATAGTTGATAGGCGTTTTCGGCCTCGGCTACAGCGTTATCTCTGGCTACGTCCACCATCTCTTGCGCCTTGTCCATTAGCTGGTAAATTGTCTCTGAGCCGGCCTCTACTATGTCAATTGCCTCGCGGGCGCTTATTCTGCGTGTGGCATCGTAGGCCGGGTAGAAGGTGTCATCTTGGTATTCCTCTAGTAACGAAATCATTGTGTTTATTTGGCTAATTCTGCGGTTGGTTTCGGCTTGATCTAAGCGTTGATCTGACTGTGTTAGGTAAATGAAATCGCCAAAAGCCGCCATCGCCCGTTCAAAAAAATAGCTGGCCTCTTCGTATAGTTCGTCTACCGCCAGAACATTCCCGGTGGGGGCGTACATTACTATAGAGGTTAAAACGCGTCTGTAGTCTCGTATGTAGCTTTGCGCTCTTTGAATGGCGTCTCGCGCTTCCATATCTTGTTCTATTACTGCGTGATAAGTGTAGGCTACGATTCTCATTTCGTAGACCGTGTAATAGGCCATCGCGACCACAAGTAAAATGATAAGCCCGAAGCTAATAAGAAGTTTGCTTCTTATTTTTAAGTTTTTAAACAATGTCATTACCCCCTTCTCTATAGAAAATATACAATATTTGTCTTGATATGGCAAGCGTAATAATATATATTGTACAAGAGGAGGGATGATTAAAATGACGGAAATAAAGGAAAAAGCACTACAATTGGGGTTTAGCGCCTGTGGGATTATACCGGCAGAGCCTTTTGCGGAGTACAAAAAGGCCTTGGATGAGCGTGTTAAGAGCTTTCCGCATTCTCAGATGTTATACGATCAGCTTTACGGCCTGGTTACGCCACCGGAGGGTAGCAAGTCCATAATAACTTGCGTGGCGCCATATAATCACTTTAAAATACCAAAAAGTTTAGAAAATCATGTTGGGAAAATGTATATGTTCGACGGAAGGCTTGAATATTCGGAGGAATACCGCGCAAAGGCCGAGTTTGAGACTTATTTAAAGACCCTGGGCTTAAAAATATTAGATGGCGGGTTGCCCGACCGCTGGGTATCTGCCAAGGCGGGTATTACGAAATTTGGCTTTAACAATTTCGCCTATACGGAGGAACACGGCTCGTACATAATCGTACATGCTTGGAGTGTGGATAAGGTGCTGGAATACGACCCGATAGTGAAGGATACCACGGCAGAGGGCTGTAGCGAAGATTGCTTGCTATGCGTGGATGCTTGCCCAACTAAGGCATTATGCGGCAGTTTTTCCATGGACAGGGGCAGGTGCATACCGCACATTTCAAACGATGTACATAGCAAAGAGGCGCCGGACGCAGAGACAGAAAAGCAGATGGGTGTATGGCTGTACGGATGCGACGCTTGCCAGGATGTATGTCCAATGAACGCCGGTAAAATGAAAGAGACGGAAGAGTTCCCGCTTTTATCAGAGTTTGAGGAATACATGAAGCCGGAGAATATACTAAAAATGGATCAGGAGACATATGCAAATGTTCTTAACCCACGTTTTTGGTATATAGGCGAAGATAATATGTGGCTATGGAAGCGTAACGCCGCACGGGCGCTGGCTAATTCTCAGTCTCAGTGACGGCCACACCTAGGCCAAGGAACAAATAAAACACTAGCATAACCCTATAGTTATGGAAGGAATGATCGAACAACCCCTGCACCAAAAAGCCGACCACAGCGGCAGTAATGGCGGCAGAAAGGGTACGAACACGCCAATCGCTGGTATTACGCATAAAGGAAAATTGTAAGCGGAAGAAGCAAGCCAGTATCATTAAGAAGGCTAAAAATCCTACAATTCCCGTTTCAAGAAATATTTGTAAAAACCAGTTATGGGAATGCTGGGCGGTGACGGCGCTAAAGGCGTAGAAGGGGTAAACGCTGTTGTAGGCGGCGGCGCCTTGTCCTATGCCGGCTGTCCAGAAATCGCCCAGCATACGAAGCGAGGCTTGCCATATAGAAATACGGTACATTGTGGATGTATCCGTAAAATTAACTATGCTAACAATACGGGCGATAATACTGGCCGGTAAAACAAAGGGCATGGCCGCCAGCCCGGCTACAAATAGTACAATAAGCCGCTTTTCTATTAGAATCAAAAAGACCAGCACCGCCACCGCCAAAGAGACATAAGCCCCACGGGAATAGGTAAGAGCCAGGGCTATAAGTAGCATACCGGTGATTCCGGCGGCGCAAAGTTTTAAGAAAATATTACGAGCATATAAAACGCAAACTGCCGCAAGGGGTAAGGCCAGCAGTAAATAAGTGCCGTATACATTAGGGTTAGCGAAGGTAGAAAAAACCCGCGTTCCCAAGGCGGCAAATAGATCTCTATCAACCCAGGCGGCGTCCATATATCCGGCGTATACCTGGTAAAATGCCTCTAGCGTGGTGGCTCCGGCGGCTAAAATGAACACCGCTATGGCGAAATCAACACGCTCTCGTGTATTAAAGCAAGTTTTGATTAGCAAATAGGCAGACATCATGACAACAGTAAGTATGGCGATAGCTATACTGTAAGACGGCGCTACAGAGGTAAAGCCGCTAAACAGGCTGATTCCCATAAATAACAAAAGCGGTACGGAAACTAAATCCAATTCAAAATCGTAGCGGAAAAGTGTTACTACAAATACCACAATGAGCATTCCCGCCACTATCATGGTGGGCAAAAAAGGCGCGGCGGCTACAACTGCAAGCAAGCCCCAAACAGGAAAGGCCGCTGTAAACCATTGAAGCCACGCGATAAAACGGAATTTTGACGGTATAGGCGTCTCTACGCTATCGGTAAGAAAGCGTATGACAGCGCTACCGTTAAACCAGCCGCTTCCGGAACCAAAGTGGTTATCGTAGGGCGGGCTTAGTATTTTAGGGGGACGGTTAAAGAAATCCTCAACAAGCCGCACAAAAAAGCTTTGCCGTAGCCAATCCCTATCGAAATCCGCAGTAAAGAGCCTTATTAGCAGACTACCGCTAAAAAAGCGTATCATGAGATCAAAAAATTTAAGTATTCCACGAAAAAACAGACTGCCATCCAGCCATAAAACGCATCTTTTAGCCATTATAATCACCCGTATAGCAGGTAAAAATCACCCTTTACCATTAAATAAGAAACGGTGTGAAGGCGCAAGCCGCGCCCGTCATCCTGCGGGACTATTAATAGATGGTTTAGCTGAACAGACTGCCCGTTCATTACATCTATGCCAGAGGTTACGTTTGCCAGACCGTTAGCACCAGCAACGACAGTGGCTTCCCCGGCTCGTAGAATAATTTCAGTGCTGGCCCCGCCGATTAGGAACATGCCGGGTTCTGCGCGCACTACCTGGAATAGCTCGCGCCCGACGCTAGGCGCGGGGGTTGTGGGAACTTCCAAGGGCGCTTCAAAGCTTGGCACGCTTAAGGCGGCAATTTGTGCTTCTAGTTGGGCTATGCGGCTTTCTAGGTAGCTTCTGGATACTAGCGGATCTTCCGGGGTGCCGGGTTGGGCTGATGCCGTTACGCTAAAGTACGTTAGGCTGATTATTAGGCTTAGGGCTAGTAGTTGTGCGAATTTTAATTTAGTCATTCGTATGTCCTTTCTGAATCCTGGAACATTGTTACTTCAAATCCAGGCAATATACCTACTGGTACGACACTATTACGTCCGTAGCTCTTTGCTACGTATTCCCCGTCCTTTAATTGAAAAGTGAATATTATTTGGGTATCAGGTTCAATAGTCCAATATTCTTGAACTTTAGCTTGAAGATACCCGTTAAACCGGTTAATTTTGTCAACGCCACTAGTCGAAGATGACCAGATTTCTACAGCCAAATCTGGCGCACCTATGCAGACTTTGCCTGTAATTTTTAGAGGGTCACGAACCAAGATTAAACTCGGCATATAGGTAGTGTTATTGTCTAGTTTCACAGTAAAATCATTATAGGTACTGTAGCTACTGCTAACTAAGTACGAGTTAAATTGTTTAGTTAAATCTGACATAGATTCTGCTATATCCAAAACCGCGCTCATAAATTTCCGCTCCTTCCTTTACACTTCCAATTCATCCACGCTATAATACATGAATACTAGGAAATTCGCAAAGGATGTTTTCATGAAAAAAATAAAAGTATTAAGCATATTCGGTACAAGACCCGAGGCAACCAAGATGGTAGCGCCAATTAAAGCGCTAGAATCTCACAATTCAATAGAATCAATAGTATGCGTAAGCGCCCAGCATAGAGAGCTTCTTGACGCTGTAATTGATCCGCTTGGCATAAAACCAAACTACGACCTAAATCTAATGAAAAGCGGCCAAAGCCTAACAGAGCTAACAGCCCGCGCCATTACCGCAATAGGTAAAGTTGTGGAAGAATCCCAGCCGGACTGGGTGTTAGTCCACGGGGATACCGCTACCACCCTGGCGGCCTCTTTAGCGGCTTACTACAACAAAGTAAAAGTAGCCCACGTAGAGGCCGGTCTTAGAACCTATAATAAGTATGAACCCTTCCCGGAGGAAATAAACCGTAAAGTAACCGGAGCAATAGCCGATTTGCACCTATCGCCCACAGAACATGCTCGCCAAAATCTTTTAAAGGAGAATGTCCCGGCGGATGACATTGTAGTTACGGGCAACACAGGCATAGATTTTATGGCTTATACAGTCAAAGATGATTACAAATTTGAAAACCGGGCAGTTGGTGACTCACAGTCACCAACTGAAAGCAAGCGCATAATTTTGATGACCGCCCATAGGCGGGAAAGCTGGGGTAAACCCTTAGAGAACATCAACAGAGCAGTACGACGACTGGCAGATGATTTCCCTGATGTATTAATTGTATATCCTATGCACCCAAACCCAGTAGTCAAAAATACCGCACAGGCTATTTTAGGCGAGCATGAACGCATTATATTAACCGACGCAATAAGCGTTTTCGATATGCATAATTTAATGAAGCGCTCGTATCTAGTGCTGACGGATTCCGGCGGTTTACAAGAAGAAGCCCCAAGCCTAAACAAGCCCGTAGTAGTAATGCGAGAGGTAACAGAAAGGCCGGAAGGGGAAATAGCTGGTACGCTCGTATTAGCCGGAACAGACGAAAGCCGCATATACAATTCAGTAAAAGAACTTCTAACAGACCAAGAAAAATACAACAAGATGGCACAAACGCCCAACCCATTTGGGGACGGTAAAGCATCCGAGCGGGTAGTACAAGCAATAATCGAAAGGGGAAAATAGCATGGTAGCAGTAATATCCGACATACACGGCAATACGATGGCCCTAGATGCAGTTTTAGCGGATATGCCAAAAGTATCCGAAATATGGGTGCTAGGCGATACGGTAGGCGGCGGGCCTTTTCCGGGGGAGGCGCTGGATAAGCTTTTAAATTTGCCAACGCCGGTACATGCTATCCTAGGCAACTGGGAAGAGCGATTGATTGACGCTCACAATGGCTTGCACTCGGACTGGTGGGGAAATGTCCGTCATGCAAACTCCACCTGGACGGTAGACGCCCTAAAACCTCATCACTGGGACTACATTAAATCTCTTCCCAAAACCCGCATAATGGACAGCATCCCCGGCGGCGCTTTGCTATATCACGGAAAGCCGGACGACAGCGCCGGTAAAATATTAGAGTACGAAGTAGCGGCAGAAGTAGCTTCCCAGCACAAGGAGAAATGGCTATTAGGCGGTCATGTTCACAGGGCGCGAATGTTTAGAGTTGGTAATCAGCGCGTGGGGGCGGTTGGCTCTGTGGGTTTATCCATTGATAAGGTTGGCGGGGTGGCTTGTTATACTTTACTTGACGGCGAAAATTTTACCTTCCGCCACGTTAGCTACGACCTAGATAAAGCCATTTCTATCTACAAAAACAGCGAGCTGGTGAAAAATGATCCCTTTTTTACCTATGCCGCCGCTGCCGTAATGCTTAGCGGCCATGGCTATGTAGACGAGCTTATGGATTTTATAAAAGCCTACATAGGCGACGACTGCTCAACAAAAAAGTGGCTAGAAGCGGTGGACGCCTGGAAACTCACTCTTGATGGCTGGTTAAGGGATAAAATCGGATGGTAAGCAGTAAATGGATAGTAGGAAGCGAAGAATCCAAACTAGAAGATGTAAAAAGCATTCGCAGAGCAGTATTTTCAGAAGAATTTGACAAGGACGACATAAACGCCCGGCATGTGCTGGTATCAAATGAAGGAACACCAGCCGCAACCGGGCGCTTAGTGATAAAACAAGGCGTGCATACCCTAGGTAAAATCGCGGTTTTACCAGAGTTTAGAGGGAAATTACTAGGCGATTTAGTATTACGAATGCTAATCCGCGCCGCCTACAACAGAGGCGGTAATCAGCAGTGGCTACAAAGCCCTCCGTCCGCTTGCGCATTTTTTGAGCGCTTGGGTTTCGTAAAAAAAGAAGAAAAAGACGGCCTAATAACAATGCTACGCGAAGGCGATATTACCGGCGCTTGTAATGATAGCCGATAACAGAATAACGGCCAAGCCTAGCTTGCTTTCTGTTGCGGTGAACCTTAATTATCAGCGTAGATACCACCAGCCCCACAATAAATATAATCAGCGGTAGTACTATAGTAAGAAAATAATTATCTAAAAGCACCTCAAAGTTAGTTAAAGGAAGCGCATATATCTCTGCCGAAGCTTGGGCGTATTGCGTTTCTTCCACTACTTCTTCCGGAATATCCACTACCGGCGGCAATATTGTATCCGCCGCCCTTAGCTGAACATCGCCCAGGGTAATACCGCGTATGCCGTATACTACCCGGCCAATATTCTGCCCGGCCTGTATTGGCACGGTCAAACGGGCGGGGGTGTATAGCTGAAACTCCGCTTCTGATATATCGAAGCCGGGGGGTAGCGATAGATATATGTCCTCTGGTACTATCAATCTTGTGTTGCCTACTTGCGTTCCCTGTCTGCTCCAATCACTGTATACCGGCAGAGTATGCGCGTGCTGGTTACGGTAAAAAAGCGGCTGTCTTTCATAAGGCATTGCAAAGCCGTATTCTAATAGTGAGGTTGTATCCGTATATAACCTGGGCCCTGTGCCTTGTAGCGTTACTACTATAAGCTCGCGGCCGTCCCTTTCGGCGTAGGTTATTAGCGTGTGCTGAGCCTCGCTGGTAAAGCCGGTTTTGCCGCCTATTACCGACTCGTTAAAGTGTTCGCCCGCCCTTATTAGCCTGTTGGTGTTAAGTAGCTCGCGTACCAGCGGCTGATACTCCGTAGGCGGTATATCGTGACGCACGCTGGATATTAACTCTAAAAATTTCGGGTGGCGTATAGCCTCACGCGTTATAAGCGCCATATCGTAGGCCGTGCTTACCTGCTGGGAATCATGCAATCCGCTCGGATTAGTAAAGTTTGTGTTTTCTGCCCCCATGGCGTTTGCGCGGCGGGTCATTAGCGATGCAAATGATTCCGTACTGCCGCCTATATGCTCTGCTATCGCGTTTGCTACCTCGTTGGCCGAAGATAACATTATAGCGTATAGCGCATCCTCCATGCTTAGGGTTTCACCTTTGTTCATGGCTATATGGCTTGAGTTGAATGGGATTGAATATACCGCGTTATGCGAAAATAAAATCGGTTCATACAAGCGCGTGGAATATTGCTCTAGCGCAAGTAGCGCTGTCATTACTTTAACGATACTAGCCGGATAGCGCGGCTCGTGAATATTTCTTTCGTAGAGTATAAAGCCTGTTTGCGCGTCCATTACTATTGCGGCTGTAGCAGAAATATCCGGCGAAATCGCTTCTAGGGTGGTATTATTTGAAAAAACAAGATATAATGCTAAAAATAATGACACTACTTTTTTCATTTGGAAAATCTCCTTTGCTTTTTGGGGGGCTTGTTAATGGAGTATCTTAAAAAATATTGGCATGTATTAGCGGGCGTATTGTGTGTTGCTCTTTTGGGCGGCTTTTATATGTGGCGTGGTAGATCTGCACCGGTTTTACAAAATCAAGCACCGGAACGCACTATGGTTGCCTTGGCGGCTCCTGAGCCGGATGAAACTGCTCAAATACTCGATGAAATCGTTGTTCATATAGAAGGAGCAGTTGTTAATCCAGGGGTATTTACACTTAGCTACGGTTCCCGCGTAAACGATGCTCTTACGCTGGCGGGCGGCGCTACCGAGGAAGCTGACTTGGCGCGTATTAACCTTGCGGCCTTCCTGGAGGACGCACAGCAGATTATTATTCCCACGGCCGGTGAGGAAACGCCCCTGCAAATAGCCCAGGAAGCAGATAGCGGTCTAGTAAACATCAACACAGCGGACGAGCGCCTACTTACCACCCTACCCGGCATAGGCCCCGCCCGCGCCGGAAACATAATCGCACACAGAGAGGCCAGCGGCCCTTTCTCAACTATAGAAGATCTGCAAAACGTACCGGGCATAGGTGCGGGAATTTTGAATAACGTCCGCGCTCATATAACAGTGAATTAAGGAGGCAAAATAAAGCATATGGCACATCACATTCTGGTAGTAGACGATGAAAAATTGATCGTAAAAGGCATCAAGTTTAGCCTAGAACAAGACGGTATGAAGGTTGATACCGCCTACGACGGAGAAGAAGCCCTACAACTGGCTCGCGAAAATTCCTACGACCTTATTATGCTAGATGTAATGCTGCCCAAAATAGACGGTACCTCTGTATGTCAGCAGATTAGGGAGTTTAGCGCTGTTCCGGTAGTGATGGTAACGGCCAAGGGCGACGATATGGACAAAATAATGGGGCTGGAATACGGCGCGGACGATTACGTCACCAAACCCTTCAACATACTAGAGCTAAAAGCCAGAATAAAAGCCATTCTGCGCCGCATAAGCAAGCCAGCGGCACCCGCGCCCAGCAGTAAGCTGACATTTAGGGATATAAGCCTGGATACCCAGTCACGCCGCGTATTTGTGCGGGAAAAGGAGATTAACCTAACCGCCAAGGAATTCGATTTATTGGCCTTCTTCATGGGCAACCTGGGGCGCGTTTATTCCCGCGAAAAATTGTTACAAGAAATATGGGGTACAGAAAACTTTGGGGACGCCCGTACAGTTGACGTTCATGTTCGCCGTCTGCGTGAAAAAATAGAGGATAACCCCAGCGAACCCACGTACATCTTTACTAAATGGGGAGTAGGCTACTATTTTGGCTAAGGTACGCTGGTATCACAGTATTCGTTGGAAGCTGGCGCTTAGCTTTCTTGTTGTTAGTATAGTCCCGCTGGTTTTCTTCTACTTTACTGTGCTTATGACCATTGAGGACATATATATTGACGATCGTCAGCGCAGATTGCTCTCCTCTGCACAGCGGGAGGCCACCCACCTTTTTAGCGATAACTACCTCGGTAACTTAAAAGAAGGGCCGCTTATGACGCGCCTTAATATTGATATTGCCAGGCGCGGCCAGCAGGGTTCTTACCGCATAATGGTCTTTGACCAGCGCTTTACTGTGGTTCACGATACAAATATGGTGCGCACGGGCAATACCCTTATTATTCCAGAGGTAATTTTGGCCGTAACGGAAAGCGATGAGGTTGGCCTAAACCGCCGTGATATGGTGGTCTACGCCGCCGCCGGTATAATGAACGAATACGGCGAACGCATTGGCGCGGTTCTACTTACCGAGGATGCAAGCGATATTTTCGCTTCCTTAGAGGTTATTGGCGATAGAATACTTATTTTTACCCTACTTGCCGGGGTATCTGTAGTTGTATTAGTCTTTTTTGTGTCCCAGCTACTGATTAACCCTTTACGTGGAATTTTGCGGGTGGTACAGCGTATGGCAGAGGGGCATTTAAGCCAGCGGATACCCGTAAACGGCGGCGACGAGTATAGTCAGATGGCGCTTGCCTTTAATAACATGAGCGAAAAGCTGGAACAGGCCGAAAAAGCACGCGGAGAATTTGTTTCAAATGTATCGCACGAGCTAAAAACGCCGCTTAGTTCTATTAAGGTATTGTCGGAATCCATTCTGTTGCAACAGGAAGTCCCCATAGACATGTACCGGGAATTTTTGCAGGACATCACCTCCGAGGTTGACCGCATGACGGTAATAGTAAACGACCTACTAGAGCTGGTTAAGCTGGATAGGCGCGAACACGGCTTCCATGCCTCCACGGTAGAGCTTAATAATCTGGTGGAGGATATTCTCAGAAGGCTATCACCCTTGGCAGAGCAAAAGCGTATCATTCTCTTATACGAGGACGTTCGCCAGGTGACAATGGACGCCGACGAGGTAAAGTTAAGCCTAGCCATCTCCAATATTGTCGAGAATGGCATAAAATATACCCCCAGCGGCGGAACAGTTAAGGTAATTGTGGATGCCGACCATCAAAATGCCTATATTTCGATAAAAGATACGGGCATTGGTATTCCGGAAGAGGAGCAAAGTTTAGTATTTAACCGCTTCTATAGAGTGGATAAAACAAGGGACAGAGGAACAGGCGGTACGGGGCTGGGGCTGGCTATTTCGCACGCGGCTGTGCTTTTGCATAATGGTAGCTTGAATTTGAGTAGTAAGCCCGATGAAGGCTCTTTGTTTACTATGCGTTTGCCTATGCGGCGGGGAGTGATTTGATTTTATGGTCAAGATAATTAAATCTACAGAAAATGAAGCATACGATCTGCTAAAAGAAAAATATAAGGGCTTTGCGGCTTGTCTCGTAAACTGCGTATACGACAGAGAGGGCTTTTTTGTGACGGGGCAAGTTTTTGCATACGGATCATCTGTGCCGGAGATTATGGAGGAAGTTTTTCCGATTATGGAAGCTGAGCCTGACGATATTTTTGGTCAGGTAAAGTGGGATTCTTTTAAAGGATTTGATGGGATAGGGTACGGGCCTATACAGGTGGTGGTTCACGAATGATTGAATTGCCCTTTATATTGGACGACATGAAGATGATTACGGAAGTGGAAATAAAACTGCCTGGTAAAAATTCATTGCACAAGCTAAGGCTGATTTTTGACACAGGCTGTTCGATGACTACTATTTCCGATAAGCTTTTTACTAATCTTAAACTGCCCCAAAAAGATGCTGTACCCATCACTATTATAGGAATAAACAGCGAGGAAAAAGGAATAAGCGTGGTGTTAGATTCTTTCATGCTTGGCGGTGTTGACTTGGGCAATGTGCGCGTAAGTATAGGGAAAATGAAGCCGCATTTTCAAGACAGTATAATACTCGGAATGAACGTTTTAATGTGGTATGATATTGCTGTTGTCAACCGTAAGAAAAAAATATTCTTAAAAGAACGGCGTTTTAAAGATTTGGACATCGCATACGGCCAAAAATATAGTGTAACTAACCCATCATCATTTAACCTGGCTACAGCACAAGAAATGAGTGATTAAGCATGACTATAAAACGAAGAATTATTTTTACAATAATCGGCCTATTAGTAGTCCTGGCCGCCATAGCCACGGGCGCGTTCATCTACCTACAAACCGGCGGCGGCCACATCGTAAACATATACCGCTTCAACACCCGCAACAGCCAGCTAGAACCGGAACGCCGCACAGTTACGGAGGACTACCCGGAAGAAATGGTGCAAGCGGTAATAAGGCTACTATACGAAGCACCGCGCAATAACACCCTACGCAGAACAATCCCAGACGATTTTATGATAGACATGATAGAAGAAGTGTACATTACAGGCGGCATAATGAACCTATTCTTCACCGCCCGTTACAACGAAATTCCACCCTTCGAGGAAGCGCTTCTACGCTCGTCGCTGGTGCATACTATGGTAGGCTTGCCATTTATTAACATAGAAGGCGTTAATATTTTAGTGGAAGGCGAAGAGCTAATTAACCCCTTCGGCGAAAGCTTGGGCATTCAAACGCAAGAAAACGTTCTAATAAACCCGCCGA